>Ga0316217_10001053_pt1 | contig 37311 bp, 28 predicted proteins | sample 1anoAmetaG_FD_203633 | JGI IMG/M metagenome (GOLD analysis project Ga0316217, IMG submission 203633) | Freshwater microbial communities from Trout Bog Lake, Wisconsin, USA - 1anoA | ecosystem: Environmental > Aquatic > Freshwater > Lake > Hypolimnion/Profundal zone | place: USA: Wisconsin...
ATCAAACACGTTTTTACCGGCGTAAAGAACCACCGCTTGCGCTGCGCCGGTATCCCACTCCATCGTAGGTGCAAAACGCGGATATACATCTGCCTTGCCCTCTGCAACCAAACAAAACTTCAGCGAACTGCCAGATGAGTTAAACTCAACTTCCTTTCCCTCAGCTTTTAGTTGCTCAACAAAGGCCATGGTATTTTCATCCAGGTGAGACCGGCTGCCCACCACTACTACTTTATTTTTAGTGCTGTAGTGCTGTTTGTTTAAAATAGATGCCGGTTGGGCATTCCTGTCTTCCAGTTTAAAAGAGCCTTCACCCTTTACCCCGTAATAAGTTTTGTTTTGGGCCGGTACGTATACTACACCCACAACGGGTATACCGTTCTCAATCAAAGCAATGTTTACAGTAAACTCACCGTTTTTCTTGATGAACTCCTTGGTTCCATCCAAGGGGTCAATCAGCCAGAATGTTTTCCAGTCCTTCCTTTCGCTATAAGGGGTAAGTTTGTTTTCTTCCGAGATAAAAGGGATTGTTGGATACTTCTCCTTCAATCCCGTTAAAATTACTTCATTCGATTTTTTATCGGCTTCAGTTAAAGGCGAATTATCATCTTTTGTTTCAACCGAAAAATCGCGTTTGTAAACCTCCATTATTGCATCGCCGGCCTTTTGGGCGAGGGATACCAAAAAATCAATCTCAATGCCATTATATTTCATATCTTTTTATTTCATAAGTTCCATACAGCTGTTCAGGCTGTCGCGCCAGTAAGGTATTTCAAGCTTAAAGGTGTCTTTAAATTTCTTTTTATTAAGCACACTGTATTTAGGCCTTACCGCCGGCGTAGGGTATTGCGAGGTTTCAATAGGGCTTATTTTAGTTTTTAGCCCCGCATTATCGCGTATTGCCAACGCAAAATCATACCAGCTTGCAACGCCCTCGTTGCTGTAATTATAAACCCCTCCAATCCACTTCTTGCCAATAGTAATTGCAAGTATGGCGTGGGCCAGATCTTTTGCATAAGTAGGGGTCCCTATCTGGTCAAAAATAATACCCAAGGTCTCGCGTTCCTTACACAACTTCCAGATCGTTTTCACAAAATTATTGCCATACGAAGAGTAAACCCACGATGTTCGTAAAATTAAAGCCTGCGGGTCATTAGCCAATACTTTCAACTCCCCATCCAACTTGGTAGCACCATACACACTCAGTGGCTTTGGCGTATCATCCTCCAACAAAGGCCTGGCCAGATTACCGTCAAAAATGAAATCAGTTGATACATGCACAAATCTGACATCTAACTGGCTGCATGCCTTGGCCAGAATACCTGCAGCCAGTGCGTTAATAGCAAAGGCCGTATCTTGATCAGATTCGGCTTTGTCAACCGCAGTATAAGCGGCACAATTTATCAGGTAATTAAATTTACCCGAAGCCATAAACTTTGCAACAGCAATGGCGTCGGTAATATCAAGCTCATTCCGATCAGTATAAGTAAAACGGACATCAGGATATAATGAAGATGCGGCCCTCAACTCACTGCCCAGCTGGCCGTTGGCGCCTGTAATTAATATATGGTCCATCGTTAAAATACAAAAGTGTTTTTACAATCCTTAAAACCAGGCAATACCTTATCCTTGTCTGATACTAGTGCCTGGTCCAGGTCAAATCCCCAGTTAATATTCAATTCAGCATCTCTGAAATGTATGCCACCCTCGCTTTCCTTCGAGTAATAGTTATCGCATTTATATTGAAAGATACATGTTTCGCTTAGCACTAAAAAACCATGCGCAAAACCACGCGGTATGTATAGTTGTTTCTTATTCTCAGCCGAAACCAGCAGGCTGAATGATTTGCCATAGGTTGGTGACCCTACCCTGATATCAACCACAACATCAAGTACCTCTCCTTCAACAACCCGAATTAGTTTGGCCTGTGCCATTGGGTTAAGCTGATAATGCAAGCCGCGTAGCACTCCGCGTTGCGATTTAGATTCATTATCCTGCACAAACTCGCTGTTAATGCCTGCCTCGGTAAATAACTGTTTGTTGAAGCTCTCAAAAAAATACCCACGACTATCGGCAAATACCCTGGGCTCAAAAATCTTTAATCCTTTAAATTCCGTATCAATAAAAGGCATAAGCTATAAAAGTGTTTTGTTTAATAGTTTATCGTAATTCAATATCCTGGCCAGGTATTTCTGGTGTAAACATTGATCCAGTATTTCAAGGTGTTTGGCTCCGTGCATATCGGTTCCAACAAAATCAACCATGTTCTCATCAATCATTTTCTCGGCCGTAAATTTGGCAGCTTTTCCGTAAATGCCCGCAAGAGAACCAATATTTATTTGAAATAATAAATTTCTGTCTTTTAATGAATTATATGCCTCAAAATCATTTTCATGGAAATACGAATACCGCTCAGGATGAGCTAAAATAACATTATAACCCGCAGTTTGCAGCTTATACAAAATATCGCCCATAATTGCCGGCTTTGCCAAAAACGGCATCTCTACCATAATGTAATTTTTGCCAAAAGGCAGCAATTGTTGCTGCTCTATGCGCGCATACATAGATTCATCAATATTGTATTCGCCGGTGGCATCAAATTCAATATCAATACCGTTTGCTTTTATCGCTTCCCTTACTTCGTTACGGCCACTTAATATCGTTTCGCGCGAATTGGTGTAACCATCAGCCATAACATGTGGAGAAGTAATAACCTTTTTAAAGCCAAGTTGCTCTAAACGCCTGATCAGGAATATAGACTCATCAATGGTTTTAACCCCATCATCAATGCCGGGTATAAGGTGAGAGTGTATGTCAACCAGCATCTGGCTATAGTCAGACAAGACCAGCTGCGGCTCTTCCTTTTTTTCATTCAAAAACCCCAAAAGTCTATTAAACAAGCGCCTTAATTTTAACAAAGATAAGTTTTCTGAATTGCCGCTACAAACTCAAAACAGCAATTCTATCCACGCAAAAAGCGTTGTAATGCTTAGTTCTTTTCAAAGTGGTCTCTGAAATACGATACGGTAATAGCTAAACCCTGGTCGAAATAGAATTGCGGGCTATAGCCAAATAACCTCTCTGCTTTAGATATATCAGCCAGTGAGTTTCTGATATCCCCTTTACGGGCTTCGCGATAAGTAGCCTTATGGTCGCTGGCCAAAAGCTTTTGCGTTTCGTTATATAGGCGGTTAACCGAAAAATTAGCACCAACCGCAATATTAAATACATTCCCTGCAACTTCAGGGTTATCGCTCAGCATGGCCTTTACATTTGCCTGCACTGCATTTTCAACAAAGGTAAAATCACGGGTCTGTTCTCCGTCTCCATCAATAAATACTGTTTCGCGTTTCATAATCTTACTCACAAATAACGGAATCACGGCGGCATATTCACCATTAGGGTCCTGCCGTGGGCCGAATATATTAAAGTAGCGCAGGCCCACTATCTGCATCCCGTATACGCTTTGAAACACCCTGCCATAAAGTTCGTTTGTATATTTACTAACAGCATAAGGCGATAATGGATTACCTATCTTTTCTTCTACCTTAGGCAAAGATTTCTCATCGCCATATACCGATGAGGATGAGGCATAAACAAACCGGCTCACTTTTTCATCTTTAGCAGCTATCAGCATATTCACAAAGCCATCAACATTTACGGCATTTGTGTTTTCAGGCTCTTTAATTGACCGGGGCACCGAACCTAGCGCCGCCTGGTGCGATATGTAATTGATACCTTCACAAGCCTTACGACAAGTGTCCAGATCGCGTATATCACCTTTAATAAACTCGAAAGCAGGATTATCTTTAAAACCATCAAAGTTTGAAAGCCGGCCCGTAGATAAGTTGTCTAAGACCCTTACTTTTTTAGCCCCGTATTTCAGTAAATATTCAACAATGTTTGAACCAATAAACCCGGCCCCGCCTGTAACCAGAAACGACAACTGAGAAATGTCCTTAGGGTGGTATTTTATCTCGTACATACTAAAACCTGTTTTTCGGTTAGGCATTCATGCCAAACCAATATCTACATTAACTATTTAACTTACGGCGTATTGCGCGTTGTAATATTTCTGGTATTCGCCGCTGGTAACATGTGTAAGCCATTCCTCATTCTCCAGATACCAATCAACAGTTTTTTCCAATCCTTCTTCAAAAGTTACAGAAGGTTTCCAGCCAAGTTTCTGATTAAGCTTTGATGCATCAATGGCATAGCGCTTATCATGTCCCGGACGGTCTTTTACATAGGTTATCAGTTTTTCTGATTCACCTTCAGCACGACCCAACTTCTTATCCATGATCTTGCAAAGCAACTTTATCAGGTTAATATTCTGCCATTCGTTAAACCCTCCTATGTTATAAGTTTCGCCCAACTCGCCTTTGTGCATAATAACGTCAATAGCGCGGGCATGATCTACCACCCACAACCAATCGCGGGTGTATTTTCCGTCTCCATAAACCGGCAACGATTTATTGTTTTTTACGTTATGAATAAACAGTGGTATCAACTTTTCAGGAAACTGATTAGCGCCGTAGTTATTTGAACAGTTTGATATAACCACCGGTAAATTGTAGGTGTTGTTATATGCTCTTACAAAATGGTCTGAACTGGCCTTGGATGCTGAATACGGAGATTGAGGATCGTACGGTGTGGTCTCTAAGAAGAAACCAGTTTCGCCCAGCGAACCATAAACCTCATCGGTAGAAACATGATAGAAAATACGGTCTGTAGGAACCGGCTTATCCTTATTGCAGCCCCAAACTCTTTTCGCAGCATTTAATAAGTTAACGGTACCGATAACGTTGGCAAAAACAAAATCAAGCGGATTACTGATCGAACGGTCTACATGGCTTTCAGCCGCCAGGTGTATTACGGCGGCAAACTGGTGCTCATCAAACAATTTGTTGATGAATTCTGCGTCAATAATATCTCCTTTTACAAACTTATAGTTTGCTTTACCTTCAACATCTTTCAGATTCTCAAGGTTACCGGCATATGTCAGCTTATCAAGATTGTATATCTCGTAGTCCGGATATTTGTTCACAAAAAACCGTACCACGTGTGAACCAATGAAGCCCGCTCCACCGGTAATTAATACTTTTTTCATTTGCATGTTTTTATTAACCACTTTTACTAATCGTAAATCAAATCGGTTTATAGCCCGCGCCTACAACGACCAGTAAGTAAAGTTCTTTATTTTATGGCGTAAGTCGCCTTTTACGTCTACCACAATGCCATCCGGTTTCAGTATATCTTTAAAAAAGTCATCGCTCAAAGTCGAAAACTGGTCATGGTTTACAGCTACAATAACACCGTCATAGTCTTTGCCAAAATCCTTTCTTAAAGTAATACCGTATTCATGCATAAACTCTTCAGCATCTGCTAATGGGTCGGTAACTTCAGTCTGCACTGAATAACGTTTTAATTCTTCAATAACATCCACCACCTTCGAGTTACGGATATCACTTACGTTCTCTTTAAAAGTTGCACCAACAACCAAAACTTTGGTAAGGGTAACCTGCTTGTTCAGCTTTATCAACTGTTGTACCAGCTTACGGGCAACATGTGCCCCCATATCATCGTTTATTCTTCTACCTGCCAATATCACCTCAGGGTTATATCCCAGTTCAAGCGATTTGTAGGTCAGGTAATAAGGGTCAACACCTATACAGTGTCCACCTACCAGGCCGGGGTAAAATTTAAGGAAATTCCACTTCGTACCGGCAGCTGCTAACACCTCGTAAGTGTTAATACCCATCAGATCAAAAATGCGCGATAATTCGTTCATCAAAGCAATGTTCAAATCACGTTGTGTGTTCTCAATTATCTTGGCCGCTTCAGCAACTTTAATACTGCTGGCACGGTGAGTTCCGGCAGTTACAATAATCTCGTAGGTGCGGGCAATAATATCCAGCGACCCGGCATCGCAGCCCGAAACCACCTTCTTTATTTTAGTGATAGTATGCTCCTTGTCTCCCGGGTTAATCCTTTCAGGCGAGTAGCCGAGTTTAAAATCAACACCCATCTTTAAACCTGAAATTTGCTCAATTACCGGCAGGCAATCCTCCTCAGTACAGCCGGGATAAACTGTAGATTCAAAAACCACGTAATCACCCTTCTTTAAAACCTTGCCAATAGTGGCTGATGCACTCAGCACGGGTTTCAGATCAGGTACGTTGTGCTTATCTACCGGGGTAGGCACTGCCACAATAAAAAAGCTTGCCTCTTTTAATTCATTTATATCAGCTGTAAAGTGTATATCCGAGCCGTCAAAATCTTTGGATTCCAACTCATTGCTTGGGTCAATATGCTGCTTCATCATATTCACCCTTTTCTCATTAATATCAAATCCTATGACCGATATCTTTTTCCCGAACTCCAAAGCAATAGGCAGACCCACATAGCCCAACCCAATTACTGCAAGCTTCTTCTTTTTACTTAATAATTCGTTTATCATGTTTTGCTGATTTTTGAAACCTTTCCTCCTGCTAAAATGTACTTGTCGCCGCTTTCGGGACACGTAGCTTCTCCCTCTTTATTGAAATTTAATTTATGTCCAAATTCACTCATCCATCCCAACTGCCTGGCAGGATTACCCACCACCAAAGCATAAGCCGGAACATGCTTTGTAACCACAGCGCCGGCACCAATAAAAGCAAATTCGCCTATATCATGTCCGCAAACAATAGTTGCGTTCGCTCCTATTGAAGCTCCTCTTTTAACCACTGTTTTAGCGTATTGCCCTCTCCGGTTTACCGCACTACGGGGATTAGTGACATTGGTAAAAACCATTGATGGGCCCAAAAAAACGTCATCCTCGCAAATAACTCCGGTATAGATAGACACGTTGTTCTGTACCTTAACATTATTACCTAGCACTACTTCGGGGGATATAACAACATTTTGCCCTATATTGCAACGCTGCCCTATTGTGCAGCCGGGCATGATGTGACTAAAATGCCATATTTTAGTGCCATCTCCAATTGTGCAACCTTCATCAATAATAGCGGTTTCATGGGCAGAGTATCTATTGTCTGTCATTATTCAAAAATATCCATGCAAATATATCATTCCACCAATACTGTAATAAGTCTAATACAGTAATTGAACACTTTTTTTACTCCTTTCTGATGTAAATATTGCTAAAACCACTATTCAGGTCTATTTAAAAACTGCCAAAAGTTGGTAAATCTGTCAAAATGCTTCTACCCGCCTAATTCGCGGGCTCTGTCATAGGCAGCAACTAATCCCGCTCCTGTTTTGTCATTTAAACCAAAATGGTCAAAAACCTTCAAAGCAGCTTCTGTGGTGCCACCGCGGCTGGCAACTTTCTTTATCCATTCGTTACAAGTAAGCTCGTTTTGGTTGTGCAGGTGCACCGCCCCCATAAAAGTCTGGTTAACCAGTAGTTCAGCCTCCGATAAGGTGAACCCCATCTTTACCCCGGCTTGTATCATAGCTTCCATAAAGTAATAAACGTAAGCCGGGCCACTACCTGATATGGCTGTTGCAGCGTCAATCATATTCTCATCCTCAACATAAACCGATTTACCAGTTGTATTGATCAGGTTCTGAACCGTAAACAATTCCTTCTTATCTATACCGGGCGACGAGGTAAAAACTGTCATCCCCATACCAATTTGTGCCGGCAGGTTAGGCATACAACGCACCACTCTGTCAACAACAAGCCTATGTATAATGGTGTCAATTTTAATACCCGCCATAATAGACAGCACCAACTGATGCGGTTTTACAAAAGGTTTTATCTGAACGGCCAGGTCGGTAAAGTCCTGCGGCTTAACCGCAAGAATTACAATTTCACATTCACTGACAAATGCAGCGGGTTTATCAAAAACATTTCCGCTGCTTACCTCTGGCAAACCGGTAACCTGTTCGCGGTTCTTATCCAGAATAAAAAGGTCCTTTTCTGCAACAAACCTCGATGCCAAAAAACTACGGGCGTAGGTTTTACCCATATTACCCGAACCAACAATCAGTATTTTCATATGCTTTAATTACAACCAGCCCCGGTATTACCAGATCAATGCCAGGTTACCCTTTAAAAGTTTTTCAGCACCCGTGGCTGTTATCCTGATCTTCACCTCGTACACATAGTTACCCATAGGCTGTAGTTTACCATGATAATTTCCATCCCAGCAATAGGTTGGCTGAGTGCCCGAAGTGGGTGTAATGCAGGTTGTTTTATCGCGGTCGCTGTCATAAACGGCTTCTCCCCACCTGTCAAAGACCCGCATTTGTGTTACGGTTACCAGGTCGCCCTCGTTAATGATATGGAAAGTATTGTTGTTAATCTTGTCGTTTCCGTTTGGCGCAAATACGTTAGGGATACCGTAGTTTGAAAGATAGTTTACATACACATTCACCGATGACGTATCTGCACAGCCACTTACAGTATCAACCACTACAACCGTATAAAGCGTTGTTTGTGCAGGCATAGCAACCGGGTTAACAATGGCACCGTTCGAAATGCTGTCCAGCGGACTCCATTGATAAGTAAAGTGCCCTGCAAATCCAGTAAGCACATTCAATTGCGTTGCGCTGCCAACTTCAATCGAATCGGGCGACGCTGTTGCCATTGCAAGTATACATACCTTGTTAAAGGTTACCGAGCCATTAGCCACACACCCCTTGTTGCTGGTAATAGTTACGGTATAAACACCGCCATTCGTTAACAGGTCTGATAAGCCGGTAGTGGTATCAGACCAGGCGTAGGATGCAATGGTGCCGGTAACTACAGGCGTTACTGTTACATTGGTACAGCAACTGTTTACAACCGTATTGGTAAATGAGATGGTAGGAATAGTTGCCGATGTTACGTTGATAGAATCGCTGGCAACGCAACCATTCTTGGTAGCAATAACCGAGTATTCGCCCGGTGCGGTAACAACCAGAGAATCAAGATGCGAACCACCCGGACTCCAGGTAATAGATACTGATGGGTCTGAACTTGCATGTAATATTGCCGGTTGTTGGCCTACACATACTGACGATGGGTTTGAGCCGAACAGATCAAGCACCGGTGGCACTGCATTATTAACTTTCAAGGTATCTGAGTAAACTGTACATCCATTGGCATCCAGGCCGGTGTAATAATACTGGCCCGGTTGAGTGGCGTTAATAGAACCACCGGTTTGGCTGTTACTCCAAACTATATTAGTCAAACCTGTGCGGGCACTCAAAATCACCGATTGCCCCGGGCAAATAGAATCTGAACCGGCAAGCACAAATAAACTATCAGGTAACGCATAAACTGTAACCTGTATACTATCGGCTTTGTTGCCGCAGCTATTGGTTGCAGTAACAATATAATTGCCCTGCTGGTCAGGCTGGATATTTGAAATGGTGAACGAAGCCTGTGTGGAGCTAAACCCGGCAGGGCCGTTCCACAGCCAATTATTTACACCCGGCGAAACCGCTGTTACCGTAATACTCTGCCCCTGGCACGATGCATTGTTGGCGCCTGATGTACTAAGTTGCAAACCTTGGGGAATGGTATCGATATAAATATGCACCGAATCTACCTTCTGTCCGCAATGACTGGTTGCAGTTACCAGGTAAATACCCGATTGCGACACGCTGGCATTGCCGATTGTCGGATTTTGCTGATTAGATGTAAAGCCACCGGGGCCTATCCACTGGTAACTATCAAAGCTATCGGTTGCAAACAGGTTGATAGTAGTGCCGTAACATGCCGAATCATGTGCAGCTGATGAGCTTGCCACTAAATTCAAACCACTGCCATTTTCAATATAAATAAGCAAGGTATCTTTTAAAGTGCCGCAGGCATTGCTTGCAGTAAGTATATACTGCCCGTTATTGGCAAGCGAGGCATTGGTTACGGTTGTATCCTGTTGCGCGGAGGAGAAACCATTCGGCCCTGCCCAGGTCCAGCTGTTTACGTTTATACCTGAGCCTTGCAAAACTAACTGAAAACCGGAGCAAAGGGTATCACCATTACCCGATGCAGCCACGAAACCCCTGATCAGCGTATCAACGTTCACCACTACAGTCGATGTTGTATTTCCGCAACCGTTAGTAGCCGTTAACACATAGGCGCCGCTATCGGCAACAGTGCTGTTAGTGAGGCCCGGATTTTGCTGGCCGCTGGAAAAACCGTTCGGCCCAGTCCAGCTGTAACTTACTGCGCCGGTAGCTGTGCCGGTAAACTGAATATTATTTCCATAACAGGTTGATGTAGTATTGGCCGATGCATTTACGGCCGTTGGCGCATTACCGATATTTACTGTTATGCTGGCCGTAGTAGTACCACAAGCGTTAGTAGCAGATAAGGTATAAACACCCGAATTTATATTTTGAAAATTGGGAACAGTGGCATGCAAAGTATTAGCCGAAAAATTATTCGGCCCGGCCCATGTATAAGATGTCGCTCCGCTTGCGGCACCGCTTAAAGTCAAAGTATTACCCTCGCAAACAGGGTTTGGCAATGCACTGTCAGATACCGCCGTAGGGGCAGCGTTAACTGCCAGGTTAAGCGTAGAGGTATCATTACCACAGGTATTAGAAGCAATCAGCGTGTAAATACCTGATTGGCTAGCCTGTGCATTAGTTAACTGCGGCGATTGTGAGGTGGATGAATAGGCATTGGGCCCGCTCCATTTCCAGGATGTAGCACCGGTAGCGGCACCATTTAAATTTACAGTTTGCCCCTGGCATGCCGGGTTGGGACTAGCTGTTGCCAACGCATTGACTGGTACCGCATTAACAACCAGATTTACCGAAGCTGTAGCGCTGCCGCAAGTGTTAGATGCGGTAACTGTATAAGTGCCTGCCTGGTTAGCCTGTATGCCATTAATAACCGGACTTTGCGATGCTGAAGTATACGAGCCCGGCCCCGCCCAGGCCCAAGTAGTTGAGCCCACTGAGGTTACCGACAAAGTTACATTTTGCCCTGCGCAAGCCGGATTTGGTAAAGCTGAGGCAGTAGCTGTTCCCGGAACGCCACTAACCGTTACTGCAACAGAGTTGGTTGCACTGCCACATGAATTACCTGCAGTAACTGAAACCGTGTAGTTGCCGGCCGTGGTCCAGGTAACAGTGGCATTGGTTGTTCCCTGCCCACCGGTAACACTGCCGCCACCCGAAATTGCCCAGGTATAAGTTGTTGCGTTTGTTACTGCCGAAATTGAATAAGCCTGTGCTCCCGCACAAGCTGTTGTGTTACCTGTAATACTACCCACAGCCACCGGCACCGGTGTAACTGTTACCGTTAAAGCCTGCCGCGAATTACTTACACAACCCAAACCTGAAGATGCTTCAACATAATAGGTAGTAGTAGTTGCGGGATGTACAGTAATTGGTGCTGCACCTACCAGGTTACCACCGGTAGCGGCATCATAAACATTATAGGTAACACCAACCCCGCCGCTGATAGTGGCATTGCCACCCGGACAGATGGTAGACGGTGTAACCGTGGCAGTTGGCGTAGCCGGAGCTGTGCACACCACTTTTATGCAATTAATAGAATCGGAAGGATGCACGGTTACACCTACCAGGGTTAAGGTATTAACTGTGGTTGAGGTTATAGAATCGGGCGTAAAGACGGTGTAGGTAGGGCTATATGCTGCTTTGGTAGGTGTAAAACTGGTAGAAGTACAGCCGCTGGGGTTAGCCTGCCCCGATGAATTTGTTTTAACCAACAGATACTCATAGCCATTTCCACCCAAAGCAGTAGTAACCATAATAAAGCCACTATCGGCTACCTGCCGCCCCTCGGGCAAAAGCGATGCAAAGCCTCCGTTGTATTCTTCACCCCAGATAACAGCTCCTGATGATGAATTAACCTTTAGTATGTATGATTCAAAACCCAGCGGGGCCATACCAATTAATGCATAGTTGCCATCAAATGTCTGCACCGCATTAAAGTTCAAATAAGGGGGAAAACCACCTAAAACACCTGTGTATTTATCACCGGTACCGGTGCCGGCAGACGAGGTTAGTTTAATAAAAAACGATTCGCTGTTGTCATCGCCGCCTATCAGTAACTGTGTGGGGCTTATAGAATCGATAGAAGTTCCTTCAACCGTATTACCTGAAGCTCCCCAGTGTTTGATGTAGGTAATATTACCGTTAAAATCGGTTTTCATTACCAGGCCGTAGGTTCCGTTATTGTCGTTATGGCTCTGGCTCATACTACCTGTAAAAACATAACCATCGGGCATTTCGGCCACATCATTTAAAACGTGGTCGTTAATATAAGTTACACTACAAAAAACGACCTTGGCCCAAAGCAGGGTCCCCGCGCTGTTTACCTTCAGCATGTAGCAGTTGGCAGAATCCTGAACTGCATAGCCCGGTGGTGTGGCGTGGTAAACATAACCTGCAATTACAAACCCTCCATCGCTGGTAGGCAATACCCTGGATGGGTTTTCAGAGGTGCCTGAGGCTACGTGGTAAATATTAGACCATAGTGGATTTCCTAGGTTATCCAACCTCGATAAAAACAAGCCGTTCTCGCTGGCACCAGCCACAATGTAACCACCGCTGCTTACGTTCTTCACATCTACGATCTCAGTCTCAATACTTCCTGCTGTATATTCTTTCGACCAAACAACATTGGCAGCACTATCAATTACACTTACCGTTCCAAGTATAGGAATGGTGCCGTCTGTACCGGTCATTACATATTGCCCTGCCGGATTTTGAATGATATCGGTAAGTATTGGAATATTGAAAGAACCAAAGCTATAGGCAGCCTGAAAAGTGGTTTGCTGCGCAAAAACGGGCATACAGCTTATAATAAGAAACAGAACCAGCGTGTATCTATGTTTCATCAGGGGCAGGTTTATCCGTTAAATATAAAAGAAATCGGTTCTAAACTTAAATTTTTATCAGAAACATGGTTTTTAGATTTAAGGCAAGCATTAAAGGCAATGTGTGGCTTGAATATACCGGTTTGCCAAGCGCATCGCTTGTATTAAGGAGCAGGCACACCACGCGGGATACAGCCCGATTATAGCCCGGTAACGATAAACTCCGTCCTTCTGTTCTGTGCCTTTCCTTCAGGGGTGTTGTTATCGGCAACAGGCTTGCTTGAGGCATAACCTTTGTAGCTTAAACGCCCGGCAGCAACACCATTTTTAACCAGGTAGTCGTAAACGCTTTTAGCGCGGTTTTCTGAAAGTTTTTTATTCTGCTCTTCAGTGCCCGAGTTGTCTGTATGCCCGCCAATTTCAATTTTCATACCCGGGTTCTTCTCCAGTAATTTCATTACCAAGCCCAGTTCGCTGGCCGATTCCGGTTTTAATTCGTATTTATCAGATTCAAAAAACACGTTATTCAATACAACGGCCTCGCCTACTTTAATTTTCTGCAGGGCAATATCTACATCCACGGGCACTCCTTGTTTGGCATCCTTCAACATTACATTTTGAGAATGGAAAAGGTAACCATCTTTAAAAACCTCTACTGCATAATTCCTTCCGGCGGGTAGTGCTGAAAGAAAAATACCGTTCACTTTGTCACCCGAAAGGGTGCCGTATAACTTACCTGTTTCAAGGTCATATACCTGCACGCTGGCTTGCACAGCAGCTTTGCTCTCCTTGTCATAGACCATCCCTTTAACGTACGAAGAATAACCAGGCCTGAATTGTTCGGGTAGAACGAAGCTGTAAATATCCATTTGGCCATAGCCTTCTTTACGTTCGCTGGCATAATAAGCTGTGGTTCCGTCGGCAGTAATAAATATCCCTAATTCATCGCCGGCAGTGTTAATAGGATAGCCAAGATTAACAGCCTTTCCCCAGGTGCCATCCGGTTGCTTGCGGCTCATAAAAATATCGAAGTTACCCATGCCCTCATGTCCACGGCTTGAGAAATAAAGCGTCTGCCCGTCAGGGTGAATAAAAGGACGCATCTCGTCATACTGGGTATTTACATTGGGGCCTAAGTTCTGAGGCTTTCCCCAGGTTCCATCGGGGTTTAAGTTGCTTACCCATATATCAGTACCACCATAACCATCAGCTCTGATACCTGCATAATAAAGTTGCTTTCCATCAGCGCTTATGCAAGGCTGGGTTTCGTAACCCGGTGTATTAATGGGTGCGCCAATGTTGTTGGCACGCTCCCACTGGTCGCCTACTTTACGGGCCATGTAAATATCGGCACGGCCCATACCATCAGGCCTTTCGGCACTGGTAAAAAACAGGTATTTACCACTGGGCGAAATGTTCTGAGCCCCCTCAACATACTGTTCGGTGTTTATAGCATCGCCAATACTGGTAGCCTGTTGCCAACCGGCAGCAGTGTGCAGGCTCATAAAAATATCCTCATCCTGCATGTTGCCCGAACCATAGTGACGCGTGAAGTATAAATACTTACCATCAATAGTAAGAGAGGGCATGCTTTCATCCGCGCTTGTATTAACTCCGGGGCCCAGGTTAACCGGTTTAAAATCCACGGGGTGCTTCACTGCTTCAACCGCATAATCACAGTCCTTGATCATCTGGTCCGACATCATCCTCTGCTCTGCAGGAATTTTAGGTGTAGCAAGAAACTGAAGAAAATTAGATTTTGCCTTGGCATAATCAGCCAGGTTCATGTAACATAAACCCAGGTTAAAGGTTACGCTGGGGTCGTAATCTGCTTTCAAAGCCCTGGCTTTTTCGTATGCATGCACCGCTTCGGTATAATTCCTGGTCACTTCTGAATTCACCTTGCCTATGTAAATCCATGCATCAATAAAGTTATCCTTCTCTTTTACCGCCATATGAAAAAACGAATCAGCAGCTGCAAATTTTCCGTATTGAAAATCGTAATCGCCACGGGTGTAGTAATCGCCTGCTTTGCCCTTTACCTGGTCGGCAGTAGCGATCTGGGCAAATGAGCTTAAATACGAACTAAGCAACAATAAAGCAAAAAAGAGTTTATTCATTATTATCAATTATCAGCTTAAAAAAACGTCATTCCGAAGCCCGCAATGAAGCATTTCAACTACGGAATATCCATATACTTATGTACCTGCAAAGAGATCTCCCACTGTTGATTTTGCTTTACGTAATCAATAATAACGGGCAACATCTCCTTCTCCTTGCTCCATTCAGGCTGCAAAAACAACTTACAGCCCTCGCTTACTTTGGTCGCATTTTCCTCGGCCCACCTGATATCATTTCTGTGAAATATAACTGCCTTTAGTTCATTGCACGCTTTCAAACAACTATCCAAAGGATGTTTGAATTTTTTAGGCGAAACACATATCCAGTCCCACTCGCCGCTTATGGGGTAAGCGCCTGAGGTTTCAACATTGGTTCTAATATTGTTTGCATGCAGCGCTCCTGTAAGTTCGGTAAGGTCGTACATCAAAGGCTCCCCTCCTGTTATTACGCATAAACGGGCACCCGATTTCTTTACTTCATCAACTATATCGGTAACCGTCCAAAGCGGATGCTTCTCAGCCAGCCAGCTTTCTTTTACATCGCACCAGGTGCAGCCCACATCGCAGCCACCCAACCTTACAAAGTAAGCGGCTTTACCCTGGTGATAGCCTTCACCCTGTATAGTATAAAAATGCTCCATTACCGGAAGCCTGGCAATATTTGCGGTATCTGTACTCACTCTTTGCAAATTGAACATAAAAACAATCAAAACCGTGGCACGAATATCCACAAAAAAGGCTGTCTGAATTTAATTCAAGACAGCCTTTTTGCAATAGCACGCCTCATTTGTTAAAATGGCGCAATCTCGAAGATATCCTTGTCATATTGAACATGAGCCAGGTCGAATTTGCCATTTACAACAGGCACTGTAATTTCTGTGCTCTCATTATCATCGCCAAAAAAATAGGTAAACTTAACCGACAGGTCAGATATATCTTTGTTTTGCGTATGTGCATCGCCCTTCATCAGTATAATTGTTTTACCATCATCAATAGCCCGGGTATTGTCGTTGGCGGCCACTAAAATGGCATCAGGTACAGAGTTACTTATTTTGTCAACCACTTTCGACCTTTTCAGCTTAACCTTAAACGAATCAATAGCCCCAAGGCTTGAACCGAACCTTACCAAGCCCAGCAAATTCTCTTCTTTCAACTTGCTCAAAGGGTCAGTAGCGGCCTTCTTTGAAGTATAGCCTATAAAATACTTATTGGTTACGTTAGGTATTTTAACCTCCATATCTGAGAATGAGCAACTAAAAACTTCGCTGCCATCATTCAAACTAAACCTCTGAATAAAATCCTGCTCATTATCGTTTCCTTCTTTAATTGCCAGTAAAGTGTTGTCTTTAAATGAAATATCAGTAGCCACAAAAGCCGCATTCCAGCTAATGGCTTTTGTATCCATTACACTCTTTGCCGATATCTCGTACATCTTATCATGGTTTATTGAATCAGCATAGCACAATTCGGTTTTTCTGATCTTCAGCAGCAATGGTATTTTGTTGTCGCCATCCATAATACTCACCACCTCATAGGAGGTATTGCTTTGCTGAATACAAACCCTGCCGTTCTGATCAAATACCCTTACAGATGATGCAGATGAATCGGCATAGCCCTTACCTGTTAAACCACCCGGTTGCGATGTGCTATCGGCTCCATGCCCAGGCTTAGTCTTTCCATTGCATGATGTAAACAACGCAATAGCTGCTGCCAACGTAGCAGCAAATATTAAAGTTGCCCCTCCTTTTATATTATACTTCATTCTTTGCTGCTTTAAGTGTGTTTAATAAAAGCGAAACAACCGTCATTGGCCCAACTCCACCGGGCACCGGGGTTATAGCGTGGCATTTAGGCGATACCTCACTGAATTTTACATCCCCTTTTAAACGCCATCCGCTTTTGGTTGTTGTATCGGCTACACGGGTAGTACCTACGTCAATTACAACGGCCCCTTCTTTTACCATGTCTCCGGTTAAAAATTCGGGTTTGCCAAGGGCTGCGATAATAATATCGCCCTGCAGGGTAATTTCTTTCAGGTTTTTGGTTTTTGAATGGCATACGGTAACAGTTGCGTTCCCTGTTTTGCTTTGTCCGCTCATTAATATGCTCATAGGCCTGCCCACAATATTGCTGCGGCCAATTACCACACAATGCTTGCCCGATGTTTCAATATTATAACGCTCCAGTATTTTGGTAATTCCCAGCGGCGTTGCCGATACATAAGCAGGCAAGCCCAAAGTAACCTTACCTACGTTTACCGGATGAAACCCATCTACATCCTTTTTAGGGTCAATACTCATTATCACCTTATCGGGGTTGATATGCTTTGGTAAGGGTAGTTGCACAATAAAGCCATCTATATCGTTATCCTCATTCAGCTTTTTTACCTCCCCCAATAAAAACTCTTCTGTAATGTTATCTTCAAAATGCAACAGGGTAGATTTAAAGCCCACCTGTTCGCAGCTTTTAACTTTGTGCCCCACATAGGTAAGGCTGCCTCCATCATTACCTACCAGTATAGCTGCCAGGTGTGGGGTTTTAGCGCCTTTGGCCTTCAGTTGTTCAACTTCCTGCGCTATTTCATTCTTTAATTCGTCTGCCAGTTTTTTGCCGTCCAGTAATAACATAGTTTAAATTTTGAGGGTTCAGTTTTGCGGCATTCAGTAGTATAATACCGAATATGCCAAAAGTAACAGGCACAAAGAAAATCAGAAGAGAAAAAATATGGCTGCCAAATTACCAACACCATGGCAGCATTGGTATAACGGAACTTTAGCCTTTTTTCAGATGGCTCATCATTTCAGCAATAACCCTTGCCTTCAGCGCCGGTAAATCATCCAGGGTCATTCCCCTGGTTTCAATTGGCTCGCCAAAATAGACTTCCACTGTGCCGGGATATAATTGAAGGCCACGCGGGTCGTTCAATTCTTTGGTGCCAACCAGCGTTTGCACCGCAATAGGTACTTGCGCATCAATAGCCACCCTGAACGCACCATCCTTAAACTCTTTCAAAGGCTGGTCGGTACGGTTACGGGTTCCTTCTGGGTAAAGGAACAAACTATTACCCTGCGCCAGTTCATTAACCATATACCTTACCGACTTTTCCCTGCTTTCCTTACTCTTCCTGTCAACAAAAATGCCCAGCATCTTTACCATATAACCGAAAAACGGGATCTTCTTTATCTCAGCCTTAGCCAAAAACCTGATAGGTTGCGGCAAAACGGCAGTGCCACTTATAATATCAATTTGCGACAAATGGTTGGCTACAAAAACATAGGTCTTGTCGGGTTTAATTCGCTCGTTACCATGCACTTTAATTCGAATCAGCGACATGGCCAGTAAAAAGGGGCTCAGGTAATGGCAATTTACCCAAACGCATTTCATAGAGTATTTTTTGCCAAATATGCCAAGCACAATGGCATAAGCAGGCGTAAAAATAATTACTACTACCATAAACCAGAAACCGGCCCACAGTGCCCAGAAAAACCCGAATATCCTCTTTAGTATATGCATACTATATATTACTCCAATTGGCGCAAATAAAGCTGTATTGTGTTTTCAAGCCCGTAATACAAACAATCTCTTACCAAGGCATGGCCTATGGATACTTCGAGCAAGCCAGGTATATTTTGTTTAAAGAATTTCAGGTTATCCAGGTTCAGATCATGGCCGGCATTCATGCCAATCTCAATTTGCTTGCAATATTCAGCGGCCGCCTTAAAGTCTTTTATGGCAGCTTTGCTATCCTTGTAAAAGTCATGCGCATAGGGGCCTGTGTAAAATTCAATCCGGTCGGCGCCAACCCACTTTGCGGCTTCAATCAGCTTATGGTCAGGGTCTATAAATAACGATACCCGTACTTTCTGCTTATGTAGTTCCGTAATAATTTCAGTTAAGAAACCTTTATGCTCAATCGTGTTCCAGCCGTGGTCAGAGGTTAACTGGTCAGGGGCATCAGGCACCAGGGTGCATTGCTCAGGCCTTACCTGCAATACCATCTCTAAAAAGTCGGGCGTTGGGTATCCTTCTATATTAAACTCAGTAGTAACCGCTTTTTTCAGTTCATACACATCGCGCCTTGTAATATGGCGTTCATCAGGTCGGGGATGAATGGTAATGCCCTGCGCACCAAAGCGCTCGCAATCCCGGGCAAACTGTAATACGTTCGGAATATCAGAGCCTCTGGCATTTCTCAGCAAGGCTACTTTATTAATGTTTACGCTTAAACGGGTCATGTATCAAAAATAACTTAAAGGCACAAATCATAGCCATCAGATTTGCCTTGTTAAATGTTACTCCTTCATACTGTAATCTAACCTTCCGCCAAACAAACGCATTTGGTATACTATAGCCGCAGTACGGCCGGCAACATATGGAGATTGGTTAGACGCACTCCATTTTAAAGGGTCGGGAAGAATTGCGGCAATAGAAGCAGCTTCTGAAGTAGTAAGGTCTTTGGCATGTTTATGAAAGTAATACTTAGATGCAGCCTCGGCGCCGTAAATGCCTTTGCCCATTTCAATAATGTTGAGGTAAACTTCCATAATACGTTGTTTACTCCAGAATACTTCTATTAGTACCGTAAAGTAAACCTCCAGGCCTTTTCTTATAAAATTGCGTCCCGGAGAAAGGAAAGCATTTTTGGCACACTGTTGCGAAATGGTAGAGGCCCCTCTTAAACGCGGGTGCTTTTTCTTTTCCTGTTTCTCGTTATACTTTACGGCTTTTTCAATGGCTCTAAAATCAAATCCATGATGCCATAAAAAATTCTGATCCTCGCTGGCCACCACCGCCAGTTGCAGATTGTTCGATATTTTATCCAGGGGCACCCACTCCTTATCAAGCACCATTTCCTTGCCATCAAGCTTCTGTTGCACACACCGCTCCAACATTAATATAGTAACAGGCACCGGCACAAAGCGGTAGGCAACTACAATAATGACAGAAAAGACAAACAGGAACAAAACGGTCCTCCAGATAAAACGCCAGATCTTTTTAAGCATGTACCACAAATATAAAAGATGAACCTGATTCGCAAATTACGTTTTGGATATACTATAATATATAGAGCACCTTCAGCAGGGTTAAAAAAAATATTACCAATAAAACATACAACATCTGCCTTGTATTAACACACCATAGCCGCGAATAAGGGCCAAAATACGCCTGCACAGCGTAAAAACGGACACCTGCACAAAGTTTACCTTGTAACTATCCCCTGAAAAAAAGAGAAATGAAATGAATCTTTTTTGTGGCACAACAGTAAAAGAAAGTATTCCAGTCAGGAACTAACAAAAACAAAACCCTGACATAAATTAAAAACTAAAAAACCTTTAAAATGAAAAAGCTTATACTAATCGCGCTTGTTTGTTCAGCGCTTTACTCATCTGCAACCGGTTACTTTGGCGTTAAACCTATCGTTAATGAACCAACTTGCTACGGCCAGAACAACGGCTCAATTACATTGTCAGTATTAGGTGGTACACCACCATTCACTTATCAGTGGAGCGGCGGCCTTCCGGCCACAAACGTTATCAATAACGTAGCTGCAGGAACTTACTATGTAACAGTAACCGACGCAAACGGCCTCATTGCAAACTATGCTGTAGTAATCGGTCAACCATATGCAATATCAATTTATACTGGTTCGGTTAACGTTGGCACACACGGTGGAAACAACGGTTCAGTAACTGCAACTCCGGACGGCGGAACACCTGGATATACTTACGACTGGAGCAACGGCGCCACTACACAAAGTATTACAGGCCTGCCTTCAGGAACCTATACAGTGACTGTAACAGACGCAGTTGGTTGCTCTTCAAGCACATCACAAGTAGTAACTCAACCTGCTCACCCGGCTGTTAACCGTATCATGCCAAGCCAGAACGAAGCAAAATCGCTTGATGTAACCGGCGGAACTGATGCCAGCAGCGCTAAAGCTTCTAACACTGATGAATTGGCAAAACCATCTGCTACCTCATTAAAAAGCGAAGACGTGCAGGTTTATCCAAATCCGGCAACTAACGTTCTTACTTTAAAAACAGGTGATGTAAGCAACGCACAAATAACAGTGTTCGATATCAACGGACAGAAAGTTACCGAGCAGATTGCTGAATCAACCGAAACTACACTGAATGTTTCTTCTCTTCCTGCAGGCAACTACATAGTTGAAATCAAATCTGCCGACGGCACAGTAGTAAACAGAAAGGTTGCAGTAACCAAATAAGTATAAGCTTTAAAATATAAAGATACCCGAACAAAGTATCGAAAAATAAAAAAGAAGAACCCCGGTTGTATAAAAGCAATCGGGGTTCTTCTTTTAGTTTTGGTTGTTAACCGGCGGGTTTACAAAAAAATAAAGGTTATCTGTGCAGATAACCTTTTCCTTTGTTAGTGTGTATGTAAATCTTAATCTTCCTCTTCGTAGTCTTCATCATAGCTGCTATGCGAATCATCCTGGAAATCTTCGATCTTGAAATCCTGTTTACGCGCAAATTCTTCCTGTTTCAACTTGATGCAATTTAACCTGTCTAATCGAAACGATCTGTAATCCCCCCTCAACCTGCACCATGCTACCAAATGGCGCTTGCGCTCTTTGTAAACGATAGCCATGGGCTCAACTTCTCTTACAGAGACCCCTTTCTCCCTCGAGTCGTACTCGATGGTGGCTATTTTACAATTATCAATGGCGTTGTTCAGTGTGCTGAGCAGGTTTGGAGAGTAGTGCATTTGTTTGCGCTGCACTGCGCTCCTTGCATAGGTAGAAGTTTCAATCATATATGGGTATTAGGTTTGGGTTAACGAATATATATTTCTATATTACCAAAACAAAATTTCCCCCCATTTATTTTTCGTCCAGTTTCCGTAGAAGTGGCGCTGTTAAACGATTTTGGAAACTATAGCCACATAATTAGTTTCTGGCATACTTACTTTTAAGTTGTGAAAATTACGCTGAAAGCGATTGCTCCAGCAGCGTTATTTTGCGTATTGCATCTTCCCTCTTTTGCTTTTCAGCCTCAACAACCGCTGGCGGAGCCGAACCCACAAACTTCTCATTAGCAAGCTTTTTCTCAACCGAAGCCAGGAACCCTTTGGTGTATTCCAGCTCATCGGCCAACTTCTTCCGCTCATCAGCAGCGTTGGCTACTTCGCCGGTGGCCACAAAAAATTTCTGGTCTTTGATAAGAAAAGCTTTATGTCCTTGCAGCTCTTCGGTGGTTATTTCAAACTTACCCAGCCTGGCCAGCTTTATGATCTTGTTAGCAAACAAAGCAAGCGATGAGGTGGCATTATCAAAATAGAAGGCATCCACCAACTCGGTATTCTTTTTGTTGGCACGCGCTCTGATGTCGCGGATGTTAATGATAACATCAAATGCTAACTGTGCCTGTTCTATCAATGCTTCGTTAACAGCACCAATTGCAGGATAAGAAGTCTGATTAATGCCCGAGCCTTCTTTTCTGTCGCCTGTTAAATGCCATATCTCTTCGGTAATAAAAGGCATAAATGGATGCAGCGCCTGCAACAGCTTCTCAAATAAAGCAATGGTGCGGTCGTAAGTATACCGGTCAATCGGTTTTTGATAATCAGGCTTTATAAGCTCCAGGTACCACGAGCAGAAGTCATCCCATATCAGTTTATATACCGTCATCAAAGCCTCACTTAACCTGAAGGTTTTGAAAGATACATCCAACTCTATCAGCGTTTTATTCAGCTTGCTTTCAAGCCAGTCAATCACAACTTTATTGTCGGCATTCTCACCTTCAACTACTTCCCATCCCTTTATCAGCCTTAAAGCATTCCACAATTTGTTGCTAAAGTTTCTGCCTTGCTCGCACAGCTTCTCGTCAAACAAAATGTCATTCCCGGCAGGCGAACATAACAACATACCTAATCGCACTCCATCGGCCCCGTATTTTTCAATCAGCTCGAGTGGTTCGGGCGAGTTGCCCAATGATTTGCTCATCTTTCTCCGCTGTTTGTCGCGTACTATACCCGTATAATAAACATTCTTAAACGGCTTCTCCCCCCTCCACTCATAACCGGCCATTATCATCCGCATAACCCAGAAGAACATAATTTCGGGCGCGGTAACAAGGTCGTTGGTTGGGTAGTAATAGTTAATGTCTTTATTGTTAGGGTCTTCAAATCCATCAAAAACTGAAATAGGCCATAGCCACGACGAGAACCAGGTATCCAATACATCCTCATCCTGTTTAATAGCAACACCGGCAAGTTTTGGCTCTTTGGCCAATAGTTCCGCGCGGGTTTTAGCAACACCAACCAAATTTCCCGACTCATCATACCAGGCAGGTATCCGCTGGCCCCACCATAGCTGACGGCTGATACACCAATCGCGCACGTTATCTATCCAATGCTTATAGGCATTTTTATATTTAGGCGGGTAGAATTGAATCTCATCGCTCATTACATCATTCAGCACTTTTGGGTTACGCTCAAAAAACTGCTTCATATCTACAAACCACTGTAATGATAAACGAGGTTCAACCACAGCATTGGTCCTTTCGCTGCGGCCAACTTTATTCATGTAGTCGTCCTTCTTAATCAGCAGTCCATCAGCTTCTAACTGCTCGGTAGCCAGCTTACGTGCCTTAAACCTGTCAAGGCCAATAAATATGCCGGCGGCTTCTGCTATAGTTCCATCTTCGTTAAAACAATCAATAACAGGCAGGTTATATTTCTTACCAATTTCATAGTCATTGATATCATGTGCCGGGGTAATTTTCAGCGCACCTGTACCAAACTCAATATCTACATACTCGTCGGCTATAACAGGCACCTCTCTGTTTACAAGCGGTACTATAACTTTTTTACCCACCAGGTGCTTGTAGCGCTCGTCATTCGGGTTAACACAAACGGCAACGTCACCCATAATTGTTTCCGGACGAACAGTAGCAACAGCTAAAAACTCATCACTGCCCTTTATCATGTATTTAACGAAATACAGGTTGCTCTTTTCCTCCGTGTAAATTACCTCTTCATTACTGAGCGTGGTCTTGGCCGATGGGTCCCAATTGATCATTCTAAGCCCGCGGTAAATCAGCCCTTTTTGATACATATCAACAAATACATGAATAACCGCATCGCTCAACTTTTCCTCCATCGTAAATCGGGTGCGGTCCCAATCACAGCTGGCGCCCAGTTTTTTTAGCTGGTCCAGAATAATACCGCCATATTTCTCTTTCCACTCCCACGCGTATTTTAAAAACTCCTCTCTGCTCAGGTCGCTTTTCTTAATACCCCGTTCGCGCAGCATGTGCACTACTTTTGCCTCTGTAGCAATTGATGCATGGTCGGTACCGGGCACCCAGCAGGCATTCTTGCCTTCCATCCGGGCTTTCCGTATCAAAATGTCCTGTATAGTGTTATTCAGCATGTGTCCCATGTGCAACACTCCGGTTACATTGGGTGGCGGAATAACAATAGTAAACGGTTCACGCTCGTCGGGTTCTGAGTGAAAAAAACCGTTTTTAAGCCAATAGGCATACCATTTATCTTCAATCTCTTTCGGGTCGTATATTTTGGGTAGTTCCATGCTGGTATTTTGTATGTATTATTAAGTATTCAGACATTATGCAAACGCATGCGCGAATATAATTTTTTTGCTCATCGGCATTTTATAAAAACAAAGCCCCCTGTTTTTATACAGAGGGCTCTTTATTAAATTAAAACAACAGCGCTACCCCCTGTATTTACAGCTGACGGTGACCACTAATGTTTGTATTGTTACTAACATGTTACAAGTATAAGAAAAATAGAATCAAGAACCAAGAAATAAGATTTCAGACTTTCGCAATTGTCAGGTACTGCTGAACATACTTAAACCAGTGATAAAAAAAAGTAACGAAGGAAGGACGAAACCGACGATAAATAATGCTGCCAGTAATATAAATAAAGGGTTGCCAACATGCGTTTGCCTGCGCTTAAAAAGAATTATAACTAACAGCCCGGTCAATTGATAAACTAATAACACCACCAGAGTTAACCCTTCACCGGCCTTATCTTTATCGTAACTTTGCAGTCCTGAACGCCAACCCTCCCGGCCATCAAATAAATAATTTAAGGATGAAATGCACAGAAAGAAAATGACCGTAACCGCTGCTAAAAGATAATAATACAAGCTCTGAAGTAGTCCTCTACGTAACATAGCTACTTAATTTTAACCCTTTTCAAATCCAGCAAATTAAGTGCATTCGGCTCCAGCCCTTCAATATTCTTTTGCGAGAACCTTAATACCTCATCGTAAAACAATGGTACCACCGGCGCTTCCTCAATTATTATCTGCTCCATCTGGTGGTATATTTCATACCGTTTGGCGTCATCATTTTCGGCCAAAGCCTTTTCATATAAGCGGTCAAAATCCGCATTATTAAATCTGGTATAGTTAGGGGGCGAACCATTTTTGCTGTAAAAAACAGCAAAATAACTCTCGGCATCCGGGTAATCGGCCAGCCAGCTACCCCGGAAGAAATTAACTTTTCCCTGCGTCATCCATTCACGCAGTATAGATGGGTTATCTATTTCAATTTTCACATTCAACCCCAGTTGCTCCAGCTGCTTGCTTATAAAAAGGGCAAACTCCTTATAGGTCTCGTTAGTATACAGTTTAATTTCAGGCAGGCCTGCGCCATTAGTATAACCCGCCTCTTTTAATAGCTGCTTCGCTTTGTCAACATCAAACGTATATCCTTTTACTTTGTCTGCATCAAACGACGGCAGTCCGTAAGGCGTAAAACCGCTTTCGGCCGGGCGCCCTACACCTTTGCGCAGATATTTTATCATTTCTCTTCTATCGAATCCGTAGTTAATGGCCTGGCGCACTTTTTTGTTCAGCAATGGATTGGCCTTAGCATCTCCCTTTAATAAAAACCCGAAATACTCGGTGTTGAGGTATGGCGTTTTAAGCAGGTTGAATTTATCTTTCAGTTCTGGTTTCAGATCGCCGTTCTCATCCAGTACCTCATCAATATAGCTGCCATCTAAACCCGAAATAAAATCAATTTGCTTTTGTTTGAAGGATAAGAATTCTGTTTTCTTATTGTCAATAAAAGAGACTTTAATGCCATCTATGTAAGGAAACCGCTGGCCCGAACTATCCTGCTCGAAATATTCAGGATTTCTGTCAAGAATTAATGCAGTTCCTTCCTTCCAGGCCTTCAGCATAAATGGCCCTGTGCCAACAGGGTGTGCCCTGAAATCGGCACCATACTTTTTAACTGCTTCCGCAGGAATTACCGAGCAATACTGCATAGTTAAAATACCCAGAACGGGCCTGAATGCCCTTTGCAGTTTCAGCTGAAAAGTTGAATCGTTCAAAGCTGTAAAAGGCGTTGCCGGATCAACATCTTTATTAAAGATCCATGCACCCGGTGAGGCTGTTTTAGGATCAATGATGCGGCTGAAACTAAATACTACATCGGCTGCTGTAACTACACGCCCCTTGCCCGATTCAAAACACGGGTTATCATGAAACTTAACATCCTTACGTAAATGAAACGTATAGGTCAATCCATCATCCGATATATCCCAGCTTTTGGCAATGCAGGGTTTAATATCCAGTTTATCATCCAACTGCACCAACGAATTATATAGCTGATTACAAACCCAGATACCAGATTGATCTTTTGCAAAAGCGGGGTCAAGCGAGGCAATGCCCGAGGCCTGGTTGTATCGGAAAAAATTAAGTTTATTGCCCACCTTCTGTTCACAACCACCACAGGAGGTTAACAGCATAGCAGGTAAGATTGCAAAAAGTAAAAACCTGAAGTTATTCAACATTAAATTGGGCTTTATTGGCTAAAGGTAAGTAGTGCAGGATATCGTGGCCGTATTAGCGCGCAAAAGTTTTACCACCATACAGGTTGATAACTTAGAGTTACCATTATTTAATAACAAATGGTATAGATTGAATATGCTCTGCCACAAAATCGCCATAGCCGCCGTTTACATCACTGTAAATAAAAACCGGCTCGTTCGAATTACCGGTAGTTCGGTAAAGATTCAGTGTCTTAAAATATTCGTAATGAGCGTAAGACACCGTGTGCAACTCAACATAAAGATTCAGGTTGGCAAACCGGTTTGGGTTAAGGGTATTAAAGCGTATTTGCAAAGTTTTCTCCTGCCCGTTAAACCCACGGTCGCTGAACAGAAAAAAATAACCATCGCGCACAGTATCATTTACCGGGGTAACAGGAAAAGTCTCTATAGCATAATTATTGAAAACGTACGAAGTGTCGCCTTGCGGTGTAATACTTCTTTCATTTCCACTCATCCAAACGTTAATGCGGTAGTAGTTTCGTACATTGGGATCATCTTTAAACACCATGGTCATAATGCCCTGCGGATTATTTCCCGTATCCTGGTATTGCTGTAATGAAGAAGTGATAACCTGCGCCGGAACCGGAATCTGGTCTGTGGCTGTAGCTTCCGAATAAAGTGCATCGGTAGCCTTAATGGTGTAAGTTTTACCGGTTTGCGGTAAAAGATTGGACACATAAGTCCCAAATAGATTTTGCGAATCGGAGGGCACATAATGCATCACCTCTTTAAAAACGCTGTCTTCATATAACTCAATGCGTGCGTCAGTTATAGCCGTTATGTTGTTGTTGGTAGTGCCTATGGCGTACGGCTTTGTCAAAAAAACAACCACAGGCGCACCGTCGTTAAACAGACTGTTAACGGCCATTTCGTTACCAGCCCCTTGGGTGTTAAAATTAAAGTCCTTCTCGCACGATGAGATTAAAGCCAGTAACCAGGCAATGAGGATAAAACGCTTTATACTCATACCCCGAATTTTACGGTGTAACAAAATGAAGGAAGCACCGGAAAAAGGCTGAGCTTTTTATAAACGATCACTTCGTTTCCGTTGGCATCAATACTGGAAGATGGGTAAACCGCAAAAACATTAAAATGATTGTATACGTTGTAGATGCTTACATTAAAAACATGCTCCAGCTTTTTTACTTTCATCTTATAAATAAACGAAAAGTCAAGGTGTTGATACGATGGCAACCGATAGCCGTTTTTTCCGGTATAAACCGGCAATTCTTCACCTTGCTGGGGCGTGGTGCTACCATTTTGTACGTAGCCGTTAGCTGATGATACGGCATTCCACGAGTTATAATATTGCAGAGGCAGGGTTACCATATTACCACTGCCATAAACCCATACCGAGCCCAGTTCTATATGCTTGTTCACCAGAAAATTTAATTGCGCCGCAACATCATGCCGGCGGTCGTATTTGTAGGGAAACCAATCTCCGTTATTTAAATCTGTATACTTTCTGTCGCTCCAGGCAAGCGTATAGGCCACAGAACCTGTAATGCGCCCGAAGTTTCTTGCTACATACGCTTCAAGCCCATATGCCTTACCTTTACCTCCGGTTACGATCTGCTGGTCCCACGATGAATTTAAAAAGGAGTAATCCGCACCTTCTTTATAATCTATCAGGTTCTTCATGCTGCGGTAGAAGCCATCTATGCTCCACTCAAAATTCAAAGGCAGTTTCTGTATTACCCCGCCCGAATAATTCCATCCGGTTTCCGGTGCTGCTGATGCTATTGCCGGCACCCAGTTATCATCCAGTATATCGGTAGACGAGGTGGTTAACAAGTGAAGATTCTGAGAAACACCAGCGGCCGATGCCCGGATAGAAAAATTCTTAACAGGACTGAAAGTTACATTGGCACGGGGAAGAAAGGTGAAAAAGGTTTTATCCTGTACCGTATACTCATTGGTATGAAAGCCGCAATTGATCAGCCATTGATCTGAAGGCCGGATATTATCTTCAACGTAAGCGGTTGTTTGAAATGCCCTTACAAATTTATTATAAGCAGGGCTTTGTGTAGATGTAAAGCTATTCCACCCAAATACCGAGCTTACATTGCCTTGGCCGGTTTCAAAGTCCATCCCGTTTATCTCGGCGCCCATTCTGAAGGTTTGTATACCGGTAGGCCTATACTCAACATCACTTTTAAGGGTTAATTGAGCTATGTACGACAATAACGATGTGCCGTAAAAATCTTTAAACTCGTCATTGTAGGTAGTATACTTTTCGTCGTAATTACTCTGCGTTTTAGATAAGGTGGTGTAATCGGTAAAAGAAAAAGCTGTTTTCATTAACCACTGGTCATTAAAGGTATGTTTCCAGGTTAATGATGAAACATAATTGGCCCAGTTAAGGTCTTGTGAGGTTTTATCGGTTTCAATGATGTTATCGGTGGATGAATTATTGGTTGAACTGGTTTGCCGGGTAAACGAATAAAAATCGTTGTTCGAAAAAAAGCTGAATTCAAGCCGGTCTTTATTGCCGAACTGGTGTGCAACTTTCAGGTTTATATCATCAAAATAATAACTTATGTTGCCGCTGTAGCCGGCTGCCTTATATTGATGTTCTGAAATAGGCCCTGTAAATAATCCTACATAACATCCGCGCACTGAAACCGCAAATGTGGTTTTGCGTTTTTTATCCAGCGGGCCTTCAATATGCAGGCGTGAAGTAATAAAACCTATAGAGGCAGAGCCTTCAATGCGGTTAGCATTGCCCGGATCCATTTCAACATCCATTACCGAACCTAAACGGCTGCCGTAACGGGCAGGGTAAGTGTCTTTATATACATCCAGTTTATCAATGGCATCGCCGTTAAATACTGAAACAAAACCATAAATATGCGAAGGATTAAAAACCGGTGTGCCATCTATCAATATCAGGTTCTGGTCTGGGCTGCCACCACGCACAAATATGCCCGTAGCGCCTTCGTTACCAGACTGAACACCCGGTTGCATCTGCACGGCGCGCATAGGGTCATTTTCGCCTAATAGTGCAGGCACAGCCAAAAAATTTTCTTTACGCAATGTAATGGTGCCACTTTCGTCATGGTCTGCCGCCCGCATCTTGGCTTTGTCTACAACCACCACTGCGGTCATCTGCAAATCAGCTTTCATTTGCACTTCTATGGCAGTATCATGTGTCATGTACAGGTTGACCGTTATTGGCCGGTAACCGATATACGAAAACGATATTTCGTTCCAACCGGGTTTAAGGCTTAATTGAAACTCACCAACCGAGTCAGTAAAAGTTCCGGTCGAAAATTTAGCCAGATAAACACTGGCGTTGTATAAAGGATTAAAATCCTCAGCCAGCAACTTACCCGATAAACTGAAAACAGTCTGGGAAAACACACCAACCGAAAAGCATAAACCAATAGCAAGGAACAACAGCCTGTAAGCCTGTTTCATGGGATTAAAATACCTAATTGCCATCAATTGTATAAACGATAGTTCATTGTTGCCTTCAATCAGGACGCAAACCTAGTATTGCGGATTCGATGTAGGGTCTGCCGGCGGTGCAGGGGTTGGGTCCGGATCGTTCTTCTTTTTAAAGTCGCCGTTTTTCCAGGCCTGTATAAACTGTGCCCATGCAAGCGGGTTAAATATATTCTGCGGCGCGGTTTGCCCGTAGTAATAATTCTGTGCCGACCTGTTACGTAACGATTGCTGAGAAGCCTCTACCCCATCCGGCTCAAGCTTGGCACCGGCAGCGGCCAGGCGCTCCCTGTCCAGGTTTTTCTTAGCCCGGTCAAGCTCAGTTTCAGGGGGGTGCGTTTCTAAGAATACCTCATGAAAATCTTCTCTTCTCCAGGGAAAAATATAAGTAGGCCCTAAATAAATGCTTGACCGGGTCATTAATTGTATAATTGAAAACTTGTCGGTCTCCAGCTTATTGGGTATAATGTAAACTGATGGCTTATAACCAACACAGGTAAAATACAGGGTATCGCCTTCAACAGCTGCAAATGAAAAATATCCGTCAGGGCCGGCTGTGGCCAAGCGGCCACGGTTCATAATGGTAACGTGGGCAAACGCAACACCCATAAGGCTATCAGCAGTAAGCACATAACCCGAAAACTGAATTACACGCACTTCTTTCTTCTGTCCCAATACCTGCAAAGTAAGTGCAAGCAACAATATCGGTATAACTTTATATTTTTTCACAAAACGAATATATAAATGATAAACACTTCCAACCTTAATTGTTTAAGACTGTTAAACCAAGTTGAGAAGATTTAACAGCAATACAAAGCTAATAGCCCTAAACCATCTAAAACCGAACTACAATTAGTATTCCCCATGCTAAAAATCATAGATTCACACAATGAATCAGTGGAATACCGGTAGAAAACAACAAAACGCATTTTGGTGGGTGAAATTTCTTTTACTCAGTTTTATTGTTGGCGCCATTGCCGGAACTACGGGAGATTTTGTGCATGTGATTACCCATACCGATGGTTATCCTCCCCACGGCCCATTTTCTTTTTTGCCTCTTTTGCCTGTTAAAATGCCGATATGGGTGCCGTTTTTGTTTGGCACTGCGGTTATGTTAATGGCCACCACCCATAAACTGGCCAGCCAGTTTTATCACCCCCGGCTTGAACAAAATGCAATCATATCCAGCTCTGCCCCTTTCATCTTTGTGTTGCTTTACGCACTAACCGGCTTTCTGCACACAGGCACAGGCGGAGGCGAAGATGTATGGCTGGCCATTGCCACTTTCTTTATCTGGTGGCTCATGGACCGCACGGCAATGGGTGCCGGCCTGGCTGTTTTAAATGCCATTGCGGGAACCATGTTTGAGATATTCCTGGTAGGTATAGGCGGTTTCTTCTATTATCCTGAGCATGCAAACCTTTTTGGGGTGCCAAGCTGGTTGCCTTGGCTGTACATGGCTGCCAGTGTTTGTATCAGTTTGTTCGTGAGGTTGATTTAGCCAACCTGAAGAGAGATAGAGGATTTAAGAACTAAGGCCAGCTGAATGGCAGGTCAACGTTTCGATTCGCAGGTCTTGCTTCTGAATTCAGTTGTTGTGCAAAACAGGTTGAAAAAACCTCTCAAAACCTAGCCCCTGTCACAACTTTAAGTCCGCAGGTTTGTTATTTTTGCGCCTTCTTAAAAACCAAGCGCGTAACATGATAAATCTCCGTTCTACCGATCACTTTGTAAACCGCCACATTGGCCCCAATGCAGAACAAGTAAATGAAATGTTGAACATCATAGGCGTAAAAAGCCTGGATGAACTGATTGAGCAGACCATACCAGCCAACATACGCCGCCAGGGTAAGCTTAATCTGCCCGAAGCGCAAAGTGAGTACAACTATCTGAAAGAATTGAAAAAGAAAGCCGCTAACAATCAGGTTTTCCGCAGCTACATAGGCATGGGTTATTACAATACCATAGTGCCTGCAGCAACGCGCCGTAATATTCTTGAAAACCCGGGTTGGTATACCCAATATACCCCTTACCAGGCCGAGATTGCCCAGGGTCGTTTAGAAGCCCTGCTTAACTTTCAAACCATGGTAAGCGACCTTACAGGCATGCCTGTTGCAAATGCATCTTTGCTGGATGAAGGCACCGCAGCAGCCGAGGCCATGCATATGTTCTGGGGATTGAAAAACAAAAAAGATGCCCTGCATAATAAGTTCTTCGTTTCATCGCTTTGCTTTCCGCAAACCATTGACGTGATCAGGAGCCGCGCTGAATTTTTGGGCATTGAGGTAATAGTAGGTAACCATAATAGTATTGAACTGGATAAAGATTTCTTTGGCGCCTTGCTGCAATATCCGGCCAAAGATGGAAGCGTAAACGATTACAAAACCTTTATTGATAAGGCTCACAGCCTAGAATGCTACGTATGCGTAGCTTCAGACCTGTTGGCCTTAACCTTATTAACCCCTCCGGGCGAGTTTGGTGCCGATTGCGTGGTGGGTAACTCACAGCGCCTGGGCGTTCCTATGGGCTTTGGCGGACCGCATGCGGCCTTCTTTGCCACCAAGGATGATTATAAAAGAATTTTACCCGGCAGAATAATCGGAGTATCGGTTGATTCGCAGGGCCGCCCTGCATTACGTATGGCGCTGCAAACCCGCGAGCAGCATATACGCCGCGAAAAAGCTACCTCAAACATTTGCACAGCCCAGGCATTACTGGCTATTATGGCGGGTATGTATGGTGTTTATCATGGCCCGGACGGCATCAAAAATATTGCCCTGCGTATACATACCCTGACACACATCCTGAAGAGAGAATTACACCGCTTAGGTTTTAAAGTAACCAACGAACATTTCTTCGATACCCTACATATAGACCTGAACGGCAAATCACAACTGCTCGATTTTATTAAGCAGATTGCCATAGGTAAAGAGATCAATTTTTATTACGATGAAACCGGTATATCAATCTCGTTGGATGAAACAACCCAACCTGAAGATGTGTTGGATATTGTAGCCGTATTTGCCAAGTCGCAGGGTAATGAGGATGCAACCTTTGATATTTACCGGTATAATGAAGAGCCCCTGCAACTGCCGGCTAACCTGATCCGTTCTTCGGCATATATGACACACCCGGTGTTCAACAGCCATCGCAGCGAAAGCCAGCTGATGCGTTACATCAAAAGCCTGGAGAACAAAGACCTTTCGCTAACCAAATCAATGATAGCCCTGGGTTCATGTACCATGAAGCTGAACGCCGCTGCCGAACTGGAACCTATCAGCTGGTCTGAATTCGGAAACATACATCCTTTTGCGCCTAAGGCACAGGTAGCAGGATACCTGGAGATCATTACCGCGCTTGAAAACTATCTTTCAGAAATAACAGGCTTTGATGCTACCTCGCTGCAACCTAACTCAGGTGCCCAAGGCGAATACGCCGGCTTACTGGTTATCCGCGCATACCAGCGCGACCACGGACAAGGCCACAGAGATGTAGCATTGATACCGGCATCGGCCCATGGCACCAACCCTGCCAGCGCTGTAATGGCCGGCCTTAAAGTAGTAGTAGTAGCCACTGACGAACATGGCAACATCAATTTCGATGACCTGTTAAAGAAGGTTGAAGAGCATAAAGAAAAGCTTTGCTGCTTTATGGTTACTTACCCCTCTACACACGGTGTATTTGAAAGTAAGATAAAAGACATCTGCGCTTTGATACACGCCAACGGCGGCCAGGTATATATGGATGGGGCTAACTTAAACGCCCAGGTAGGTTTAACATCACCGGCAATTATCGGTGCCGATGTTAACCACATTAACCTGCACAAAACATTTGCTATTCCTCACGGTGGTGGCGGTCCTGGTATGGGGCCAATATGCGTGGCCAAGCATCTGGCACCTTACCTGCCGGGCAATGCCCTGGTAAAAACCGGCGGCGAAAAATCGATTCATGGCGTTAGCGCAGCTCCGTTCGGCAGTGCAAGTATCCTGTTAATATCTTACGGCTATATCCGCATGCTGGGTGCTGATGGTGTTGTTTCAGCCACCAAGCATGCTATTCTGAACGCCAATTACATGAAGGCTAGGCTTGAAGAATACTACCAGGTTTTATATGTAGGCAAAGAACATGGCCGTGTAGCGCACGAGTTGATCCTTGATTTCCGCTCATATAAGCACACGGTTGGAATTGAGGTAGGAGACGTGGCCAAACGTTTAATGGACTATGGATTCCATGCCCCAACGGTCTCATTCCCGGTAGCAGATACCCTGATGATTGAGCCTACAGAAAGCGAAGACAAAGCTGAGTTAGACCGCTTTTGCGATGCCCTGATTGCCATTAAAAAGGAGATGGAAGCTATTGAAAAGAAAGAGATAGACCCACTGGATAATCCGCTTAAAAATGCACCGCATACAGTCGGCGTTATTACAGCTTCTGAATGGAATCACCCTTATACCCGCGAAGAAGCAGCCTTCCCGCTTCCATTTGTAAACGAAAATAAATTCTGGCCAAGTGTGGGCAGGGTAAACAATTCTCATGGCGACAGGAACCTGATATGCACCTGCCCACCTGTTGAAAGTTATGCTGAGGTAGCGCAGTAGTATAGAAACCTTAATCTACTTATTATCAATATAATAAGCTAAGTAACTATAGTAAACCCGGGGTATCTGTAAAATATATCCCGGGTTTGCTTTTTAACCATTGTGCATAATAACCAGGCCTGTTTTAAGCCCCCCTTTATTTTATTATTAACTTTAGATTACAATAAATTTGCCGAAAGGCAGTTTTGCTTTTGTTAAAGCGATTTTGAATTCTATTATTTTTTCCGGTAATAACCTAAACTAATCAGCATGGTCCCCCATATTGAAAATAATTTACCCGACAGCTCTAAGGTGTGGATTTACCAGAGCAGCAGAAAGTTTTCGGCCAATGAAGCTGTAGTTATCAACCAAAAGATAAAGCAGTTTTTACAGGGCTGGAATGCGCATAAAGTTGAGGTTGTGGGCGATGGAAAATTGCTTTACAACTACTTTATTGTTTTAATGGCCGACGAAAGCCGGGTTGGAGTTAGTGGTTGTTCAATCGACTCATCCGTTCATTTCATAAAGTCCCTGGGCAACGAATACAAAACCAATTTCTTCGACAGATGGAACCTGGCCTACATAAGAAACGGCGAGGTAACAAACTGCCACCGCGAAGAATTTGAAAAGCTACTTGACTTGGGTGAAATTAACGATGACACCATTGTATTCAATAACCTGCTGCACACCAAAGGCGACTTCAATACCAAATGGCAGGTTCCTTACCGCGAAAGCTGGTTAAAGAACCTTAGAGGAGCACATATTTCGTTCGGTTCTATTTTGTAAACTGAAACACAAGCCGCTCCTGAACTATTCCCTGATTTTTTTTCAGTGAAATGGTTGGCATTTTAAATCTTACCATCTAACTTAGAAAAAAAATCAGCGCATATGCACGGGGCTTATATTTTACTTGCCATTCCTGCCTTCTTTATTGCTATGGGTATCGAATATTGGTACGGCGCAAAACATAATAAAGATTGGTATCGACTTAACGACTCTATAAACAACCTGGTAATAGGCCTTGGCCAGCAACTCTGGAGCCTGGTGTTCAAAGTGTTTTTGCTGGGTGTTTATGCGTGGGTGTATAACAATTTTGCTTTTATAAAAATACCGCCTACGTGGTGGTCCTTTCTGCTGTGCCTGCTGGCCTTCGACTTTTTCTTCTACTGGGCGCACCGGTGGGGGCACGAAATGAATATTTTCTGGGCTGCGCACTCGGTGCATCATCAAAGCGAGGAGTATAACCTATCAGTAGCCCTGCGCCAATCGTGGTTTCACAGCATACTGGCCTTTGTAATATTTCTCCCCATTCCTTTTATGGGCTTCGACCCTGTTATTTTTGGTGCCGCGGCAGTAACACATACCTTGTATCAATTCTGGATACATACCAAAGCTGTAGGCAAATTGCATCCGTGGTTAGAGTTCTGGATAAACACCCCCTCACATCACCGCGTTCATCATGCTGTTAATCCTAAATACATTGATAAGAACCATGCAGGTGTATTTATGATCTGGGACCGCCTGTTTGGCACCTTTCAGGAAGAAGACACCGCCGATGTTATTACCTATGGTGTAACCACGCAGCTAAAAAGCTGGAACGCCGCCTGGGCCAATACCCACTACTTTGTTGAGATGTATCAGAAGGCCCGCAGTATGAAATGGGCCGACAGGTTTAAAATGATATTTGCACGGCCGGGCTGGTTACCTGATTACATGGGTGGCACTGTAACTGTAAAAGAAGTCGACCGGGCTACCTATAAAAAGTATGATGCTGATACTAACCTCTATTTTAAAATATACGCAGTGGTGCAGTTCTTCATTTTATTAGGCGGTTCTATTCTTTATATGGTGCACTATAAAGAGATGAGTTCTTTCTATAAGGTCATCTTCTTCCTGCTCATTCTTATTACTATGCTAATTACCGGTGCTATCTTCGAAAACAAACGCTGGATAATATTTGCCGAATACACCCGTTTAGTATTAGTGATGATAGGATTGAATACATTCTACTACTTCTGGTTTATCAACTGGTTTAACTTTACCATCGTTGCCTCAAGTATTGCGTTTGTAGCCTGTGTGGCCTTTTTTACCTATTCATATTTAACATCCGGCTTCAGAAGCATAAACACCGCCGGAAACAGCAATTAAACGTTTGTTAAACCGTGTTGTCCTTTTCGAACATGGTTTATTAACATTTTCACAATCCGGTAGGGACAAAAAATAGGCCCTTTAAAAAAGAAAAAAGCCCATATTCGCGTTCTTAATAAAACCAAATCTAAATTATGAAAAAACTGTTGTTAGCCATTACGCTGCTCGGCTTTGCTCACTTGGGATTTAGTGCCGAATCCGAAGCAGTGCTCAATTTCAGGAAGGTCTTCTGGGGATCTCTTAAAGATTCCGTTTACAGAGACGGCAAAAAACTTGAATTTGTAAAGGACAAGACCTCTCTGATTAAAAATGCCTACTCGCTAACAGGAGATGACATGACCATCGGTGCTGTAAAGCTGGATAAGATACTTTACATCTTTAACGACG
>Ga0316217_10001054_pt1 | contig 37281 bp, 28 predicted proteins | sample 1anoAmetaG_FD_203633 | JGI IMG/M metagenome (GOLD analysis project Ga0316217, IMG submission 203633) | Freshwater microbial communities from Trout Bog Lake, Wisconsin, USA - 1anoA | ecosystem: Environmental > Aquatic > Freshwater > Lake > Hypolimnion/Profundal zone | place: USA: Wisconsin...
CGCTCGTTGGACTCCTGGGCATGCCGAAGCTATGGCATCGCTCCGTTGTTTAGACTACAGCACGCTATGGTCTGATTTCTGGGCTGCCCAGGCGGCCTGAAGTGCCTAAAACTTGAGTTAGACCCCTATGAAGGCTTTTTGGGGGTGACGAGGCGTGGATGGCTCTACGTAGATGCGGTTCCCAGGGCAATTATGGTTCGGTGAGCATTGCAAACTTATCGAATGTCTGGCAATCTGGTGCCACAAAGGAGGCGGCAGTTTTGCCGAACGCCCATGGATGTAATTTCCGCTCTTTCCAATTCGACCAACCCGGCGTCTTCTGTAATGGGCCACCGTATCCGTTTCCGGGTGCGTTATCCCGAGGTGGACGCGATGGGGTTTGTGCATCACAGTCGGTTTCTGCAGTATTTCGAGATGGGCAGGGTCGAATTGCTTCGGGCATTGGGGCAAAACTATGCCGATTTGGAACAACAGGGGATTCTCTTTGTGGTGGCTAAGGCTCAGTGCCGCTACCATGCTCCCGCCCGCTATGACGAGGAGTTGGAATTGCTGACACGCGTCGTAAAACAGACGCATGTGCGGATCGATCACGCTTATGAGCTTCGCCGCGGGGCTATGCTTCTGGCCGAGGGCGGTACAACGATTGTCTGCGTAGATCGCCAGGGGCAAATCCGCCAGATACCCGAATCCATCGCGTCGCAGCCATAGCGTGCGCTCCGTATGTCGATGATCACTCGTCTCCGCATTGCCACGTCAGTATCTTCCATCCCTCATTCTCAGTACGCAGGCTACAATTATAGCATGTCCTTAAACGTTCTTTCCTACGGTCCTTCCGGCGGCTCAGATGATCTGTTGCGGATGTTTCTGCGCACCGAATTGCACTGGACGCGACACCTAGCCCAGGAGACCGCGCTGGACGTAGGCATGGCGATGTCGGAACCAAGTCTGGCACGCGTGTCTGACGCCAATCGCATGTTGGATGTAGTCATGCCGAATGGTATGACTCCGGTCGATGCGGTGCAACTTGCGAACCAACACTTCGGTCAGTGCGGCGTGCTGTGTCGCAAATGGCTGATGCACCCGGCGGCCAGGGTCAGGAATGAGCCACTGGTTCAGCACCTCAGGTCACAGGGCTTTGTTGCTTCAGCACGCGATGTATTGCACTGGGATGGCTCGACGGCAGCTCCTCTCCGCGAAGAAGCTGGCTTGAAAGTGATTCCCGCCCAAGCCAGCTTCCGCCATGCCCGCCAACTGGCTGAGGAACGGGCCGCGACTATCTGCAACGAGCCACAGGTTGCCGACGCGGCCATGTTGCACCTGGACGATGCCCACGTGGACGGTCTCCTGGCCATGAGGAATGGGTTGGTGGCCGCCGGAGTGTGCGTGTTGGCGGTTGGAGACATCGGGCGGATTGAAGACCTCTATGTGATCGCGGTGTTACGCCGCCACGGTATCGGTCGCACCATGCTGAGCCGAGCGTTGGAAATATGCGTCCGTTGCCTGTTTAAGCATGTGCTCGTGGCGATCAAGCCTGATAACCAAGCCGCCTATGGGCTGTTCGCGAAGGCGGGATTCAAGAATGTGGGGCAGGTGGTGGAGTATGGACAGTGACCTGGGCATACAGCGTCCGATGCTCGGCCAGGAAGCGGCGGAAAGAGAAATGCTCGTAGGCTTCGGCGCGGGCTCGGTCGGCCAGGGCCCATTGGAGGATGCTATCCGACCGCAGGAGATGCATGCGTTCAGCCAGTTTCCGGGGAGCAGCGGTGGCGGTCAACATGGCTGTCTGACGATCTTCAAGCAGTTCCGCGGTAGTCGAGGAGGCGACGGCCACGATAGGCACGCCGGCGGCCATGGAAATGCAGATAGGAAGGGTCGGCACGGCCTCGGTTGCGGGCATTAGTACCATATCCGCCGCCGGGAGAATATCCTCCAAGTCCACCGGTCGCCGCAGGCGTGCTTGGGCGTTGTGCAAAAACGGTGTCTTGTTGATGCGGCTGACGAAACGCATAACCCGGTTGGCGTCAGCGCCTCGGCCCCACAACAGTACCTGGTAAGAGGAGTCCAATTCATTGAGGATAGAGGCCGCCCAGATGCCGGCAAAATGACCGGCAGTGCGTGTGGATTCGCCGACCAGAAGCACCACGTACTGATTCGGCGTAAAACCCAGCTTTCGCCGCAGTTCCTCATCGCGGCGTGGTCGAAGCCTGGCGAAGTCGGCGCCGGGCCGGATAAGGTGGCAACAATCGGGTTTAATGCCGCTGCGGATGAGCATCTGCCGCTGAGTGGCGTTGTCGCAGACAACCCGCAGGTCCCGGCACGCCATAATGGCTTTGAGCCACTGGATGCTGGCAGTTCGGCAGACGTCATCCGGCGTCCAAACGATGCGCCCCGGCCAGCCCGCGGCGGCGGCAGTCAGTGGCCCTAGTCCCCAGGCATGGAGGATGTCGAACCCTTCGCCGCCGCGCCATTGTCGCCGCATTCCCACGACGGCATCGACCACATTCCGCATATCCCCGCCCCGGCCCATAGTCAGAACCCTACTGCGAGTTCCGCCAACCCAATCGCCGGCCAATTGCTCGGCGCAGCGACGGGCCTGAAATCCCGCTGAGCTTGCCAGCAGATGAAGTACTCGCGGTGCGGTAGAATCCATGGAACCGGTCATTAAGCGACAGTATAAACGGACATGCGGTGGATCGCCAAATCAGAGTTGTTCCGCCGTACCGGATTGGCCATGATTTGTGTTCCGCGTCCAGAGCACTTGCCGCCTTGGCCCGCTCCGATATGATCCGTTGGCTTGTAAGTCTCTTGAATCGAGGTTCGCCATGATTGCCATACTGCATCTTGAAGATACTTCCCAGCGGCAGCGGGTTGAGTCGCTTCTGGGACGCCTGCGTCTTGACGTGGCCGATGTAGTTCTCAGTGGCGGTCCACGCGCTCGCCAGGCGGCGGCAGTCCAGGAGATACTGGCGGATGTCGCCGCCCGCGGAGATCAGGCCATTGTGGATTCATGTCGGAAATTCGACGATCCAGACTTCACCGCCGCCCAGATACGCGTTGATGTCGCGGAAATGGCCCAGGCCGCCCAGCGCGTCGACGCCCAACAGCTTACGGCCATACGCCGATCAATTGCCCAGGTGCGTCAATACCAGGCCCATGTAATGCCGCCAGACACACAGCCGTTGACCCGTCCTGGCGTCGAATTGTCGATGCGTTTTACGCCCTTGGACAGCGCTGGTTTGTGCGTGCCGGGCGGCAAAGCCGCCTATCCATCCAGCATCATCATGCTGGCGGTTCCCGCCCAGGTGGCGGGAGTCGACCGCATTTTGGTTTGCGCGCCGCCCAGCAAGTACGGCCGTAGCGACCTGATGTTAGCGACATACCATGAGTTGGGGTTGACCGAGGTTTTCCGTGCCGGTGGAGCGGCGGCGGTGGGGGCCATGGCCTTCGGAACGGCCACCATCTCACGAGTAGATAAAATTGTCGGGCCGGGAAACAGCTACGTCCAACTTGCCAAGCGTGCCCTGGCCGGCGTGGTGGGCATCGACGGCTACCTTGGGCCCAGCGAAGTTCTGGTACTGGCCGATGAGACCGGCCACCCCGCTTTCATCGCCTCCGACCTTCTTGCCCAGGCGGAACACGACCCCGGCAGCGGCTTCCTCCTTACCACCTCAGCACCCCTTGCCAAGGAGGTGGTGGCCGAAATTCAGCGGCAACTTCCCGCTCGATCACGCGGAACGGCGATATCCCGGGCCCTGGACGAGAACAGCGCCATTATCGTGGATGGCTCAATGGACCGCCTGGTGGACCTGGCCAACCGTTTTGCCGCCGAACACGTGAATCTCCAGACCGCCGACGACCAAACCATCATGGCCCGTCTTCGCCACGCCGGGGCTATCTACCTCGGCGCCTATTCACCCATCGCCATGGGCGACTACATCGCTGGTCCGAGCCACTGTCTGCCGACCAACACCACCGCCCGCTTCTCCAGCGGCATCAGTGTATACGAATTTCTCAAACGCTCCAGCGTGGCCCGTTACGAAGCGCGGGGATTGGCAGCCGATGCCCCGCACGTTATCACCCTGGCCAACGCCGAGCACTTGGATGCCCACGCCGCCAGCGTTCAGGTGCGAATGGCGCCCTGAGTTCATCGGCTAGACCATAGGAACAGGATCGACTATGTCGTTTTCGCCATTGACGGTTGACCGCATCGAGAACATCGAACACCTGGAGTATCTACTTAGCATTCCCAGCCAAGCCGCCATCGCCGCCATGAAGGAATTGGATGGCGACATGATGATCCTTGGCGTCGGCGGCAAGATGGGACCGAGCCTGGCGCACATGGCCGTGCGCGCCTCGGCTGCCGCCGGTAAGCGCCGGCGGGTGATTGGTGTTTCGCGGTTTTCTTCGCAGGCACTTCCCGCTCAGCTTGCAGCCTGGGGCATTGAGGCTATTTCCTGCGATCTGCTCGATCAGCGGCAACTCGATGCTTTGCCTGATGTTCCCAACTTAATTTACATGGCCGGCATGAAATTCGGTTCGACCGGAAATGAGAGCCTCACCTGGGCGATGAATAGTTTTCTGCCTGGCATGGTTTGCTCCAGATTCGCCAAAAGCCGCATCGCCGCGTTTTCGACTGGGAATATTTATGGCCTGGTACCCGTTACGGGTTCGGGCTCCAGGGAACAGGACAAACCCAATCCGACCGGCGAATATGCCATGAGTTGCCTTGGCCGTGAGCGTATATTCGAGTATTTCAGCGGCAAAGCCGACGTGTGCCTGTCACTATTGCGGTTGAACTATGCCACAGAGGTCCGCTACGGCGTTCTAGTCGACCTGGCCCAACGCGTCTGGCGTGGCCAAACTATCGACCTGGCCATGGGCCACGTCAATGTCATCTTTCAGGGCGAAGCCAATGCCATGGCCCTGGCTTCGCTCTGCCTGGCCGCGGCGCCGCCCTTCGTACTCAATATCGCCGGCCCGGAAATTCTCAAGGTACGCGATGTCTGCCAGGAATTCGCTCGTCTTATGAACAAAACACCGAACTTCGTTGGCAGTGAAGCCTCCGACGCACTGCTCAACGATGGCAGCCTTGGCCGCAAGCTTTTCGGCGACGAGCGTGTCCCGGTAGCCAGGATGCTCGGCTGGATCGCCGACTGGGTGATGCACGACGGCGCCAACCTTGGCAAACCCACTCATTTCGAGTCACGCACGGGAAAGTTTTAGGCTCTGTCCTGAAATGCAAGCCCCCTCGGGTTTTAGGACAGATCCATGATGGAGACGCATGGACACACGCATCCGGAGTCTGATCGACCGCGGTCTGGCGATTCCGGCATCGCCGCTGGCCTTGAACCGCCAGCGGCGTCTGGACGAACGGCGACAGCGGGCGCTTTATCGCTATTATTCAGCCGCCGGTGCCGGCGGCATCGCCGTGGGCGTCCACACCACGCAATTTGCCATTCGCGCTCCATCAGTGGGACTGTTTCAACCCGTTCTGGCCTTGGCGTCCGCGGAAATGGATGCCCTTGACGCCAAACGCGCAGAGCCTCTGGTACGCATCGCCGGAATCTGCGGGCCAACTCCTCAGGCCGTTTCCGAAGCGCTTACGGCCCGTGATCTCAGGTATCATGCTGGCCTGCTGAGCCTGGCTGCTATGCACGACGCCGACGACAATGCTCTTCTAGCCCATTGCCTGGAGGTCTCCCGGGTGATGCCCATTGTCGGCTTTTATCTTCAGTCGGGGGTGGGTGGGCGGGCGTTCTCCTACGCCTTTTGGCGTCGCTTTGCCGAAATTCCCAACATCGTCGCCATCAAGATGGCGCCATTCAACCGCTACCAGACGATCGACGTAATGCGGGCAGTCGCCGAATCCGGACGGAGCGACATTGCCTTGTATACCGGCAATGATGACAACATCGTCTGCGACCTGATTACCGAGTATACCTTTCATGTCGGCCGATCCATCGTACGCCGTCGGATTGTCGGCGGCTTGCTTGGCCACTGGTCGGTCTGGACTCACACGGCGACCCGGATTCTCAAAATATGCCAAGCCTGCGCCGGCAGCCCGGACGTTCCCGCCGAACTATTGTCGCGTGCTATCGAGATCACCGACGCCAATGCCGCCTTTTTCGACGCTGCCGGCGCCTTCGCTGGCTGCATCGCCGGTCTCCATGAAGTCCTCCGTCGCCAAGGCTTGCTGGAAGGCACATGGTGCCTGGATCCAAAGGAAGGTCTCAGTCCTGGTCAATTCAATGAAATCGAGCGGGTCTATGCCGCTTATCCGCACCTGAACGACGACGTCTTTGTTTCCGAGCATCTTGACCAATGGCTTAAGTAACGAGCTTGCATGCCCAGGGGATGTTCGGTGATCGCACGCAGTTATATAGTGCGCTCGCCTGTTGAGACAAATAGGCAAAAGCCCTATAGTACTCGGCTCGTGACCGAACGGATCGGTTTGGTTCGGTTGCGGCGTCGAGCTCGTAGCTCAGTTGGTAGAGCAACGGACTTTTAATCCGTAGGTCGTGGGTTCGAGTCCCACCGGGCTCAGTAGTGTTTTTGCGTTATCCCCTGCATTTTCAGGGGTTTCAAGTGAAATCGGGGCATCCTCGATTTGTCGTTTAAGCGCGTCAAAACGACTCGAAACCGCGCCGATTTGGCAAGCGTTTGGCAAGCGCGCCGGGTTCGTCTTGGCCTCGGGCGCCGGGTCGGGCGTCCTTCCGTCGGTCCCGGTGGCAATCTGGCGCTGCGGTTCAAGGTCGGGTAATTTCCCAATGGCGGCGTGTCGGGAATCGCGGTCACCGTGCAAGTATCGGGTCGTCGTGGTCCGGTTGGCGTGGTGCATCGAAGCGGCGATGTCCTTCTCGGGGACACCGGCGGCGGCTAGGGCCGTTCCGTGGCCATGGCGGGTGGAATAGAATACGGTCACCTCGCCCGCGTGGTTTACCTCGGCCAGGAAGTCGGATCGCTGCCGGCGTTCCTTCTCGTTGTCGTTGCCGCCCGCGTCTTTGATCCATGCGGCGCGAGCGTCGGCCAGGTCGGCGCGTAGCATGGGGGTAAGATCATAGACGGGGGGCATCTTGAAGGCGGGGGCGTCCGGCATCTTCACCTTGAAGCGCTGGGCCAGGTCTTTCGCAAGGGCGGGGCGCAGCTCCTGAACATGTACCTTGCGGCGCTTCACAAATTGGGCCTGGGTGGTCACGGTCGGCGGATCGGCGGTAAGGTCAAAATCCTTGACGGTCAAGGCGCGAATCTGGCCGGGCCTCATGCCGGTTTCAAACGCGAAGCGGTACAAAAGGGCGCGGTCGTCGCCCGCTATGCCTTGCCGGATCACCGTTGATTGCGCGGCGGCGTCTACAAGGTGGTGCATCTCGTCAACGGACAGGGCGCGGCGGCGCTCGGCGTCGGCGCCGGCGTTCCCGACCTTCTGTAGCGTCTGCATGGCCAAGCCAGGGGCGCGGCCTTGGTTGGCCAGCCACTTGCAAAAGCTGCGCAGGTCCCGGACGTAATAGTTGTAGGTGGTTCCGCTTATTTGGGCTTTCGCCCGCTGTTCTCCAAGCCATACCTCTACGCGGGTCGCGGCGCTGGGGGCGTTCAATTCGCGCCAGTGGGTCAAGGCGCATTCCTCAAGAATGGTGCGCACGCGGTGCGTGACCGTGCCGATATGGTTTGCGGTCGTTCCTCTGGCCTCCAGGGCCTGGGTATATCCCGGCTCGATCACCTTGCCGGCGGCATCCTTCTGGCCGTCTAGGTGGTCAATCAAGGGCCTCTCGGCGGCGGCGGCTACGGCGTCGATCAAGTCACAGGCGGCAATGCGGCGGCGGCTCTGCTCTCCAAGCGTGTCAAGCCACTTTGCCAGGTCCTCGGGGATCGTCGCGCTGTTCCGGCGAAGCTCTAACAGGCGCATGAGCCTATCGGCAAAGCCGGTGGCGTGGCGTTCGTTGGCGGTCCCGGTTGGGATCCTCTGCCACATGCCGGCGTGGTCCTTGAAGCGGATTGTAAAAAACGGGCTTTCGTGGCGGTTGCCGGCCTTGTCGGTATAGGTGACGTGTTCAAGGTGGTAGGTGTCGTGGTTCATCGGTTCACCTTCCTCTTGCCTCTCTTGCCTCTCTTGCCGGGCTTCGGGCCAAAGCGCAGGTCTTTGATTTTCCGCAGTTCCTTTTCGTCGATGAGCATAAGGCGGGGGGTCAACAGGCGGGCTTTGATTCGCCCCTCCATCACGAATTGCCGGATACGCGACGGGCATACTCCCAATCGTTCGGCGGCTTGTCTGCTGGTCAATTCCATGTCATGTATCCTAACCACGTGGCTAATTGCCGTCAAGGGGCATCTTTCGAGAATTCCGCGCAGGTCCTGCGGGGAAACTGACAAACGTCGCGCCTTAAGCGATTCCGGTTAGCGGGCGTCACCGCTTAAGTTTCGCTATTTCCTTTTGGAGGCCAGCAATCTGGTTGCCTGTGTCGATTACTCGTCGTTGGGCTTCATCCAGCCGCAATTGTGCGGCGGTCACGCCGGCTTCTTTATTGGCCGGGTTGACAACTGCTTGCAGCTTTGCCTTCATCTCGATCCATTTCGCGGACGCGGCAGGGAGGCTATCTGAGTCGCTTGCGCGCATCTGCTTGACTTGCGATTCAGCTTGGTCAGCGGCGGCCTTTGCGGCGGCATATTCGGCATTATCGCGCAGCTTGAGCGTTACCGCCTTTGTTGCTTCGGCGAGCCTTTGCTTGGCGTCCGCAAGTCCCCGTTCTGCTTGTATTTTGTCCTGGGTGCATTGGGCCAACTGCTGTTCTAGATCGCCGATTCGTAACGCGGTTGTTTTTGCAGCATCCGCAGCTTGCACCTTGGCATCATTGGCCGCTGTTCTCGATGCAATCCACGTCAGGAGTTCCTTTGACTGATAGGCTATCTTGTCGCCGATCCCCACCTCGGCCACTTGCCATTTATTATCCGTGAACAAGACAATAGTGTGCCACGGATAGGTCAGCTCCGCACCAAATACGTTTTTGGCCTTCACTTTGCAACAGGCGAACACGTCGTGTGCGGGATTGGATTCTGTGCCCGCTGCGTCCCAAGAACCGAAACTGGCGCCATCGTCGGGAAACGCCAGGTACTTCCGCACATACTCCTGGGATACTAACACTGCGGTCCCCGCCCGCTCGGATGCCTCTGCTTTCTGTTTACGTGCGGCTTCCTCTTCTACCGCGATCCGGTCTTCCTCGGCCCGCTGTGCGGGCGTCAGCGATTGGCGCCGGGCTTGTTCTGCTTCGCCTTTCGACTGTCCGGCGTTTTGCGAATTATCGCAACTAACGATCCCGCAGATCGCAAGGCCGAATAGGAGCAGTGCGAAAACAACTCCACCTAGACATTGTTGGCCATGGCGTGCTTGTGTCATCGGCAAATCTCCAGCAAGAGGGATCGAAGATTGGACGGGCGCCAGTCAGTATACGGCGGCTCCCGGCGGTCGCAATATGGCCAGGTAATCGGCTCTAAACGCAGGTGGTAGGCGAGTGATTCCATAGGCTCGAAGTTAAGAAAAAGCGGCCGTGGTAAACTCACCAAACCCACGGCCGCCAAGAAAGGAAAGGATCAATCAGAATGCCAGGCCTGCCAGGGTCGCAAGATCGGTCCCGGCGGCCTGCATAATCGCGCTGTCGGCCAGGGTGAATTGCACTTGTACTTGTGTCGGCCGGCCGGCGGTGGTCTGCGCTGGATACCACTTCGAGAAAACGATTTTGCCATTTGCGATGGCTTTGCCGGCGCCGTCGAGCACGGCCTTGTAGGCGGTCGGCGATGAGTACAAGAAAGCGAGTCCGCCAAGGCGGGCCGGGTCAATCATTCCGGCTTGCCACTTGGCGAAAACTCGCATTCGCTGCACCAGGTACAGTTGCCCGATGTTCTGGAAGGTGGACCATTCCGGCTTCGGCGGCAAGGGCTTCCCGATGGCGGCGGCGTAGTCTGCCGCGTCGTCGCCCAACGGCTTGCGGTCAAGGCTGGGCGCCGTGATTATGGCGCGAATCGCGGCGGTAACCTTCAGCGCTACTTCCGGCGTGGTTCCTCCTTCAATGGGAATCGCCCGGGCATCGTCGGGTACTTGGTCGGCCAGGGCCTCGATGACGTCGGCGACAAATTGCCCGGCGCGCCACTCGCTGCCGACAGCGCAGGGCCAGCCGTCTTGCGTTCCCTCGGGGGGTTGCAGGTCCGGCGCGCCTCGCCCGATGTAGGCGCGGAGCGCGTCCAAGCTGATGCGCCATGGAGAATCATCGGCCGTGCCGACTTGCACGGCGGGCAAGACGCGGCGGGCAATCAGGCGCTTAACGGGTAGCGTCGGGTTCTCGACAAATCCCTTGATCGGCAACGCGGCGGCGGCCTGCTCGACGGTCACGAATCCGAGATCGGCCAGGGGTATCTTTTCCACTACTTGGGGCATAAGAGAGTCCTTTCTGTAAAAACGTCTCTGTAATTACTGTACCTTATTACTGCGGCAGCGTGTGGGCATGTATATCGCAATGCGGTTTATTTCTGTCCTGCGGTGGCGGCCTGTTTTCATAGTGGCGGTCGATGCGTCGTTGCCCGCATGTAAGGCAACGGCAGGCGCGCCGGATGCGATGGGTACAAGGTTGGCCTCGGTCGTCCAGCGATCCATAGAGCTGCTCCTTCACGTCTTCATACCGGGTGCGTTCCGTCGATTGACAGGCGGGGCAATGCGATACCGCAACGGCGACGACGGGGCGCTTGTCGCCCGTCTGGCCTGGTGGTCGTCCTCGTCTTGTGTGCGTCGTCTTCATCGCGGATCGGCTTAAAGGTTCAAGTAACTAACTGCAGGACCTCGGCGGCGCGGTGGTCTCGGGCGTGGAATCGGTACGGCCTGGCCACATCCACAGGTGGAAGCGGCGACGGCGGCGCCTATCAGGCAGTCAAAAAGGTGGTTGTCGGCGTTGGGCTTCCTGCTCCACACATTGACGGTGTTTCCGGTGGCGGTGGCCTCTACGCGGGTCGGGTACTCGCTGCACAGGTGCATTGCTAAAAGCTCGTGGTCGTGGCGCTCACCAAACAGGCTTACACTTTGGGCCATGCCGACAGGGCGCGTGAGCATTCCGGCAAGGCGAGTCTTCCACAGGTTGGTATCGAATCGCAGCAAGCGCAGGCGGTCAGGGCCGGCGGCGCCCACTATCCAGCCGTCTCCGATGTACTCGCCCGGCTTGCGTTCGTATTCGCTGATGGGGCGTTGCGTCGGTCCTAAGCCAATTCCCTTTGACGGACACAAGGCGGCTCGGTAGGGGCTTTGCCAAATGGCCTTTCTTACAAGGTTCGTCTCCCAGCCGGCATCAATAAGGCAGCGTGATACAGGCAGGATTGCGCCGTCCGTCCGTTTCCATGCCTCGGGGGCGAAAAGTTTAGTCAACAGGTCCCGGAGTCCTGCAAATACTGCGGCCTCGGCATCACCGGCGGGGTACACCTCGGCCAGGGTGGGGCTTGCCTTTGCGGCGGCGAATATCCGGGCGCGCTGCTGCGGGAAGGCGCCATAGTCCAAAATGTAAGCGTCAAATCGCTGCGTCCAGCCGGCTACCAGATACCACAGCAACGCGCCGCCCACGTCGATAAACGCGGTTACCCTCTCCACGTCTGCCGGGGCCTCGGCGCGGTGGTAGCCTCCGCATCGGGCCACAATGGCCACGGGGTCAAGGGCCTGGGTTTCCGGCGTCTCGTCCAGCGGTTCATTTTGGTACTCTGCCGCAAATGCGGTCGGTTGATCGTGTTTCAGGTTCATAACGTGTTGGGTTGCGCTGATTTCGTGGGACGGCTCAAAGTATGCCGGCCAGGCGGGGGCGCTGCCCGCGTCCATCTCGGCCTGATGCTCTCGGTAAAAATCCGTGGCCGCTCGTTCGCCCGCTTCCCTATCACGGCCAGGGCGTCGGCCTTCGTCCCGGATCTCGTGGTATTTCTCCCAAAGGGTGGCAGCGGTGGGGAAGGTGTAGATAAGCTTGAAGCGCTGGCCTTCCCATGATGGCGATTTCTCGGCGTCCAGCAGTTGTGAAGTAAGGTCCCGGCGGTAAATGACGGTGAGCGCGGCCAGGGCGGCTATTCTCTGGCCTGGGCCTGCGAGTCCAAGCAGGTCACCATTTAACAAGGCCAGGCGCTCGGCGGTCTGCAGGGCGCTGGCAGCGCTGGCGCGGTCCTGGGGGTCGTCCACAAGCAGCAGGTCCGGCCGGATCGTACGGCCGGCGCCGTCCAGCCGTGACAAGCCACGGATGGCGCCCGTCAAGCCAGCGCTGTAGATAATCGCGCCGTTGGCCTTGGCGTCGGGTTCGGGCAAGGTGGCAAACACGATTTCATTTCGGCGCCAGGCTATGCGGGTGCGTTTGCCTTGGTACGTCTGGCCTCCACATCGGCGGCTCTCTCCGGCCAGGCAGCGGAAGGGATAAACGGCCTCGGGGAAAAGCTCTAACAGGCGCTGGTTAGTCTCAAGCTCGGTCTTGATTGCTGAAAGATTGTCGTCGGCAAGCTTGGCGGTGGCGGCGACAACAACGGGGAATCGACGGGCGCCACGGAGTACGGCCCACAGGGCGGCGCGGATCATTATGCTGGTCTTTCCACCTCCACGGAACATTGCCAGGGCGTATTGCCCACCGTAAACGATGACGTGTTGCAGGCGCCGGATAGCCTTTAGGTGGTCTTCGCTCCAAGCCAGGCGGAAGGTTTGCGGAAAGCATGTCTCAAGGAAGGTGCGCAGGTCGGCAAGGCATCGGTCGCGCAGGTCGGGGTCGGCGCATGGCGGGCAAGGGGCAATCTCCCGGGCGGCGGCGCTGAGTCTGGCGGATCGCGCGGCGGCTTTTGCTCGCTTCTGCTGGCCGGCGTGTTTTGCCTTTACTCGGATCATTCGGCGGCCTCCGTCAATTCGACAATCTGCCGTATGGCCTTCAGCGCTGAGGCGGTGTCGCCCGCTTCGGTGGCCTTCTGGTACTGGTGGCGTGTCGCCTCGATTGCCCAAAGCCGGAACGTCTCGGCGTCTCCGTCTCCGTTCTTGAGAATCTGCGCCATGGCCTGGGCCATGAGGGGGTGCGCCTTGGCGTCGGGCCAGGTCGTGGCGATGGCGTCCCGGATTTCGACCTCTGAACCTCCGTCAAGAATCCACGTCACGACTTGCTGCATCTGGCGGGCGCGGTCTGCCTTGGCGCCGACAGCCGGAACAATGGCGGTGGTTGGGTTGGTGGTTTCCATCTATTGGCCTCCTCTCTTGGCTTGGTCCTGGGCCTCGGCGGCGGTGAAAAGCTCATCCATCCATCGGACGTGGAAGGCGTACACCTCGGGGCATCCGGTCAAGGTCATTTGCTCAAGGTTCTTGCAACTCCGGAGATTCGCGCTACTCTCCACGGTGAGCGTTCGCCCGTCCGTGAATCGCAGAGCCAGCAACTTGCAATGGTTTCGCAGGCTGACAAATCGCGCGGCCGACCTCTTTCCCAGCACGTCGACGGCGTAGGCGTAGGCGGTCGGGCTTGTTCCCTTGAAGTAGTGACTTGCCAGCAGCCAGGCGGCTCCCACGGTCCCGGCGTCCAGCAGTTCGGCCAGGGCCTCGATATTCCGGCGGGAAAAGCCAAGCGTGGCAATGTGTAGGCGCTCAATCCGACAGCCGGCCAGGGTCAACGCGGCGGGGATAATGTGAAACATGGCAAAGCGGCCGGATACCAGCAGGTGGAGTGAGTCGCCCGGTCCTGGCAAGCTGCCGATGGCATCGGCGGCAATCTTGGTCTGCCTCACGTCCTGGGTTCGGTGTCGGACCTCTGCGGCCAGGTGGCGCCGGTCACTGGTAAGATGTGGCAGGCGCCGTAATTCGGCCTCGATCAGCGCCACGGATCGACGGGGCGGCAATGCTGCCGGCGTCAAGAGGCGGTTGGCGGAAGGCTCAAGGCGATGTTGGGTAGTGGTCAGGGTCATGGGAAACAACAAATAAACTCGTTTTCCTGGCTGTTCGTTGTGGGGTCACAAGCAAAAAAACGGCTAAGGAGTACCTTTTGAATCGTCGGGCGGGCGCGTCTGCCGGCCTGGTCGTGGTCGGGGCGGGCGCCGGTCTGCCGGGGCATCGGCCACAGGGGCAACGGCATCCAGCACAAGGCGAAGCTCCAACAGGGCTTGGGTTGCGGCGGCTTCGTGGTAGTTGCGTACCTCGGGCGGTAAGCATGGGTGGCCACAAGAGCGCACGGCATCAAGGCAACGCTTCAATAAGGGAATCAGGGAGGCGGGGTCGTTCATGGCGTCAAATCCTTTCTGGCCTTGGCGGCGCTTGGGAGGTCTTCTGCATCCTGTGATGGCCTGCTCGTCTGTCCTGTCGCCTCATGGTGGGCCTGGTGGGCATCCTGAGCGATGGCAACGCAACGCAAGCCACATGCTCGAAGGGCGGTTTTCAACAGATGGCGGATTCTGATTGTCGGGGGCGGGCCGTCACCTTCGGTGCGAAAAGTCAATGTCCATTTATGGTCATTTTGGTCATGGTTTTGGAAGATATAGGGGTCCATAACTTTATCAAAAAGTAAGTAAGTAAGCTCTATATTGCTATAAGCGAAAGATGACCACAGAGACCATAATTCCCCCATCCGGTTACCGTCTTACCTTCAGAAAACATGACCACAATGACCATAATTCACCATCCTTTGGCAAGCTGGGGGTTGACGATGAAAACGCGGCCGGGTGGGCGTCCACGGCGCCGGGCCTCTTGTTCGCCTTGGTGCGGCTCGGCGATATAGGCATGATCTAGCAGCACATCGAAGCCAGGCTCGGCGTCGCCCACGGCCTTGTAGGTCGTCCTGAGCGGGTGCCAGGCATCGCGGAGCGTGAACCGCGGGGCGCGGTTCCGCTCGATGATCCGCCAGAGGTCGCGGGCGGTTTCGGTGGCCTGGTCGGCGCCCATCATGCCAAAGGCGATTAGCGCATGTTCAATAAGGTAATTGCCGAACCGAATTGCGGCGGCCATGGTGTTGGCCTCGATGTCGAGCACGTTGGCGGCGACGGTGGCATGTGCGGCCACGTGTAGGTTGCCCGCGATTCTGGCCACAAGTCCGGGCAGCTTTCCGCCCCAATCAGTGAGGTGCGCAAGCCGTCCCTCGGGCCGCATCATTGCTTCCACTTCTGACCAAAAGCGGCGCCACAGGTCCACGGCTTCGGGGACCAAGGTAAGAACGTACGGCAGGGGGCGGCCTCCCTCGGTGGTCCTGGGGCTGATGCTCGCCAAGCTGTGAAGGCTATCGGCGTAGGCACGGGTAACCGATTCGGGGGTGGGACGGGTGTTACCGGTTCTGAATCCCAGATTGGAATGTGGGACCATGTAGGCGAATCGGGCCAGGAGTCCACGGCCTCGGAATCCTCGATGTGCGGTCAAGCCGGCCAGTACATCCGGTTGGGGTGATACTGCGACGGTCAAGGTAGGGTGTTGCAGATTTACCGGCGGCCTCGATCCTCGATCAACACGGACAAACGATCCGGCGTGGGCCTGGAGGAATACGTCAAGGTTCGGGATCCCGTTGCTGTACCTTCCGCCGATGGTGTCAAAGATTCCGCCTTCGTCGCTGATGATGGCCAGGTGCTCGCCGTTTGCTGCCAGCATCGTGCCAAGGTGCTCCGGTGTCACATCCTGAGCAAACAGCCGGGGCACGGTGGGGATTTCCGGCCTTGTGGCCTCAAGCTGGGCGATTTCCTCACTGATGGTCTTGTACTTCTCCGCTGATGCTTTGGCGGCATCGGCCCTAAGACGGGAGATACGGGCGTCGGCCGTCTTTCTCGCCGATTCGGCGGCCTCGATCTGCGGCAGCAAGGCGGCGGCCTGCTGCGATTCCCATTCGGCAAGGGGCGATATTGATCGCTTCATTACCTCACTCTTGCGATTTCCGCTGGTCATTGCGCCGACAAGCCACATGGGCAGAGGCTCAAAATAGTTGGGGGTCACAAGGACCGAGAATTGGCCTTGCACGGTTGCGGCGACGGCGGCCAGCGCAAACGTTGCCGACAGTTCGGGGGGCGTCTCGGTGGCCTCTGCGGTGGCCGCGATGAAGTCGCCCAGCCAGTAGCGGAAGATTCCATCGGGTAGCGGCGGCGCCTCCGCCGCATCAAGCGGAATCGGGTCCGGCCAGGTGGTCGGGGCTTCCTGGTTCTTTGGGTTCTGGCGACGGTGCGGTTCTGCCTCGGGGATTTGTGCCGGCTCGCGCTCGCCCGCGTTCAAGCCGGATTGGATCGTCTGTCGCGCCTCCGCTTCCCGTAGTCCAGTAGCGATGGCGGCCTGTGATAACATGGCCTCGACCTCATGGCGGGCCAGGGCGCCGGCGCCGATGAATTGGCCAAGCCGGAAGGCGGCGGCGTTCAGGGAATTGTTGCGGCTTCCCTCGGCGGCCTGGGACAGTTCTTTTAAGACTCCATCGATGGCGGCTTTGATATAGGCTTGGGGCTGGTCATTGCGCGGGGCGTAGTCTTGGCGGTGGGGCGCTGGGGGCTTCGCTGGTTCTTCTCCAAGCGTCTGCCGGATGGTCTGGGCATACTCTTCACAGGCTGCCTCAAGTGCATCCCATGGGACGCGGGCGGGTTCCTGGTCTCTTACCCATTCCACTTGTTCGCCCGTTGGGTGGATGGATGGCGGCGCCATGGTCTGCCGGCCGTCGGCTCGTAGTTCGACGATCATTTTCCCGGCGGCCGTGGTCCATTGGCGATAGGGTCCAGGTGGATCGCAGTAGTACAGGCGGTGCGATGAAGGTTTGCCGGGCCTTCCAAAAATGGAGTCTGTCGGCGGCATTAGTTCGGTTGCAATGGCCTGGTCTGCGATGTCCAGGTCCACATCGACTAATCCGCCCGATGGTTGCCCGGTGAGAATGGCGACGTTTCCGCGCTCGCTAAACTGCTCAGGCTTGAATCCGCCCTTTTGCCAATCGGTGATAGTGCATTTCTTTTGGCGGGGTGGTAGTGGGACCGGGGACCAGCCACGGGACATATAGACTTCCGCGGCCTTCCTGGCGTTCCTTCTCGGCGTGATTGTGGTATGATCTGGCATAGTTCGATTCTCAAGGCCAGGGACGTTTGCGGCGTCGCTGGCCTTTTTTCATTGGTCAAGCTCGTTTCATGGCGCTATCCCGTTGGGTTTCCCATTTGCGGCGGCTCGGGGCGCCGGCCAGAATCCATGCGTGGAGCTCGCGCCGGCTCCATACAAGGCAACGATCGCTGATGTAGGCGGCTTTTGGGGTCATTCCCGCAAGGTGCAATCTGTGCCAAGTCCCTAGCGCGACATGAACGAATCGGGCGGCGCCTTCAGGGTCCAGCACCTCGCCCGCGTTGTCTGCCAGGCGGTCGCGAATCTCCCGGAGCAAGGCCAGGGTCTCGGCGGCCGGATCGGTGGCGGGTCCTGGGGCGGTTGTGGTGGTGGCCTCATCCATGGGTCACCTCTTGCCGGGCGCGATCGGCTAACAGCTTTGCAACGGTGGGAACGTGAATTAGGATCGCCCGTCCAGCGCGTAGGGCGGGCAAGCGGCCGGCGTCAACCTCGTTGCGCATCCACTTTGCGGGAACGTGTAGGCAACGCGCTGCACGGCTCAGCGGCAACGGGTCTTGAGTGGGTTTCGTTTCCATGGCGTGGCTTGTATGCCACGATCAGGAAACTAAGGGGCAAATAAGAGGCAGGTAATCGGCAATCAATCGGCAATCTTTGCGGCGATTGTGGGCACAATCTTTGCGGCTTGGGCGCGTCCGTTCTTTGTCAGCCGTGCGCCGTGGTTCCTTCCGTCGGGCCGCTCGGCAAGGCCAAGCGTTATTAGCTTCTGGACGGCGGGGCCGATGGTCCGCACGGAAATAGCGTTCAATTCGTCCATCTGCTCGCAAATCTGCGGGATAGATGCGAGGGCGGCCGGGTTAAGTTTATTCAGGGTGCAAAGGACGTATTGTAGATTGGGGCCAAGTGAGGCGGGCAGGCTGCCGGCGGCGTCGTCTGCCGGGGCGGTGGTAGCACTGGCGATTGCCCGCGTCTGTTCCGCTTGGGCGGCGATAGCGTGGGCTTGTGCCGCGTCCCGTCTTTGCTGCTCGCGCAATTTCTCTACGGCCGGGTCCATCTTCGCACTTCGAATCCCATGCGAATGCAAAAAGCTTCGAAGCGAGATCAACGTCTCAAGCGCGCACCATTCGCGCAGGTCTAGCCCGCTGCGCTCGGCAGACTTCCTTAGCTCCGGCGATGGATTCTGCGCCTCGGCTTCAAGTGTGTGGTAGGCTTCCCAAACCTTAGCGCGATGCGGGGAACCATCGAACGACGCCAGGTAATCTGATAGTGCAATTGTCTGTGGGCCGATCTTGAAGGCCTGACGTATAGCGTGGCCGTTCTTAAGTGACAGTGGGCGCGTCAACTTCGCTGCGATGATCTTCTCTGACATAGTTCACCATCTTTCAGCCGGGAAGCCGGGCCAGGTCGGGCGTCGATGGTGACAAGCGCCGCGGCCTGGTCCGGTTGCCCGCGTTGCAACGCGGTCCCGGCGGTTCATCGGATTATACCTTCTTCGTGCTATTCACCATCGCAATAATTCCTGTCTTGAGTGCTTCCGGTAGTCTGGGCCAGGCGGCAATGACGGCGGCAAGCTCGTGGTCCTCCAGCGCCGGTTTTGTCAAGCGTTTGGCAAGCGCGCCCTTGTCTTTTCCGTCGGATGGCATATTCTCCGGGGAATTAGCCTGTGTTGCGCTGGTGGCCAAACGGACTTTTAATCCGTAGGTCGTGGGTTCGAGTCCCACCGGGCTCAGTAAATGCGTTTTTTCGTATTTCGTTACTAACCAGACGGTTGCGAAGCGCATCAGGCGGAGAAAGGCGTCGCCGCGACGTCAATATGCGTAAAGTGTTCTGCCAAGGCACGATGGCGACGCAAACGCACTTCGGTTATCCTCATGCTGCGTATAAGAAGGATGGGAAGCAAGCTTTTGGTTAGTGCCCGCCAAGTTACGGTTGTTGTCTGCAACTATTTTAAGAGGCGTTACGAGAATGAGCCCGGATACTATTGAAAACAATGTCATACGCGCAGTGCCGGTTGTGCCAGTTGGAGAAAATTCTCAGCCAGGAGGCACAGGCTGTATGTGGGTTGCCTTGATATTGCTGATGCTGATTGGCGTTGGTATCTGGATATACTTCCAGCAGCACTCGCAAACAGCCGGTCAAACAGGTAGTGCTGCCAGCAAGGGAAACGCGGCGGTGCCGGTCCTGGCGGTGACCGCCAGGCAAGGGAACCTGAACATCTACCTGGAGGGACTGGGTAATGTAAAACCGCTGTATACCGTAACAGTGCATACCCGTGTGGATGGCGCATTGGACAAGGTCTTCTATACTGAAGGCCAATTCGTCAAGAAGGACCAGTTGCTGGCTCAGATAGACCCGCGTCCGTTCGAAGCGCAACTTCTTCAAGCCGAGGGACAGGAGTTGAAGGACCAGGCGTTAATGGACAATGCCAGTGTCGACCTCCAGCGTTTCAAAGAAGCCGGCTCTGCTGTCACCGATCAGCAGATAAAAACACAGGAAGCCCTGGTCCATCAATATGAAGGTCAGCTCAAGATTGACCGTGGCCAGATCGACGCAGTCAAATTGAATCTCGCCTATTGCCGTATCACGTCTCCCATTGACGGACGTATAGGCTTGCGTCTGGTAGACCCGGGCAACATTGTTCACGCTGCCGATGCCAATGGCCTGGCCGTCATAACCCAACTTCAGCCCATAGATGTCGTCTTCACCCTTCCGGAAGATGACCTGCCCCGTATCCTGAGCAAGTTCGGGCCCGACAATCAGTTGGACGTCATCGCCTACGACCGGGACCGCAAGAACAAACTGGCTACGGGAAAACTTATGGCGATTGACAATCAGATCGATCCGACGACGGGAACCGCCATGTTCAAGGCCGAGTTTGCCAATGAGAACAATGTTCTTTATCCGAGTCAGTTTGTGAACGCACGATTGAAGGTGGATACATTACGGGATGTGGTGATCGTTCCGGCGGCGGCAGTACAGCGCAGCCCGACGACCACGTTTGTGTACCTGGTGAAAGAGGACAGGAACAAGAATGGCAACCCGGTGCTCAAAGTGGACATGAAGAATATTGTGCCTGGCCCGTTGGAAGGAGAGCGACAGGCAGTCAGCAGCGGTCTGACCGCCGGGGATCAGGTGGTAACCGACGGCGTGGATAAACTTCAACAGGATACGATCATTACGTTGCCGCAATCTAGCCCGACGACCAATTCGTCAACCAGCGGTCCGACGACGAAGCCGGCCGGTATTTCGCAGACGTTATCGGTCGAGGGACCGGCCCAGAGGTAGAGTCGCATGAGCCCCTCAAGACCGTTCATACTGCGCCCGGTCGCCACATCGTTGTTGATGGTCGCCATCCTTCTGGTGGGGGCCGTGGCCTTTTTCCAACTGCCGGTGTCGGCCCTGCCCCAGGTCGATTACCCGATCATTCAGGTGGTGACCTTTTATCCCGGTGCCAGCCCCGACGTGATGGCATCGTCGATTACCGCCCCGCTGGAAAAACAGTTTGGGCAAGTGCCTGGGCTTAACCAGATGACTTCCACAAGTTCGATGGGAAGCTCGGTAATCACCCTGGAGTTTACGCTTGAGCTGAACATCGATGTGGCCGAGCAGCAGGTGCAGGCAGCAATCAATGCGGCTACAACCTATCTGCCCACTGGCCTGCCCAATCCTCCCATTTACAGCAAGGTAAATCCGGCGGACACGCCCATCATCACGCTGGCGCTGAGTTCGAAGACGATGCAGTTGTCGAAAGTGGAGGATCTGGCCGACACGCGACTGGCTCAGAAGATCGCCCAGTTGCCGGGCGTGGGCCTGGTGAGCATTAGCGGCGGTCAGAAGCCGTCGGTGCGCGTCGACGTCAACCCGATGGCCCTGGCGTCCATAGGACTGACCATGGAGGACGTGCGCAGCGCCATCGCCCTGGCGAATGTCAACCAGGCCAAAGGTGTTTTCGATGGCGTTCGTCAGTCGTACACGATCGACGCCAATGATCAGATTCTCACCGCCGACGCATATAAGTCGTTGATCATCAAATCCAGCCGGACGGGCGCCAACGTGAGGCTCGCAGATGTGGCCACGGCCATCGACGGCGCGGAGAATGAACAACTTGCGGCATGGATGAACGAGTCGCCGGCGGTGTTGGTAAACATTCAGCGTCAACCTGGCGCCAATATCATCGACGTAGTTGACAGGGTCAAAAAACTGCTGCCGTTCCTGCGAACCTCGCTGCCGGAGTCGATTTCGGTGCAGATCCTGACTGACCGGACCACCACCATCCGAGCCTCGGTGCGGGACGTGGAGTTCGAGTTGGGGCTGACCGTGGCCCTGGTGGTGATGGTGATCTTCCTGTTCCTGCGCAATCTGGCGGCGACGGTCATTCCCAGCGTCGCGGTGCCGCTGTCGCTTATAGGAACATTCGCCTCGATGTATTTGTTGGGGTACAGCCTGAACAACCTGACGCTCATGGCCCTGACCATCTCGACGGGGTTCGTCGTGGATGACGCTATCGTCATGATCGAAAACATCCACCGCTACATCGAGGAAGGGATGGAGCCACTGGCGGCAGCCCTCAAGGGGTCGGAGCAGATCGGCTTTACCATCGTCTCCCTGAGCGTTTCTTTGATCGCGGTCCTGATCCCGCTCTTGTTCATGGGCGACATTGTGGGCCGACTTTTCCGGGAATTCGCGGTCACACTCAGTGTGACTATCTTGGTCTCGGCGGTAGTATCCCTGACCCTCACGCCGATGATGTGCGCCAAACTGCTGCGGCACAAGACTGAGGCGGAACAGGGGTGGTTCTATCGGGCCTCGGAACGAGCCTTCAATGAGGTTATCGCCTTCTACGGCCGGACACTTACGTTCGTCCTGCGCCATCAGTTCGCCACATTGGTGATCGCCTTGGCCACGCTGGTGCTGACTATTCACTTATACATCATCATTCCCAAGGGCTTTTTCCCGGTGCAGGACACCGGAGTGATCCTGGGGGTTTCCGAGGGGCCGCAGGAAATTTCTTTCGGGGCCATGGCCAAACGCCAGCAGGAACTGGCAAAGGTGATACTGACCCACCCGGCGGTGGAGAGCCTGTCTTCGTTCATAGGAATTGACGGAACTAATACAACGCTGAACAGCGGGCGCATGCAGATCAATCTCAAGCCGCTGGAGTATCGGAAGATGAGCGCCAGCGACGTGATTCGGGAATTATCCCCGCAACTGGATGAGCAAGTGGAGGGGATCAAGCTGTTCATGCAGCCGGTGCAGGATCTGACGGTGGAGGATCGCGTCAGTCGCACCCAGTACCAGTACAGCCTGGAAGATCCTGACGCCAGAGAGTTGAGCTACTGGGTTCCCCGGTTCCTGGAAAAACTGCAGAAACTGCCGCAGTTGCGCGATGTGGCCAGTGACCAGCAGAACCAGGGGTTGGCCGCGGTTCTGGTCATCGACCGGGACACCATTGGGCGACTGGGCATCACGCCACAGATGATCGACGATGCCCTGTATGACGCCTACGGGCAACGGCAGATATCGACGATCTTCACGCAGCTAAACCAGTACCGGGTGGTGTTGGGCGTGCAGGGCGACTTCCGCAGGAAGCCTGTCGATCTGGACCATATTTTCGTGCGCTCGGCGGCCGGTGGTCAAGTGCCGCTGGCGACTTTCACTCGGTTGCAGCAACGCACCACGCCGCTGGTGGTGAACCACCAGGGGCAGTTCCCGGTGGTGACGGTTTCGTTCAATCTTGCCGCCGATGCGTCGCTGGGCGATGCGGTGAAAGTCATCGATGAGGCCCGGTCGCAACTCCAGATGCCGCTGAGCGTCCAATGCGGTTTCGAGGGGACGGCGGCGGCGTTCCAGAATTCACTGAGCAACGAAATATTTCTGATCATCGCCGCTCTGGTGACGGTATACATCGTGTTGGGTGTGTTATACGAGAGCTATATTCACCCCATCACCATTCTTTCCACGCTGCCCTCGGCGGGGGTGGGAGCTTTGCTGGCGTTGATGATCTGTCACAATGATTTCAGCGTGATCGCGTTGATCGGCATTATTTTGCTGATTGGCATCGTGAAAAAGAACGCGATCATGATGATCGACTTCGCCCTGGATGCCGAGCGTCGTGAAGGCAAAGAACCGCGTGAGGCTATCTATCAGGCGTGCCTGCTGCGGTTGCGGCCGATCCTGATGACGACTATGGCGGCCTTGTTGGCGGGCGTGCCTCTGGCGTTTGGCTCGGGTGTGGGCTCGGAACTGCGTAAGCCCCTGGGCATCAGCATGATCGGCGGGCTGATTTTCAGCCAGGTATTGACTCTGTATACTACCCCGGTGATCTACCTGGCGTTTGACCGTCTGGGCCGGCGCATCGGGAGTATGGTGGGCGCCAAGTCGTCGGAGGCTGCGTATCTTCATGAAAATGATCGGCCGGGGAGTGGCGCTACACCAGAGCTGAGGCCTCAGTAGCCATGAAGAGTCTCTCCTCGCCATTTATTAAACGGCCGGTGGCTACTACGCTGCTGTGCATTGGCATCGCCTTGGCCGGGGCGATGGCATATCGCATGCTGCCGGTTTCTCCGCTGCCGCAGGTGGATTTTCCTGCCATCTCCGTCTCCGCGGCGTTGCCTGGCGCCAGCCCTGAGACCATGGCTTCCTCCGTGGCCACGCCACTGGAGCGGCAGTTCGGGCGCATTGCGGGCATCGTGGAGATGACCTCGACCAGTTACCTCGGGTCAACCCAGGTGACCTTGTTGTTTGATTTGAATCGGAATATCGACGCCGCGGCCCGCGACGTGCAGGCCGCCATCAATGCCGCCGTCGGAAATCTGCCCAGTAACCTCCCCAGCAACCCCACCTATCGCAAGGTGAATCCCGCGGATCCTCCGGTGGTGATCCTCAGTATAACCTCGGAGGTCTACGAACGGGCGCAGATGTTCGATGCGGCCGCGTCGGTTCTCCAGCAGAAGTTGGCTCAGGTTCCCGGGGTCGGCCAGGTGTTTGTGGGCGGCAGCGCCCTGCCGGCGGTGCGCGTGGATGTCAACCCGACCCTGCTGAATGCTTTCGGACTTGGCTTAAGCGATGTGCGTAACACCCTGGCCGCCGCCAACGCCAACAGGCCCAAAGGGCAATTCGCCGACGACCGGCGATCATACATTCTCAACGCCACCGATCAGTTGTTCACGGCTAAGGAATATCGGCCGTTGCTCATCGCGTTCAAGAACGGCGCTGCGGTGCGCATCGCGGATGTGGCTGAGGTTTCTGATTCCGTCGAAGATATCCGCACCGGTGGTTTGCGGGACGGGAAACCGGCCATCTTGCTGGTCATTTTTCGCCAGCCGGGAGCCAACATCATCGATACGGTGGATCGCGTCATCGGCCTGGTTCCCGAGTTACAGGCGGAAATTCCTGCCGCCATGCACATCGCCGTGGCCATGGAGCGCACCAGCACAATCCGGGCTTCTATCAGCGATGTGCAGCGCACCATGCTAATGTCCATCGGCTTGGTGACGCTGGTGGTGTTCGTCTTCCTGCGCAGTCTGCGCGGCACCTTCATTCCCTTTGTCGCCGTGCCCATCTCCCTGATCGGCACCTTCGGCGTTATGTACCTGGCCGGGTACAATATCGACAACCTCTCCCTCATGGCCCTGACCGTCGCCACCGGGTTCGTTGTGGACGATGCCATCGTGGTCATCGAAAATATCACCCGCCACATTGAGAACGGCATGAGCCCCATGCAGGCTTCCCTGCGCGGGGCGGGGGAAATTGGTTTTACCGTCGTGTCGATGAGCGTTTCACTGGTGGCGGTCTTTATCCCTATCCTGCTGATGAGTGGTTACGTTGGCAGGTTGTTCCGCGAATTTGCCGTGACTCTTTCGGTGGCCATCATTATTTCCATGTTCGTTTCACTGACCATGACGCCGATGATGTGTGCCAGGCTCCTGAAAGCGACCAGCGAGGCACGGCCTAATCGACTTCAGCGCAGCAGCGAGGCGGTTTTCAACTGGGTTCTGGGCGGTTACCGTTCGAGCCTGGCGTGGGTGTTGCGGCATCCGGCCCCGATGCTGGTGATTACGGTTCTGACTATGGGCTTCACAGTCTATCTGTACATCATTCTGCCCAAGGGTTTTTTCCCTCCCCAGGACACCGGACGCATTACCGGACAGCTCAAAGCAGATATGAATGTTTCCTTCCAGTCAATGAGCCGGCTGTTGGGACAGTTCGCCGCTGTAGTGAGCAAAGACAAAGCGGTGGACAATGTTCTTGCTTTTACCGGAGGCGGACGTGGAACCAGCAATGTGGCCACAATGTTCGTCTCCCTCAAGCCCCTTAAACAGCGTGATGGGGCCAGTGCCGACCAGGTAATCACCCGCCTTCGCAAGGCCACGGCGGGCATGGCAGGGGCGGCCCTGGGCCTCCAGCGGGTCGAGGATGTGCGCGGCGCCGGCGGCCGTCCCGGCGGCGCCCAGTATCAATACACGCTTCAGGGGGACAATCTTCAGGATCTTAACGAATGGGTGCCCAAGGTCATGGCCAGGCTCAAGACGCTCAAGACAATCACGGATCTGGACATCGATCAACAGAATAAAGGATTAGAGGCCTCGCTGGTTTACGACCGGGCAACTGCCTCGCGCATGGGAATATCGACTCAGGCGATCGACGATGTTTTGTATGATGCCTTCGGGCAGCGGCAAGTTTCCACGATGTTTACGCCGTTAAACCAGTACCATGTGGTGATGGAAGTGGCGCCGCAGTTCACTCAGAACCCGGATGGTCTGAAGTACATCTATGCGCGTAATTTCGCCGGCCAACCGGTGCCGCTCAGCGCCTTTTCGCAATATGCGCCTTCGGCGACGCCGTTGCAGGTGAACCACACTGGGCAGTTCCCCTCGGTGACAATATCGTTCAACACGCCCTTGGGAGTTGCCTTGGGGCAGGCGACGGATGATATCCAGGCGGCCGCCAGGGATTTGCGTTTGCCGGTGACGATTCACGGCAGCTTTTCAGGCACTGCCGCGGCTTTTCAGGCGGCCCAATCAGGCCAGTTGTTGCTGGTGGCGGCGGCCCTGATCACAGTCTACATCGTTCTGGGAATGTTGTACGAAAGTTTGATGCATCCCATCACGATTCTTTCGACGCTGCCATCGGCGGGCGTGGGAGCTTTGTTGGCGCTTCTGATGTTTCATACCGACCTGACGGTTATCGCCATGATAGGCATCATTTTGTTGATCGGTATCGTGAAGAAAAACGGCATCATGATGGTCGACTTTGCGCTGGTGGCCGAGCGCCGGGACAACAAAACACCCAAAGACGCCATTTTCCAGGCCTGTCTGCTGCGTTTCCGACCGATCATCATGACGACGCTGGCGGCGATGCTGGGGGGGCTACCATTGGCTCTGGGACGGGGCGTAGGCTCGGAACTGCGACGACCTTTGGGCATTACCATAGTTGGCGGCCTGTTGTTCAGCCAGGTGTTGACGCTTTACACCACCCCGGTGATCTACCTGTACCTGGACTGGTTGCGGTTGTGGTTCCAGCGCGTTTTAGGCATCGAAGAGAGTTCTAAGAAGTTTGAGGCAATTCCAGCAGTTTGAGTCGGGCCCGGATAGAGGCTCAGTGGTCATTTGTCTGAGCCGCCATTTGTCACGTTACGAAGTGATCCCAAGTTGACATTTTGAATGTGCCAGTAGGTATCATTGCCACTGTGAAGAGGCAACGTGAATTGCCTGCGGATATAGCGCTGATGATGGAGTCGTACATGAGCAATGTAAGCAACGACTGGGAAAACCCGGCGATTGTCCACAGGGGCCGTTTGTCGGCACATGCATATTTTTTCCCGTTTCCGGATCGTTCCGCCGCGCTGGCAGCAGAAGGTAGAAATTCGCCGTGGGTTATTTGTCTGAACGGTCTGTGGCAGTTCCATTTTGCACTGACACCAATCGAGGCCCCGGCGGAGTTCGCGGCTCTGGATTTTGATGTCTCGGGGTGGGATCAGTTGGCGGTGCCAAGCTGCTGGCAGATGCACGGCTATGGTCGGCCGCATTACACCAACAGTGATTACCCGTTCTCCATCGATCCACCGCATGTCCCTACGGAGAACCCCACGGGATGCTACAGGCGGCAAGTGTGGGTGGAAGATGCCTGGTTGGGCGAGCGGCGACTGTTGCTGCGCTTTGAAGGGGTGGACAGCGCCTTCTACGTCTACTGCAATGGCCGGGAGGTTGGTTTTAGCAAAGGCAGTCGTCTGCCGGCGGAGTTCGATGTCACAGCGTTCGTCAAGGCCGGGGTCAACACCATTGCGGTGCGGGTCATGCAATGGTCAGACGGCAGCTACATGGAAGACCAGGACATGTGGTGGTTGAGTGGAATATTTCGCGACGTCTACCTGATTTCCCATCCGGCCAGGCACATCGTCGATTTGCAGGTGCGCACCGATTTGGACGCTCAGTACAAAAATGCCATCCTGAACGTGCGTATCGTCATAGAAAGCATGGAAACTCGGCGGCAAACGCGCAACGATGGCATGGAAGCTCAGATGGAGCTTCTCGATGAGCTTGGCGAGGTCGTAGCTGGCACTAGCGTTTCTCATGAGGTTCCGGTGGTCAATGACGATCAGGCAACCGTTGAATTCAGCGCTTTTGTAGTTAATCCCCGTAAATGGTCGGCCGAAGATCCTGCCCTCTACACGTTGCTTGTGACGCTCAAGGATATTTATGGCAAGGTGGTGGAAGTGCTGCCGCAGCGTGTCGGCTTCCGGTCGATCGAACTGAAGGATGCCGCTCTGTTGGTCAACGGGGTGCGTGTCATGTTCAAGGGAGTCAATCGGCATGAGCATCATCCTGATTACGGACGTGCTGTGCCAATGGAGGACATGGTAAGGGACATACTGCTGATGAAACAGCACAACATCAACGCGGTGCGCACCAGCCATTATCCGGATGACCCTCGCTGGTACGACATGTGCGACCAATATGGTATCTACCTGATCGATGAATGCGATTTGGAAACGCATGGTTTTGACTTTAAAACCGCTGATAACAATCCGACCAAGGATCCAGCCTGGAAGGAAGCCTGCGTCGATCGCATGGTTCGTATGGTGCAGCGTGACAAAAATCGACCGTCAGTCATTATTTGGTCGTTGGGAAATGAGTCATCATTAGGGCAAAACCATTATGCCATGAGGGATGCCGCCAGAGCTATCGATGCCACACGTTGCTTCCATTATGAAGGGGATGGCAAGTTGGAAGTCAGCGATTTCTTCAGCAAAATGTATCCTAGTATCGAGATGGTGCGCCGCATTCAGATGGGACTAGAGACCGTGGAGCATTATGGTATGCAACTCACGCCTCAGCAGTACACCAAGGCGCCATTCATCTGTTGCGAGTACGCCCATGCCATGGGCAACGGCCCCGGTGGCTTGGCGGAATACTGGGAAACCTTCTATCAGCACCACCGCGTTCAGGGCGCCTGGGTATGGGAATGGATGGATCATGGCATCCGCAAACGCACCAAAAAGGGGAGGGAGTATTTCGCATATGGCGGAGATTTTGGCGATGAACCCAACGATGGAAATTTCGTTGCTGATGGGCTGTTATTTTCCGACCGGACACCGACACCTGGGCTTGCCGAGTTGAAGAAGGTTATTGAGCCGGTGAAGTGCGAGGCGGTGGACCTGGCCAACGGGAAGTTCAAGGTGACAAACCGCTACGATTTTATAGGCCTTGAACACCTTGGTATTTCCTGGGCTGTCCAGGCTGATGGTCGGATGATCGCGTCGGGTTCATTGGTATCACCGCATGTTCCGCCGGGACAAAGCGCCGTATGCAATATCCCTTTGGAGCGGCCACGTGTGCTCAAAGGAGGCGTATTATACACAGTAACAGTGTCATTCATCCTTAATCGCGATGTATCATGGGCGGTGTGCGGCCACGAGGTAGCCTGGGCGCAGTTCCACCTGCCCTGGGAGACGGCCAAAGTTCCCGTCGTACGCCGGACGGTGATGCCGCAGATTAAAGTTGAGCAATCCAGTATCGCGGTGTGCGTGGAAGGGGCGGATTTCAAGTTCTGTTTTGACAAGGTGCGTGCCGTGGTCAGCGGCTGGGACTACCAGGGCACATCGCTTATACAGTCTGGTCCTCAGTTGAACTTCTGGCGTGCGACCACCGACAACGATCGCGGCGGAGGGGCCAAGAGCAACGCCAACCAGTGGCGTGCGGCGGGTTTGCACTGGTTGCGGCATCGAATTGATGCAGTGGACATTGTGCCGCTTGATTCTAGAACTCTGCGGATCAATGCCGCGGTGCGGATTGCGCCGCCGATGCACAACGGAATGGGATTCCTCTGCAATTATGCCTATACGTTATATGGTAATGGGGACCTGCTTGTGGATGCGCATGGCGTTCCGCAGGGCCAGTGGCCGGCGACGTTGCCACGGGTGGGTTTGCAGATGGCTTTGTCGGGTAAATTGGATCGTGTGAGTTGGCTGGGCCGGGGCTTCGGGGAATCGTATCCCGACACTAAGCAGGCCGCACGATTCGGACTATTCAGCGCCATGGTGGATGATCTGTACACGCCCTACATATTCCCGCAGGAGAACGGCAACCGTTCGGACTGCCGTTGGGTGGCGTTAACCAACAGTCGTGGCCTGGGACTACTGGCGGTGGGGCGACCGGCGCTGGATTTCAGCGCCCACTGGTTCACCACCATGGACTTGGAAACCGCCCGTCACACGCATGAGCTCAAGCGGCGTGATGGCATCACCATTAACCTTGATTATCGCCAGAACGGGATCGGGTCCGCCAGTTGTGGCCCAGGCGTCCTGCCCCAATATGAACTGCGGCCCGAGGAATTCCGCTTCGGCGTGCGCCTGCGGCCGTTCACCATTGATGCCGCCAGCCCAGCGGAGTTGAGCCGGCTAATGCCGGAAACAATTGTATAGGGCGCGTTATGCGTGGCTCCGCGGCTGCCGGGTAGCTAACTACCGCTCGCCTGGCACACTGCCACCGGTATTCGGCTGAGTTTCTCGTAGACCTTACCACGCCCTCGCAGCGGCCACCAATCATAGAGGTATATTTCCATGGGGCGCCACATGGCCACCCAGCCGCCGATGAGCAGGCCCTCGTGAAGGATGTTTCCCAAGGTGCCGGAATCGTGACGACCAAGTATCTGACCCACTGTGACGCAGATCAAAAGAAACAGTAGCCCGATCAACAGACTCTGAAAGCCTTCCTTCATGAGGCGCCGGAACTCCATCTGATTGAGCCGGGCGCGGTAGGCGAAATAGTTGTGGACCGCCTGTTCCACTATCGGCTGCGGCGCCTGATCCTGTGGCCATTCGATCAGGTCAACTTCCAGAGATAACGAATCACGCACCGGGAATTCCCTGGCCCAACTAACGATGAATTCCTCGGCGTCGTCATCCAGATCCTTCTCGTGAAACGGCGAAGGGTCCATGGTGTTGAAAAACTGCCCGATGTCACGCAGATGTACTTGTATCTTGTGAGAATGGAAAGAGTCTGCGACTGAGTCCGCGTGCATTGTGCGGATGATAGCCGATCCGTGTATCCATGTCACAATCCAGTCTACTGGACAATATGCGTGTCTGATATTTGCGGGAGTGCTCAAGAGTGAATATCGGCCCTGAAGGCCGGCCCCACGCTCGACTTACATGGTTTCGGCGGCCCGTATCATCGCGAAGTAGTTCTCATCCGGCACGTACTCTGGCACACTGTTCCCGGTGCCCAGGGCATAGCCGCCCCGGCTGTCGGAGCGTTCGAGCATGGCCTTGCTGCGGGCGGTGATGGCGGCGGGGGTGGCACGGCAGACGAAATCCACGTCGATCCCGCCCAGGATAGCGATACGCCGGCCCCAACGCTCGTAGGCTTCCTCGACCGGATAAATTTTATCCTCATAGGAGTGTTTGCCGTCGAAGCCCAGGTCGTCGATGATCTCATCCATGATCGCTTCAAGCTGCCCGCAGGAGTGGAGGATCGCCGGGCGGTTGGCGGCGTGAATCGTGGCCACAAATTTCCTGATCCAGGGGAAGACATAATGGCGCATCTGCTCGGGACTGAGCATGGTCTGAGTGGCGAAGCCCCAGTCATCGTTGCAGAAGGCGGCGCCAACACAATCAAAATTCAACGTGTTCTGATAAAATCGCAGCAGGCGGGTTCCCACGGCGTCGAAAACATCCTCTGCCAGGCCTGGATCATCGGCGAGCATCAGGCACAAATCCTCGAAGCCAACCAACCCCACCACGTTTTCCAAAAGCCCGTTGGGTTGACAGGTGATGATCTTCATGCCGGCGGGCATGGCCTTTCCCAGGCGGTCCAACCCCGAAAAATCGCAGGCATCCGGATCAGGCCACGCATAGGCGGCGAAACTGGCGCGGTCGTGGATCAACGACATATCATTCAGCGAGACGCTTTTCTCTTTGGGGGTATTGCGTCTGGGGAATGCAAACTGGGCAGGACTCACCACCGCGTAATCGTAGCCCGCGGCAGCGCAGCTTCGGACGACAATTTCGCGCCTGGCCTCGAACTCTGTCGGCAGAGGATCAACCCCGGTCAGTCGGCAGTGCAGACGCGGGTTCAAGAATAGCTCGAACAGCGTCGGACGTTTGGGGCGTTTTCGGTCCAAGACCAAACGAATATTGTCAAAGTCTGGTTGCTTCATGATGTTACTGAGCGGCGTACTCCACGTACAAACTTTCGGCCTTGTCGCCCGTTGTGAAAAACCATGAGGCATCTGTTTTGCCCGGCTCCGATTGGGCGTAGATGTGGGTGGCGGTCTTCACTTCCTTGCCTTCCCTCCAGGCGTAAGTCACCTTCAAGGGCGAAGTATTATCCACCGCGTAGGCCAATTCGGCCTGCACCCGCATATATGGCCGCGATGCCGTATTGCTAAAACGGATCTGAATAGGGCCAGCCGTGGGGGCAATCGCCACGTCGCCCCAGCAGAAGGTCTGTCCCCACCAATCATCAGGCTCGGGCGGATGGCGAACGATTTCCCAGTCTTTTACGACGGCCTGCCACGTCTTGCCACCATCGGCCGACCAGTCGATATTGTATTTGGCCGGTTTGGGAGGATCACCGCAGCTTGCCCGGCCGGCGGCGTACACATGCACGGCTTTGGCCGAACGGGGAGCGGCCAATTCAAGCGTGGCGGTGGGTGAATTCATCGCCCCGGCCACCAAGTGGGCGGCGGCCTGTGCTTTATTGGGCCCGGCGGCGATAAAACCATGGCCGCTGGACTCGTAGGTAACCTTGTTGGCTCCCGCTGTTACATGCGGCACGATGGTCTGGCCGCACTGACAGACGGTCGTGATGCGGAGACCAGAGGCGGCCAGATCCCTGGCAGAAGCGTCAAATTTGAGGAAATACTGCCGATGGCCCTTGGCGGCATCGGTAAGGTCCAGGCCGTCCTTTCCGTCACTCTTGGTCCAGGTCTTGCCCTGGTCCAGGGATATCTCAACCGGACAGGCAACCTTGCCTGTGATGGTCAACCCGCCCGTGCAGCCGTCTTCGTAGATGCCGAATTCCTTCTTGATTTTGTCCGCTGCTGGAAAGGCAGCGACGATATAGGGGCTGTACCACTCAAAAGTGACGTGGTCATCGTTTTCATCGGTGACGGCTTCCTTGTACTTGCCAGAGGCGAAGTCTGGAGTGTATGCATAAACGGCATTGCCATAGCGAGCGTTTCCTCCGTCAGCCCTCTTGCCGACCTTGAACATATTCTGGGGCTGATTTACCCAGGTTTCGCCGCGGAAGGGGCCGGGCATTCCAGCGTTGCGGTTTCCGCCCCACCAGGCGAAGGTCTTGCCGTCCTCCTGGCCAGGGTTTACGTACCGGCGTAGGGTCTCCCCGCTACGCAGATTGACAAGTGGTTCAACGCCGGCATAACCCGTGGAGTAGCCGACAAACCTGGAATCATTAAATATCGAATCTCCACCGTACAGGCCGTTGGGCAACCAGCCACGCGAAACATCGGTGGTCTTGGCGGCGGGGCCGTATTTGCTTCCGGCTACCTCCGAAAGCCCGAGAAGGCGCGAGCCATCGGAACTAAATATCACCGTGGAAATGTCGTGGTCAAGAAGGGCCCACTTGCCATCGCCGTAGGCTCCGCCGGTGAGCCAGACTTCGTGGCTGGTGTGACCGTCGATGCCGCAGGATCGGCTGCGGTTGGGACCCAGGAGTTTTTGAATTTCAGCGCAGAACTGGTGATGGCTTGTGAAGCAAACTCCAAAACCGTTGGCAAACTGGCCGGACCAGAAATCACGGACGTCTTTGTCGGTCTTACTCTTCCAGCCGTCGGAGCCGAGATCCTCGCCGGCAACCGTGCAGTGGTAGAAATTGATGTTTCGCCAGTACCAGGCCGCAAGTGCCTTGTCCTCATCATTGTCGGTCTTGCGACCGGTGACATGTGTGTACAGGGCATCTTCGGTTCGGAAGAGCCGCTCGAATGTCGAGCAGGACAGTTCCCCGGGGTACCAGATGTGGTCGGTCATGGTCTGCGGATCACCAACTCCGGCCATGATGGCCGTGGCAGAGGAAAACACGATGGATGCGATGAGAACAAATTTCATGGCGGAAGTCTCAAGGAAGAATTACGACGCAGCATTTGCAATCGGGAGCAATTGACATTGACAATAGGAACGTCACCGCCGTTGCATCGTGAATTTATAGTATGAAGGGGATGGCCGATTCGCAATAGCTGATAGGACGTTGTCCTGAAGCATCGTGCTGTTTACGGAGTGTTGTTTCCTCTGATGATATGCGTGTGCGGAGGCGTCGCTAATGCCAAACAGACTGGCTAATCAGGGCACTCGCTGAATACGTATCCACCAAAATTCAACGACTGCTCTGCATCTCGGCGGGACACACAAACCAAGCGGCTGCGTCAGCGGCCTTGGCACACTGACGCAGCCACTTGTCCCAGAACCTCCCAATTACGCTATGAACGTCATTAGGGAGTCGGGTTTAATTAAAGAGACATGTTTAGACATTCATCCACGGCTTTGACCAGACTCTGAATTTGTTCCTCGGTAATCGTAAGAGGCGGTTGCAATCGCATCACGTTGCCAAAAGTGCCACCAAGGCCAACCAGGAAACCCTTCTGCCGCAGAGCATTGCGGAGTTTGCCGGCCTCCTCCGTCGCAGGCGTTTTCTTGGCATCGCGCACGAATTCCACGCCCACCATCAGCCCAAGGCCGCGAACATCCCCGATGAGCTTCTGAGTCTTTTGCAGTTCCTTGAGCGCCGCCACAAGCACCTTGCCCTTGGCAAGGGATTGGTCGCAAAGTTTTTCCCGCTCGAAGTAAGCGATGTTTGCAAGGGATGCGGCACAAGAAACGGGATTGCCGCCGAAAGTGGACAGGTGATCTCCGGGACGGAAGGCATCGGCAATCTCAAGACGGGCGATGAAGCAGGATAGGGGGAACCCATCGGCGATACCCTTGGCCATGGTCAAAATGTCCGGCTCAACACCGAAATGCTCAATGGCGAACATCTTGCCGGTCCTGCCAAAGCCGGATTGCACCTCATCGGCCATCAGCAAAATTCCATGCTTGTCCAAAACCTTCTTGATTTCGCGGAAATACTCCAACGGCGGAACGATGACGCCTCCCTCGCCCATCACCGGCTCGGCGATGAAGGCGGCGACGTTGTCGGCGGTAGTATAGAGGATCGTACTTTCCAACTCCTTGGCGCAGTGCAAATCGCAGGCCGGATAGGTCTTGGCGTAAGGGCAACGATAACAATTGGGAGCGGGGTGATAGGCGCAGCCGGAAAGGTAAGGTCCGCCGCCGCGCTTGCGACCGCAGTTTCCAGTGATGGAGAGCGTGGCCAAGCTGCGCCCGTGGAAGGAGCCCTGAAGCGAAATGAACTCCTGTTTTTTAGTGGCCTGCTTGGCCAGGCGCATGGCCCCCTCGTTGGCTTCGGCGCCGCCGTTGCCGAAGAAGCTCTTCTGGAGGCGTCCCGGAGTGATTTGAGCGAGTTTCTCGGCCAGGTCGGCCACAACCGGCACATGATAGACATAGGAGCAGCAGTGCACCAATTTGTCCATCTGCGCCTTGGCCGCCGCCAGAACTTGCGGATTACAGTGTCCGGCGTTGACGACGGAAATTCCGGCGAAGAAATCAGTATAGGTCTTTCCGTCCTCTGCGGTGATAGTGGCGCCGCTGGCCTGGGTTATGACCACCGGCTCAACAGCCTTGACGAAAGCGGTATTTACGTATTGTTTGTATTTGTCGACAGTATTCATATTGCTCGTCTATTGTTTGTAGTTGTTATCGGTATGGAAATCATGCCGTGCCAGGCACCGATCTTTCGCACAGGCTGCGAGTCGGCGGCCCAGTGTGATATGGACTGCGCCACAGCGACGCAGTCCGGCTCAGGACTATTAGCCTTCTTCCGGCCAGTAACGCTCGGTCACGATACGCCTGTCGGTATAGAAATCGATGATGGCCGTGCCCTGGGCTTTGACATCGGCCCATTGCGAATCCTTCAAGCCGCCGAAAGGCAGGTACGCCACCGGAGCGGGGATGCCGACATTGATGCCGACCATGCCGACATCGGCCTTAAGCTTGAACTCGCGAGCCCACCAGCCGCTCTGTGTGTAAATTGACCCGCCATTACCGTAGGGGCCCTGATTGACGATCTTGATAGCCTGGTCGAGGGTTTCAGCTTTGAGAATGACCACCACCGGCCCAAAGATCTCAGTGAGGTGGACCTTCATTCCGGGCTTGACATCGGTGAAGACTGTCGGGCCAACAAAGTGTCCGCCTTCAGAACCCTTGACCACGGCGTTGCGACCGTCGAGGGCCAGGTTGGCGCCTTCTTTCACGCCGGCGTCGATCATGTCTAGTATGAACTGCTTGGCCTTGGCGGAAATCACCGGCCCCATGAGCATGGGCTCATCCTGGAACTTGGGATCCAGCGGATTCGCCATAATGAGCTTCTTAGAGGCAGCGATGAACTTGGCGCATACTTCCTCATAGGTCTTCTGGCCGACGGCGACGATGGCGGAACTGGCCATGCAACGCTGGCCGGCGCAGCCGTAGCAACTGGTTACCATGTTGCGAATACACTCGTCAATTTTGGCGTCGGGCATAACCACCAGGTGGTTCTTAGCCGCGCCCATAGCCTGAAAGCGTTTGTTGGTCTTGGCGCACTTCTCGGCGACGATCTTGCAGGTCGGAGTGGAACCGACCAAACTCACGCCGCGAACCATAGGCGAAGACATGAAGGCGTCCGCCACGGCTCTGTCGCCGTTGACGAGATTATAGACGCCTGGGGGCAGTCCGATCTGATCGATCAACTTGGTGATCTCCTGCATGGTACAGGGAACCTGTTTGGAGGCCTTGAGCACGAAGCAGTTACCAGTGGCGATGGCGTACGGGAAGAACCAGCCGGGGATCATGGCTGGGAAGTTAAAAGGGGCGATGCAGGCAAAGACGCCCAGCGGCAGTCGGATGACTTCGCCGTCGATGCCGAACGAACAACCGATAAGTTTGTCACCCTGCTGGAGCACGGGCATGCCGCAGGCGACCTGGCAGTTCTCAATGACGCGTTTCATTTCGGCCTTGGCATCGGACAGGCTCTTGCCCATCTCCTCGACCAGAACACGGGCCAGACGTTCCTCGTTGTCGCGGATTAGCTTGACTAGTTTGAACAGAGGCTCGACGCGGCGTTCCACGGGTGTGGCGGACCATCCGGCGAAAGCGGCGTGGGCGGCGGCAATGGCCTTGTCTGCGTCGGATGCTGGCGACAGTGGCACTCTGGCAATGCTGACGCCGGTGCTGGGGTTCTCAACGTCGATATATTCAGTGGTGTTGGCCTCTACCCACTGGCCATTGACGTAATTTTTAAGTTTAGGAAGTTCCTCGACTGGGGATTTGCTCCTGACGGTTGCGACTCGTGTCATTGCAGTGGACCTTTATATTGAAAATACCGCTGTACCCAAGTGGACCACGCCACTCGTCATGCGGTGGAGCGTTATATTATAGAGCAACCCGCCCCATTGCAGCAAGACCTGCGGCACGTCGCCAGGGCATTGGGTCAGGGTCATCGCATTTACGCTACCAGCGCCTGAAGTAGGAACTCATGGCTCCATCCGCAGGCCTGCTGTTTGGTGCGAAGGCCGACCTTGAGGGTTCTGGCGTTGGGCTTCTTGATTTCCCAGCGTTTGAGCTTGTTCAACGCGATCCGCCGCAACCTGCTGAAGTTCTCCGCCCCATAGCCCACCCGCAGGCGGCACTGGTCCTCGTTCATCCCTACGTCCAGGCA
>Ga0316217_10001055_pt1 | contig 37237 bp, 27 predicted proteins | sample 1anoAmetaG_FD_203633 | JGI IMG/M metagenome (GOLD analysis project Ga0316217, IMG submission 203633) | Freshwater microbial communities from Trout Bog Lake, Wisconsin, USA - 1anoA | ecosystem: Environmental > Aquatic > Freshwater > Lake > Hypolimnion/Profundal zone | place: USA: Wisconsin...
CGCCCCCCTGCCGGCCCCTCGCTCGCCCAACCGCCCCCCTCCTGCCGCTCCTCCCCCTGGGAGCGACCCCGGATACTGATGCGCCCCTCCGCTCCGTCCCCCGCGCTCCGCCTGGCATTCGCCGCGGCGGTCGCGCTCACCTCGCTCGCCGCGCTCGCTCCGGCCCAGGCACAGACCGCCACGAGCGACGCGGACCGCGACGCGGCGCGCAACCTGTTCAAGGAGGGCTACGACCTGCAGCGGGCCGGCAACTACGCCGAGGCGCTCGAGCGGTTCCAGCGCTCGCAGCAGGTCTACCCGGCCCCGACCGCGCTCCTCCACATCGCCGAGTGCCAGGCGGGGCTGCTGCACCTGGTCGAGGCAGCCGAGACCTACCGGACCCTGGGCCGCTTGCAGCTCCCCGACGGGTCCCCTCCCGCGTTCCTGGCGGCTCAGGCCCAGGGGGCGGCCGAGCTTCAGCAGGTCGAGCCGAGGATCTCCCACGTTCGCATCGACGTGAAGCCGGCCGGCATCCCGGGCCTGACGGTGACGGTCGACGGACAGCCCATGAACCTGGCGCTCCTCGGCGTCGAGCGCGCGTTCGATCCGGGAGACCACAAGGTCACGGCGGTAGCCCCGGGCTACGACCGCGCCGAGGCCGTCGTTCCGGTCGTGGAGCGGGAGCCGCCGCGCACGGTCGTCGTCTCGCTGACCGCGACGCCTGGCGTCTTCGTCCCCTCGGCCGCACCGTCGCCGGACGGCGCGCCGGTCACCGCCCTCGCGCCCCTCCCCCTGACGCCGACGCCGCAGCCCCGGGTCGTATACGTGACGCAGCCCCAGACGCGCCCGTTCTACACCCCCCAGCCGCAGCCCTACTACGGCGCCCCCGCGCTCCCGGCCGCCCCGCCCCCGTCGCCGCCCCCGCCACAGTCGCGAATGGGGCTCTTCGTCGGTCCGCGCCTCGGCGTGATCGTCCCGAACGGAAGCTCCGATCTGACCGACACGGTCACGAGCGGGGCGTCGCTGGGGGTGGAGGTCAACTACCGGTTCGCGCGCCGGTTCTTCACCGGGCTCGTCGTCGACCACGGGTTCCTCGGGACCGCGAGCGCCCTCACCTCCGCCACGAGCAGCGCCGGCCTGAGCGCCCCCTCGTTCTCGACCACGAACGTCGACGCGGTCCTGGGCTTCATCGGGAGCCCCGACCGGTTCTCCGTGTTGCTGCAGGGGGGCCTCGGCTACCGAACTCTGGCCGCGTCGTCTTCCTCGGCCTCCCTGAGCTCCCCCGAGGTCCTCGTCGGCGCAGGGCTCTGGATCCCGATCGGCCGCAGCTTCCGCCTCGTCCCCCGGGTCGACACGACCTTCGGGTCGCTCTCGGGGTCGGACGCGTTCGGGAACAACGTCTCCTACAGCTACGGCATGGTCACCCTCGCCCTCGGCGGCTACTACAACATCGACTTCCGCTGAGCGCAGGCCGCCCTCACGCCGCGCGTGGTCCCTCGAGGCGCGGACGGACGACGCCTGCCAGGAGAGGGCGAGCGACGAGCCGTCCCGCGCACCGTGTGCGACAAACCGGTGCAACGATTTACAATCCCATGACAAGTGCCGCGGTGCGTCGATGCCAAGCTGCGCCCCATGCAGCTCGCCCTGTGCGTCGCGTACTTCGCCGTCCTCTCGTTGCTGTCCATGTATGGCCTCCACCGGTCCCACCTGGTCCTCACCTGCCTGCGGCACCGCCGACGGCTCGCCGAGCTGGACGCCGGGCTCCCCACGCTGACCGCGGCCGAGCTGGCCGACGGCGGCGACCTGCCGCACGTCACGGTCCAGCTCCCCCTCTTCAACGAGGCCACGGTGGCGGCGCGGCTCCTCGACCACGTGGCGCGGCTCGAGTACCCCCGCTCCCGCCTGGAGATCCAGGTGCTCGACGACTCGACCGACGAGACCGAGTCGATCGCGCGGGCCCACATCGCGAAGCTGCGCGAGGCCCAGCCTGACCTCGACATCACCTATCGCCACCGGACCGACCGCCTCGGCTACAAGGCCGGCGCCCTCGACGCCGGGCTGAAGGTCGCGAAGGGGGAGCTCATCGCCGTCTTCGACGCCGACTTCCTGCCGCAGCCCGACTTCCTCGCCGCGGTCGTCCCGCACTTCGTCGCCGACCCGAAGGTCGGGATGGTGCAGGCCCGCTGGGGCCACCTGAACCGCGATCACTCGCTCCTCACCCGGGTCCAGGCGCTCATGCTCGACGGTCACCACCTCGTCGAGAACCGCGCCCGCTCGGCGGCCGGCTGGCTCTTCAACTTCTCGGGGACGGGCGGGATCTGGCGGAAGGTCGCCATCCAGACGAGCGGCGGCTGGCAGCACGACACCATCACCGAGGACCTCGACCTCTCCTACCGCGCGCAGATGGCCGGCTGGAAGTTCGTCTACCGCAAGAACATCGTCACCCCGGCCGAGCTCCCCGAGGACGTGAGCGCGTTCCGCGCGCAGCAGTTCCGCTGGGCCAAGGGGACCGTGCAGTGCTCGCGCAAGCTGCTGGGCCGCATCCTGACGGCGGACCTCACGCTCTCGCAGCGCATCGAGGCGTGCTTCCACATGACGCCTCACTTCGCCTACCCGCTGATGGTCTTCCTCAGCCTCCTCCTCCTGCCGGCGCTCATCCTGATGCCGGCGACCAACCCGCGGATGATGCTCCTCATCGACCTCCCGCTCTGCGTCGGGACGACCGGCTCGCTCGCCGCGTTCTACGCGATGGCCGAGGTCGCGCAGGGGCGCCGGCGCATGGACGCCATGCGGCAGCTCCCCGCCCTCCTCGCGCTCGGCGCCGGGCTTGCGCCGCACCTGACCAAGGCCGTGTTCGAGGGGCTCTCCTCGATGGCGGGTGAGTTCGTCCGCACGCCGAAGAAGGGGATCAAGGCCCAGCGGTACCGAGCCCGCGCCGACCTGCCGCTCATCGAGATCGGCCTCTGCCTCTTCTCGGCCGCCAGCGTCGTGGCGTCCGTCGAGACCGGGCACTGGTTCGCGGCCCCGTTCGCCATGCTCTTCACGTTCGGGTACGGCTACGTGGCGACCCTGGTCGCGAGCGAGCAGTTCGCCGGCCGCCGCGCCCGCATCGCCGATGAGGCGGAGGTGGCCGACTCCGAGGGCCCCCGCGAGAGCGTCGCCCCCCAGGGCTTCGTCGGGGCGGCCTCCTCGACCGAAGAGCTGGCCGCATAGGAATGCGGCGCCCGGCCGTCGCGAGCGCCCCGAAGCCAGCAAGGGCGAGCGAGGAGGACTCGAGTACTTCGAACGAGCCCGACCGACGATTCGGGGCGCGCAGCAGGCTGGGCACCACGTTCCCAGCAGCCCGTTCCATTCGCCCCCGGCTTGTCTTATGGTGCGTCTCCTCGAGAGAGGGGTGAGGGCGATCATGACCAAAGCCGAGATCGTCCAGGCGCTCTACGCAAGGGTCGGCGGGTTCTCCAAGCGCGAGTCCGCCGACATTGTCGACAGCATCTTCGAGATGCTGAAAGAGACGTTGGGGCGAGGAGAGAAGATCAAGATCAGCGGCTTCGGCAACTTCGTCCTGCGCGACAAGCGCCAGCGACCGGGCCGCAACCCCCAGACCGGGGACCCCATCAAGATCAGCGAGCGCCGCGTCCTGACGTTCAAGGCGAGCCAGATCCTGAAGCACTCGCTGAACCCGCGCACTGACCTCCCGGTCGAGGACGACGGCTCGCCCGCGCCTCGCTCGGGGACCAAGGACTGACGGGATGACCGACCGCGGCCCCCTCCCTCCCAAGCTCTACTTCCGCATCGGCGAAGTGGCGAACCTCGTCGGCGTCGAGCCGCACGTGCTTCGCTACTGGGAGCGCGAGTTCCGGTCGATCCGCCCGAGCAAGAGCGCCAAGGGGCAGCGCGTCTACTCGCGCCGCGACGTCGAGAGCCTCCTGCGCGTCCGCGAGCTGCTCTACGGGCAGGGCTTCACCATCGCGGGGGCCCGGCGGCGCCTCCGCGACAAGGACGAGCCCGAGGTCGCCGGTACCGAGGTCGCCGTGCCCGACGCGCTCCCCGGGCCGCAGACGCCCGCCCCCACGCCGCAGGCCGCCGCGCTCGCTCCTGCCACGGCCGTGGTCGCCGCGTCCGAGGCCTCGGCCCGATCCCGACGCGTCCGCGCGGAGCTCGAGGCGCTCAAGTCCGAGGTCGAGTCGTTCCTCCAGGAGCTCGGCGGAGCCTCCTAGCTCCGGCCCGCGACGGGGCGATGAGCGGCGACGTCGCGTTCGATGCACCGACCGGGTGGGTGCGCGCGGAGGTCGCTCGGCCCGTGTTCACCTCGGGCACGGAGATCACGATCGATCGGTGGGACGCCTGGCGCGCCCCGGACGACGGCGCGGGGAGGGCTGTGTCGGCCTGCCTCGGCGTCGACCTCCGGACGTGGGCGGACGAGGCGACCCCCTTCGCGCTCGATCGCCTCGCGGCGACGGCGGGCAGCGTCGCGAGCCGGCTCGACCCCGCGCTCGGCCTGCAGGCGAGCCGGACGGAGCGGACGGGGGTCGTCGCCACGCAGACCTTCGTCGACCGCGACAGGCCGCTCGGCCCCGCCGTGGCGCGCACGTTCCTGGGGTTCGCCGGCGCCGCTGCCCCCCCCCACCTCCGCGCGTGCTTCGTCGTCTGCGCCCCGACGACCCGCGCGTGCGAGGTCGCGCTCGCTGCGGCGCGGCCGACGTCAGAGTTTGCCGCCCCTCCCCCGGCGAGCGCCCCGCTCCGCGCGCTGGTGCTCGGCGTCCACCACCCTCGCGCGGTGGCGGCGGGCGGCGCGGCGCTCTTCGTGCTCTCCGGTCTGGTCGCGGTGTGGACGCGGCCCCGACCGCGGAGAAAGTGAGAGCCCCCGGAACGGAAAGCCATGTTACAAGGCGCCCACGATGCTCCGTCCCGCGCGCCCCCGGGTCTTGGCCTTGGCCGGGCTGTCTTCTCTCGCTCTGGCATGGTCGACAGTCGCTCGTGCTCAGACGGGCTCGCCAGCCACGGCACCTACCCAGGCGCCAGCCCCCGTCACGCCCGCGCAGGTGGCCCCCGCGGCGGCCGCTGCGCCCGCCGAGCGCCCCTCGCTGATGCCCGTCACCGCGGAGGCGACCCCGGTCGTCCCGACGGTCTACGCGGCGCCGGCGCCCCTCACGGCCCCCCTGCCCGGAATCGATCCGCAGAAGGACCAGCAGCGCCTGGCGCAGGAGGGGCGCGAGCGCCCGACCGACGGCGGCATCGGCGCGAGCCCGGAGGACGTCTACAGCGAAGACTGGTGGGGGAACGCCCGCCCCATCTTCACGCTGCACGGCTACTTCCGCACGCGCGCCCAGCTCTTCCACAACTTCAGCCTCGGCCGGAGCGACATCGGGGGGATCTCGGGCGTCTCGAACAACGAGCACCTCTGGCCGCAGCCCATCGACAGCAACTACCAGTCCACGCGCCCGACGCTCGGCCAGACGGTCGGGCTCTGCGGCAGCGGGTCGACGTTCACCAACGCCAACTGCACGGACAAGTCGCAGTCGTCCGCCAACCTCCGCTTCCGCCTCGAGCCCGAGATCCACATCTCGGACAACCTGCGCATCATCTCGCAGCTCGACCTGCTCGATAACCTCGTCCTCGGCTCGACGCCCGACGCGTACGCCGTCCAGCCCAACCCCTCCTCGGGGACCACGAACCTGGCGGGCGGCAGCACGGTCGTGACCGGGGCCGGCAAGACGAGCGGCTACGTCTCGGCGGGCTACAACGGGTACGCGCCCACCGGGGCGTTCTCGACCACGCAGGGCTCCCCCACGGCGGGCATCAACAGCTACGCGAACGCCGTCAACGTCAACCGCGTCTGGGGCGAGTACTCGACCCCGTTCGGCCAGCTCCGCTTCGGTCGCATGCCGAACCAGTGGGGGCTCGGCATGGTGAACAACGCCGGCGACGGCATCGACTCCGACTACCAGTCGACGGTCGACCGGATCATGTTCGTCACGGGCATCAAGTCGCTCGACCTCTACTTCGGCGGCAACTGGGACTACATCTCCACCGGCCCGACGAACGCGACGCCGTTCCAGGTCTACGGCGGGCAGCCGACCAACACGTGCAACCTCTGCAACGTGGCGCAGTGGGGCCTCTTCGCCGTCCACAAGACGAGCCCCGAGGTCCAGCGTTACCGGCTCGCGCACCACAAGTTCGTCCTGAACGGCGGCATCCTCGCGACCTACCGCGAGCAGTACCTCGACATCGCCAACGGGACGACGCCGCTCACGGCCGACACCTCGGCGTCGAGCACCAACGACGGCCTCATCCGCCGCGACTTCTACGAGTTCACGCCGGACGTGTGGGTCCAGGCCCTCTACGAGAAGTTCCGCTTCGAGGCCGAGTTCGCGAGCAACTGGGGCTCCATCGGGCAGACGACGAACGGGACGACCTCGACGAGCGGCATCAACATCCGCCAGTTCGGCGTCCTGACCGAGTCGGAGTTCCGCGCGATGGAGGACAAACTCCACATCAACTTCGGCTTCGGCTGGGCGAGCGGCGACCCGTGGGTGCAGGGGCTCAACCCGGGCCAGACCAACAGCTACGGGCAGCAGCAGGAGCTGAACAACGGCGCCGGGCCCATCTCGACGTTCTCGTTCAACCCCGACTACCGCATCGACCTCATCTTCTTCCGCAACATCCTGACGCGCGTCGAGGGGGCCTACTACTTCCGGCCGTCGGTCGACTACGACTTCCTCAGGAACCCGAACGGCCAGAAGTTCGGCGGCGGCGCCGCGATCATCTGGAGCCGCGCCAGCCAGTTCGAGCAGACGCCGGGTCACACCCGTGACCTCGGCGTCGAGATGGACCTTCAAGTCTACTACCAGGCGAAGGACGGTAGCCTGAACGACGACCCGACCAAGCTCGGCGGCTTCTACTCGATGCTCCAGTACGGCGCGTTCTTCCCGCTCGGCGGCCTGAACTACCTCCCCGGGGAGCAGGCGCAGGGGTCCACGGGCGCAAATTACGGCACGTCGGTCGCGCAGACGGTACGCTTGTTCATGGGGATCGCCTTCTAGCCAGACGCCAGCGCGGTCGCCCCCCACCGCCCCCCTCCGCCATGCCGAAGATCCTCGTCGTCGACGATCAGCGCAACATGCGGACGACCCTCGGCATGATGCTGCGGGGCGCGGGCTACGAGGTCGAGGAGGCCGCCGACGGCGAAGAGGGGTCCGAGAAGGGCTCCGCGGGGGCGTACGACCTCATCCTGACCGATCTGCGGATGGGGAAGAAGGACGGCATCGACATCCTCCGCGCCGTGAAGGAGGCGCAGCCGATGACCGAGGTCATCGTCATGACCGCGTACGGCACCATCGAGAGCGCGGTCGAGGCGATGCGCCTCGGCGCGTACGACTACATCCAGAAGCCGTTCACCGAGCAGGAGCTGCTCGTGAAGATCAGCCGCGCCCTCGAGAGCCGGCGCCTGCAGGGGGAGGTCGGCTTCCTCGCGTCCGAGTTCCGCGACCGCTACAAGTTCGAGAACATCATCGGCCGCTCGCAGGCCGTGCGCGAGGTGCTCGGCCGCATCATCCGCATCGCCCCGACCGACGCCATCGTCCTCATCACGGGGGAGAGCGGCACCGGCAAGGAGCTGGTCGCGAAGGCCATCCACGCCAACTCGCGCCGCGCCTCCCGCCCGTTCGTGCCGGTGAACTGCGCCGCCATCACCGAGACGCTCCTCGAGAGCGAGCTCTTCGGCCACGCGCGCGGCTCGTTCACGGGCGCCGTGACCGCGAGGAAGGGGCTCTTCGAGGAGGCCGACGGCGGGACGTTCTTCTTCGACGAGATCGCCGAGACGCCGCTCGCCTTCCAGGCCAAGCTCCTCCGCGCCATCCAGGAGAAGGAGGTCCGCCGCGTCGGCGAGAACAAGCCGATCCCGGTGGACGTCCGCATCGTCGCGGCGACCAACCAGGATCTGCGCCCGGCCATCGCCGAGAAGCGCTTCCGTCAGGACCTCTACTACCGCCTGAACGTCGCCCGCTTCCAGCTCCCGGCGCTGCGCGATCGGAAGGAGGACCTGCCCGACCTGCTGGCGTTCTTCCTCGACCGCTACAACACCAAGATGCACGTCAAGGCGCGCCTGCACGAGGGGGTCCTCGAGGCGCTGGCGCGGTACGACTTCCCCGGGAACGTCCGCGAGCTCGAGCACATGATCGAGCAGGCCGTCGCGATGGTCCAGGACGGGACCATCACGGCCGACGACCTCCTGCCGCCCGGCGATGAGAGGCCGCAGCGAGGCCCGGGAGAGGCAGGCGTGGCCGGGCGATCCCTGGCCGAGGCCGTCGACTCCGCCGAGCGCGCATCCATCGAGGCGGCGCTGCGCGAGAGCGACGGCAGCCGGGAGCGGGCGGCCGAGCTCCTCGAGGTGTCGCCGACGACCCTCTGGCGGAAGATGACCCGGCTCGGCATCACCTTCGACGCCTGACCCTACTGCCGACCGGGGGGCAGGCCCTGGCCCCCTCCGGGGGCGCGACCGCCCCCTTTCCCCTCTGCAATGCTGCACGACAGCGCTGCAGGACTGCAATCCGAGGCCGGCGACGCCCGGACCAGGCTGCCCCAGGTGGACGGAATCATTGAGGCGGGCGCCGGGCCACTCAGGCATCCCATTTGCTACGGCTGGGCCGACGGGCATGTCCGCCACGCACGTCATGGAGGCCCGCGGTGGCACGAGTGCTGGTCGTTGACGACGAGGAGACCCAGGTGCGCATGGTCGTTTCGGCCCTGCGTCACGAGGGGTTCGAGACGTTCGGGACCCGCGAGGCCGAGTCGGTGATGGAACTGGTCGAGCAACAGCTCCCGGACCTCGCCCTGGTCGACCTGATGATGCCGGGGCTGAACGGCATCGAGCTGGCCCGGAAGATCCGGGACGCCTTCCCCTCGGTCCGCGTCGTCCTGACGAGCGCCTACCACCTGAGCGAGCGGCAGCTCAGCCGCGCCGACTGCGGGGTCGTCGGCTTCGTCCCCAAGCCGTACGTCCTCCCCGAGCTCGCCGAGTTCCTCCGCGCGAAGATCAAGGCCGCCCGGTCGGTGAGCGGCGCGCCCCCGAAGAGTAGCTCCCGCCTCTGCGCCTCCTGAGCGCAGGCAGCCCGAGCAGAGACCTCGACAACCCCCGGAGGGCGCGCTAGCTGGCGCGGGCATGCGGGTCGACCAGCTCCACTACGAGCTCCAGGAAGCTTCGATCGCGCAGGTCCCCGAGGGCGACCGCCTCGCGGCCCGGCTGCTCCACCTCCCCGCCTCGGGCGAGCGGGTCCACCTCCACGTGGGTGACCTCCCCCGCCTGGTCCCGGAGGGCTCGGTGGTCGTCGTCAACGATACGCGCGTCCTCCCCGCCCGGCTCCTCGGCAGGAAGCGCGGGTCGGGCGGCAGGGCGGAGATCTTCCTCGTGCGGCGCTGCGGCGGGGGGCGCGGCGCCGTGGAGGAGTGGCTCGCCATGGGGAGGGCGTCGAAGGGGCTCCGCGTGGGCGCCGTGATCGAGTGCGGCGACCTCGAGGTCGAGGTGAAGGGGCGGCAGGACGACCTGCTCGTGGTCCAGCTCACGGCCGCGACTGGCTCGGTGGCCGGGGCGATCGACCGGCTCGGTCACGTCCCGCTCCCGCCATACATCCGCCGCGACGACTCCCCGGCCGATCGCGACCGGTACCAGACGATCTTCGCCCGCGTCGAGGGGGCCGTCGCCGCGCCGACGGCCGGTCTCCACCTCACGGAGGGCCTCGTCGCGGCGCTGTCGGCGCGCGGGTGCGTCCTCGCGACGGTCACGCTGCACGTCGGACTCGGCACCTTCCGGCCGGTCACGGTCCCCGACCTGGACGATCACGTCATGCACTCCGAGGCCTTCGACGTCCCCGCGACCACGGCCGAGGCCATCCGGGACGCGCGGGGCCGGGGCGCCGACGTCATCGCCATCGGGACGACCGTGGTGCGCGCGCTCGAGTCCGCGGCCGATCCGTCGCGGGAGGGGTGCGTCCTCGCGGGCGCCGGCGAGACGCGCCTCCTCATCCAGCCGGGCTACCGGTTCCGCGTGACCGACCGTCTCTTCACCAACTTCCACCTCCCCGGCTCGACGCTCCTCGCCCTGGTGGCGGCGTTCGCCGGGACGGGCCGGGTCCTCGGCGCCTACGAGCACGCGCGGGACCACGGCTACCGCTTCTTCTCCTATGGTGACGCCATGCTCGTCGAGCCCTCGAAGGACGCGCGGCGCGCCCCGCCCCCCGCGGAGACGTCGTGACCGCCCCCCGCACGCCGGGCTTCGCGCTCGAGGTGCTGGCCGTCGACGGGCACGCCCGCGCCGGCGTCCTCACCACACCCCACGGCCCCGTCCCGCTCCCGACGTTCATGCCGGTCGGCACCCAGGGGAGCGTGAAGACGCTGACGCCGGACGAGGTCGCCTCGACGGGCGCGCGCGTCGTGCTCGGCAACACCTACCACCTCTGGCAGCGGCCTGGCCCCGAGGCGATCGCCGCGCTCGGCGGCCTCCACGGCTTCACGCGGTGGCCCCACGCCATGCTCACCGACTCAGGCGGGTTCCAGGCGTTCTCGCTCGCGGGGGCCACCTCGTCGCGAGGGCGCGGCGCCAGGCCCGACGCGCGGTCGCTCGTCACGCCCTCCGAGGACGGCTTCACCTTCCGCTCCCACCTCGACGGGACGAAGCGTCACCTCTCCCCCGAGGAGGCCGTGCGGGTCCAGGGGCTCATCGGCGCCGACATCCAGATGCAGCTCGACGTCTGCCCTCCGGGCGGCTCCGAGCAGGCCGTCGTCGAGGCCGCCGTCGCGCAGACCACCCGCTGGGCGAGGAGGGCCCTCGCGGCGCCGCGCCCCCCGAACCAGGCGCTCTTCGGCATCGTCCAGGGGGGGACCATCCCTGCCCTCCGGCGCGCCCACGCCGAGGAGCTCGCGGCGCTCGACCCCGGCTTCGACGGGCTCGCGCTCGGCGGCTTCTCGGTCGGCGAGCCGATCCCGCGCATGTACGAGACGCTCGCCGAGGTGGCGCACACCCTCGACCCGGAGCGCCCCCGGTACCTGATGGGGGTCGGCACGCCGCAGGATCTCCTCCACGCCATCGGCCACGGCGTCGACATGTTCGACTGCGCGCTCCCGACCCGCAACGCCAGGAACGGCCAGGCCTTCACCCGCAACGGCAAGGTCGTCATCAAGCAGGCGGCCTACAAGGACGACCCCGGCCCCATCGACCCCGAGTGCGCCTGCGCCGCCTGCCAGGGGGGCTACTCCCGCGCCTACCTGCGCCACCTCTACATGGCGGGGGAGATCCTCGTCCTGCGCCTCCTGTCGCTCCACAACCTGCACTTCTACGGCGAGCTCGTCGGGGGGGCCCGCGACGCCATCCTCCGCGGGGAGTTCGCCGCGTACCAGCGCGCGGCGCTCGAGCGCATGAAAGCCGTGGTAGCCTGACCGAGATGGACGACGCGCTGTCGCGACCGCCGCGCCCCCGAGCGGGTCGAGGAGCCCCGTGACCGAGGTCGAAGATCTCCGCCTCCTCGCCGAGAAGTACGGCGTCCCCGGGGTCGACCTGGGCGAGGTCGTCATCCTCACCGAGGACCTGGAGATCATCCCGCGCGAGGTCTGCGAGACGCACAGCATCCTGCCGGTGATGGTGCGGGGCGACCACATCTTCCTCGCGATGGCGAACCCCCACGACACGCGCGCCGTCGACGAGATCGAGTTCGTCACGGGCAAGAAGGTCTACCCGTACGCGGCGGTCACCCACGTCCTCACGCGGGCCATCGAGGCCGCGTACGACGCGCGCGCCCGCAAGGTCTCCCACTACGTCGGCCCCAACGTCTCCGAGGCCCGCCTGCGCGAGCTCGGCATCGACCCGAAGCGCAAGTCCGGCCCGCTGAGCCGGGCGTCGAGCCAGTCGCTCAAGGCGCCGAGCAGCCTCATGCCGGCCATCACCGCGCCGACCGTGGCCCCCGACCTGCCGCCGCCGACGCTCCGGCGACCGGACCCGGAGCCGGCGGTGCCCGGCGCGGACGAGCCGGGCGAGGAGGGGGCGACCGCCACGTCGGCCGCGGTCCGCGGGTCGGCAGGGCGCTACTCGACGGTCGCCAGCAAGCTCGTGCTGGTGGTCGACGACGAGGACGACATCCGCGCCATGCTCAAGCGGGTCCTCGTGGCCCAGGGGCACCGCGTGATCGAGGCGGCGACCGGGCCCCTCGCGCTGCAGATGGTCAAGCAGCACGTCCCCGACCTCCTCGTCCTCGACGCCATGCTCCCCGGCCTCCACGGCTTCGACGTCGCCCGCAGGCTGAAGGCGAGCGAGCGCTACGGCGCCATCCCCATCATCATGATCAGCGCGGTCTACCGGGGCTGGCGGGTCGCCGAGGACCTGAAGACCAGCTACGGCATCTTCGCCTACCTCGAGAAGCCGTTCCGCCTCGCCGAGGTGGTGGAGGCCACGACCCGGGCGCTCGCCGCGCGCCAGACCGACGCCCCCCCTGCGGGCCCTGACCTCGACCAGCTGAGCGCCGAGGCGGCGAAGGCGCTCGACGAGGGGGTCGCCGCGTACCGCCTGGGGGACATCGACCGCGCGATCGACATCCTGCAGAGGGGGACAAAGCTCGACCCGCTCGCCTCCCGCCTCCACTTCCACCTGGCGCTCCTCTACGGCAAGAAGGACCAGGTCTTCGACGGCATCGCCGAGCTCGAGATGGTCATCGAGCTCAACCCGAAGCACTTCCCTGCCCTGAAGAACCTCGCGCTCCTCTACGAGCGCGCTGGGTTCAAGAACCGCGCGATCGAGGCGTGGGAGCGCGCCGTTCACGCCGCGCCCGACGCCGTCAACCGCGCGCAGGTCAAGGAGCGCCTCGTCCAGCTCCTGTAACGGAGGCCCGCGGAGCGGCGGGGCCCGGCGGCTCCTAGTTTGTCTCGCAGGGGGCTCCGGGAACAGCTAGCCTGATCTTCGTGCGGGCGGAGGAGACGGCGGAGCGTTCTGGGTGAAGTTCCTCTGCGAACACTGCAAGGCCAAGTACCAGATCGCTGACGACAAGGTCGCCGGTCGCACGGTACGGATGAAGTGCCGCAAGTGCGGCGGCGCCATCGAGGTGCGGGCCGCCGTCACCGAGACGAGCGTCTCGATGAAGGCCGCCGACGTCGCGCCGTCCGAGGCGCCGCACGGCCCCGCCAGCGCGCCGCCCCACGCGCCGCCGCGCCCCCCACCGCCGAGGCCCTCGGCGCTGAGCAAGAGCCTCGCCCAACCCGCGCGCCCGGCCAGCCCCCCGTCGCGGTCGGCGCCGCCGAAGGACGGGCCCCTCGCCGGGGCTTTCCAGCGCAACGTCCACCGGGACGAGGACGCGACGGCGGCCGGGCTCGACCTCCGCGAGCTCTCGGCGGCCGACGAGTGGTACGTCGCCGTGAACGGCGTCCCGGTCGGCCCGGTCCGCATTGGCGAGGTGCGGCGCAAGGCCGCCATCGGCGCCGTGACCGAGGAGTCCCTCTGCTGGCAGGAGGGGATGGAAGAGTGGCGGCCGATCCGCACCGTCACCGAGCTCGCCGCCGTCGTTCGCGAGGCCGCGAGCGGGGGGCGGAGCTCGCAGCTCCCGCCTGATCCCTACGCGCCTCACGCCGTCGCCGGGAGCCGACCGAGCCCGCCCGTGAGGCCGAGCGGTTCGCACGGCGTCCCCACGCCGTCCCGCGCGCCGAGCGCCCCCGCCTGGTCGCCTCGGGGGGCCGCCCCCTCCCCCGTCTCGCTGCGCCAGCAGGACAACGACGACGACGGCGGCGCCACCCTCGTCGGTCGCTCGCCGCTCCTCGAGGCCGAGGCGGCCGAGGCCCAGGCCGCGCTCGCCGGCGGCCCCGCGGCCGGGATGCACCCCGAGCCGTTCAAGCCTCACGCGGTCGACCCCTTCAAGCCCCACGCGGCCGACCCGTTCCGCCCGCCCGAGCCCGCGCCGAACGGCGGCGGCTTGGCGCCTCTTGCCGCGTCCCACGCCCCCTTCGCCCCCGCGCAGGCGCCGTTTGCGCCCCCCGTCGGCCAGGCCCCGTTCGGCGCGCCCGTCGGCCAGGCCCCGTTCGCGCCCCAGGCTCCGATCGCACAGGCCCAGGGCCCCTTCGCGCCGCCGCCCCCCGTCCTCGTCGCGGGCCCGCGCCGCTTCTCGCCGATGGCGATCGGCGTCATCGTCATGTTCGGCACGTTCGGGGCGATGGCGGCCTTCATGCTGCTGTCGAAGCCGCCGCAGCCGATCGTCATCAACGCGCCGCCGGCCCCCGTCGCACAGGTCGCACCGACGGCCACCGCCGCCCCGGCGCCGACCGATGTCCCCGCCGCCCCGGTCGCCGAGGCCCCGAGCGCGGCGCCGGCCCCCGTCGACGCGGGCGTGAAGGTGGCGGCGGTCACGCGCCCCGCAGCCGGTGGGACCGCTGCTGCCGCGACCGCCAAGCCCGGCGGCGCCGCGGCCATCGACCCTGCGCTCCGCGAGCTCCTCGGCTCCAACCCGACCGGCCCTTCGGCGGGGCCAGGGCAGACCGGAGGGGGCGGCGGGGCCCAGCTCAGCGAGGCGGAGACCCAGCAGGTCGTCCAGCAGCACAGCCTCGCGGTCCGGCGGACGTGCTGGGACCGGACGACCTCGAGCACGCCGAGCGTCAAGGTCACCGTGAACGTCAAGATCTCGGGGTCGGGCCAGGTGACGAGCGCCACGGCCACCGGTAACGATCCGGTCGTGGGGCACTGCCTCGAGCAGGAGATCAGGCTCTGGCACTGGCCGGGCGGCGGCGAGGTCAACGTCCCCTTCCACTTCCTCCGGCAGTAGCTCCTAGCAACTCGGGGCGCGCCGCGCCGATAGGCCCGCATGAAGCTCGGGCTCATCACGGGGATGGTTGCGGGGGTCTTGCTTGCGACCGCCGGTCGGGCCGCCGCGGAGGAGATCGCGCCGGGGCTGGCGGAGGACGCGGTCGCGGCGGTCGCCTCGGCCGAGCTCGCGGGGCTCGTGGCGTCGCTCGGGGACGAGGAGCGGCGGCGGCTGCGCGGGGTATACGTCGCCATCGACACGACCCTCGTCGACGTGGCGGCCCTGCCCGCGTGCGACGACGACGGCGACTATGTCGTGGTCCTCTCGCGCGGGCTGCTCGAGCTCGTGGAGGGGGTCGCGTACGCCGAGGCGAGCGACCTCGGGGCGGGGACGCGGCTCGTGGCGGCGTACGGCCCGCTCCTGGCGCGTGGGCAGCGTCCGGGGGCGCGCCCCCTCCCAGCCCCGACCGCCGCCCCGGTGGCCGCCTCGCCCGCCTCGCTCGACCAGGACGCCGCCGACGTCGCGCGGGATCTGCTCGCGTGGCTCGTGGCCGACGAGCTGGCGCACGCGGTCACGGGGGCCCTCGTCTGCCCGCGCCCGACGGTGACGCGCGAGAGCGGCGACGACGTCTGGACGGCCGCCGAGCGCGCCGAGGCGATGGCGCGCGCCCCCTCGCGGATGCCCCGGATCGCGGCCGCCGACGCCTGGGCGACGACGCGCACCCTCGCGCGCGGCCGGTCCGAGCTCCCCGCCCTCGCGCTCCTCGAGATCCTGGCCCCGCTCGAGGAGGCCCGCGCCGCGGCCCCGGTCTGGACCTACCTCGCGCTCCACCCCCGGACGCGCGCTCGCGTCGAAGCGGTCCGCGAGGCGGCGAAGGGCTGGCTCGACGCGCGTCCTCCCGCGAGCGAATCGTCTGCCGCGCGGCCAGCGATGAGGTAAAACGTCGTCCAACACGAACCGGCAGCGCGAGGTCCCATGATGGCGAATCGAATCCGACGGGTGCAGACCGCTTCTCTCCTGGCCCTCGCCGCAGCCGCAGCGCTGCCCGTGGCGTGTGCCGGTCCCGACTCCAACACCCCTCCGACCATCGGTCAGACGCAGTACCCGGGCGGCCCCCCCGGCGGTCCGTCCGCGGCGCCCCCCGGCTACCCGCAGCCCGCCGGCTACCCGTCCGCGACGCCCCCCGGCTACCCGCAGCCAGCCGGCTACCCGTCCGCGGCGCCCCCCGGCTACCCGCAGCCAGCCCCCACGCCAGGCGCTCCGGCCCCGGGCGCGCAGCAAGGGCCCCTCGGCCCGATCATGACGACCGATCCGGCCCAGCTGCAGACGATGTTCGCGCAGGCCGCGCAGGCCGCGCAGGCCGCGCAGGCGTTCCTGCAGCCGCCGGGCTCCACGCCCCCCCCGGCTCAGCCAGGCGGCGCCGCGCCGGCCCCCGGCGGCGGGATGTTCCCCGGCGGCCTGCCGACCGACCTCGTCGAGCTCGGCATCCGGGCCGCGGCGATGATGCACGCCCAGGGCTTGCAGCCCGAGGGGAGCATGGCCAAGGGGCAGCTGGCGGAGGGGGGGCACCTCGCCTTCATGGTCCCGATGCAGGCGGGCCGGTGCTACACGCTCATCGGCTTCTCGCCGCCCGGGCAGGTGCGCAACCTCGACCTCAACCTGCTCGCGCCGCCGTTCTACAACATGCTCGCCGGGCAGGACACGACCGACGACAACACCCCCATCATCGGCAAGTCGCCCAACCCGATGTGCCCGATCGTCCCGGTCCCGCTCAATTACAAGGTCGACATCGTCGCCCGCTCCGGCGCAGGGCAGGTCGGCGTGCAGCTCTTCTCGCGCGCGAAGTAGGGGCGCGCGCCAGGCCCGACACAGAGCACGGCCGACCCGACACAGGGCCCGTCGCGCGCAACTGCCGGCGGCTCGCGCCGATGGGCGAGGGTGAACTCCGTCCGACACCTCTCGCCCTCCGATCCGGACTACCCGTCCGCACTCCTCGCCCTCCCGTCGCCCCCGACATCGGTCTCGGTCGCCGGCTCGCTCGGCGCAGGGCGCGTGGTCGCCATCGTCGGCACCCGGAGCCCCATCCCGCCGGCCGCCGCCTTCGCCCGGGGGCTGGCGGCCGAGATCGCGCGGCGCGGCGGGGTGGTCGTCTCGGGCGGGGCGGTCGGGATCGACGCGGCGGCGCACGAGGGGGCGCTCTCGGCGGGGGGCCGGACGTGGGTGGTCGCGGGGACCGGGCACGGGGTCCTCTACCCGAAGCAGCACGCCGGGCTCTTCGACCGGATCGTGGAGGGGGGCGGGGCGATGCTCTGGCCGTTCCCGCCAGGGACCGCCGGCCACCCCTCGCGCTTCCTCCAGCGCAACGGGGTCCTGGTCGCGCTGGCCGAGGCGCTCGTCATCGTGCAGGCACGCATCCCGTCGGGGGCGCTGAGCGCGGCCTCCTGGGCGCGGCGGCTCGGGCGGCCCCGCTGGGTGGTCTGCCCGCCCCCCTGGGGAACGGAGGACCACGGCTTCGAGGGGTGCCTCGTCGAGCGGCGGCTGGGGGCGCGCGCCCTGACCTCGGTCGAATATTTCGTGGAGGCCCTGGGGCTCCCCGGAGGGGCGGGGCGGTCTGCCCCACCAAAGCCGCGCAACCCCGCAGAAACTCGCGTCCTTGCCGCCCTCGCTGCGGACCCCCGCCACGTCGACGAAGTGGTGGTCCGCTGTGGTCTGCCGTACCCCGAGGTCATGACGGCTCTCTTGACGCTCGTACTGGAGGACGTACTAGTAGAGGGCCCTGAAGGCTGCTTTCGCTGCCAAAGTCCACCGTAACCTCTCGAGAACACACGAATTATGGGCAAGACGCTCGTGATCGTCGAGTCGCCCGCCAAGGCGAAGACGATCAAGAAGTACCTGGGTGCCAAGTACGACGTGCTGGCGTCGAAGGGGCACATCAAGGACCTCCCCAAGAAGATGGGGATCGACATCGAGCACGGTTTTCTCGAGACGTACGAGGTCATCCCCGGCAAGGAGAAGGTGCTCGCCGAGCTCAAGGGGGCTGCGAAGGACGCCGACGAGGTGCTGCTGGCGACCGACCCTGATCGCGAGGGGGAGGCCATCGCCTGGCACATCGCCGAGGAGCTCGGGGGGACCAAGCGCGTCAGCAAGCGGGTCGAGTTCCACGAGATCACGAAGAAGGGGGTCGAGCGCGGCGTCGCCAACCCGCGGGCCCTGAACCAGCAGCTCTACGACGCGCAGCGAACGCGCCGCGTGCTCGACCGCATCGTCGGCTACGACGTGTCGGCCCTCGTCTGGAGCAAGCTCGCCTTCGGGCTCTCGGCCGGGCGCGTGCAGAGCGTCGCCCTCCGGCTCATCGTCGACCGCGAGCGCGAGATCGAGGCCTTCAAGCCCGAGGAGTACTGGAACTGCGGCGCGGCGCTCCTCAAGAAGGAGGGGGCGAAGAAGGGGCCCGAGGGGCTCTTCGCGCGGCTCTACGCGAAGGACGGCAAGAAGCTCGCCGTCACCGACGGCGCGACCGCCGCGGCCGTGAAGTCCGACCTCTCGTCCGCCACCTACCGGGTCGCCAAGGTCACGAGGAGCGAGCGGCGGCGCAAGGCCCCCGCCCCGTACTCGACCAGCAAGCTCCAGCAGGACGCCGTCAACCGCCTCGGCTTCGGCGCCAAGCGAACGATGCAGGTCGCGCAGGGGCTGTACGAGGGGATCGACCTCGGCAAGGAGGCCGGCATCGTCGGCCTCATCACCTACATGCGTACCGACTCCACCCGGAGCGCCCCCGAGGCCATCGCCGCCGCCCGCGAGCACATCACGCAGCGCTACGGGGCCGAGTTCATCCCGAAGGAGCCCAACGCCTTCAAGTCGAAGAAGGGGGCGCAGGACGCGCACGAGGCCATCCGCCCGACGTCCATGGACCTGACGCCCGCGTCGGTCAGGGCGCACCTCAAGGACGAACAGTTCAAGCTCTACAAGCTGATCTGGAACCGCTACATCGCCAGCCAGATGAACGACGCCGTCTACGACCAGACGAGCGCCGAGATCGAGGCCAAGGCGGCGAAGAGCACATACGGTCTGCGGGTCAGCGGGCGCGTCCTGCGCTTCGCGGGGTGGCTCGAGGCCTACGGCGTCGACACCGCGTCCCCCGAGCCGAGCGCGGCCGAGGGGGGCTCGTCCTTCGCAGGCGAAGAGGCCCCCGAGGCGGGCGACGGAGCCGACGCCGCGAAGGCGAACGGCGCGGGCGGGGCAACCCCGATCGAGGCGGAGGCCGAGGACGAGACGCTCCCCGAGCTCCTCGACGGCGAGCTGCTCACGCTGCGCGACCCCCCAGGCGTCGTGACCGAGCAGAAGTTCACCCAGCCGCCGCCGCGCTACACCGAAGGGTCGCTCGTGCGCGAGCTCGAGGACCGCGGCATCGGGCGACCGAGCACCTACGCCGAGATCATCAGCAAGGTGCAGGCGCGCGACTACGTCGAGAAGGTCGACGGGGGCCGGCAGTTTCGCCCGACGACGCTCGGCAAGTTCGTCGTCGACGGGCTGGTGAAGAGCGAGCTCGACTTCATGGACCCGGCGTTCACGTCGACCATGGAGGAGGGGCTAGACGCCGTGGAGGCCGGGACGGAGGACCGCGTCGCGCTGCTGTCGAAGTTCTACAAGCGCTTCAAGAAGCAGCTCGACGAGGGGAAGAAGGGGAAGCGGTGGAACCCCGAGCCCATCCCCACCGACGAGATCTGCGACGCCTGCGGCGTGGGCAAGATGAGCAAGCGCTGGTCGAAGAACGGGTGGTTTCTCGGCTGCGAGAACTACCCCAAGTGCAAGAACACGCGCGACCTTGGACCGGACGGCAACGGCCCGGTCGCCGGCGCGCAGCCGCGCGAGACGGGCATCCTCTGCGACAAGTGCCAGAAGCCGATGGTCATCCGGGCCGGGCGCTTCGGCGAGTTCCTCTCCTGCACCGGCTACCCTACGTGCAAGAACGCGCGCCCGGTCCCGCTCGGCGTGGCGTGCCCCAAGTGCGGCGGCGATCTCACCGAGATCCGCCCGAAGAAGCGCGGCGGGCGCACCTTCTACGGCTGCTCGAACTACGCCAACGAGAAGGTGAAGTGCGACTTCAAGCTCTGGCAGAAGCCCATCGCCGAGCCGTGCCCTGCCTGCAAGGCCCCCTTCCTCGTGTTCGGCGGGACGAAGGCGAAGCCGATGATCGCGTGCGCCGACAAGGCGTGCGGGTACAAGCGCGCCATCGCCTCGAGCGAGGACGGCGAAGGGGACGCCGAGCAGGTCGCGTCCGGGAGCCGCGTCGCCAAGGCGGACGTCGGCGTGGCAGCCCCGGCCTGAGCGGGGAGCAGGTCGGGCCCCCGACGGCGGCTACTTCGGCGCCGCCGGCGGTGGCTGCGGCGCCTGAGTCTCGTCCTGGATGCAGGACGAGACGTCGAAGAAGAAGAACGCGAACATCGCCTCGGCCTGCGTGAGCGGCGACTGGCACGTCGCGGGGTAGCAGACGCCGGGCGCCTTGCAGCCGACGAGGTCGCCGCCGGAGGTCGCGAGGCCACCGTCGGAGACGAAGGCGCCCGCGTCGAACGAGCCGAACGCAGCGCCGCCCGAGTTCACGTGCGCGTCGAGGTGCACGCCGCGGCCGCACTGCTGGGAGGTCGGCGCGCCCGCGGGGGTGTCCACCGAGAAGACGCGGGGGGCCCTCGCGGCCGACGCGCCGGACGCCCCCCAGATGACGGCCTCGCTGTTCAGCGACTGGACGTTGGCGAACACCTCGCTCGGCGCGACCTCGCCGAAGCCCGCGCACTCCCTGGCCGGGAACGCGTTCGCCAGCCACTCCGCCAGCGCCTGCCCCTTGGGGAAAGTGGTGACCAGCGAGATGGGGCTGTCGCCGCTCGGAGCGCCGCCGGCGATCGAGCCGATGCCCGTCGTGTCGTTGCCCATCGCGCCGCCGCCGAGGTTCGGGTCCGGGCTGTACTTGTACCAGGTGTACTGGAAGTCGGTCGTGAAGACGCGGCCGCCGGCGTTCAGGTAGTCGGTCACGACCGAGAACTCCGGCGCCGTCGGGCTCCCCCCCTTGCTCTCGAGCGCCTCGCTGCACTCGCACGAGAAGATCGCCAGGTCGTAGGTGGCGAGGTTGGCCGGCACGCCCCAGAGCTGGTCGGCCGTCGTCGCGGCGAGCAGCGAGGTCGGGTCCGCGATCCCGACGTCGCCGTTGTAGACGTTGACCGCGCGGGCGCAGCCGTCCGCCTGGTAGCCGAACTCCGCGGGGTCGATGCCGACCTTGGGGAGCATGCACCCGAGGTAGTCGCAGGCGCCCGTCGTGAGCGCGATGTGCGGCATGCTCCCCTCGGACTGGTTCTTCGGGAGCCGCGTCAGGTTCGGGTCGGTGAGCGTGGTCGTCGCGCACGGCGCGACCTGGGGAATGACGGCGAGGCGGCGCCACTTGCCGAGCTGGACGACGATGGGGATGTTCGCGCCCGAGGGCGCCCCGGTGAGCGTGAAGTGGCCGGCCGGGTCGGAGAGGGCCGTCGTGATGGGGGAGCCGGAGAGCGCCGCCCCGCAGCGGTCGCACTGGACGCCGCGGGGGAGCGCGTCGAGCGGCGAGCCCGGGATGAAGACCTGGACGTCGTAGAGCGGGAGCACCCCGTTCGGCGCGTAGACGGTGCCGCTGATCGTCGTCGTGCCGCCGCCCGTGCATGCGTCGACGGTGCAGGCCGGGGGGACGCATGCGAGGCCTGCTCCGGTGTCGCCAGGGGGGCAGGCGCGCGGGGCGCCCCCCTCGGCGACGATGCCCGTGGCGGCGCCGGCGTCGTACGCGATGAAGGCCCCCGCGTCGGGCTGCGGAGGGGCGGCGACCGGGTTGACGAGGCAGGCCCCGGCCTCGAATGGTGAGGCGCCCCCGGAGTCGGCGCGCAGGGCCGTCGCCGAGTCGCGAGGAGCGTCGCGCCCGGAGTCACCCGGCCCCCGTCCGCCGTCGCCCCCGAAGTCGTAGGCCGCCGGCGGCGTCGTCTTGCAGGCCGCGGCGCAGACGATCGCGAGGAGCGCGCAGAGGCGACGCAGCGGCAGGGACATGACCACCACGGTATCGCGTTCCGGCGTGGGGCGGCGATGGCGACGGGGGAGGAGGAGGCGGGCGTCGTCTCGCCGCGCGAGCCGGGCAGAGCGCGGCCGGCGGCTCGGCGGCTAGACCTTCACCGCGTACGCCACGCCGTCGCCGAGCGGGAGGATGAGCCCGCGGAGCGCCGGGTGCCGGACGAGCGACGCGTTGAAGCGCCTCAGGATCTCGGTGCGAGCCTGCTCGGACGCCGGCACGTCCGCGCGCGCGACGTGCCCGCGCCAGAGGACGTTGTCGGCGACGATGACCCCGCGATCGGCGAGCCGCGGCACGAGAAGCTGGAGGTAGCGCGGGTACTCCTCCTTGACGCAGTCGACGTACGCCAGGTCGACCCCGCCGGCGATCGCTTCGAGCACCTCGAGCGCTTCCCCTTCCCGCACCTCGATCTGCGCCGCGAGCCCCGCGCGCTCGACGTAGGCGCGCGCCGTGGCGCAGAGGGCCGGGGAGCGCTCGACGGTCAGGACCCTCGCCTCTGGCCCCGCGGCGCGCGCGAGGACGATGGCGCCGTACCCGATGTTTGTCCCGATCTCGACGACGAAGCGAGGCGCCCTCGCCCGCGCCGTGACGGCGAGGAACGACGCCACCTCGGGGTCGCTGATGGGGAGACCGCGCGCGCGGGCCTCCCCCTCCATCTCCTCGAGCAGCGCGTCCCTCGGCGGCTCGAGCCCCTCGAGGTACCGGGCCTGCTCGCCGTGGAGGATCGCGTCGCTGGAGCGCTTCACCCGTTCACCGCCTGGCTACTTCGAGAGGACGATCTGGTCCTTCAGCACGTTGAGCAGATCGATCAGCGCCTGGGCGTCGTCCTTCGGGACCTGCTTCTCCTCGAGCGCGAGCTGCATGTCGCTGACGAACGCGTCGAACTGCGCGGACGTGACCTTCATCGACCCGTGCTCGTCGGACATCGTCTTGCCGGTGTAGTGGCACCCACCGCCGCTCAGCTCGCAGAGCTGGTCGGCGAGCATCTGCTTGAAGTGGTCGAGCTTCGGCCCCTTGGTCGTCTTGGCGAAGGCCTTCTTGAGGCGCTTGTCGGCCACGAGGTCGTCGATGAACGCGTCCACGATCGCGGCGACCCCCTCCTTGCCGCCGAGCCGGGTGTAGAGCGGAGGGGGGGGCGGGGGCGTCGCGGCGGCGTCCGGCTCGCCCGCGTCGAGCGCGACCTCTGGCGTCACGGGGGGCCGCGTCTGCTTGCCGAAGCACGCGACCGCGAGGGCCGACGCGACGACCAGCGAGAGGCCGGCCCACGCGACCCCGCGTCCGCTGCGCGTTTCCACGTCCCTGTCGCTCTGGCGTCGTCGCATGCGTCCTCGAAGGTCGGTCCGATCTCGTGCCCACCGGGGGCAGCGGCCGACCGGGGCGGCGTAATCTAGCCCAAAGCGGCCGACGGCGGGGCGGCAAGCTACAGGCAGGCGCCGGCGGCGGCCACCCCGGCAGCCCCGCGCGACGGCCGCCGTGGACCCACGCGGAAGCTTGTTGGAAGATCCGCGAAAACACGGCACCCTACCCCCGTAAGCTCCTGCCATCGTGCGGCGGGGGCGACCAGGTCGGGAGCTCTAGTGGCGACGTGTATCCTGCGAATCGGTGATCGTGTCGCGCTCGCGAGCGTCGGGGGGGCCCCCGAGGTCGAGTACGGGCTCTTCGATCCGGGGGAAATCGAGCTCGCGGCGACCGGGCCCGGGAGGGTGCAAGAGGTCGGCTACCAGACGACCGTCGAGGAGGCGATCGCGCGGCTGAAGGACGGGGGCGTCACGTGGCCGATGGCGCTCGAGACGGCCTCCGCGGTGCAGCCGACGCTCGCGATGCGCTACTCGCGCGGGGCGGCCATCCGGCGCATCGCGAACGCGCTCGGCCCCGCCGAGCTCTTCGAGGGCTTCCGCTTCGACCCCGCGACCAAGGTGTACGAAGGGCGCTGGCTCGAACTCCCGGCGCTCGAGCGCGACGCCCGCGTGCCCCGCCTCACGCAGACTCTCCAGGCGATGCACCTCCTGGCGCTGCTGCTCGAGGAGAAGCCGGGCGACCCCGTCCGCCTGGTCACGCGCGAGCTCATGGCGACCGCGAAGTCGGGGGGACGCTCCTACCGGCGCTATGCGTGGGCCCCGACGTCCACGATCCCGAACGCCCTCCGGGCGCTGGCGGAGCAGCTCCGCGCGTCGCCGCCGACCGACGCCGACGAGCGAGCAGAGGGGGCGACCTCCGCCGAGCTGCTCGACACGCTGCGCGACCGCATCGTGCTGTTGCCCGAGGGGGACAGCCAGGATCGTCTCCGCGCCATCGAGAAGGCCGTCGGGATCCGCGAGCAGCCGCTCCGGGGTCCGCTGTCGGACCCGCAGCTCTGGGCGCTCGAGGAGCGGCTCTCCGCCGGCCGCACGGAAGGGGTGGTCGAGGCCGTCGACGCGTTCGAGAAAGCGCGGGGCAAGCAGCCTGCGACGGCCTACCTGCGGGCGCGGGCGGCGCTCCTCTCGGGACGGGAGGCGCCGCGCGCCATCGCCGAGAGGATCGCGACGGTTGCGCTCGCGATGCCGTCCTTCATCCAGCTCGAACTCCTCGCGACCGAGGCGTGGAACGCGGCGGGCGAGCCGAAGCGGGCCCTCCCCTTCGCGCGCGACCTCATCTCCAACACGAGCCTGACGGACGAGCTGCGCGTCCGCGAGTCGCAGATCCCCGCGCCGAGGCGCTCCACGCCCGCGCCGATGAGCGCGCCCCGGGTGCCGCTCCCCTCCACGGTGCCCACCGCGCCCGAGCTCGACCTGGTCAGCGCGCGCGTCGCCGTCGGCGCGTCCTCCAAGCCTCCGGCTTCCGCGCCGTCGCTCCCGGGCGCCGGGGGCTCCCCGCGCGACTCGGGGCCCGAGTCCGTACGCCGGAGGACGCAGCTGTTCTCTTCCTCGGAGCCGCCCAGGGCCATGTCGCCCCCGCCGCTCCCGCGACGCCCTCCTCCGCCGGAGCCCAGCAGCCCGTCACTGCAGCCGGAAGCCTCGCGGCGCGCCACGCCCCCGATGTCCTTCGACGCCGTGAGCCTGTCGCGCGAGCCGGGGGCGCCCGCGCCGATGCCGACGACGCGCAGCCCCCTCGGACCGGGCGCGAAGCGACCCATCTCCGGGACCTGGGTCGGGCCGGCCCCCTCGGCGCCCAAGGCGCCGCGCGCCCGGACGAACCCGGGGGGGGCCAGCTCGGGGCGTCCGCCGAGCCCCGCCATGGCGGACGTATCGACGCGCCCCACGAGCCGCCCCGCGGTCGAGGCGCCTCGCATCGCCAACCCGCGGACCGACGAGCTGATGCGCGGCGCGTCGCAGCCCCCCTTCCGCTCCGACTCCCCGGACGCGCACGTCAACGTCCCGCGCGCCCCCGCGCTGCCCCGCTTCGGCGACGCCGCCGAGGCCGCGACGGCGCTCACGCTCCCGGACGGGCTCGCGGGGGTCCCCGAGCCGATCGAGACGCTCCCACGGACCGTGCTCGACGCGCGCGTGCAGTTCACGTTCCTCTCGCGCGAGCTCGGCCGCCAGTACGACGAGCAGCTCGGCATCGACCTCCGGGCCGACATCTCCGGCGTCGAGGCGATGCAGCGAGTGCTGCTGGAGCGCTACAGCTCACGGACCGTCGCGAGCCCCGAGGCGGCGGCCGACGTTCGCCGTCACGGCGCCTTTCTGAGCGAGATCCTGGCGCGGAGCTTCGGCGCGTTCTGGGTCGACATCGGACCGAGCGACGTCGGCTACTGGGCGATGGTGGTGCCGCCGGGCACACGCGTGTGGCCGTTCGGGCGGATCCTCCGGTTCATCGCCATGCAGCACAACGAGCGCGATCTCGTCAGCTACTTCCTCGAGCTCCAGACCCGAGGCGCAGCGGGGCGCTGACTGCCGCCCGGGCGCCGCCCGCTACGGAAGGGCGCAGGGGCCGAGCGCCGTGTCGACCGCCGGGTCTGGCTGTCCGCCGCGGAGCCACTCGGACACAGCCGCCCTCGCTCCTTGACAGTCCCCCTGGTCACGCCGGGCTCGGGCGACGAGGATCGCCGCGTCCTTGCCGTGAAACGAGCCCGGGAACCGGGCGCGGTGGCGGGCCGCCTGCACTCCGGCAGCGTCGACATGCCCCGCGCTGGCGAGGCTCGACGCCTCGAGGAACGACGCGTCGTCGAGGAACGACGACGACGGGTGCGCGACGGCGAACGAGTGGAGGAGGTCGGCGGCCTGCTCGAACTTCCCGAGACGATAGGCCCCGACCGCGCGCTCGTAGTCGAACAGCTCGGTGTCCGTCGCCCCCGTCGGAGCGACCGACCCGGCGTGCCCCGCGAGCCCCTTGGCCGCGGGGGACCTCGAGGCGGGGGCCTTCGCAGAGAGCGAGACGACCGGAGCCTGCGGGCTCTCGGCCACCGGCGCGACGGAGGACGGAGCGGGGACCCGATCGACGCTCCTCGCCGGCGGCACGTCCTCCGGCGGAGCCACCCAGCTCTGCCCGGCGGTCAGGACCGACTCGCCGTGGACACGAACCATGACGACGCCCTCGTCGACGTGGACGCGCGCGGTGCGCCCCGCGTGAACGCCCACCTCGAACGTCGTCCCTCGGACCTCGATCTCGCCGTCCGGCAACACGACCAGGAACCGCTCCGCCGCCCCCTGCTTGCGGACGCGGAACGTCAGGTCGCCATCGACCAGGACCACCCGCTCGAGCCCGCCATCTCGCGCCTGCGTCCACGCGGCCCCCGGGACCGCAGCGACGGTCGCCGCGAACGCGTCCGCCGACGGGCCCCGCACCCTCCCCGCGAGGCCGACGATGAGCGCTACCGCCGCCGCGACGGAGACAGCCCCGAGCGCCATGCGAGGCCAGCTCACGCGCGACGCGGTCATGGCGTCCTTCAGGATGCGACCCCGGAGCCGCCGGAGATCGAGCTCCGACGGGACCGCCGGCTTGAGCTCGCGCGCCAGCTCGCGGAGCTCCTGCGACGCGGCCAACCCTGCCCGGCAGGACGCACACACCCGGACGTGCCGGTCGAACGCGGCGACGTCAGCGCCGCCGAGGCGACCTTCGTCGATCGCCCGTACTTCCCACATGCGCGTGCAGGTCATGCCCCGTCCCCCTTCGTCGCGAGCGCGTCGCGAAGCTCGTTCTTGGCGTTGAAGAGGCGCGTCCGCACGGTGGCGAGCGGAATGCCCAGGTCACGGGCTACATCCTCGTGGGAGAGCCCCTCGATCTCGACGAGGACGAACACCGCTCGCTTCGCGGGCGAGAGCTTCGCGACGGCCTTCTCGAGGAGGGCGAGGCGGCTTCGCCCCGCCGCCTGCACCTCCGGATCGAGGAGGTCGGAGGACTGAGCGACGTGCGCGAACCGCCCGAGCATGCGCCCGAACCGCCCGATGGAACGGGTGTGGCGGAGGGCGAGCCGGACGGCGACGCCGATGAGCCACCCGCGCGCGGAGGGGCGACCGTCGAAGCTCGACGCGATGTCGGGGACCTTGAGGAAGGTGGCGTGGACGATGTCATCGACGTCCCCGGCGCCGTTGGTCACGCGATGCACCGCGCCCCAGACAGCCCGTGCGTGCCGGTCATAGAGCACGCCCAGCGCGCCCAGGTCGTCCCGCGTGATCGCCGTGAGGAGCTCCGCGTCGGTCGCCGGCTCGCGCTCGGTCGACGGTCGCCGTGAGGGGGTGAGCGTCATAGCGCCATCTCCGCCCCGAGGCGCAACCCCGCCGAGATGGCAGGGAACGGGGCGAGGCCAGGGTCGTGCGCGGTGCTCAGGATGCCGCTCGGGGCGACCTCGGCGTCGAGCGTGGTGTTCAGGCGGAACCCCGGGCTGACGCTGTAGCTCCAGCGACCGACGCCGGCCAGGCGAAGCTGCGCCCGCTCGACCGAGACGTTGAGCACGTCGTTGTCCATCCAGATGTAGGTCAGGCTGGGGCCCGCGGTGAGCCCGAAGGCGGAGCGCCCCGCGCGCAGCTCGCGACCGACGCCGAGGGAGAAGGCCGTCTCGTCGTACGCGTCGTCGTCGTAGGCGCCGCGGGTGAAGAGCGTCACGGGGGCCGCGCGCCAGCCGGCGGTGATGAGCCAGTCGTGAATGAGGACGTCGACGCGGATCTCGAGGTCGGCCATGAGGACGTTGGTGGGAAGCGCGACGCGGGCCCCGACCGACGCGCTCACCGAGACACGCCCAGGGAGATCGAACCCGGTGGGAGCCAGGGCGCGAGGGGGCGCGGGCTCCGACGGCGGTGGCACCTCGAGCGGGTCGAACGGAGAGGTGAAGACCGGCGCCGGCTCTCCGGGCGCCGACGCCAGCAACCCGAACGCGACCGCCGAAAGCCCGACAGGGTCGGCGACGAGCCGGCTCGCCTCCCGACCGTCGAGCGCCCGCGCCGAGACTCGAACGCCGCCTGGATCCTTCGTGAGCGTCAGCTCCACGCCGTGGCAGACCCCGGGCGAGGCGACCGCGACCTCCCGCTCGAAGGCGTCCACCGCCGCCCGCCAGGTGGTCGAGAGCGCCGCACGGTCGAGCGACTCGACGACGTGGCAGGGGACGGCAGGGTACGCCCAGGCTACCGCGCCGGGGCTGGCGGCAGCCCCGGCGACGAACAGCACGGCGATGCGGGTGGATTTGCGGGGCGTCATGGCGTCAGCGCGGGAGACAATCGTACCACTCCCGTCACTGTTCTCCGCCGGGAGCCTCGCCGTTCATCGGAACGTCGGTCGTGCCGGAAGATCGGACGGAGGGGAGCAGAAAGTTCGAACGCGGGCGTCCCGAGCGGGGAACCCCTGTCGATGGATAACTTCGACGCCTCACCCAGCGAGAGTCCCCTCACGGTGCGGGACGTGCTGATCGAACCGCCCCGCGGCGGAGTCCCCGGTTACTTCGCGGCCCCCTCGTCCGACGCCTGGAAGTCTGCGGTCGTCGTCATCGGAGATCACCTGACGCTCGACGATCACGCCCGAGAGACCTGCCGCCGGCTCGCCCGGGAAGGGCATGCCGCCATCGCGCTCGACCTGACCGGAGGGGCTGACAGCGGGGTCTCGCTCGTCAGCCGTCGCCCGGGGGTGAGCGACCGCGACGGCCAGGCGCGGGCGATCGAGGGGGTCGCGGCGGGCCTCGAGCTGCTGCGCACGGAGGCCTCCGCACCTCCCGCTCGCTTCGGCGTGGTCGGCTACGGCGGCGGCGGTCTGGTCGCGCTCGTCGCGGGCTACCGGTGCCAGGTCGGCGCCGCCATCAGCTTCTATGGCGAAGGGCCGATGCAGCTCCGGGCCAACCTCTCCGAGATCATCGAGCGGCCGAAGCGGCACGCCGCCTCCTTCCTCTGCCTGGTGGGCGGCGAGGACGACGCCGTCCGGCCCGAGGACCTCGGGGCAATCCACGAGCGGCTCGACACGTTCGGCATGCGGCACACCTTCATCGTCTACCCGCGCACCCGGAGCGGGTTCTGTCAGGTCGACGGGCCGCGCTACAGGGCCGCCGAGGCGAACGACGCCTGGGGGAAGGTCCTCCACGCCCTCGAGACCGCTCCGCGCCTGCGCCACCGCTTCCAGCCCAAGGCGCGGCTCTGCCAGCCTCCGGCGGCCGGCCGGGTTCGTGCGAACGCAGGCGACGCGCGCTGACGCGCCGGGCCGCGTCGGGGTAGGCTGCCGAGGCAGCGCGCGTCCCGCGCCTCGCCCTCCCCCCGATGTCAGACCCGAACTACATCACCCCTGAAGGCGCGAAGCGGCTCCAGGAGGAGCTCGGCCAGCTCCGGTCGCGCGAGCGCCCCAAGGTCGTCACCGAGGTGGCCGACGCGGCGGCTCAGGGTGATCGGAGCGAGAACGCCGAGTACATCTACGGCAAGAAGCGGCTCCGCGAGATCGACCGACGGATGCGGTTCCTCACGAAGCGCCTGGAGTCGGCGGTGGTGGTCGCCCCGAGCGCGCAGTCCGGCGCCCGCATCTTCTTCGGGGCCTGCGTCGTCGTCGAGGACGAAGACGGGAAGCAGACCCGCTACCAGATCGTGGGCGAGGACGAGATCGACCTCGCGACGGGGCGCGTCAGCTGGCGCTCTCCGCTCGGACGCGTGCTCCTCAAGCGAACCGTCGGGGACGCGGTCACGCTGCGCCGGCCCAGCGGGGACATCGAGCTCACGGTGGTCGAGGTGAGCTACCCGGCCGCCTGAGCGGCGACGGGGCCTACTTCTTCTCGGCGAGGATGAGGGTCCGCGGCGAGTTGGCCCCGAAGAACACGCCCGGGGTCGCGACACGACCGCTCACCTGCGAGACGCGGAACCCGTTCTCGTGGAGCAGCTTGCCGAGCTCGTGCAGCGCATAGAGGCGGATCGAATACTCGATCTCGCGGCTCCGCCCGTCGTCCATCATCATCGTCCGCTTCACCTTCATGCGGCTCGTGATCCAGTCGATCGCCATGTCGTCCATGCACACGCACCCGTCCCCCTCGAACCAGACGAGCGACGGGGACTGCTGGGCGACGAAGTCGCGGTTGACGACGTCGAGCAGGACCTGCCCTCCGGGCTTGAGGGCGCGGCGGACGTTGTTGATGACGGCCGCGTTCTTCTCCTCCTCGAAGAAGCCGAAGCTCGTGTTCCAGCAGTAGACGCCGTCGAACGTCCCGTCGAACGTCATCTCGCGCATGTCGCCCTGCACGAAGTTCAGCTTCTGGTTGCGGTCCTGCGCCTCGTCGGCCGCCTTCGCGAGCATCGCCAGCGAGAGGTCGAACCCGACCACCTGGTAGCCCCGCCGCGTCAGCTCGATGGCGTGGCGCCCCGTGCCGCAGGCCAGGTCGAGGACCATCGCCCCCTTGGCCAGCCCCAGGCTCTCCTCGATGAAGTCGACCTCGACGGCGATCTGCGCGTCCGTGACCTTCGCCATCGTGCGGATGAAGTCGTCGTTGAACAGATCCTCCCACCAGGGGCGCGCCCGCTTGCGCGACGACGCCGTCGACTCTGTCATCGGCGGCGGGGCGAGCGGGCTCGCGTCGGGGGCGATGAGCACCGGCACGGGCTTCGGTGGGGCTGCCGCCGGCTCCGTCACCGTCACCGTCACCGTCTTCACCGTCACGGTCGGGAGCGTGGGGCTCGAGGTCCGACCGAGCTTGGCGACCACGGGGGGGGGCGGGGGGAACGAGGGGACGCTGGCCGCGCGCGGTCGCATCGGCGGCGGGGGCGCGCTCGGACTGGCGTGCCGCTCCTTCGCCTTGACGGCCTCGACCGACACGACGTCCTCCGGCGAGATCTCGGAAGCATCCGCTGGCTCGGACGGGATCGACGACTCTACTTCCACGCTGATCTCGTCGGCATCGAGCGACGAGTCCGGACGCTTCGGCGCAGCGGGAGCGGCCACGCCACCCGCTGGGCGCGGCGGCGACGGGGGGGTCGGCGCCCTGGCGTCGTCGGAGCGCGAGGGGAGCCGAGGCGTGGTCGCGCGCTCATCCGGAGGCGGGAGCGCCTCCGAGGAGGTCGCGGCCGCGGGCGACTTCGCCTCCGGGAGCGACGCGGCTCCGTCGCCGGCGACGGCCACGGGAGCGGCGTCTTTCGACACGGCTCCGGGCAGGGGACTCGTCGCTCCCGCCGCAGGACTCGCCGGCGACGGGACGGCGGGCACCCCGGCGGCAGGACGCGGCGGAGACGCCACCGCGGCGGCGGCCGGAGCGGCGGCGGGGGGGGGAGCGAGATCGAGGCCGGCGGCGGGCAACGCGGGCGCGGGCGCCCCTCCGGGGACCGCGTCCTGCCCAGGCGCGGGCGACGACGCCACCGCGACGGGCTCCGCCGGTGCCTTGGCGGCGACGGACGCGACGGGCGCTTCGGGGGGCCGAGGCGGCGACGGGGCGGCCTGGACGACCACGGGCGCCGGCGCCACCTGAGGCACGCTCCGGACGTCCTCGGCCGGCGGGGGACGGGGCGCCGGCTGCGCCGGGCCGCTCGGCTCGTGCTCGAAGGCGCCAGTGTCGAACGCGATGTCCACCGAGAGGGAGCTCTCGGGCGGCTCGTGGTCGGCCACGGTCGGCTGGAACGGGGTCCAGCTATCCTCCTCGGGCGGCCTCACGGGCGGACCGGGGATCGTCACGCTCCTGGCGACCGCCGCCGTGTCTCCGACCGGCGCCGATGAGATCACCCCCCCGGCGCCCTGCGGAGGCTGCACCAGCCCGGCGTTTCCGGCCGCGGGCCCGACGGGTGCCGCGGGGGACGCGGCGGTCGAGACAGGGACCTGCGCGGTCGGAGTGTCGACCTTGAGGTTGATGATGCGCTGCGCGACGATCGCCCCCTTTGGACCGGGCGCGACCTCCGGCTGCAGCGTCGCAGCCACGGCGGGGGGGACCGGCGAGGCGACGGCGACCGGCGAGACGGCGGGGGTCACGGGTCTCGAGGGGCGAGCGACCTCGTCGTCCGGGATCCGCAGGGTCAGCCGCGCGCGCGGCTTCTTCGCTGCCACCGGCTCCGGAGCGGCGGCGGCGACCGGTTCGGGGGGCGGAGACGCAGGACGACCCGGGTCGTCTCCGATCGGGGAAGGCATCGGCCGCGGCGCGGCGCGCGGGTCGTCGACGGCGACGTGGACACCGGCGAGCTCGTCGGCCGGGTTGACCGTGGTGATCAGGGTCGGCGGCTCGCTCGGGGGCTCGCTGTCGAACTCTTCCGGTCGGATGGGCGCCGTCATCCGGCACCCGGCCTTGAAGAACCCGCGCCGGTCGAGGGGCGCGCCGTCAGCAGCCGCTCCCCGTACCTGAGGTGAACGTCGGGGCGACGCGCCCACTCGGCGTTGGCGCGCGCCTCGAAGAAGACCACAGCCGTCGACCCGAGGTGGAAGACGCCGATCTCGTCGCCACGGCGCACCGCGCGGCCTGGTTCGAACGTGTGGTGACCGAACGGCACGTCACGAGCGTCGACGCCGGTCACGGTGATCCGGCCGACGATCATCGCCGCGACCATGACGACCGTGACGCGCCCGAGCCCCGACGCCTCCGGCGAGTCGATGGCGATCGCCACGCGGCGGTTGCGGGCGAAGAGGTTCGGGAAGTGCGCGACGCCGACGGCGTTCACGGGGAAGTAGTCGCCCGGGAGCGAGCGAATGCTCCTGATCTCGCCGTCGACCGGGGAGTGGACCCGGTGGTAGTCGCGCGGCGAGAGGTAGATGACGCAGCCGAGCCCCCCCTGGTAGCGCCGCGCCTCGGCGGCGCTCCCGACGAGCTCCTCGACCTCGTACGGGCGCCCCTTGACGATGAAGCGTGACGTCTCGTCGACGACGCCGAGGGAGTCGAGGCGGCCGTCCGAGGGGGAGACGATGGCCCCCTCCGCCTCGTCCACGACGCGCGCCCCCTCGCGCAGCGGGCGCGTGAAGAACGCGTCGAAGCTGGGCCACCCGGAGGACTGGGCGGCCTCCTCGAGGCGCACGTCGTAGGCCCGCGAGTAGGCGCCGACGACCGCGCGCCCGAGCGAAGGCGTCCAGCGGATATCCGCGATCTGCCCCATGGCGCGGCTGATGGTGGCGCGCGGAAGGAGGCGCAGAACGTTAGCCGCGGCGTAGGAGAGGGCACTCATGCGTAGGCGGCTCGAGGGTGACCCGTCGGGGGTGCATCCGTTGCGAATGACGGTGGGCAATCCTCGCCCGCAAGATGACGATGGTACCTGGGGCGTAACTTACGGGTCAAACGTCTATCTGGGTCAATCGCGTCCGAGGGGGGGGGTATGCCGCGCCCGCGCCGCCTCGCAGAGCTCAGCAGCAGGCGTTTCGGGACCGAAGTCGGAGACGACCTCCCCCCCCCCGTCGTCGACCTCGCAGGCGGCCTGAACGTCGAAGGGGTCGGTCGCGACAGCCTCCGCGAACGACGCGTCGGCGTCCGGTCCCTCCCCGTCCGCCCGCTGCCAGCGCCCGCGGATCGCCCACCAAGGCGCGAAGGAAGCCGCGACCTGGCGGGGATCCTGCACCTCCCGCTCCCCCTCGGCCTTCCTCCCCAGGGCGCCCAGGATGTTGGCCCGGACGCTCCGGACGCTCGGATCGCCCAGGGCGAAGTCCGCGCGCACACGGTCGATCTCGACGAGCGCCGGGCCTGGGTGGCCTCGGCCGTAGAGCAGCTCGGCCAGACGGACACGCTTGCGCAGGTCACGAGCGTCAGGGTGCGGCGCGCCGAGCGCAAAGACCGACGGGATGGGCGCGCGGGGCTCGCTCGCGAGGGCGGCTCGCCAGCGTCCGTCCCAGGTGTGGAGGTCGGCGCCGCTCGACTCCCTGAGGGCAGCGTCGACGTCGGGCGCGTGCCGCAGGCTCGTGAGCAGCCTCGGAAGGGCGTCCGGTCCTCCGTGGGTCGCGAGGTAGCGCACGAAGCTCGTGACCTCGGCGAACGCGACCATCGCGGCGTCGGCGCTCGGCAGCATGGCGATGGACGGGCCGAGCGCGTCGAGGGGCAGCCCGAGCTTCAGCTCGAAGCCCCGCGCCACGACCGCGTCGGTGGGCGGGCGGTCGTCGAAGGGCCCGGGGGCGCGCCAGCGGACCTCCTCGCGCTTCGCCATCCCCTCCTGCAGCCAGAGCGGCGCGCGGTCGGCCGAGGCGTGCGTGACCGCCAGGTGGGTCAGCTCATGGGCCAGCGTGTCCCGCCAGGCGTAGCCGTTGTCGCTGGCCCTCGGCGAGAGGAGCGTGACGCGGCCCCACTTCGCCACCGCGACCGTCCCGGTGGTCTGCGCCGACTTGAGGGGGAGGCCCGTCATGGCGCTCAGCGACATCAGGTCGCGGACGACAGTGACCCGCGAGGGCTTCGGCCAGGAGACGCCCAGGTCACGGGTGAGGGCGTCGCGGGCTGCGGCGACGGTCTCGACGATGAGCGGCGTCAGCGGACGGTCCCCCTCGTCCTGGTAGCGGACGACCACCGCGTGCGCGTCGTCCGCGTCCACCACCGTGGCCGCCGTGACCCTCGCGCAGCCGCGGGCGATGTCGAAGAGCGAGGCGCCGCTCTCGGTCGTGAGGACGTCGGGGCGGCCGAGCGCGGCCAGCGCGTCGTCGCACCGGTCCTCGTAGATCGCCAGCCGTCCCTGCTCGAGGGCGACGGCAGGGTCCTCCGGGTCCCCGTGAGCCAGCGCCGACCTGGCGAGATCGAAGTCGAGCGCGACGGTCGCGTTGGCCGCCCGCAGCGCCCAGGCGTCCGGCGACCGCTGCTCGGCCCGCGCGCCGCCGCGGAGCGACAGCGGCAGCACGACGGCGACCGCCGCGAGGAGCGCGATCGACCGGGTCCGCCCGGCCGGGCGGCGAGCGCGGGCCCTTCGCTCTGTGGGGAGCGGCTTCATCGGAGCAACCCGTCCGCGTACCTTCGGACCGCGTCCTTGTGGCGGCCGCTCGCTGCCTGACCCAGCCCCTGGACGACCCGTCGCCGGAACTCCTCCGGCCCCTTGTGGGCGTCGGCGGTCGGGATGTCCGCGTGCCCCGAGCGCCCGTCCTCGGCGCCGCCCGCGGTCTCATCGGACGGCTCCCCGCCCAGCGCCTCCTTGGCGCTCTCGAGCCGCCGCTGGGCCTCGCGTTGCTGGGCCAGGGCCTCGTCCACGTCGCCGCGCCTCAGGGACGTCGCGGCCTCCTCGGCGGCGCGCGCCGCCTGATGCAGCGCCTCGAGGGCCGGCTCCGGCAGCGCTCGCGCGCCTTCGCCTCGACTCCGCAGCGCCTCGGCCCTTTCGGCCAGCCGCCCCTCCTCGTCCCCGCGGGCCGACAGCTCGGGCGACCTGCGCTGCGCCGCCTGCTTGCGCAGGCTCCGGAGCTTCTCCTCGGCCCACTTCACCTCGGGCTCGAGGCGGTCGCGCGCCGCGGCGACGCGGCGGTCGGCGCCGGTGCGGTCCAGGTCCTGGGCTCCACCGGGGAGCAGCCCCCCCCAGCGCTCGCGGCGGGCGATCTGCTTCGCCTCGTCGAGCGCGTCGAGCGCGCTGCGCCCGTTCGCCACCGCGTCGGCGGCGTTCCCTTGCTCGAGCGCCCGCGCCATCGCCTCCCCGTGCTCCCGCGCGGCGGCCCCCTTGTTGGTCCAGGAGTCGCTCCCCGCCCCCACCGACGGCAGGTCGCTCGTCGCCTCTCGCACCGCGCGCGCGTGACTCTTCCCCTCCGCGGTCGACTCGGGGGACGCCTCCGGGCTCTCTGCTTCGCTCATCGTCTGCTCCACTTTGCTCAGCTCCTCGGCGTGCTCCGCAGAGAGCCTCCCGAGCTCGTGCGCCGCTTCGTCAAACGCCTGCTGCTCGTCGTCGGACGGCTCCCCTTCCCCGGGGGTCCCGCGCCCGCCGCCGGACTCGCCGCCGGCCCTCCCCCCCGAGCTCCCCTGCGAGCCGAACGACGGATCGGGGTCCTTGAGGCGCGTCGCGAGGTCGCTCGCGGCGATCTCGGCGTGCATCAGGTCGTCCTGCTCACGAGCCCGCGCGACGCGCGCGAGGTCCATCTCGACGATCTCCCCGAGGTCGCGCCCGAGCGAGCCGAGGCGCGCCAGCGAGCGAGCCCCCCCCTGGAGCACCGTCACGCTCGCGTCCGCCCGGGCCTTGCCGCGCTCGTGATCCTGCGTGCGGCGCAGCTGCGACACGCCGAGCACGAGGTCGTCGGCGACGTCCGCGAGCGCCCGGGCGACGGCGCGGGCGTCCCGCTGCGCGAGGCCGTGGATCAGGGCATCGACGACGAGGACCAGCCGCTCCGTCGCGGCCACGAGCCGGCCGTGCGACGCGGCGGTCGGCGCGCGGAGCTCGTCGTTCAAGGCCCCCTTCACCCCGCGCATCTGGCCCCGCAGGAGCGCCACGAGGCGACCGGCCACCGTCACGCCGGCGTACGACGCCTTCGAGGCGGTGTCGATGACGAGGTCGTCGGCCGCGACGCTCTTCCGGTCCGCCTCGGCGAGCGGAGCGCCCCCGGGGCCGGAGGGCGGGAACGTCCGTTCGATCCGACCGGCCAGCGAGTCGACGAGCGTGTCGCGCAGCGCGCGGAGGGCGTCCATCCGGAGCGCCTCGGGCTCCCCGGCCTCCGGCGGGATGACCAGGATGGCGGCGCTCGCCCCCCACTTCGGCCCCGTGACCGGGTCGTTGTCCTTCGCCTCGACCCGGATCTCGACCGGCACGTGACTCTTCCGGATGAAGGCGTCGGTCGCTCGCAGCGTGTGCCCGCCGCGGGTCGTCTCGGTCTCGCCGTCCAGGCGTGCGAGGATGCGCCGGTCCTCGCGAGCGCCGGACCGGAGGACGAGCTGGACCTCGCGGAGCCCGTGGTCGTCGGTGGCCTCGTACCGGATCGGGATGGTCGCCGCCGCCCCGACGTCCACGAGCCGGAGCTGACGGGGGGCCCCCTCGAGCGTCACCACGGGGACCTCGTCGGCGATCGACACCAGCTCCGTCGCGTCGGACTCGGCGATCGCGACCTCGCCGAAGCGCGCGATGACCCTGAGCGACGCGCTCTCGGCCAGCGGCCACCGCGCGACGAGGTGATCGCCGCCGTCGTCGACGAACGCGACCTCGCT
>Ga0316217_10001056_pt1 | contig 37211 bp, 19 predicted proteins | sample 1anoAmetaG_FD_203633 | JGI IMG/M metagenome (GOLD analysis project Ga0316217, IMG submission 203633) | Freshwater microbial communities from Trout Bog Lake, Wisconsin, USA - 1anoA | ecosystem: Environmental > Aquatic > Freshwater > Lake > Hypolimnion/Profundal zone | place: USA: Wisconsin...
AAGATCCAAGATATTTGGCATAAATTTGTTTATTAAATGAAACATCGTAAAGCTAATCATCATGTAATCATTCAACATACTTTTCCTCGTCAACAGAGTATTTTCTAACGTTGATCTTGCATTCATAGATTTGTTGTAGGTCTTTGTTAGAAGCAGTCTCAATTGAGTTTAACACTGCAAGCTTTTCCTTTAAGTCCGATTCACTCAGTGCAAGTCTTCCCAAAAGATTGTTCTTATAGTTAAGGATGTCTTTCAGGTTGGATGAGGTGTTTCTTGAGTGGCCTGATGGAAACAAGACGAATCCTGATTCGATCTTTTTGCCTCCTTTTAATGTCACACTGATTGAAGTGGGGATACCTTCGGGGTACTTTTCGTCATAAGCTTTTCCTCCATGACTAAAGGTACATTTGGTCATTAGCTCTCTGGTAGCAGCGTTAAATAAGGCTTGATGTCCATAATCCTTAGGTTCAAGCATGAGGGTTTTCCATATTTCGTCAAGATTAGTAACTGAGCTCAAGCTTGAGTTGAAGCTCTTATTTTCGAAGGCTTTTCTCAGAATGGTGCTGACGATGTAGACCATGGAGTGATCAGCCGATTGACGTGTTGAAGGTGTCTTTTTGGCTGGATCTCCAATGATTCCGAAGGCTGGCTCATAAGCAACAATATTGATGTTTTAAATGTCCTGAATGCTGTGGTTGGTAGTGAATTTAGAGTCATAAATCATCTTTTGCAGGCCTTCTAAAGCTCCAGCAGACTGATGCTCATAAAGTCCAAGCTTAAAATGCATACCCATAACTGCAAAGTCAGTTCCTTCGTTGGATACAGTGATATCAAAAGGTGATGTTCCGTTAGTTTTTTCGAAATATCTGAATATAGACTCAGGATTGCTGAAAATATCTTTAGGACCAACGAATCCTCTCAAGGCTCGCTTGATGCACATAATAGCAGCTTCAGTAGAAATGGCAGCTGATGCTCCTTTTGAGTCACTAAGCTGCTTTCCTGCTCTAATAGCTCTCCAGGGAATGTAGTGAGCCACGTACATACCTATTGCATGTTCGATTTGAAGAGGAGATGCTCCAACTAGTGCACCATAGACACAAATTGATGAAATAGCACCATAGACGACGTGATCAATTTTATAGGTTTTCAAAGAGAAAACTTCGCAAAGCCTTCCTCTAATTTAATCTTGCAGAGTCATTGCTTTCAGAGCAAGAGCACCTGTAATTTGAGGATTAACATGGGCTGCAGCAATAACGACTGGGTAAAAATCGTTATGTCCAAATTATCCAGCTTGTCTCTTTGGGTCATTAGCATAGCCAAAAACAGTTCCGTTTGAGTCCCATTCTCTTACAGCTGAGCAGTTGGCAACAATTGCTTTTTAGATAGGCACAATCTCATGGCTTCCAAAAACTTTGGCGTGTTATAGCTTCGTCTTCTTGTTCAGAGTAAATTCAAGAGCTTAATCTCTAAGAACGTGAGGAGCATTGGTTTTAAGGGCGATAGCAGAGAGGCCACAGATGACTGAATCAGTGTGGAACATCTTAGTCCTTTCGAGAACCTGAGACGCAGGGTTACCCTTTTCTAAGAAGTTGATAGCATATTTAGCAAGCTAGTGCGCTTGGTTGCTCTCTTTTTTGAGCACAATTGAAGAGAAGAAATTTCTTACTATTCTTTGCATAAATGATTTGTTGATAAGAGTTATATCTTTTGATGAATTAATAAGATAGACAAATCAACAACACTCTGAGTTCTTTTAATTCTAACTAAATAAATGCTACTTATCCTTTTTCAAAATTATCGACCATTCTTACTCTCGTATGACATTTGTATTCCTCTTGCGCTGTAAGGTGTTGTAAATCAGGTTGCGAGTTAACTCCTCAAAGACTACATCAATATTAATATTCTATTTAGCAGATGTCTAGAATTTAAACACAAATTTATATTTTTAAACAAATGTATTTACTTCTTAGGTTAGGATCGCCTATTTTTGGACATCTGATGAGCTAGTGCTTTATTTGCCTTATTAGAATGCAGACTTAGTTTTATCCTTTTTGGTACCTACCAAGATTCTCAGCTAATCTCTGCTTTAAGTCTACTTCTCGTAGAACTAAACCCAATCAACCAAATTTAAGAATGACTCCTTGCTTGATCCTAAGATCTGTACTTGTTCATGTCATACATGAAGAGAACTGCATCAGTTCCTTTGAAATAAGATCTTGTCAGGGAGCGATAGCGTTCTTGTCCTGCCGTATCGAAAATGTTCAGCTTTACGATGAATTAGTCGATTTGGCATGTTTTTAGGACAAAATCAACATTGCAGGTAACTTTGTGTTTTGGCTCGAATTTTTTATCGATGAATTGCTTGATAAAGGAAGTTTTGCCAACACCTAAGTAAAGCTTTCATTACTTGCGTCACCTAGTAGAATGATTTTGTAGCTCAATGACGAGTCTTTGCTTTTCAATTACATTAAACTTTATTATAATAATATGCTCATCATTTGATTCTTTTTGACCACCTGTAACGATCAGGAGCCCTTCCTTCTTGAATGGCAAGCAGCTTCTGACGAATGCGGTATGAGATAGTCCCGAAATTGAGATTAGGGTCCACTGGAATTGGATAGTTAACTCCTAAGTATTCAATATTGTTGACAGAACTAACTATTACTGCAGTTCCAGCACCAAAAATTTCAAGAAGTTCCCCACTTTTATGTCTTTCAATCACCTCTTTAATATATATAGAGCGTTCGGTCACTTTATATTCTTTTTCATCTCGTAAAAGCTCCAAAATAGAGTCTCGAGTGATTCCTGGTAGAATTAAATCTTCCAATAAAGGAGTCACAACTTCTATCTATCCGCTTTTGTCCTTGAAAACAAAAAAGACATTCGAAGAGCCAATCTAACTTACCTTTTAATCTAATAGCCACAAGACTTGCTGATGACCTTTGCTGGCAACTTAGTTGGAAATTTGAATCGTGGGTCCATAATTACTGAATAGATATGAATTTACCCTCCTATTTTAAACCCTCCTGTCCCATTCGGCGAAGATCTTATTGTTTCTGATGCACAGTATAGGGAGATAGGCTTGAAACCAGTTGCATAGTAAGGACCAACTGGACTGGCAACAATTGAGATTTGAGATTTGAGTCTTCTCTGGTTTTTTTACTCCCAAAGCATCATCAATAGAGAAATGGAAAGGTCTTAAATAGAGACTATATTCTGTTTTTGGAGGGATCCATTTCTATTCTATTGCGACGAACTATTCAATCAACTTTATGAGTTATCTTCCATCGAAATCGGGCATCGTTAATCTGGTTGAAGATTTTTTGAATCGAGAGGCGTTGGCTTCGAGTCTAAAAACTCTAACTTCACCTTTTTAATTTTTATAGGCTTTTGTTCCTTAATAACATTGAATCCCGTAGTGTAAGCCTGAAACAAAAGGAGATACAGAGAAATGTTGAAAGTCTTGCAGCACTGGCTTTGACCAACCTTTGCGGGAATCAAACTAAATGTTAATCATATGGTCGGTGTGAAGTTTACCAAAAGGCATTGATTGAGAATCATTGAAATCAGGCAGAGGCAAAAGGTTCTTTCTAAAGTTTTTGATTAAGTCTTTGGACTACGTTATCTATTGTTTACGTAGAAGGTAGAATGGGGAGTACCGAGCTAGGGATTTTTGGGATAATAGGTAGAAAATCTACCGGATAGCCTTTGATAGAAACACAGTAGCATTACTATTTTGTAAATATTAATTAATTTATTCAGAAATTAAAAAATCGAATAGTGAAATCGTTTTACAATTTCGAACAATAACTCAACAAAATAGTTAACTATAGTACATATGAAAAGATTTTCCGCGATCATAATATGACAATTACAGTTTATCATATGAACCCAAAAGAAAGATAGGTTCTTTCAATATTTAGACCACTGAAAGTTTGACCTATAACATCAATTCTTGTTAATTTTTGAATATTTTATTTCTGCTTAGAAGTGTTAAAATTCATTTCATCAGTGGCCTTTTTAAAGTAGACATTTCCTGCTCAAAAGGCTATTAATTGGCATTAATCGAGAATGTGCGTGATTGTCTTTGTATCTTCACTTTCAACTCAGCCATATTGCTAAAAATCTGGTACAAAAAGACCACACCTAACACCTCCACACTTCTTTTGCCTTCGTTTGAAGAATAAACCATATCACTTTTCTAAATATCCTACAAAATACGCTATACATAATAGATTTTATGTTGGGATCTATTTTCCTCTTCTGGTTGCAGACCAAAGCCACTCTTGTACTCTTAGCCTGGAAAAGCATGAGCATCTCAAGAAGGTTAGTATCCTCGTAGACAGTGAGCATTTTCGCGTTGTTTTTCATCACAGTACAAGCAATTATCTCAGGTTTATTCTATTTTAGGTAAGAAATGGCGAACTATTTCACCTTTATTGTGCCTGTTATGTTGCCCCTCTTTTATTTGTACACTAAAATATAGGAATAGTCCTTTTCGAAGATCTTCTGAGCTATCGCTTTAGTTATTAAGTCGTTTTCCTACAGCATGAAGAAACTTTCGACTGGAATCATTACTGATCTGACGCGTTCCCCTCTGAGTTCGAGAGTTGAAGTCAGAAGCTACTTTTCAGTTTTATTGAGAAATTTCTGTATATTGAATGAATTACATCATCACTAAGGAACTTTGCGAAATCCTTGTGTTGTATTTTTTAGTCATGCTGATCTCCAACCAAATAATCCAATAACTTTGCAGTAGGGTATGCAAGTATCCAAAAGATTTTAATCATGATGAGAATGATGGGACTAGCATAGTACGCGATCTTCAATTTGTTTGGTCCTGTGCAAACAGCTTGTGGAACGATTTCGGCCACGATGAGAACAATGAATGTTGAAAAGATAACAGCAAGAAAGTCAGGCATCATCAAGTGAATAATCAAAGGCAAAGTCTAAAGAGCCATAGCGTTAGCGATCAGCAGAGTGACGAGGAAGAGGTGGTGGTTAGAAACCACTTTCAATATCATAGAGGCCATCTTGACTTATTCCTCATTTTGCTTATTCTGCATCATCTGGAGCTCTAACTTGCTTATTGATAGCAGCCCTACTCCCATTCCTGAACAAAAAGCTCCACAAAGGGCTAAGACTAAGTCGCTTACAATTTACATAACGCAAACAAGACAGTCTTTATAAACTAAGGACTAGAGGGAGTTATATACCCATGCTCCTCCTCCCCCTAACTTTATACATAATTATGGTTTGGGTTATTTTCAACTACAGCTTCTGCATTTTATTACTTCTGGTCTTACGAATTGCCCGGCTCGGAGCCTTATATTTACAATCTTTATAGCTAAATCTTTACTGTTTTTCTTGACGCTAACCTTGGGCATTAAAGTAGCTTAAAGGGAAAGATTATTGATTAGTCTGCTAGTTGGCGTAAGTGATTAGAAAGATTAGAAGTAGAGTTATTATCTTTAGGGTCATGCGATTTGGTTTAAATGTTAAAATCTTAATTATATGTCAGGATTAATCAATCAACCTATAGCATTTCTTTTTGAGCACAAATGCTGTCTAGAATAAATTTCAATTGTCCTGTAACAAAGCATTCCTTCAAAAAGGATGGTTAGTTAGTCAAAACCAGAAAATAAGGTTTAATAGTATATTTAACGAATACAAGCAGCCACATGAATCATTGAGTATCCAAATATCATAAAGGCTATCATTTTGCTTATTTCGTGTTACTGTTGGCACACATTTGAACTTTTGTGCTTTTGGACCAATATTATTAGTAATAAAATTATATGGAATAGTTAAGGAGAACTATCCTTGCTGAAGAGGAAACCATTGCTGGAAAGAGCAGATTTGGGTTATTCAGCCATCCCCCTCCAATAGCAGTTGGAGATGACTCTCAGTACCAACCTAAGAAACGTATTCATTGGCCTATCCAGCTAAAAAAGGAGAAAACGGTAAGCCTATGACTCAGCCTCGGCAGATGCTACCAGGGCCAAACAGATCGGGAGTTCTTAAGAAATCATTTTTGCAAGTTCCAGAGTCAATTTACCAGAAAGATCCCTACCTTGACACCTTCAAGAAATAGTTACAATATTAGCAAACAATGCATAGACATTCTCCCGACCATGAAGCTGACTTCATCCCAGCAAGTGGAACTAAAACCATGTAAGATTAGACTTAATTAGCATCCACCCAGCCTATTAGTATGTTGAAGAGAAGCAGTTCAACCAAAAAAAGCCGAGAAGAGATTAAACCGGCAAGGTCAAAACATAGCCAAATAATTTTGTAACCAACCCGACTTCCAAGGTTTAGTATAAGCTGTTCAAACATGTCCCACATATGCCTGACCCCTATAGCAGAGTGGAGTAAATAGCCAAACAAGAAAAACAGATCTGGAAAAGTAAAATAAAGCATGAACTGATGTTCAAATCAATGAGTCATGGTGGAACTAACTTCACAAAGGACAAGTTACAGTATGGAATCGACGACAAGGCAAAAATGAATCTGAGTCAGAAGAAATCTCACGCCTATGGCAATTCCAAGAGAGTCAACCACTAAACCAAGTTCAAGTTGGCCAGAAGAGGCCATGGAGATCCAATCGGGAGATATCCGGAGTATGTGAAGCCCAGATAAAGAGCACAAACCTAAGTTTCATAAAAGATAAAAACTGAAATCAATGAGGAGTAAAAGGATGATTGGAAACCCTCTTCAGGAGGCACTTTCAGTAGACCCACTCCTTCCATCACCCTAATGGCCAAGAATATGAGAAAATTCGTTTGAGATGATATTACTAGATCTCCCCGATCAATCATTTTCGTTTATCATTTCTTCTGCTGCAGGCTGGAATAGGCAAATTTTGCAAGATGACAGATCAAAATTTATTTCTTAGTTGATCAATCAACAATGCTGTAAAATTACTCAGACTTCATACTTGAATTAATCAAAACAATTATCCATATCCAAGATATTTTGAAGCTCTGATTATCATTCATCGTGGACATGACGGCTCTCTTCTTCGGCAACTGCGGCTCGGCTGACCCAAAGAGTGGCAAATATCAAGCCCAAAACGATTGGTACGTTTCTTTGGACTTACGGTCGTGTGTATTCAGGCTCAAATGTGTTTTGATAAGCGAGTTTCGGGAAATAGATTCGAGCAGAGTTGTAGCTATATGACCAGTAAGGAGTAATGGGAGAGTTGGTCAAAAAGGATTTGTAAAAGTTGTAGAAACTGACGCCTATGCTGTCGTAGGTTTTGCGAATTCCTTGCATTTTGTTATTATTATATCAGGAACACCACAAACCGGATTATTATACTACTAATCAATCTCAATCCTTATACTTACAGTTTTTCTGTTTTATTTTAAAGCTATTTAAACTGAATAAAGATCAAAGCTTGTTCTTGAGAATGGCTAAACCTTGGCTCCTAAGCTCAGCTTACCACTGTTAATATTCCTTTTAGTATAACACTTGTAGTCTGGTCAGTCTTTTTATCGTTAGCTATCTTCTCCCGAACTAAAGCTACTTATCTATCAGCTTGCGTTATTCGATAAGCCTTCTAGCCCCTTAGTACTTGGTTTTGGTTTAGAACCAGTTAGTTGCTCGAGAGATACCTTCCAACTTTTTAGCGTATTGCTCAGCTTAGTTATATTTTTGATTAGCTTTGATACCTTTTTCTATCACGTTCATGAAGTAAGTTATAATTATTAAGAATGAGTCAATTGTGAGCTAAATTTAAATGCTTTTAGACAGTCTTTAAAATATTGCGAGAGAGTCAGTTGCTTTACAAATTTTTTGAAATGCTTTCTCTAAAAATTGAGAACTGAGACTTTTTTTAATCTTTTTACTATCATAGTACAGTAAGCATTAACTTTATTCAGTGAAAGATGAAGATATTAAGCTTTAAAGCAAGATAGAAAACTTGTGAAAAAGTTTTAAGGACAACAAACTGCTATTTCTCACTTTCAATCATAATTTGAAATTATAAATAACTATTTGAATGAAAAAAGTTCCAATCATGATGGAAGAAGAGCGAGAGCGCCCTAAAATGGAAAGAGAAGATAGTGAACATAGCTCTGAGCTTAACGATTAGCCACAATAACTAAATTTTGTTCCGAAAATGAAACGCAAGGAATCAATGTTCATAACATATCGAGGGCTAATTTAGAGTGGTTCCCTTCAGTTTTCCCACTCCCTTAATCTCCTTTATACTGCTACGTTCTCCTAAAATTGGAATCTTACAAACGGACAAAAGTCTGGTATTAGCCAAAATGCATCTCACAACGGTCATAAGCTTGTTTGGAATTTCCCCTTTGAAATGACATTTTAAACGAAAAATCCTGAAGGATGGCCTCAACTAGTCATAGTTTTGCAAGGAAAAGATTATTTTGGAAGAAATGTAGCCAAAGGTTATGGAAACATGCATTTGCCTGTTGCCCCAGGTAGTCATACGCGTAAAATCCGAATTTTTGAAACAATACCACCCTCAACTACAGCTAACATCTGTGCTGTACTAATGGGCTACATAAACGAAATGAAGCAACCTTAGAAAGTACTAGCAAATACAGATGGAGAGCGTTAATTTTTGCAAACAAAAGGTTTAGGCTAAATAACAGTAAAAATTGAAGTCAGAAGATACAATTTTGATAATTATAACTTTTAGTGAATTTTAGGCTTGCGTAGAAGGACAAACTGCTAGATTTGAAAGTCATTAGTGAAAAGTGCTAAAATGGTCAAGCAGTCAAATGGAGCTTAAAATAATATCTTAATCAATATCAATCATCTTGTTTGTACTGATTTGTTAAGCTCAGCGATTCCTTTCCCCACAAATACCAATAATGCAATCTTGAGTAAATTGATGACAATGAAGCAAAAGATGGCGAACCCATGCAAAGGTCGGATAGTCTGCCATACAGGGTTATTTTCGTCAGTTTAATTCCATAGTCTCATCTCAGTAAAGATGAAAATGAAATCGAAGAGAAAGAGAGTGATGATTGAAGCCATTATCTAAATGAATGAAATGGTACCAATCTAAGGCTAAGCAAGTCTTTGCGTTGCTGCCAAATGAAGTAACAGAAAAAGATGATGGCGAAGTTATAATCTGAACGTATCAGACAGCTGAAAAAGCCGACGAACTGCATAAGAGCATGTTTACCAATACTGAAAGGCAAAGCATGTCGATTTTGTGATCAAGTGGGGGAGAAAAAGGCTGTCCTTTCGCAAACGACTATCGATTCATATTGTTATACAATTATAAAAAAATAAAAACATGAATCATCCGAACAGCCTAATAATCTGCATATTTTACTGAAGCAAATTTGGTTATAGATGGGTTTTATTTTGTTTTTAGGCTTTGCATGTTCTATTGATCATGGCATAAATGTGAAAGCAAAGTTTTATTTTTTGCTTATAATGGGCAATTCATTTTATTATCTAAGTATCTTCTTCTATTCCTTATATATCTTTTATATGTTTAACTATTCCTATTAGACTGGTAGGAAACCGATCATTTTACAAGTAAAACTAACTCTGGCTATTACTCCAAGCATCAAAAAAGTATCCTTGGCCTTGAATCGGAGGTAGCACACATGATTGATTGTGATTAGTTGGACAAAGCTGAATAAGTTTATTTCTCAGTCTAATGTTAATATAATGGCTCAATTAATTCAAGTGTTGAGCAAAGATGACGAATCCCCGCTCGTAAAAAAAGCATTATTCACCATCGATTCAACCATGAATAAGCAACCCTCCACTTTTAAAATGTTTGATCCCAATCAGCTCAAAAGTCTAGTTTTCCTCTAGCGCTCTCAAAACTAATAAATTTCACGCCTCTGGATTTTTAAAGTATCTAACAAAGATGTCTTTTTAGTCCAACTCATTCCTCAGCTAGTTGAAGCATTTGGAGTACCTTTGAAAGTTGGGAATCAACGTATGCTGATTGACTTATTGAGGGTGGTAAGCTTTCAGAATACGCTAAATAAGTTCTGGAAAATTATCGTCTAGGATAGCAATTAAATTAGCCTTAAGATCATGATTCCTGCAGCATTGATTGTGAATTAATTTACTAAAATTTTAGCTGGGCTAAAGTTTGAAGCAAAAAGTATACTACCTCGACTGTTGACTATCCTTCAACCCTATTCGCTCTAAACAATGCCCTTTTATCAAGCAGAAACAAAGCTAGGTCAAAATACCATTTCTCCTCTGTAATAAGTCTTCACAGCTTTTGTACTGATATAAACTAAAAGATAAATCAGGCTGACAATCGAGGAACAAGACTCAAAAGCAGTTGCAAAAGATTAGAAGGCAAAAAAGTAAGAAATATTGAATAATTGGAAAATGTGGCGAGAAGCGGCTTTAAACCGAGTTACAACATGCATAAAGGTTTTAGGCAATAAATAATGCTTTAGTTGGGACTTTTCTCATTAAAAACTCAGGAGAGCTGAATCAAATTTGAAGATTTGGTCAGAGTCAACTAAAACACACTGGAAAAATGAAAGCAAAAATGTCTTCGGAGTCAAGATATTAAAAGAAATAGAAGATAAGTAGAAAGAAAAATCCCAAGGATCTCATTGTTAAGTAATTATGGGCAGATTCTAACTAGTAGTACTAGCTTCTTTGAATGCTTAGGTTAACAAAGCCTTCTAAAAGATACTTGGGGGATAGAAAACCAAGAAGTAAATGAAGGAACTTGAATTGGTTAAGAAAACGTGCAAAAACTAGCACAAAGAGACATCTTTGAACTCCTTTAAAAACGAGCTTGACTTCATCTAGTACATCAAAGATAGAAACTGTAAATACATCTCCACCTACTATTGGTAAATGTAAATTAAGAAAGCAGAAATGAAGTTTATCATCATGGATTACTACCCACATACCTTAAGATCAGCACATGATTCCTAAAACACTTTGCTATCTCTACAAATGAAACTAACTCTTCTTTTGCAGATCGTTCAAGCCTTGTCTTGGCTTGCGGATAACCAGGTTTGCCACAGAGACATCAAACCTTAGAACATCATGCTTGATGCTAATAGAATTCCTAAAATAGTCGACTTTGGTTCTTGCTGCCCAATCTTTCGCACTGGAAGCAAACATTCCTTTCAAGTAACAGATTCAAGACGTACAAATTTTTTAATTTAGTGTTATCCACTTAGTACTACTCATTATGTTTCAAAAACGTTTCTGAAAACGTAAAAAAGATAAAGTACGACAAAAACTACTATTAGCAACACATTCTTTTTGATGCTTATAGCTTTGGAAGGGTGATGGAATAAATCTTGCCTGAATACCTCACTAAAAATTTGAATACTGGAAGCCATTTGCTAAAATATCTCTGGCAAAGATGCTTACAATAGGTACCGGAGGACAGGCCAACCTACTAGTAAATCGGGTACATCCTCCATCGAATGCTTTAGCATTTGGAAAGACACTACTAGTCTTTTTGAAATTGATTTATTTATATTATTGAGTTTCATTAATGAATCATAACCCTTTTGTCTTTGCAAATTTTAGTTGTTAGTAGATTGCAAAATGTAAGCTACTAATTTAAGTAAATTGCAAATGTCTTTTTATGCAAATCAGTCATATTTTTTGGCATTTTTCACCTCTCGATAAAATTCCTACTTTTACCAAAAAACATCAGGGTCCTACAATGTAATCTCCAGCTAATTCCCTTGGTTTCTTTTTTGTTTGACAAAATTTCTCAGAATGCTGATTTTTTCTTCTGAATTATTTTAAAAATCGAAGCCATATTTTAGTCCCATATTTAGGCATCGTGCATAATCATCAAGAGTCTTCTTGCTCATTCCTAAATTCTTTGCAGCAACTATCCGTGATAACGGTTTTCCTATCTCTTCACTTTTTTTAAACTCTTTTTTCCATTACTAAATGCAAACCTTCGCTTAAGTTATTGTGCGCTCTTTTGCTTTTTTATAAGGCTAAGGAGAATTATTTCCGTCGGATTTCTGCTTTTAATATAAACATCTGTATGAAAGAGTTATATTAGTGGCTTCCCAATTGCTAAATAGGACCAGAGCCTCCTATCTAAGAGGAAAGTTCCCCAAAAAGCAGTTTTTCTTTTCAGTCTAATCAATGTAAAATAGTTGAGTGTTTGCCAACAGCTATAGAATCTTAGGATGCTTTTTCTCTAGATGGAGAAAAGTTTGCGAAAGATCTATTGATTGTTTCTACCGATGGAAATAAAAGGGACATTTTTTGAAGCGCAGCGTCTTGGAAGAAGCTCCCTGGAGGATAAGATTTCTTTTGAAGATTGAATATTTTTAGCCTTCATGCTTTAACATCTAATAAATAACTATCCAATACTTTTCAATAAGAGTATTTAAATTATTCAAAAAATCTTCTTGCTTGAGCTTTTCTCATTTTTCCTGCTCTTGCTGCGATTACTAGAGTTGCCTCTCTCACTCAACCGCTGATGAACCCCTGACGGTGACTGCCCTACACTTGAGATGTTACCATGGGGCTGGGGTGTAATACAGAGCTTTATTTTAGTGACTTATCCCTTTCCTCTACTCTTTGGTTTAACTGTTCGCTTGTAGTTCCTTAATCCATAGTTTTCTTAGGGAATTTCTTCAGGACTACGTATCCTACGTTTGATTGTTTTTTATGATTTATCTATTCTTCTTAGTTTCTCACCCGAAAAGCTAGGTTTCTATTTTGATTTTTTCTGAGATTGTAGCATTACTTCGAGATTATAAGTTAGAGCTTTTAACTAGATCGTCGAATTAGTCTATGGTCCTTTTAGAGTATGAAGAGTTGTGGTTGTAGGTTGTGAAATAAGGGAGATTTTTGGAGGACAACTGCTAAAATAATACCGATTGAAGAAGTTTCTTTGCTTCAATTTCCTTTGCCCTCGAGTGTACTTCTATAAAATGTGAAATTAGTTATGAAACGTAGTCCCAAATAAATAGTCTTTCTCCACTCTTTCAATAATCACATCTTTGATTCTGGCTTTGATTTCCGAAAAATCCATGTATTTCGAAACGTACTCTTTTGAGGAGATGAGGTAGCAGAGTTCGCGGCTCTGGATCTTGCTACGTAGATGTGCTTATGTTTTCCAGAAATAAACTGCATTGTTGCTTAGCTGCATGTACTTTTGAAGAAGCATATGTTGATATATCGACTCATTTGCACTATTTTTGGTGCTCCTCGCAGTTCGAATAGGTATCTTCATGTTAAAGTTTTCACTGCTATTGCGTTTGAGCATCGGAATTGATATTAATATTATTACTGATAAAAATCAGCGCAAGCATTCTGAAAATGAGCTAAAATGGCAATCAAATCATTTGTATTTGCGCTTTGCCTTTTTCTCCTTTGCTTTTAAGCCCAGCTACAAATTTTGCAGCTACTACTGCAATTGTCTTTCCTTCTCTTTCCTTTTTTTGACCAAATCAATAAATGTTAAAGCCTCATCATATTCAACCCCTGTATATTAGCTTTTCTCTGAGATTATTTTGAACAAGACGTTGTTGCTATCATCAATCATCATGACTGCTCCTGTGTTATTCAGTTTTCCACAAAACTTTGACAGAGAACAAACCGTTACCATCCTTTTATCCGCAAAAAATTTAAAACCTTCGTAAGGTACCTCATGTCCTCTGCAGACAATAGATAGATCATGAGTTTTTATAAATGAATGGACGATGTCTGCTCCGAATGATACTCCGATGCCGCGATCGTTTTAGGTCCAGCCTTAGTAAAGATTATTTGGATCAGCCCACAGTAGATCGCAGGCCAATTCACGACAAGGGGCATCTAGAGGTCGAGGAATTTGGTTAATTTGCTCCAAAGATTGCAAATAAGGGCTGATACCTCCATGAATGCATAGTGCTTTTTCGTTGATTAAAGCTGCATAGGGTAAGGCACAGAAAGTCTCACAAGCTTCAAACCAAGGAGTAGTAGAGCCAAAGTACTCTAGTAGATGCTAATAGAGAAGAGTGGAACGAGCCATTGCAATTGTTTAGTGACAGCCTCTAAGTATGAAAAAGTTATTAGGAGAAAAGAGCTTGTAAGCGAACATTGCGATCAAGCACTCTAAAGATTGATCGTAGTAGCCTGAGTAGTCACCTAGGAAGAGATAATTCATGAATTTAGGATGCCCACATCGATCAATTATATTGGATAACGCATGGTAGTTGCCAAGAGTGCCTGTGCTTACAAATATCGGAGCCTATATTTTCAGCAAGCCTGGCTGGGAGAGCAATTATTTCCTTGCCATTCTGCAAAGCTGAATAAACTATTCTTGAGTTATTTTCACTCTTTAGATGTTGGCTTTGATGGAGTGGAGCTGAATGCGATGAACTATATCTTAGATATTGATGTTAATTGAATTTTTAATGTCCCTTTGTTTTTTGGCTTATCTCAATTCTGAAGCTTCCTTCACAAAAAAATTAAGCATTGATTTTATTATCAAATCCAGCGATATATAAATTCAAATGAAAGAGCACGGTTCAGCTTTTCTTTATGAAGACATCAGCTATTTCTTTTCAAACAGCTAAATAATCGACTACTACATCGGCTAGAGACAAAAGTATTCTCTGCAAGCTTCTTTATCTCTGCTCTAGCAGCAGTCAATATCCGTTGATCATCTCCTACCTATGTTCTCTTCACTTTTCAAGCCAGACGGGTCAGGGGTTCCGAAAACTAATCTTAAAATGATTGAATAAGTGATTAATAATGATGGGATGAAACTTTTGGTATCAAGTCTGAACAAACAAATTGAAAGATTGCAGTAGAAAGATGGAGATTCGTTGTAAAATTAGATGAGTTTAAAAATACTGATGAATATCATTTATGTCTGCATTGATTTTTTGGAAAACAATCCTACTCACTAAGCATCTAGCTTGTAGCTGAATGAACTTTATAGAGGTAATCTATTATCTATTTAGATTCCAATATTGATGAATTTTTGATGAAGTTAGTTACTCTTAGCTTATAAGCACATTACATCCCAGTCAAAAAGCTCACAATGCTCTATACTAAAGTCCTAACTAATCTCTTTCATCACATTGAACCCAAAAAAACTCTCCCAAATATCAGTCCTCTTTTCATTTTCAAAGACTCAGAGTCTAGCTAGCTGCCTCTTAATAACTTGTTGAAAATGGGCGAACTGTAAAAATACAAAATGAATCATCCACCTCCTCACTAGCCCATAAAAAAAGAAAAACTGAACTCAATTTAACAATTTTATGTATTTATAACTTGAATTAGAGAAAGCACAACACAGGGTAATGTCCTTTAGCTCAATCTATAGTTGTGGGCCTTCTGAGATCATTGCTGACGATCTGTAACTGTCAGGCACACAAAAAGTTCACCACTTCGCGTGGAGGTGGAGTTGATTCATTTCGGGAGTGGCAGATCTCATATCGTTGGCTCATGGCACACCCTGAATAGCTTCAAAATCTCCCATCCCACATTCAATCAAGACTGAAAAAATACCAAGAATTCGATGAACATCCAATCAACTAAGGATAAATTTGGAGCTAATTCTACACTCACAAAATCTAAACAACAGCAGCTATTACTTGCTTCTTCACCTTTCTTCTGGTTTCATTCAAGCATAACTGTAAATCTTTCTTAATGCAGCCTTTTTACAATTTTCTTACTTTCTGCAATTGATTTCAGATGCCAATGGGATTTTAGTATTTCTCAAGTTTCTTACAGATAAGTTCAATGGGTTGGACTAAGTCTCTTAAGATTTCAGGTTTTCAAAAATTAATGTTGTAAGGGATAAAAGTTTTGGATTTGGGGAAAGAACTATGCTGACGATATACTCTGTTTTGCTAATGCTTTATGCGTCCTGTAATAATTATCCTTAAAAAATCAGAAACTATCTCTTTTAGTATAACTCATATGTAAGGTATTGATAATTGTAGCTCATAATAAAAAAAATACCAGCACTTTTTACAACTAAATAAAGAGAAAAGACCAAGGACAGTAATAAAGAAGAGGAGGTGATAGAAGGTCCACCAGCTGGACTGCTTCCGTCACGTGAGGAGTTGTAATAGTTGCAGAAATATCATGATGGATGTGGTCCATCAATCCTATTAAAGCTGACCGAGCTTTGTTTTGACTTATTGAAGATCCAAATCCCATTTTTTTCAAAAAAAATGAAATAAAATACTGCAAACATGAAGCTAATTATAGATATTTATTGCAAGTTTCCAAAGAAAACTGTGCCTATAACCTTGACTCCTTTAGAAAAGCTGATGCTTAAGGCAAAAGGTAAAATATGTAAAATTTAGGTCAGAACACAAAGCAGTAAAAACTAATAACAAGTGTTTAATAAATGAAGGCAGTGCACAACGAGTATAACAATTTATACTATTGGGGCAATGATTTCCTTCAATAGCACCCTCTACCCTCAACTAGAATTATTTAAAATCTTGACTCGTTAATTGACCCCGCTCTTTGGCTTTAAGAAAATATTTGGAAATACTATGATTGATAGTTTCTCATGATTTGTTACTAAATGTTTTAAATTATCATTTTTTGATGAATCGATTCATACGCTTTGGTTAAGAGCTCGTTCAGATTATAATATTTCCTAAAAGACCAGTTTATCAGTGAGTCCTTCCTTAAGGCTTTGATGACCTTTTTAAGCTGAATTGTCTTTGATCTAGCTTAGCCTTTTTAGAAATAGCTATTTTTTCTTTTCTAAAGAAAGATCAGGTTACTTGTTTTCAATGATGGTTTGGTAAAGTACAAGCAAGGTGTACGATATGTTATTGTAATAGGGATTATCTTGCATTTTATACGAGTTCAAGTAAGTTCCTTTTCTTATCCTAACTAACGGAATCTTTTGTTTCTGCTTGTGCTCCATCTTTTCCTAAAATTCCTTGAGCTACCGGCTGCCTGCTGCACCAAAAGAAGAATTTATTTACTCAGTTATCATCAACTCATCTTTTCTAGACTAGGTCCTTTTCCGAATAATGGAAGCAATCTTTTTGGGTATCAGAAGAAAAACTACCACCAATAGAGATAATCCCAAGTAGATAAAAGTTTTAGATGACTTCGAAAACAAGTAGGATTAGTTTTATGGGAAGATTTACTCCGCATTCAAAAAATGATTGGAGGTTAGCTGATGCATCAAAAGGCTGAAAGTGATTGCCCTCATCATAAAAGAATTCAACTTATGATCATAGACTTGAGGTTGCCGAGTAAAAAAGTGGAAGATAATCTTGCTTGTCAAGAAAAGTGAGACCACTGATACCAAAGCTAGTACATATAGGAGAGGCATAGCTACAGAAAAAATAAGGCAAGTATAAATAGAGTTAAGCAGAACTGCGTTATAAAATTACCAATAAAACTCATTGTCTATGAGTCTTTCTTTCATTTTCCTCTGAGTAGAAGATAAGCTAGACCAAATTTATCTTGTCTTTTGTAAAAGCCACTATTAAATGATGTACAGCCAAGGACAGATGTTCAGAGCTATGATGTAGTTAACCAAGAGTAGCTTGCCGATTTATAAATACCATTTCCTGTTAGCTTATCTGTAGACCTAAACTGCTGGGATTGAAGGAAAGAGTGCCTGAGCAAATGCAGCTAGAGACCACTTCTGCCCTTGAACTTACAGTTAGGCTCTAAGAAGGATAGGCAAAACTGACTAGCTGAAAAAGTATGTTGCAAAGATACTTATTATTAAAAACCATTTCTGCTAAGGAAGAGTTCTAAAGCGTCTCAACTCGGCCAAAACATTTACGATTTTGATGAGAATAATGTTTATACAAACAATTACTCCTGAAATGCTAAGCACAAACACCCAATGATGCTCATAATCAGTAAAAAACTAAGCACAAACTTGGTAGTACTTCCATTGAAAGTTTCTATAGCTGAGACTATCACAAAATCTATTTATCACCTCTTTGTCGGTTGACATAGCTGCAGTCTAGTAATCTATTTCGATACTGCTATCCCCTTGTGGATTATTCGATTTGCCGCCTGTGTGTAGACTCATTAGAAAAATACCCAAAAGAGTCACCAGCAAGATTACTGAAACCAAAAATCCAAATAGCCAGCTTCTTTGGAACTGACTCCATGAAGGCATATGATAGTTTTACCAAATGATGCTTAAAGGCTCAACATGACACCTTTTTACTCCTAAAGGATACCCATCCAAATCGAGGTTCAAATTGTCTAACCTGTATTTATATATGCCGCTGACTCTGTTTGCCAGTTCTGGATCATCGAAGCTGACGAATGCCATTTTGGGATGAAAAGGTACTTGATGCAGAGCCATATTGGATTCAGCTGCTGATTGGTATATTTTCTTTATCTTTAAGTACCTTTCTTCAATTAAATCGTATAGCTTTTCTTTTTTCATCCAGTGTTTCTCCTCATTGTAGGTCTAAACTACCTCTAAAAACTATTTTATCTCCAGTAAAAAAGCTCCGTAATCATAAACAAACTCCACTTGCCGCACTCCTCCAAAAGCTTCAAAATGAACTCTTAGTTCCTATTGACTAATCGATTTTTTTTCAGGGAGGGTGACTAAAAGTGTATGATAGCTCGGCAGAGCTTATTTTTTTATCATCTAACAAACCAAATCTTAGGACTTAAGCTGCCAGAATATTAGGAAGCAAATGAAAATGATAGAACATAAGATATCGTTGATAATTAGAATCGTATGCCCTACTTTAATGTCCCTGAGTATTTAGATATCATTCTAGGTAGTTTTATCTTCAATGGCTAGCCCTAACGCCGGCTGATTAGCTAACGAAAAACGCATAAGAGTACTGCTAAATGAGTTTCCATAAATTTAGAGTCCTGTTCCCTGAAAATTAACGATTAATGCAGGGAGAGAAGTAACTGCAAGTATTCCCAGAAGGAATATAAGATATTTAAGAAGGGTGAAATAAAGAATGACGCCTGGTCCATATCGATAGTATTAGTCTGTTCCCCAAAATGTCCAAGGCTATCTCCTGAGGGAATGTTTCTATCGATATTCAAGGGCTTCGTCCCGGTTCGTAGGCTGAGGCTGTTCGCAAAGATTAATAAGAAGGTAGTCTAATTCCTTGTTTTTCCCAGCTTTCATTTAAAAGTTATAATCCACTATAATACCTATGATGAGTATAGGAAATATTGCAAGGATCAAAGTACCCTAAAACTGCAATATCAACCTGAAAGATATCACAATCATGAAAGACGTCCCCAAGGAGCCTTCATTTTGTGAGGTAAAGATAGTTAAACACGGCGAGTAGATTTGCGCGTTAAAGATCATTCACAAAAAAATGATCCCTCCTTCTCAATTCGAAGAGTAGTACAGGCGTCTATAGAACGAGATAACGATTCTCTACATGCTGAAGCACCCAAATATAGTCAAACTGTACTTTCATGAAGAGAATGAGGATGACATTTTGATGTTAATGGAGTATGGCGGAACGAGAATTTGGGGAATGTTCAAGCGCAAGAAGCTTACTGAAGATGAAGTCAAAGATTTACTGCATCAAATCCTAAAAGGAATCAAAGAAATCCACGACAACGGCTTTATTCATCGCGACATTTCCCCTGAAAACATTCTTGTCAATCGTTAAAACCAGGTCAAAATTGTTGATTTTGGATTTGCAACCTAGACGAGAGGAAGGTACACCACAATCGGCACTTTCATCTACATGGCACCAGAAATAAGTGGAGACAATAACTATAACCACAAAGTTGATGTTTGGTCAGTAGGAATTGTAGCATATGAAATGTTTCATCAGGATTTACCATTCTGTGAGAGAAAAATCTTCGATGAAACTGTGTTTATTTAAAACAGGAACAAAAGTAACTACACTCTGAGTCCTTAGTTATCGGCCGAAGCAGCTGATATCCTCAAAAAAATGATTGTAATCAATCCAGAGAAGAGAGCTAACGTTGATGAACTTTTAAAACATCCTTTTTTGAAAGTTTAATAGGGAGAAGAATCTGGCTTTTTCGATAATCTGAATTAAACCTAGAAAATAGAACGTAAAACTCAAAAAAACAACCTTTACCTTCGAGAAAGATAATAAAAGTTTCAATAAGCACCCTATAATACCAAATCAATCCAGTAGCAATAGAGAGAAATGAGGCGGTCAATGAACTAAATTTTTGCAAGCTTGCATCACCAAAAAGATATCTTTAGCTAGCTCATCAAGACTTATCAGGAGTTACTAAAGAAAGATGTGTCAAATAAAGAAAAAAACAGTTGATTGGTATCAATTCATTTATTTACATCAAGATATATCAACATAACGTTTTGGATGGAACTATATTTCTCTTTTAGACAGTGACTACATCTCCAGAGATAGCTCATCTATTGATCTTTAGATTTACCATCCTTTTTTAAGCAAAGGATCGTAGTTTTAGAGGCGGGGGCCTAGAGCCAGCATACTAGATGTGCCCTATTTTACAGCTTTCAAAATATATTCGTTCAAAATGTGTTATATTTTGTCTTCTTAGACTGCTAAAACTGCCTCCTTGAAAAACCTGGCTTCGGAAAAACTGATACCACTTTTAAATTGGTTTTAGACAGTGTATCTATCAAATTGCTGAAAAATTTTGCGCTTTGCTATATTCAAGTTTTCTATTTTTTTGTAATGATCTTAAAATTACAAAAATTTTGAACGACTCCCTGCAATAAATGAGACTAAAGCTCCTTTGTATAAAAAGCAGCCTCCAACATTGTTGAAAGTTGAGATATTATGATTTATTATTGATGAGAGTACTAGCGTTTAAGGACTATTGATATGCCTATAAGGAACAGAGAAAGCTTCAAAAATCAGCTAATTCTAATAGTTAGGAAAGTACTTCAGCCATTTCTCTTGTGGAAAAGTTGAAACATCAATAGTTTAAGGCTCAATACCTTCTTTATTAACTTGTGATAATAAAATGTTGAGATACTTTAGGTAAAAAACCTTTTTTTAAGGATGGCACTACCATAGGAGAGACATACGTGACCATCCAATCATTTTTTACCAGATTTCCTCCAATTTATAGGCTAAGGAGCTTAAGATAGGTTTTGGATTTGTAATTTTTTTTGTTTAAGCTGCAATACTGCAAAGTGTGCGAGATTGAGAGATGGGACTTTCAAAGAAGGCAAAAGGAGACTTTGAAGACGCAAGATGGAGAGCATGATAATGAAGAATATCTTAAGAAATGTCATTAAAGCAGTTACTTGCTGAAGAATGAATCGCTCTAGAAAGAGCAGTAAGATTGCGTGAATTGAAATCGGTAAGCAAACCGTTAAGTATATTAAACGCATACTAAAAGTTTCTGTCAGTGAATTAGACACTCAAATACAAATTTACTTTTAATCCTCCATTCTTTGCTTTTGTAGTCTAGTAATTCATATCAATCTTAGCAATATAGGTCTAAAGTAAATTCCTATATGCTTGATCACTAATGTTTTTATACCCCATTTCAGGAAAAGCTTTGCAGAAAAGAGCTAAAAGTGGGATATCTTCTTCTCCTATATCAGTTAAGTCGAATTTGAAAACAAATTTGTTGCCGAACCGTTTCGAGTTATAAATAGTTTTTATGTTTTTAATTGTAATTTACTCTCCATTGACCTCCTAAAATATTTCCAATTCTGAAGGATTTATTTAAGGAAGAAGCGAAATGTCCTGCAAAAAGGTGGGAGGAGAGTAAGCTTGTATTTAATTTAGTTGGCTAGAAGGAAGGCTATGTTTAATCTGCGCTAAAAATGCACGATTCATGTGATTCTACTCTTCTACTATATTTTGATTGTGCCTGCCTCTTAACACAATATTTTAATTGTTGTTAATCAGAAATTTATTAATGAGTTCTTCGAAGATATTGTGCTTTCTGTAGTTCTTGAGTAACTCTAGGTAGAAGTAAATGTACTTGAAATGAGAGACTTAACCTCAAAAACTTGGTCTAGGCTTCTTCCATTAAGCACTCTTTCAGTTACGCTCTAGATTATATTGTGCCCTTGTTGCTGATAATAATTATTTTAGAGATGAATTAAACATTTTTAAATAACCTTGTTATCGAATTTTTTAGCAATAATGTCTTATAAAGTTTGTAATATTTACTTTTGCTTTTACAAGAACAGCATTTATCTCTATTTGAAGGTCTATGGAGTTTACATGTGTCTTTACTACTTATACTTTGGCTAAATAAAAGTAATCCCTAAGTTAAAGTATCTTTGACGGAAGCCATAAAGGTTAGGATAGGGTGTTTATGGAGTATTAAATTTCATAAATGGGCTCTCAGGCATATCAAATAGTAGGTATGAGAGAATTTCAAGTAAGATTAGTTCTTACTATGAAGCATTTTCAACCTTGTAAGAAAGAATAAGTATGGTTTCTGGCCTTAGGTGCTAAAAATTGACAGTTTTGATTTATTTTTTTTAAGTGAGATATTTGGCTTGAAATATAGGCAAATGGGTGCTGGGTTTCATCTTTTCAAATGTTTTTTGATAAGTCTCAACAAAATAGTTGATATTTATATCTCCGTGAAGCAAAAAAGTGCAATTCGCAAGAGTTATCGTCTACTTATAATATTTCTAAAGATCTCCAAACCTCATGTTTATTAAATCGATTGGCTTGCAGATACTTTCAGACTTGTATCCAAGCAATTGTTCAGTGATGAGAGAATAAATTGTTTGGTCTATGTTAAATTGATTTTGATATAGCTAGGCGGCTAATTCTCCAGTCAAGCCCAGAGTCTATCTTTCATAGGTGAATCGTCTTATAACTTCGTAGAAATCTTCTTCCCTGAAAAGAGGTTCAAATAGCATGTGACTATATACATCGAAAAGGTTGCTAAAGTCTTTGAGGATAGGTGAGTTGAATGAAAACATAAGATATTAATCAGTTGTTTGAGCAGGGGTCAATAAGCTAAACGATCTTTTGTTTATTTCTGACAGCAAGTTTCTTACAGGATACTTTTTTGCCCCACACTGCAGCATCTTTTCTAACGCATAGTTTAATGCAGGTTTTGACAAACCCTCGGTCTTAAAAATCATGCTTAGAGTATTATTTTCTTCTGCGCATTAAAGCTGATGGATTTTGACCTGATTCTAATTGTTTTTGAGCTCTAGATGAGTTAAGTCAAAATCACGATAGTGTTTGCTTTTCAAAAGCTAAAAATTCCCGATTTTATCGCCTACTTTAATTGAAAGAGGAGGACGATGCAGTCCTCTTCGCGTGTATGAGGCAACTTCAGAGCCAAAACTAAATTTATTTGCTATAAGGCGTATCATTGTTGACTATCCAATAATTATAATTATGAGTTATAACGGAATGATTGAAGTGACCTGCTCAGATGCTGACTTCTACCAAAGAAAAATCATGCGACTTGAGGACGATATTAGCATTCTGCATTAGGAGCTATCTAAATTCAGAGCAAAGCTAAGAATCGCCTAGGACTATTAAATCAAATATAACATTCTAATGAAGAATTCAGAGGCGGAAATCAAGAAGCTGAAAGACACCTCAGAGACCAATTACGAAGAAAAGGTTCAAGCCAAAGCAAATGAACTCCTCAAATAAAAATAGCTGAAATGGCAACAGCAAGAGATCAAGCTACAAGAAAAAATACGTAGTTAGGTAGAAAAAGATTTCAATCAACTCAGAGAAGAGAGGGATTAATATAAGAGGAGGTCAGCTGAGGTAAGTTTGAAAAAAGATTAGATCTAAGGGCTTTATTTGAAAGTAAGAAAACTATAGAAGTAGAACTAAAGCTGGTAGCAGGAAATATAAACCCTCAAAATTAATTACTAAAGACAAAAAGAAGATTAGCTTTAAAACTTAAAAAACTTTTTAAACAACAGTTTCAAGTAAAGAGTAGCGAATTAGAGAAAAATGTATGAAGAAAAGATAAGTTCTCTATAGAAAAGCTTGATTGACAATTAGGTAGATAAAGATAACGAAGTATTTAAACTTCCAAGCTCCAGTAATGCTGAACTTCGTATTCTTAAACAACTTTTTGATTAAAAAGGAGCCTAACATCAAAAATAAATATTTGATCTTAGTAATCAACTTCATTAAAGGAATAACGAAATCAAGAAATTACTAGAGGAAAGTAGGCGAAATGGAGTTAAATTCGACTAGTCTCTGAAGGAGAAAGATGATAAAATCTCATAACTAGAAAATGTGCTTTCAAACTTACAAAAATAACATGAATACTAGCTCATATAAACTATGTAAAAATCAAAAAACCTGAGAAACTAAGCAATAAATCAATACTAATTACAAATCAAGTAGCTAATACGATAAAAAGAACATCAAAATTAAACATGGGGTAACAGGTTGATTAACCATGACAAAGAGATAGAGAATTTGACTAAAAAGTATGAAGAGGAACTCCAACAGCTCTATTAAGACAAAAGTCACCTGAAGAAAAAAGTCGCAGATTTGTCTAATCGACTCATATAATATGAAGGATAAAGAGAAGCCGGAGAAACTCTAGATTTAATAAAAAGCCTCAGAGACTTGGAAAAAGCAGAAAACTATATGGCGAACTACGAAAACGGAATCACTTTCCTCTAAAGACAATTGAAAAAATGCCAAATCAAAGTCTAATAAAAATCACGTGCTCTTGCCAACTTGACAAAAGAGATGAACAACGTCAGGCTTTAGGCAGAAAAAGAAGTCTCTACAATATTTTAAAAGATGGTTGTGCTTCAGAAGTAACATAGCTCTAAGAAATCTCAATTATAGAGTCAAATCCTGAATTTAAACGAATAGCTGGTAAAGAAGTAGAAATAGATAAAAAAACTACAAAGAGAATCAATAAGCGATAAACATTAAACTCAAATTCAAATCCAAAAGCTTAAAGATTTGCTTGAAGAAGTTCAAAAAGATCATGACAGATTAGTTTAAAATAAAAAAGATATAGAGGCTAACTATAGAGCATAAAGATAGAAAGCTTTAGGTAACATGGGAGATGTCAGCATCAATAAAAAGCATAAGTGGATGGAGCTAGAGAAGCAAAAGCAAGAGCTCGAAACGGTTTATCGTCTGAAAGAATAGCAGCTTCGCCTCAAGTACTAAATCTAATTAGATTCTAAAAGAAATCAAATCAGTAGCTCGTCTCATTAAAACGAATTAGCGAAAAAGTAAGTCTAAATTCTCAAAAAGTAGAATGAAAGACTCAAAGAGTAGCTGCAGTACAATAAATAAAACAGAAGAGTGAATGATTATGAAGCGAAAATAGCCACAATCAACTTAGAGCTCGCACTTACCCAAAATATTTACAAAAATCTTATAAAAGTAAAATCTAAACAGTTTGAGTATTCTTCACCAAGACAAGGAACAGAGTTTGAGTCAAAATAAGAGGAGATGAGATAGAATACTTCAAGATTGGAACCTCTTATTTTTGACTCTGAGCCACCTTTAAGCAGAAGATAATGATGTTGTGATAGAAATGAAGTTGGTTATTTCGTATTAATCATACAGATTGCATAAACCTTATTTAATCTTCGAATTTCTTTCTATGCGCATAAAATCGTCCTTTCACTTCTCTGTGGTATACTGGTCTTTTCATCTCAGCCATCACCAAGTACTTAAGTCCCAAGTTTTGCATTCTGTCTTTGAAGGAGAGCAGTTATGTATTTGCCTTGGTATAAACAAAGTTACGAAATCGTACATCATTTCTTCGTCACCACATTTACTGCTTCCGATTCCGTGTTTTTTCCAGCAATCGTCGAGTTTAGTGAAATACTCTGAGGGGATGAGAGGTCTTTGAGGGACGACTTTGTTAACGATTGACCGGATGAGCTTCCTTTCTAAGAGGTATTTTGGAGGAGGAGCCATTAATGATCACAAATCAATTATAATACAACTTCCACAGATTATTGATCAATAGTATTATAGACTGGTTTGTTGATCATAATTATAATGTTATTAAAGTGGAGAAGCAGCGCATTGGCGATCTTAAGCAAGGCAATTCGCTTTAATTTTTATAAAGGCTCTGAATAAACTTCTAAAGTCAATCGATGGAAATATCCTGTGAAGAGGGATCATATGAGTATTATACCAGAGGAGGACTTCAATTATTACTATCGACCCAAAATGAGCTAGATTGATGAGAAAAGTCAATAAATCATCACCTAAATGAAATCAAAGAATGTAGATAAATAAAAACTGAACCAAGATCTAGACAGCTACCTCGATTTCTCCAAAAACCGTCGCTCAGCAGGGGGCTTGCTAATTATCCTAACCGCTGTATGGTAATACAGAGATGATGAGAGTTGGCGAAAGGCTTGCATAAAGAACATAGTCGAATTCATACTGAGAAGCTACGAAATAAGCGTTTTTAAGCTAGATAGACGCAACTTTCCTATAGTCGTGAAGGCCTTGACCGCCAAGATTAAGGAAACATCTGAAAAAATCAAAATCGGACTCATCAAATCCAAGTTAATCGAATTCATCGAGATCAACATCGATGTGCTTAACCCTTACGAGTTGTATACGATTATGGCCCCAATGACTGACATAGCCAAAGAAAGTACTGTATCTTAAAAACTTAAATTTGTGAAGCTTGCCGACCGCATTCAGTAGAAAATACATCATTTCTTTCTTAAAAGGCTCAGAGATGAAACTAGTTAGCTCTAAAACCAGCATTTAACATACTATTCTCTAAAGATAATAAACGGATTTTATCATATCTTCACCCCGAAACATAACGCCTATGTCTAATCACTTTATAGGATCTTGTAGAAATTGGTCTTTGCTGATGGTTGGGATAATAAGGTCTAAGTGGATAAGAGATTAGCCAACGGCTTTTTCATCTACTTCCCGCCTTTGGGCAGGAATTAGAAGGGAGAATATTTCCGCGATTTACTTCTGGAGAAGATACTCAAAAAAAAATTTGAAGTTGGATGGAAGATGCAGAAATTCGACTTTTACGATGTCCTTCTTTACTACAACATAGTCTGCTTCAGTTTTTTCAAAACTATGGACAATGTCCAATTCCGCTATAATTAAGATTTGAACTACTTGATAAAAGAAGACGTAAAAGCTCCAGAACTGCATCCTTTCTTTTGGTAATCATATTCCAAATAACCAGAAAAGGTCCACAGAGACGCTATTCTCTGCCATATTATGAAGCACATCTACCCTGAGAAATACATCTAGACCCCCTAGGTCAATGCAACTACAATCATACCATTCATATCGGACAACTAATTCAAAACTCGAGTAGACATGGTCCTCGAGAAGCTAGGCATAAACTATGAAACCTAAGTCAAAGTTTGCGAAAGATACGTGGACTTCTTGATAGAAGGCAAGATCATTATCGAGTGTGATGGTCTAATCCACTTCAAAGCTCACTAGATGGAATATAGCTAAAACAGTCATTTCAGGAATCTGCACTTCATCCTCTCCGGATACAACCTGATTGTCTTAAACATTTTTGAGTTCTCTGTGAACCGCTAAGTCTAGAAACTTTAGGTCCTAATTAAGTCCAAGCTCGATTTGGTCAAAACTCGGAATGCTATTATAGTTATATGATCTGTATCTACTTTAACAATTTGAGAATCAAGCCCTTCTAGCTTTTTTGCAGTTTCTATGATACAGATCTGCGTTAACTTATTCAAACCAAGATACACAAGATAGACTGATCATTTCTTAATCCAAGCAACATTAAAGTTAAATTGATTGTATATGAAGGTTTTGTTATTCATTGGATCAGTTGTATTTGCCAGTTTTCTTGATATAGACCAACCAAAATGTTTTAGTGTTCTTGGCTTTCTCTGCTCGCCACAAATTTAGAATAAGTCTTTTTCGTTATTTCGAATCTGAGTAGTTGGCAGCATAGACATATAGAATGAAGCTTAATAATTTAAAGTTTAGCGAATAATATGGCGTATATTTAACTCTAATCATTATATTCATAGACAAAATAACGTTGACAACATGGAGTCTGATTAGAACAACTCGAAAGGTAGCCATAAAAAACACGAAGTCAAAGTGGGCGCTCGCTGCGGTGCACTTTCGGAGGATTTTCAAAACTCATAGCCCATCTCAGTCCATCTAGAATAGTCCATGAAGTATGACTTCCAGAGAGAAGACCAGGAAGCCAACAACCCCAACGACTAGGCCGATGAATCAGACTACTATTGCATGACTTGCCACCTAAATTACAACATCAAAATATCCCCCTGCGCACATAAAAGATCCTTTAAGCAGAGGTACAGATGCGAATTTACCGATTGCCGCAAAGAATTCACTATATAGTCCGGTTTGTAAAGACACAAAATGACCCACACAGGCCTCAAGCCCTATTAGTGCGACTTCGAACGATGTGACCAGAAGTTCAATCAAAAGTCTAATCTGAACAGGCACAGACGAATCCATACACAGTAGAAACCTTTTATCTGCGATAAATGCTGCAAAGCTTTCACAACGACTACCAATCTCAAGCAGCACGTGCAGGTTCACTTCGAAGACAAGTAAAAACGCAGAAAATACATCTGCTAAATAAAGGGCTGCAACAAGGAGTATCTCTATATGTGCAACCTCAAAAAGCACAAGCAGGAGCACGAAGACCCGCTGGGAGAATGTTTGGTTTAGAAGAAACCAGATTTCCCAATGTTCAGCTTCAATATCGGCACCTGCAATTTCAGGATCTTGTATAAGAAAAATAAGGAACATGCGGAAATACTCATCACTTATAACCAGGCACACAGCAATTCCATCAAATATAAAATGTAAGACTTCCAAAAAATAGTGGATGACGTCCACAAAGAGCATAGAAACGAAGAATAGTAAGCCATGTAAAACTCTTACCTAGAAGATCTCTAGAATGTGCTGAGGAAGATATTGCAGGAGTGCAGTCATGCCAATAATGTAACCTTCTAGATGCATGAAGGCCTATCCATGATTGCCAACATGTTCGTCAAGGCCATGACCAACATACTAGGAGAAATCAATTTGAAAGTTTTTGCTTTAATAATGCCTAGCTACAACATCTTCCGAGATGTGGTACAGAATTTACTTTTTGAAGTGCAGCCCAAATAGCCAACCAAGTGCGAATGATCAGATATATAAAATCACTTCTTCATACATTGAATCTGCCTTGGTATAAGGGCTATCGCTTTAACAGCTGCTTTAGCTTGGTTTCTTAATAGTTGCTGGGCTGCGTATTGAGGACGTATGTGCACTTTTTTTGCTTAGAGTTGTAGTTGCCTAATAGTTTGTTTTGTATCTACATCAGGTAAGAACTGTTTTATTATAAGTTGACTGATTCTTGGTTCAAACCTCTGCTTTTCCGTAGATAGACCTATTTCGATAAGATAGGAGGCAGGTAGGAAGTATTTTAACGAACTTTTACCTCATTTTACTTAAAAGCACCCTTATTAGGATTGTTAAGATAGCTGTTATTTTTTAGGGCTGAGTATTGACCCGAAACATGCATTTGCTTTTATCTATTTTCAAGCCTCTTACTGATTTCAGCATAAGAAGAACTTACAGGCTATCTAGAAATACTTGTTTCATTTCTTAACACTGCAGATCGGCAACGCTATTTATTTACTTTCCTCTAATTATATCTGCCGTATGATGCCTCAGTTGGAATTCTGTCTCGATATTGAATTCTCTCTCTTAAAAGGTAATTGAAATCATGCCTATCTTGTTAAAAGGGCAGTAATTTTTTACTTTTCTAATGTAGTCCTGAGAAAGGGCGATTAGGGTTCACTAGTTTAGTTCCAGGTCGGTTTTTCAAATCACAAGAGTAAGGCCTTTTTTTATTTGCGGATACTGAAGTGATGATATTACTAAATTGTGGAAGCCTTTGTGGTATAATTGAATTTTGGGGTCGGCATAACGCAGTCTGAATTCTGTATTTTGGTCTGCGATGGGCATTCCTTTATTCGTTTCTTTCGCCGATTCCCTTCAAATGATTTTTTATTCTTTAAGGTAGAGGTGTATTCTATTTGCACTTAGGTTTTGCTAATTCATTGTTCTTCATCTTATTTTGAGCTATTAATTTACTGTCGTTCGATTAAAACTTACTTTACTTTATTTCGGCTAGTTTTTAGACAACAGGTTTTGCTGGTAAGCTATTGACTCTTTTTTCGCCTATTTCATACTTTGAATGCGGAAGATTTGTATTCAATTTATTTATGTCATAAGGCATCTTAATAGTTGAAAGTAATGGTTGCTTGGTTGCTTCCTTTTGTTGCTTATTTGTTTTGATTTAGTAAAATTCACATTTGTTTAGGATAGTGCCTCCAGCTTGTAGCAATTTTTCAGCACTTGGCCTATTTTAAGCCTTTAAATTTAGGCATTTTGTTATAATTTACATCAGATCTTCAGAATAAACCTGAGGAATTCTAGGAAAATGACCTTTTTGCACATTTTTATACAGCTCTTCTAAAGAACTGCCCTGGAAGGGAGGCTAGAAAGAGCACATTTCGTAAATGATACACCCGAAAGACCAAATATCAGAACTATAGCTGTAGGGCTAGTCTCTCCAAATCTAAGGACTTGCATAATAAGGAGTTCCAGTCTGAGTTTTGACAAGTTTTTGATCCGCATTAATCTTGGAGACATTAAGATCTCCTATCTTGTAGCTACTATCATGAACAAAAATGTTAGCGGACTTGAGATCACGATGAAGAATGTTGTGCTGATGAAGAGTAAGCAAACCCATCAAAATCTGGTAGATAGCCTTCCATACTTATCTTTACTCGAGATGGCTGCGTGCATTTTTGGCTTTGCCTATCTTTTGCAAAAGGTCACCTTCACCTGGATATAGCTGTTAGTACTTGCACACTCCATCACGATACAGAGTAGCTTAAGCTATTCGTCAAAAAAGGCTTATTTGTAAGTTACAATGTGCTATGAACACAAAGATGCCAGAATCCTGATTTCGTTGAGTGCATTTATCTTCTACTTCTCTTTCAAAGACTCCATCTTTATCTAACTAGACCCTATCTTACCTTCTTCAAAGCGTAAAATTTGTTATCACTTATCCTTCGCACTTTATACACCGAACTGAAGGTTCCCTCTCCCAGTTTTTGGACCGGCACGAAGCTATGGATTGTAGTTTTCGACATTTGATAACTAGTAATCTTATAATCATAACGTATTTTTAGTATTTTAATACTAACATATTTGATTACAAATATTTATCACTGAGGATTGTCCAGCTTGCTGAGAAACTACTTCAATTTGCTTCCTGAATAATAGTTAATTTGTTCCTTCTCAACCTTGAATACTCCAAAAGGCAAAGTTTTTTCAGAACCAAACATTTCAAAGTTATATAATCTTGTATTCCTGCGAAGGTACTTGGCCAAAGGGTGAGCATCAGGTCCGTTAAAAATCATCTTGCCCAAGGCATTGGGATACACCTTCTTTATCTACTAGAAGTTCTAAGGCCCATTCTGGTCCGGAATTATGTACACTCTAGCATTTAATCTCTACTGGATACTTCTTATTTCTTCCGCATTTTATTTCACGCTGTTTATGTGCAGGAGATACAAAGGTTTGTCTGCAGGCACTTCTAGCTTCACAAAACGCTTGTGTATATCTATCACTGGGATGTCCAGTATGCTGCTGTACTTGGATTAGACGTTATCTTTCGGCCAGAAAAATTTGATTAAACCCGGAGTGCTGATCATCACAATTTAATTAATGTTATGCTATTTATTGAATTGTGTGATTAATCAATAATCCTTTGATTAACCATGATTTGCAGATCATTACCCTTCATCTTTTGCGTTTTGGTTCTGTTAACTCTCTTCACTCCAGCTGCCTCTTGGAAAGCAGTGAGAACCTTCAGATTCAGGAACAGTGCCTCCAAGACAATTTGGATTGGTGCTTTCGGAGTGCCCTTGATGCCTCAAACTGGCTGGGAAATGCCTCCGGGTTCCGAACAAGTAGTCTATGTGCCTGCAGACACAGTAGCCATACGTTACTGGGCACGAACTGGCTGCAACTGGAAAGATGGAAAATTCGTTTGCACTACTGGAGACTGTGGCGCCCCTCTAAATAATTTCGGCCTTTAGTGCAGAGGAATTACTGGGCAATCACCTGCCACTCTCATTTAGCTTACTCTCTCCAACTCAGGCTTTCCTGATTTTTATGATCTCAGCAACGTTGACGGAAACAACTTGAACGTCAGATTCGGACCTATACCTGGGACTTTTATCCGAGTTAACAACCCTGATCTGGGAAAATTCAACTGTGGCTCTCCTTCATGCACATTCAATCAAAAAATTTGCCCTCCTGAGCTCACTTTGGTCAAAGCCGATGGAACATACTGCATGAGCATATGTGCAGCCATTTACAATCCAGAGCAGGTGAATAAATATCCAAACATTTTAGGCCCTATCGCCAGCGACCCCATGAAAAGAGATCTCGTTTGTTGTGCCTGTGGAGAGGGGACGAATGGATGCACTGATCCAAGATCCCATTATTGCTGTTCTCCTTTTGATCCTAGGCCAAACACTGGAGGAAAATGCTACGTTGAAAACTGGCCTAAACCTTCCGCATTTTTCGACAGATACGACAGAGTATTCAAGAATCAATGCGATTAAGCATACAGCTGGCAATTCGATGACATTTCAAGCACCTACCAGTGTATCGATGCTGATTACTAGGTTGAATTCTATGAATGATAAAACTCAACAATACCCATCACATGTTATTGCCTTATTTTTATGAGTGTTTTGAGAATTATGACTGATAATCATAGTTTATATATAAAGATCTCGATGATTGTTAGTCCTCAAGCATAGTTCAAAAAGTCTGAAGCCGTCAAACTCTATTATCTTATTCAGCAAGTCACAGGCCACCATGCTGCCAATCTGACCTGCAAATAGATCGAATTTTTTGTGAGTGTCATGCAAGAAAATCGGCAATTTTCTCCAGCTTTGCTCAACAAACTTAACCCAACTGGCAAAGAACTTACTTATGAATGGTTCGCAACCTGTGTAGCTGAGTACTTTGAAGATACAGTCGGGTCATACATCGAGTTGATCAGCTTCAATAAAAACATTCGAGACTTTTTGCTAGGCACATATCTTTTAGTCAATCCTCTGTTTAAGGCATTTAAAGAGTAATTTGCCCCACAAATTTACGACCTAATAACCCTTGGTCATTATGAAGCCCAAGCTTTATAATTTCTTCAAAACCTGAAATTCGCAGGAATGCCCATAGCTCTAGGCGAAGGTATTATCAAAATGATAAACCACATATTGTCTTCAATTTTTCAATCCTACGAATTATTTGCCAGAGTTGGCAAAGAAATAGCCTTAATTGAACTCGAATCAGATCTTTTATAGAAAATTTTGAAAAACCCCTCAAATGCTAGCCTTATCGCCCTCGAAGACGGCTATAAATTTTTATTGTTCCTTTCAGAAGCAACTGCTTTCGAAGACATCAATAATAAGCTCAAACAGAACCCATATTTTTATAACTCTTAATACTGGAAAGTACATTTGACCAATTATTTTGCTTACATAGGCTGCGAAAGAGAAGTCATCCCTACCAAAATCGCTATTGAAGCCTTTATTTTGAATTACATTAGAATTTGTCCTAAGTTTGCTGATTACTTCATTGATTGGCTGTCCAAAAATCCAGAAGCCACCTAACTCATCCTCTCAGTTTGCCACTATCCTCAAGAAAAGTCATTCGTCAAATATACTCTTCTAATTTTTATTGAACTTTTGAAGAGAAGCCAACAGAATAAAGGAAAAAATGCTATTATTTTGGCTAATTCGAATATTCGAGACTTCTAAGCTTATGCGATTAAAGTGTTGAAAAATGGCTCTCCGATTACAGTCTAATCTTCAATTAAACTCATTAGTTAAACAGCAAAAGTAAACATAGGAAACTATTATAACTAAAGAAACATTGGTTTCATTTTAAAGGCCTTACAGGAGCAAAACCTTGACACAAATCTTGGCCGAATGATTCTTCTAGTATTTGAAAGCAGCTTGAAAGTTGATAATGTTGAGGTGTTTTGGGTATTCGTGCACAGCAAGCCATGCATTTAGTACATAAAATCCAATCTACTAATGGCATTTCACAAAGACAATCAAAGTTTACATTGCATTTGCTTATAAGTCCTGTTCCATATGGTTAAACCTGACCTCTTAGTAAAAATGTATTAATTTAGCCTATTTTTGAGGAAAACCAGCTGCTTTAACTTCTCTAGGCCGTTTTAACCAAATATGCTAACTATTTCTCTACCTTTATTAGCAAAATTGTTTATCGAATAGCTGAAGTTTCCATCATAAAAAAAAGTAGTCAGATCTTAAGATCGATTTCGGGGCTTAAACTTATAAGTAAACTGTTACAATTTCAAGGTAGAGGGTAGGACGATTTGATGAGTTCCTTTTTGAATGGGACCAATATTCTGTATTACAACAAGTAGATTTTTGTGAACTGCATAAAAGCAATTTATACGATGGACAGATTCAGGTAAAAAACTGCCTAAAGATGGTATGAAATCGATAAAGACATCTAACTTTCTCTTGTTTTGATAAAGCAACTTGAGCTTTTCATCTAGAAAGTATTTGAGAAAAAAATAGAAAAGCACGAGCTGTGGCGGTAAGTTAAACTATTGAAGGATGAAAATGTGAAATTAGTTAAGCTACTAGTGCTTATTACTGATGAAATTATGCTCTCGCATAAAAACAAAACTGTTCTGCAGAAGACACAGATTTTCTAAGCTAAAAGTAATTCAAAAGACTACTTAGATCGTTTGCTAAATAAGATTTATACTGTTCTCACTCCTCAAGAACTATAGAATGAACATATTTCTATCTTTATTGCAGTTTATCTTCGGTTCTAGACTCCATATGAAAAGACTATCTTTAGACGACTTCCCTCCTCAATTAACTATCAATCCTTTAAAAGCTACTGCTTGTCGATTTTCTACAAAGTGGTTTTCAATCAATAAAGCTAGATCGCAATTGGCAATAGACAAGCTTTTAACCCTAAATCTATCTTTTTCCTTGATGAGTTCCACCATAAAGCCTAAATAAGAAGTGATATAGATTTCAAAAAGCTTGTAAAGATCAGCTTTTAAGATATAAACCATAGGTATCAGGTATGTTTGAGTATTCATTTCGACAAAGAAATACCTGTTTATGATGAGCTTTCTTACTATAATAAAGTAGCTTCATTCGCAAATCGAGAGTACTACAACAGTGTCAGAGGACCTATCAGAGATGTTCCTTTCGGGGGTAGCGTACGTCTTGAGTAAAAATATCAATATAAAGCAATTATTCGAGAAGTAGATCACCTATCCGAAATACGACCTCAGTATTCATGCCCAATTACCAAAATGTGCTCTCTCCTCACAAATGCTAAAACTGCCGAGTAAATCCTGCCCCTGGAGTTAGGTTTTGTTAGTCTTGTAACAGAATTGCGTGATAGATAGTTATATAAATCCACTATTATAATAATGGAGCAAAAAGATGTTTCAAATTCAAATAATTTGAATCAATAGTAGGGTTAACATCTCAAGTACCTAAGTTTTTTCCAATAATAAAGAAAACCGGAGTATATTCTGCAGCATTTACTCAAAAACTATGTTTAGTAGGAAATCGATGCGAGAAACAAACTCGCAAGAGTTAAAAACACTCTCCAGGATCAGCTCGACAGCTTCAGCCTAGCAGAAAGAATGCACTTTAAAAAGTACCTCATTAGCGACCAGCTTAAGAACTTTCTGTAGCACTTTTGTGGAGAAGTAATCTCTGAGGACAAATCTGTGAGCCTTAGTCAAAAGCTTAGTACGATGGAAGAAACCTATATAGAAAAACTCTCCACGAAGATAGAGTAGCTTCTAATCAGAGTCAAATCGTGGAGAGAGGAAAAGGCAAGGCTTTTAAAACGGAAGAGCCAAGAGTCGAGAGCGAATCTTCTCCTTTATAAGCACTACAACATTAAAAACTATCTCTAGCAGCTGCTCCTTGTAAAAGACCTTGTCGCAAGGGTCAACAAGATCTTCCGAGAAAGCGTACCAGATATGAGGCACCTGGAAGAACTTGTGGGCAAGAGGGGCGTTCCTTATACCTTTTACAAGCGATATTGCTTGAACAACTGCTGCCGAGCGATCAGCTTGAGAGCTCAAAACTAGGCTCTCACAATGCTCATCCAATCCGCAGCCAACCTCTAGTTATTGTAGCACATGAAGCAGTACTTTTTTCAGCATAAGTCCCTCGACTAAAAATGTTCGAAACTCTTACTGCTCGCTAAATACATCCGCATAACGAACCCAAGCAGCCTATCAATTTAAGATGGATTTGTGCTCACCTTTAAGCCTTACTTCTTGGAATCACTGCAGGAGAATTGCAATATTAACAGCACAGAGTACCTAAAGAGTAGATCTATCATGCAGAGCAGCGAAGAGGCCATCGATATTTGGCATGAGTTTGAGCAGATCAAGCTAGAGACATATTGCTTATGGTACTATGAACAAATGCATGTCTTCAAAAGGAAGTAGCTCTTACACATTCAGACCCTCAAAAACATCCTTTAGTAATACAAATGGAAGTACTCCTGGATTCGGGAAATCGAGCTGAAAAACAACAAAATCCACGGCAGGAATAGCTTCAGTTAACATTTCATTAAAAGCGCTCTAATTACCATTTTAAAGCCTTTGCTTGTTCATCTATACTTTTAAAAAATTGCTGCAGATAAAGTGAAGAAAGTCTAAAAGCTCAAAACTGAATACAATCAATATTGGCTCTATTGGCTCTTCCATAGCTACCCACTCCTCTATAACTTCCTAAATGAGAAAGTTCGGGAGCTAATCTTGCATTTTAGTAAGATATAGAAATTCGCAAGTTTCGAGGAGGGTGAGCTAACCCCGAATCAATATTATATGTACTATAAGCAATTCTCGTAAGTGATTGATTTGTACTTATAAAACAACAAACTTGCTGAGCAGTTTCGTCACTTCTGGAAAGACATAATTGTAAAAGTTTCAGGCTCCATCATCAGTCAAAAAAATAAAATAGAAACCCAGTTGCAGTTCTAAATCTAGCTGTAGTTTCAATCCATGCTGGAAAACGAAGAGAAGCTACTAATACAGCTGCTCAAAAATAGAAAACAGATGGATTCTGAAATTTTTGTGTAAAACCTGTTAGTGAAGGTAACCAAACTGAACTTTAATACTTCCAACTACTTTCTGCTGCAGGATGCCATCAAATGCTTGCCGAAGTAGCACCAGAAGTAAATTGAATTCATCAGATAAGTGGCCTACAAATAGTTTTATCAATGATCACTAAGCATATTAGTCGCCCCATG
>Ga0316217_10001059_pt1 | contig 37169 bp, 40 predicted proteins | sample 1anoAmetaG_FD_203633 | JGI IMG/M metagenome (GOLD analysis project Ga0316217, IMG submission 203633) | Freshwater microbial communities from Trout Bog Lake, Wisconsin, USA - 1anoA | ecosystem: Environmental > Aquatic > Freshwater > Lake > Hypolimnion/Profundal zone | place: USA: Wisconsin...
CAATACCGCTTCAACCGCCGCTTCAATCTACGTGACTTGCTCCCTAGATTTGTGAGGGCAGCTGCTGGGAATGGAAGCCGCCCGGAGCGCTGGTTGCGGTTGGCTGAAGCTTAACACCAATCAGGTCAAGAAATGGATGTGGGGCAGATGTCGACGCACAATTCACACCCCCGGCAGGACTGTTTGTCGACCGATACCATAGACAACATCATGGGGGGAACACGGCGCCCGTCGGGCGGATCGCCGGCAGGGACACCGCAGCCAAGCTCCCCCTGGAGCTTAGTGACCCGACGCTTGAGGAGGTCGTCTCGGCGCTCGGGCGGCAGATGGGCGCCGGTTTCGAGTTCCGCCTCGATGCCGGGTGCCTGGTGTTCGGCAGATGCATCATCCGCGAGATGTGCGTGCTCAGAAACATCGAACCGGGGGCGGCGCTCTGCCGGCTGTTTCATGCCTATTTCGACGGCATAGCGGACGGCCTGCTCGGCCGGCCGGTGAAGTCCAACATCATATTCGCGGGTGGGCAATGCCGGCTACGGACCACCGCACAATAGTCGTCTGCCTGGGCAACGAACTGGTCGCCGACGCCGCCGCGGGCTTCGAGGTCTACGCAAGGCTCGCTCCCCTTGCCGCGCGCCTGGAGTACTGCGCCGTGGGCGGCATCGACCTGCTGCCGCTTTTCCGGGGGGAGCAGCAGCTGCTGGTGGTCGACGCGGTGCAGTTGGGCGCGACCCCAGGGACGGTCCACGTGATCCCCTGGGAGGAGCTTCTCGGCGCGGGCGCGGGGATAGCGTCCCACGACCTTGGGCTCAGGGAGACCATCGAGATCGGCAGGATCCTCTGCCCGGAGCAGATCCCCGAGCGGCTGACCCTGGTCGGGATCGAGGGGCGCTGTGTCAACCGGACGCGGGAGTTTATGACCCGGGAGGTTTCCGAGGCGATCGACGCGGCGGTAGCGACCGTGAGAAGACTGGTGGAGCAGGGGGACAGCTCATGAACAGCACCGGGAACGAGGTGGGCAGGGAGTTGGCGGAGGCGATGATCGCGGGAAGGCTAGAGGTGCGCGGCGATCCGGAGGGACTGGGCGAGGAGGACGCGGAGACCGTCAGGCTCGTGAACGGCATGATCGATGCCCTGGTCGCCCCCATGAGGCTTGCCGGCAACGCCCTGGAAAAAATCGCCCACGGCGACCTCCCCCCTTTCGTGATCCAGGACTTCCCCGGGGAATACGGCAGGATAAAACAGAACATCAACACCCTTTTGGCCATCCTCTACGGGATGCATGGTGAAACGGTGCACCTCATCAGCAGCATCGGCGCGGGGCGGCTCAGGACGCGGGGGAACGACTGGGATTACGAGGGGATTTGGAAGGAGCTCATTGCCGGGTTGTACAGCACCCTCGATGCCGTCATCGCCCCCGTTCACGAGGCCGGCGCGGTGCTGGACCAGTTGGCTCACTACGACCTCAAGGCAAGGATGAGCGGCAAGTACCGGGGGGAGCATGCCGTGATCCGCAAGGCGATGAACACAACGGCCCGGGCGCTGCACCAGGCGATTGCGCAGGTCTCCGAAAGCGTAGGTCTCGTGTCCGAGATCGGCCGCAAGATCACCCGGGTCAGCTTCTCGGTTGCCGCCGGTGCCGAGGGGCAGAGCCGGCAACTGAACGAAACCTCCCTGAGCCTCGCCTCGCTGTCGCAAAGTGCCGCCAAAAGCGCCCTGAAATCGAAAGAGGCCCACTGCAACGCGAAACAGGCGACCGAGACCGTAGCCCTGGTGAAGGAATCGATGAACCAGATGCTTTCCTCGATGGACGAGATCAGCGCCGCGGCCGACTCCACCTCGATTATCGCCTGCGATATCAACGGGATAGCGACGGAGACTGGCAGTCTCGCCAGCTCCACCGTGGCCAAGACGGCCCGGAGGAGGATATCCGCCGGGGGGCTCGGGGTGGTAGCCCAGGAGATCCGCAAGCTTTCCCGGCAATGCTCCGAAACGGCCGAGGCGATGAAAGATCTCGAGAGGAAGCTGGTCGCGGAGCACCGGACGGAATTCGCAGCGTTGGTAGAGAACCTGCTCAACATCGCCAGATTTTCCAACCTCCTGGGGGTGAACGCCGCCATTGAGGCGGCCCATGTCGAGGTAGCGGGCAACGAATTCAAGGTGATGACCGACGAGACCCAAAGCCTGGCGATCAGGTCGGCCGACGCGGCCAAAACCACAGGCAGGCTCACCCAGTCCTCGGCGACCCTCTCCCGGGGCGGCGTCACTCTCTCCAAGGAGATCGACCGGCAGCTCGGGGGGGCGGTGCAGGGGGCCCGCGCCATCGCCGTCTTTGCCGATGAAATACTCTCCACAATTCATGAGCAGACCGCGGGGCTGGAGCAAATTAGCAAGACGGCGACGCAGATTACCGGCGTCACCGAGAAGAACGCCAGCGGCGCGGCGGAGTCGCTCAGCGCGGACAAGGGGCTGGAAGGCGAGGTGGACAAGCTCTCGAAGTTGGTGAATGCCTTCAAGTTTTGAGCTTGGGCACCCCGTCCTCAGTCTCATCCTTGAGCAGTACCCCGGACAGGCCGTGCCTCAGGGCCTGCTCCGCCAGGCTCAGAAGTTTGGCGGCGGCCTCCTGGTAGCCGATCCCTTCCGGCGGGCGGATGTTGGAGATGCAGTTGCGCTGGGCGTCGCTGTTTCCAGGCTGCGGCGCAAAGCCCAGGTACAAGCCGAGGCTGTCGGCGGCGCTTAAGCCCGGGCGCTCGCCGACCATGATCACCACCACCCGCGCGGCGAGGGTGCTGCCGATGTCGTCCATGAGGGCGACGCGGCCGTTGGCGACCAGGGTGATCGGGGCGAGGCTTAACCCCCTGGCACGGCAGCCGTTCACGATCTCCCGCAACAGCTCGAAGCCGTGGCGCTGGACGGCGGTCGAGGAGAGGCCGTTGCTGACGATGAGCGCCAGATCGGCCGCGTCTCCCCTGGCCCCTCTCAGGTGCTCCCGCGAGGCGTCGGTCAGCACCCGGCCGAGGTCGGGGCGGCGCAGGTACTCGCCGCGGCTGGCGACCGGCGTTTCCAGCACCAGGGCCTCCGCGCCGAGACCCCGCACCCTTTCGACGCAGGCGTCAATCTCCCAGGGCAGCTGCACCGCGTCCCGCGCCCGGGCGTGGGACAATTGGAACTCGATGAGGGCGCGGGTGGGGAGGGCGTGTCCCGCCCGCCCGAGGGCGATGCGCGCCTGGGTGAAGCGGCGCAAGGCAAGCCACGGATCGTTCATCTGTCGCCTCTCTATCGTCTCCGGATACCTATGATAAACTGCGAGATCGGCTTCCCGCCCTTAGCTCCTTCCCGCCAAGCGGAAGGGGCGGGGGAGGGGGCTTTAGCCCGGTTGCTGCATCAGTTCCCTGAGGGCGCCCGCCAGCCCTGGCGGTGTGGCCTTTCCGGCCAGGGCGTTCTGCCCGTCGAAGATCCCCATCCGGTTCAGCCAGTTCTCGAATTCGGGCGCGGGGCGCAGTCCAAGCACGCGGCGCAGGTAAAGCGCGTCATGGAACGAGGTGCTCTGGTAGGCCAGCATGACGTCGTCGGCGCCGGGAACCCCCATGAGATAGCTGCAGCCGGCCACCGCCAGGAGCGTCATCAGGTTGTCCATGTCGTTCTGGTCGGCCTCGGCGTGGTTGGTGTAGCAGACATCGCACCCCATCGGCAGACCCAACAGCTTGCCGCAGAAATGATCCTCCAGCCCGGCGCGGATGATCTGTTTGCCGTCGTATAGGTATTCGGGTCCTATGAAGCCTACCACCGTGTTGACCAGCAGGGGGGAGAAGGCGCGGGCGACGGCGTAGGCCCGCGCCTCGCAGGTCTGCGCGTCCACCCCGTGGTGCGCGTTGGCCGAAAGCGCGCTCCCCTGGCCGGTTTCGAAGTACATCAGATTGTCGCCCAGGGTCCCGCGGCTATAGGATTGCGCCGTGTCACGGGCCTCGGCCAAAAGAGCCAAGTTGACGCCGAAGCTTTTGTTGGCCGCCTCGGTCCCGGCGATGGACTGGAACACCAGGTCCACCGGGGCGCCGCGGCGCATCAGGAGGAGGGTGGTGGTGACATGGGCCAGCACGCAGGACTGGGTGGGGATTTCGTGGCGCCGGATGATGTCGTCCAGAAGGTGCAGCAGGCGCTCCACGTTGCGCGGGCTGTCAGTGGCCGGGTTGATGCCGATCACCGCGTCGCCGCTGCCGTACAGCAGGCCGTCCAGGATGCTGGCTGCGATGCCGCGGGGGTCGTCCGTCGGGTGGTTCGACTGCAGCCGGGTGGAGAGGCGGCCGGCAAGGCCGATGGTGCCGCGGAACCGGCTGGTCACTTGGCAACGCCTGGCCGCGGCGATCAGGTCCTGGTTGCGCATGATCTTGGCGACCGCCGCTGCCATTTCCGGGGTGAGCCCCTGGCGAACCGCGGCGATTTCACCGTCCGCGGTGGCATCGCTCAAGAGCCACTCGCGCAGCTCCCCCACGCTGAGAGACGCAACCGGGGCAAATGCGGCCGGGTCGTGGGACTCCTCGATGAGCCGGCTCACCTCGTCCTGCTCGGGAGGGATCAGCGGTTCCGCGAGAAACCGTTTGAGCGGCAGCTCGGCTAACAGCCACTGCGCGACGGCGCGCTCCTCCTCCGTGTCGGCGGCGATCCCCGCCAGCTGGTCCGCCGAGCGCAGCGGCGACGCCTTGGCCAAGAGGGTCTTCAGGTCACGGAACCGGTAGCTGCGCCCTCTGCACGATTTGATGTACCTCAAGGTGATGTCTCTCCCTAAAGCTGATCCATTGGAGCTGCCAGGTCCACTACGGAAAAGATAAGTCATTATTTCAGTCGCCGCAATGGGAAATATACCGGTTGTCAGCCAGCTGATGCTTAAGCGCAACTGACCAACCAGAGTGGCAGTGGCTTGCTGATCCATATTGGCCAGCCACTAAAACGTTAATAATGATATTGACAATCGATTTCTGATGGGTAAAATACTAGCTAAATTAAGTGCAGATTGACATGCGGTCTCTGGGGGGCTCCGGGGAACTGGCTTATTTGAACGACAGCAGAGCCGGTGCATGAGGGGAAACGAAGATGATAATCGCGGTGGATTTTGACGGGACCTGCACGACTCATGAATACCCGCGCATTGGACGCGAGATCGGGGCGGCCCCGGTACTCAAGAGGCTGGTCGAGGCAGGTCACCAGCTGATACTCTGGACCATGCGCAGCGGCCAGGAGCTGGAGCAGGCGGTGCAGTGGTTCGCGGAGCGCGGAATCCCGCTCTTCGGGGTAAACGGCGATCCGACCCAGCAGATTTGGACCGCAAGCGCCAAACCGTACGCGCAGCTCTACATCGATGACGCCGCGCTGGGGTGTCCGTTATGCCAGCCGCGCTTTTCCGGCGAACGCCCGTACGTGGACTGGGAGAAAGTGGAACGGCTCCTTTTTCCCGAGCAGGAGATGGCGGGGAGGGCTATTGGGGAGAAAGCCGCGGAGAGCAGCGGCAGCCAACCCACGGCAACGCTCCGGGCAGAGAGTCTGGCAGTGAAAATCCTGGCATGTCTGGGAATCATGTCCTGAGCGTCAGTATCTGAAGCCCACTAACTGGAGTATCTTTGAAAAAGAGTTACCTAGAGTGGTGCTAATCTTCCTCAGTTCACCTTCCTCCCCCTTCAAGGGGGAGGTCAGGCTTGCGCGCCGTAGGGCGCTTCAGCCCGCAGGTAGGAGAGGGATGGGGGTGCTCTGGCGCCGGTTTAACCCCATCCCCACCCTGGCCCTCCCCTGAAGGGGAGGGAGGTTTTTTCCTGATAGACAATGACGTTCTGGATTGGTTTAGAACCCGTGTGAACGAGCAGGGTGGAGGCAACTAGCAGACCATGATGAACCGGGCGCTTCGATCTTGCCTGCGTGAAGCAGCCTCTCAAAGAACTCATACAGGAAGCTGTCCGGGAAGAACTTTCGAATTTAAAGCTTGCGCTCTAATAGCCGTCCCGGTCAAGTAGCACCAAAAATTGCTGCCTGCCGCAGCGTGATTCCTCCCGGATGCATAGTCCCGACTAGAAAATTTGACCCGCATAAACAAAATGCCTTGACTTTGTCGCCCTGAGTTGATAAAAAGTTCAAGTTGCACTCAGCTGGAAAGCAGGCGCGTAGCTCAGGGGTAGAGCACTAGCTCGACACGCTAGGGGTCGGCGGTTCGAAACCGCCCGCGCCTACCATCAGAAAGAAACCTTCTTTACGAGGTTCGACGGAGGCATCGAGTTTCGATGCCTCTTTCTGTTTGTACAAAAGGGGCTTCAAGTCATGAATCAGATAAAGGTTTCGCTCCCGGACGGCTCCGAACGGTCCCTGCAGGAAGGATCGACGATTTTCGACCTCGCGGCATCGATCGGTGCCGGGCTCGCCAAGGCGGCCATTGCCGGCAAGATCGGCGGCAACCTGGTGGACCTCAACACCCGGCTCTGCGACGGTAACCGTGTGGAGATCGTCACCGAGAAGAGCCCTGAGGCGCTCACCATCATCCGCCACTCGACCTCGCACCTGATGGCCCAGGCGGTGAAGACGCTTTTCCCGCAGGCGAAGGTCACCATAGGCCCGGCCATCGAGACCGGTTTTTATTACGACTTCGACGTGGATCACCCCTTCACGCCGGAAGACTTAGAGAAGATAGAAGAAAAGATGCGCGAGCTCGCCAAGGCCGATCTGAAGATCGAGCGTTCCGAGCTCTCCAGCTCCGACGCCATAGCACTCTTTAAGGGGATGGGCGAGGACTACAAGGTCGAGCTGATCACGGACCTGGGCGCCGAAACGGTTTCGCTCTACATCCAGGGTGACTTTGCCGACCTCTGCCGCGGGCCGCATCTGCCCAAGACCTCCTTCATCAAGGCCTTCAAGCTCACCTCCATCGCGGGCGCCTACTGGCGCGGCGACGAGAAGCGCCCCATGCTGCAGCGGGTCTACGGCACCGCCTTCGTCGACAAGAAGGAGCTGGACGCCTACCTAGCGCGGATCGAGGAAGCCAAGAAGCGCGACCACCGCAAACTGGGCAAGGAGCTCGACCTCTTCTCCTTCAATGACGAAGTGGGGGCGGGCCTGGTCATCTGGCACCCGAAAGGCGCCATGCTGCGCACGGTCCTGGAAGACTTCGAGCGCAAGGAACACTTCAAGCGCGGCTACGACATCGTGCTCGGCCCCCAGATCCTCAAGACCGAACTCTGGCAGCGCTCCGGGCACTACGAGAACTACCGCGAGAACATGTACTTCACCACGATCGACGAGCAGAGCTACGGCGTGAAGCCGATGAACTGCCTGGCCCACATGATGATCTACAAGTCGCAGCTGAGAAGCTACCGCGACCTGCCGCTGCGCTATTTCGAACTGGGCACCGTGCACCGCCACGAGCGCGCCGGCGTCCTGCACGGCCTTTTGCGCGTGCGCGGCTTCACCCAGGACGACGCCCATATCCTGTGCACCCCGGACCAGCTTGACGCCGAGATCAAGGGCGTGCTCGCCTTTGTGGGGGACATCATGGGGATCTTCGGCTTCGAGTACGAGATGGAACTTTCCACCCGCCCGGAAAAGTCGATCGGCTCCGACGAGGCCTGGGAGCTGGCCACCAACGCGCTGCACTCGGCCCTGAAGGATTCCGGCCGCGAGTTCGAGATCAACGAGGGCGACGGCGCCTTCTACGGCCCGAAGATAGACATCAAGCTCCGCGACGCGCTTGACAGAAGATGGCAGTGTGCTACAATCCAGTGCGATTTTACCCTCCCGGAGCGCTTCGAACTCACCTATGTCGATGCCGACGGTGAAAAAAAGCGCCCCGTCATGGTGCACCGGGTTATCCTGGGCGCCATCGAACGCTTCATCGGCGTCCTCATCGAGCACTACGCAGGGAACTTCCCGACCTGGCTCGCGCCGGTCCAGGCGATCATCGTCACTGTCACCGACAACCAGATCCCCTACGCGGAGGCCGCTTTCAACACGCTGCGCGCGGCGGGCGTCCGTGTGCAGAAGGATTTCCGCAACGAAAAGCTCGGCTTCAAGATCCGCGAAGCCCAGCTGCAGAAGATACCGTACATGCTGGTCGTGGGCGACAAGGAAGTCGAAAGCGGCCTGCTCGCCCCGAGGTTTCGGGACGGCAAGAACCTTGAGGGGATGACCCCCGAACAGTTCGTTTCCTTTATTGAATCAGAAACCAAAAGCTTTCATTAGGAGGTGGCGTCATAGCTAAACCTACAGTCAACATCAATCAGACCATCAGGGCTAAAGAGGTAAGGGTAGTAGGTGCCGAAAGCGAACAGCTCGGGATTCTTCCGCTCCGCGAGGCCTTGGCGCTGGCCGAGAGCCAGCAACTTGATTTGGTAGAGGTTTCGCCGACAGCCGTACCTCCGGTTTGCCGTATCATGGATTACGGCAAGTTCAAATATCAGCAGGCCAAGAAGCAGGCGGAAGCCAAGAAGAAACAGGTGCAGGTGGAGCTCAAGGAAGTGAAGCTCAGACCCAAGACCGACGTGCACGACCTGGAGTTCAAGGTGAAGCACGTGCGCCGCTTCCTGGAAGAGGGGAACAAGGCGAAGATCACCGTCGTCTTTCGCGGACGCGAGATCACGCACCAGGAGCTCGGCATGGCCGCCCTGGAGAAGTTCTCCGCGGAGCTTGCCGACATAGCGATCGTCGAGGTGCGCCAGAAGATGGAAGGGCGCAGCATGTTCATGATCGTCGCGCCGAAAGTAAAAACGACTAAATAATACCACCACCATAAAGGAGTAGTCACCAATGCCTAAAATGAAGACCCATAGGGGCGCCGCCAAGCGTTTTAGCAAGACCGGCACAGGCAAGATCAAGATGAGCCACGCCTTCACCAGCCACATCCTCACCACCAAGACGAGGAAGAACAAGCGTAACCTCAGAAAGGGCGGGATTGTCGCTGCAGCCAACCACAAGGCGATCGCCTGCCAGATTCCGTACAAATAAATCGGGACATCCATCCGGGCTTTCAGTACACCTGTAGGAGCGTCCTCCCGGACGCGAATTCTACGAGTCGAAGCAAGGCCGGCTGGAACCCGTTGCCGAAGTCCGAGAACCGTGAGGAAACGTCTCCCCTTGCGGATCCGGCTAATTAAAAACCAGAAGGAGTATGTATGCCAAGAGTAAAGCGCGGTTTTAAAGCGAGACACAGAAGAAACAAGGTTTTGAAGCTTGCCAAGGGCTACCGCGGCGCGAGAAGCAAACTGTTCAGAAGCGCCACTGAGGCGGTGGACCGTGCGTTAAACTACGCGTTCCGTGACAGAAGGGTGAAAAAGAGGGACTTCCGGTCGCTCTGGATCACCAGGATCAATGCCGCAGCGAGGATCAACGGTCTCTCCTACAGCAAACTGATCCACGGCCTGAAGCTGGCCAAGGTGGAAATCGACAGAAAAGTCATGGCCGACCTGGCCGTGTCCGATCCGAAGGGTTTCACGGCGATTGCCGCCGTCGCCAAAGCCAACTTCTAATACATTCCGCGGGCATAAAAAAAGAAATGGGATAGCGATGTCTCATTTCTTTTTTTTATCGCGGCGAGTTGGTTGCAACGCTTAAAAACCTTTCAAACGGGGTGAAGCGCTGCCTGACCCCATCCCCCTGCTGTCCTCCCCCTTGAAAGGGGAGGGACGCCACGCAGCTGATCGTCTCTTGAATTAGACGGACCCCACTCAACTGGTCGTCACTTGAAGGGACGCGAATTAGATAGCGATGACACTACTGACAATAGGGCTTACATCATGAAGGATAAACTGGAAGGGCTGTTAAGCGATGCTGTAGCGGAACTGGCAAGCGCCGCGACCGAGGACGGGCTGCAGGAGCTGCGGGTCAAGTACCTGGGGAAAAAGGGGGCTTTGACCGGCGTCATGAAGGGACTGGGTGCGCTTTCCGCAGAGGAGCGCCCGGTCATCGGCCAGGTGGTCAACTCGGTGAAGGGGCGCCTCGAGGAGACTTTCGACTCCCGCGCCCTGGAGATCCGCGAGCAGGTCAAGGCGGCGCGACTCTCCACCGAACGGATCGACGTGACCCTGCCGGGCCGCCGCAGGGTGCTCGGCTCCAAGCACCCGATCACCCTGGTGACGGAAGAGATCTGCGCCATCTTCGCCGCTCTGGGTTTCGGGGTTGCCGAGGGTCCCGAGATCGAGCACGACTTCTACAACTTCGAGGCGCTCAACTTCCCAAAGGATCATCCGGCGCGCGACATGCAGGACACCTTCTTTGTGGCCGAGAACGTGCTCCTAAGGACCCACACCTCGCCGGTCCAGATCCGCACCATGCTGAAGCAGCAGCCGCCGGTGCGCATCATAGCTCCCGGCACCGTGTACCGCTGCGACTCCGACGCCACCCATTCGCCCATGTTTCACCAGATCGAGGGGCTCATGGTCGACAAGGGGATCACCTTCGGCGACCTGAAGGGGATTTTGACCCTCTTCACCAGCCAGCTGTTCGGCTCCGACATCGGCGTGCGCTTGCGTCCCTCCTTCTTCCCGTTCACCGAGCCTTCCGCCGAGGTGGACATCGCCTGCGTCATCTGCCGGGGCAAGGGGTGCCGTGTCTGCAAGGAGACCGGGTGGCTGGAGATACTGGGGGCCGGCATGGTCGATCCCGAGGTGTACCGCCACGTGGGGTACGACTCCGAGATCTACACCGGCTTCGCCTTCGGCATGGGGATCGAGAGGATTGCCATGCTGAAGTACGGAATCGCCGACATGAGGCTCTTGTTCGAGAACGACCTCAGGTTCTTGAAGCAGTTTTAAAAACAAGTCAAAGGCTCGCACACGGATAAAAATCTGAAACAAAGACAGAAAGGCAGGATTAACCCTGACTGCCGGGTTTAAGTCTTTAATCCAAAGACTTCGCTTTATCTGCAGTTTCGCCTTTGTTTCCGTGTCAATCCGCGTGCCAAGGTTTTCAGGTTTTCAATTCTATTAGGAACGTGAAGCTATGATAGTTACCTATAACTGGATCAAGGAATTCGTCGATTGCGACCTGCCGGCCGAAGAGCTGTCCCATCTCCTTACCATGCTCGGCCTCGAGGTCGAGCGCATGGAGGTCGTGGGCGGCGGCATGGACGACGTGGTGGTGGCCCAGGTGGTGGAAAAGGCCCAGCACCCCAACGCGGATAAGCTCTCCCTGTGCCGGGTGAACGACGGCAGCGAAATCCTCACCATCGTCTGCGGCGCCCAGAACTTCAAGAAGGGCGACAAGGTGGCGCTGGCTAAAATCGGAGCGACGCTTCCGGGCGACTTCAAGATCAAGCGCTCCAAGATCCGCGGCGAGGAATCCTTCGGGATGCTCTGCTCGGAAAAGGAACTCGCCCTCGCCACCGAGTCCGAGGGGATCATGATCCTCCCGGAGAGCTTCCAGCTCGGCACCCCGCTCTTCGACGCGCTCGGCACCAAGGACATCATCTTCGAGATCGGCCTCACCCCGAACCGCGCCGACTGCCTGAGCGTCGTGGGGGTCGCGCGCGAGATCGCCGCCAAGCTCGGCAAGAAGGTGCACTATCCGGGCCTGGAGGTGGTCGAGACCGGCGCGCCCATCGAAAGCATTGCCAAGGTCAGCATCGAGTCTCCCGCGCTCTGCCCGCGCTACACCGCGCGCCACATCTCGGGGTGCACCCTGGCCCCGTCGCCCGCCTGGCTCACCGACCGCCTGCGCGCCGCCGGCATCCGCGCCATCAACAACATCGTGGACGTCACCAACTACGTTCTCCTCGAGTACGGCCACCCGCTGCACGCCTTCGACTTCCGCCTCTTGGCCGGCGGACGGATCGTGGTCGCCGCCGCTGGCGAAGGGGAGCTCTTCGGCACCCTGGACGGCCAGGAGAGGCTCCTGACCGCGGCCGACCTGACCATCCGCGACGCCGAGAAGGGAGTGGCGCTCGCCGGGATCATGGGGGGCGGCAACTCGGAGATAGGGGAGGGGACCAGCGAGGTGCTTCTGGAGAGCGCCTACTTCGATCCCTCCGCCATCAGGAGGACCTCCAAGCGCCTCGGGATCCACACCGAGTCCTCGCACCGCTTCGAGCGGGGCACCGACGTGGCGGGGCTCACCCGCGCCCTGGACCGCGCCGTGTCCCTGATCGCCGAGCTCTCCGGCGGGGCGATCGCCAAGGGGACCATCGACGTCTACCCCGAGCCGATCGAGCCCAGGACCATAACCGCGCGGCTCGCCCGCATCAACGCGGTCTCCGGTCTCAGCCTCTCGGCGGCCGAGGTGCGGGACATCTTCGAGCGCCTGGAGTTCACGGTGAGCGAGAGCGAAGCCGGCGTCTTCCGGGTGCAGGTGCCGCTCTTCCGGGTCGACCTGGAGCGCGAGATCGACCTGGTCGAGGAAGTGGTGCGCCTGAACGGCTTCGAGAAGGTGCCGCTCACCCTGCCGTGCGCCTCGGTGCTCTCCGAGCTCCCCTCCGCCTCCCAGAGGCTCACCTCCCGCATCAAGGAGCTGCTGGTATCCCAGGGGCTCTCCGAGGTGATCAACTACAGCTTCGTGGCCCCGTCCAGCTGCGAGAAGATCCTGCTTTCCACCGACGACTTCCGCAGAAAGGGAGTGGCGCTTTTGAACCCGATCTCGGACGAGCTCTCCGTGATGCGCACCACGCTCCTGCCGGGCCTGCTGGAGACGGCGGTCAAGAACATCAACTTCCGCACGCTCGACCTGCGCATCTTCGAAATGCGTCGCATCTACATCCCGAGCGGGGCAAACGAGCTGCCGGACGAGCCGCTCTACCTCTCGGCGCTTTTAACCGGCCGGCGCGACCCCGAGGGGTGGAACCAGTCCAAGGGGGATCTCGACTTCTTCGACGTGAAGGGGCTCGTCGAGAGCGTCCTGGACGACCTGCAGGTCACCGGGGCGAGGTACTCCGCTCAAGGGCTCGACCCCTACTACCACCCGGGTAAGGCGTGCCGCATCATCTGCGGCAACCGCGAGCTCGGCTCCTTCGGCGAGCTGCACCCGAGCGTCCAGGAGAACTACGGCATCGCCGCGCCGCTTTTCTACCTCGAGCTCAACTTCGAAAAGCTGATCGGCGTCAGGAAGGAGACGGTCGCGGCCCAGGTGCCGTCGCGCTTCCCGTCCACCTTTCGCGACATCGCCATGCTGCTTCCCGCAGAAACGCCTGCCGCCGAGGTCGTGGCTTGCGTCCAGGGAGTCAAGGCGGCGGAGCTGGAGGGGGTAGAACTGTTCGATCTCTACACGGGGGGGAACATCCCTGCGGGAGAGAAGAGTATCGCCATACGGGTACGCTACGGCTCCCGGGAGAGGACCCTCACCGACGACGAGGTGAGCAAACTGCATCAGCGCGTGATGGCGGCCCTGCAGAAAAAATTAAATGTTTCCTTTAGATAAAAATGGGTTGCGAAAATAGAAGCCCTATGGTATTAGATTAAGCCGCTGATGATGAACGGAAAAAATGAAATGCTGAACCTGTTGAGGGGGTTATGACCAAAGCGGACATCGTAGAGAAAATTTATGAGAAGGTTGGATTTTCCAAAAAGGAATCTGCCGAACTCGTTGAAACTGTCTTCGACCTGATCAAGACGACCCTGGAAGACGGGGACAAGATCAAGATTGCAGGCTTCGGCAATTTCGTGGTGAAGGAAAAATCTGACCGCCGCGGTAGGAATCCTCAGACGGGCGAGGAGATCACCATTGTGGCGAGGAAGATTCTCACCTTCAAGCCGAGCCAGGTGTTGAAGAGCGCCATCAACAGTCAGTAACGATGACTACCGGGATTCCGGACAAGCACTACCTGAGGATCGGTGAAGTTTCTGCCGTGACCGGGCTACCTGCTTCGGTGCTCCGTTTCTGGGAGAGCGAGTTCGGTTTCCTGAGACCGAAAAAGAGTTCTTCGGGGCAGCGGCTTTACACAAAGGCAGACATAGAACAGGTAACAGAGATACAAAAGCTGCTATACGCCGAGAAGCTCACCATTGAGGGGGCTCGCAAGCGTTTGGAAGTTAGAAAAAGGTACCATAAGCCGGAGGTCTCCAAGGAATCACTCGAAGCCATCCTCGAGGATGTGAGAGGGGAGCTTAGAAGTTTACGGGATCTGTTGCAATAACAGGTTTTAATCGGTGCGTAGCGCAGCCTGGTAGCGCACTAGACTGGGGGTCTAGTGGTCGCAAGTTCGAATCTTGTCGCACCGACCAATTAAATCAAGGACTTAGCTTTCAAGGCTAAGTCCTTTTTTTGTTTTATGCCCTGATTATGTAGCACATATGTAGCAACAGCCGAGAAATATGTAGCATCTTTATCTCTCCCGGGATGCCGCTAAAGGAAAATATCTTTCGTGTCTATTCACCTGCCATGTCTTCAACAAACCGTACAACCACGCTTTCTACATACCGGCATGCACGGCCGATTTTTCGATAGGGAAGGGCGGCATAAGGTCCTTTCCCGAAACGGCCCATCGACAGGGCGCCTCGTGATGCTCCAGGCAGGTAGAGCTGCACAACCTGGATGTCGGTTAACATTCGTTTTGACTTGGCTGCAAGGTCCCACGATAGCGGCATGGCATCTGGATGTTTGGCGCAGCGTATGGTTTTATTTTTCCGTTCTTCCATAGGTTACTCCTTACCGTGAAGCAAGATGAGGATAATCAGTCGCGCAATGGCGCTTTCACCCCTGTTTTGCTGAGTGGTCGTCCTGGCCTGGGCGGCCAAGGGTAGTCTTGTGCAAACCTCCAGGGCGTCTCTTACCCTGGGCGTTTGTAGCGAGGGGGTGACCTCTCTCCGTTGACCAGTTTCGGGAACGTTTACGAGGCGCCGGGACAGGGCGCTAACTGTCTAATCCTTGGCTCCGGCCAGTTCAACCGGGTTTTCCTTCATATAGGCCATAAATTCCTTGTCCGAATTGAAGAAGCTCGTAAATATTTCGTTGGTTATGAAATCCTTGTCCGGGTCTATGCCATAGAGCGCCCCGTAGGCTCTGAGATACATCCTTAACTGCGCGATTGTTGCGTCGGGCAGCTTGAATGAGATGGCGGATTTATGCGGGGGAATATCCGCAGGGCGCACTTTCAGAGTTTTTGCCATGGCTGGTCTCCTTCCTTTTTGACAATTTCGGGAATAACTCTTCAAAATTGTAAAGAGCTAATCTGCGTAGGGTTTTAAAATCATGTCCTTGGTCACGAAGATGTTGATTCTCATGCCCGGGGACACCTCGATGGTCGGCTGCAGGTTCAGGTTTTTTTGCGTTATCTGCTGGCCTGCCTGGTTCAGGTTGGTAGCCGCCCCCGCCGTGGCGAGCTGCCCGAAGCTGGGAGGCGAGATCGCCGTGCCCTGGCCGCCCACGGCAACCTGGGCGGTAGCCCCCAAAATGCTTCCGAGCACCACGCCGGTTACGAGCTTCCCATAATGGTTGTTGATGCTGCCCGAGACTCCCGCGTAGCCCGACAGGTCGATGCCGGGCATGTTCTCCAGGGAGATCGAGTTTCCGTTGGGCATGATGACGCGGGTCCAGACCACCAGGATCCTTTCCTGGCCATAACTTATCTTGGAGTCGTACTCCCCGATGTAGCGGGAACCTATCGGGATCAGCAGATAGCGGCCCGATACCGTGTCGTACACGTTCTCCCTTGCCTGGGCGGTGATCTGGCCCGGCAGATCCGAATTTATCCCCGTTATCAAAACTCCCGGCAGGATGGTGCCCGCCTTCACCTCATAGGGCGATATCGGGGTCAGGAGGCTCGTTCTCAGGTAGGGGAAGCCCCTGCGGTCCTCCTTGTTGAAACTCCGTTTCTCCCCCTGCTGGTTCTGGTCCTCCTGCTCGCCCGGTCCCTGGACGGCGGACATTTTTTCAAGGATCTTGGTCATTCCGCCGCTTGGATCCGGAGGCGGCAGGTTTTGCGCCAGGGTTGTCGCCGACGCGCCGTCGCGCATTGCCCCGCCGCCGTTTCCAAAGGAAAGCGGCGCCTTGGTGGCGCTCTCCTGATCCTTCTGGCGCTGCTCCTTCACGGTAAACAGCCGCTGTACCAGGCCCGTGTTATTCTGGGCACCGGCCGTCTGGTTGCCGCTGTCGGTCCCGTTAACCGTAGCGGCACCCTGAATCGGATCCTTTTCTGCATGCTTTGCGGTTTTTTGCAGGTCGCTGTACTTACCGGGCATTGCCGCGACACTATCCGGAAGATTATTGTTCAGCTCACTCTCGGTCGCTTGCACCCTTTGCGCGTCCTTCGGGGTTTCCTGCAACGCGGGCTTCTGTGGCGGCTCAAAAGTGGATGCCAGGGCAAGTGCCACTACTGCCAGGAGGGCGCCGCTTAACACCAAGAGTATGCGCCGGCTAAATTTGGTCACCTGGATCTTTACAGCTTTCAGAAGATTTCCCCCCTTCGCCGGCTGTTCGGCCGCGGCGCTGACTTGGTCCGGGAGCTCCTTTGAGGGCTCCTCCGGAAGTTCCTTGGAAAGCTCCTTTTGAAGCTCTTCCGAAACCTTATCCGGAAGGTCTATCGTTGCAGATGTCGGTTCTTTCTTCTGATCCGGGACTTGGCCCGGAAGGTCGCTGGTATCCATGACAGCCCCCCCTTTTCTTTTTATCGTCCCGATCTCACCTTGGGCAATGCCGAGGAAGACCACCACCCCGGTTTTTCCTTTACGATGCTTACTATGTCGTTCTTTCCGCAGCGCAGCTCCCCTTCCGAGATAAGGCGGTCCACCACGAAGTAATCGCCCTTCACCCGGTAGTTGACCAGGTTCAATTCCTTCCCCTCCTTGATGAAGAAGGCCGGCGCCTCGCTGTTCTTCATGCCCGGGGCCATCTGGATATAGGTTTTCTGCCCGTCATCGAAAATTCTGACCGGGGTCCAGGAGTAATCTCCCGTCGGACTGATCCGGTATTTGAAATTGAGATCGGCGGCTACCAGGCCCGGGCCGGCGACCTGTGCGTCCAGGCGCTGCTGCTCCTGCTTGATGCCGGTAAAGGCGATTGCCGACTCCTCCGGGTAGTTCCATCCCACGGTCGGGACGAAAAAGCTGTCCGAGGATTTGGCATAAAGCCGGTAGGCGTGCCGGTCGGTGGTGATCAGGAAATTGGTTTCTATGTTCGGATGCACCGGCTTTACCAGGATATGGGTGATGGCGCTCGCTCCCGACCCGCTTACCGTCTCCCCGACAATCCAGCGCGTGGTGTCGCCTGCGACCGGCGCGCTGGTCGGCTTTTCGCCGGGCTGCAGCTGCACGTCGATTACATGGTTGACGGCGCCATAGATGAGATAGATGGCGTCCGGGACATAGTTGTAAATGGTCTTTGATTCCACGCTCATGGAATTTACCGGGCGCTGGATGGCATCCCGTATGTGCCCGTTTACCGCGTCCCTGTCCTGCTGGGCCTCCAGGGCCTGGATGCGGGCCTGCAGGTTTTCCACCAGGTCGTCCCGCCTCTGCCGGGCCGTCTTTTTAGCCACCCTTTTGGGGCCAGGTTTCGAAGGCTTGATATCGATACCCTTGGGTGCGTCTGTTGCGGGTACCGGCTGCTGCACCGTTAACGGGCTCGCATGCAGGCCGTCAACCAGGGGAACCGTAGGGGGGATGGCCGGCACCACGGGGGTTTTTATCTCTTCCGCCTGGACGGCAAAGGCGAACAACAGGAGAAACATGGCGCAGTAAAGAGATGCTTTCATGGGATACTCCTTGTAGTTTTTCAATATTTTTATACGTCCCTGGACCAGCTGAACTGCTTGATGAAGAGGCCCAGGGGATTGACCCGCAGCTTTCTTTCGTCGGTCGGGGGGACCAGCTCGATGTTGAAAATACCGGTCATCCCCTTGGTTCCGGTCGATACCCCCTCCTTGCTGAAATCTGTCTCCTCCCAGCGGATCTGATAGGTGTCTTTCGAGAGCGGCACCACGCTTTTCACGTGGACGGCCACCGTCTCCTGTCCGATCTTGGCAAACGGCTGTTCACGGTTGGCGATTTCGTTCAGCGTGTTGGCGGCGCCCTTGCGCAGATAATCATAGGCCGTGAGCCATTGATTCTTGGCGACCACCGGGTCCAGGGGGAGGGAGCGGACGTTGGTGATAAACTGGATCAGGAAATGCTCGATTACCGGCTTGCCCGGCCGATAATTGATCTGCCGGGCCGGGGCTATGGCCTGGACTATTCCGTCGCTATTCACCTGCACCACATAGGGAGTCACGGTGGATTTGGCGGACTGGAAAACCAGGCCCCCGGCCAGGATCGCCGCAAGCGCAGTGGTAGAGAGTGCCGCCAGGCGCCAGTTTCTTGCCTGCACCCGTGCGTTTCCTATGCGGTCGTCCCACTCTTCAGCTGCTCGCTGATAAGGGGTGACCGGGGCCTGTGCGGGTTTGTAGTTTGCTGTCTGTGCCTGAAACTCTTTCATGATGGGTACTCCTTTCGGTTTGCCGGTTAATCGGGTGGAGCCGTTGCTGGCGTTGATGGTCCGCCTCGCCCTGCGCCACCAACACTAGCCGCCGCGCCGGTCGCGGGCGATCCGCCAGCTCCAGTCGCCCCTCCGGCGCCTGCTGCCGCTCTGACCGCTGAAATCGCTCCCATGGCCGCAGTTGCGGCAATGGCTGTCGTGGCTACGACCGGTCTCGTTACGGCGCCGGCTGTCAAGGAGGGGGAACCGCTCATCAAGCCGCCGGCAACGGAGGACGCATGCCAGGCCAGGCCCGCGATGGTCGCGGCAATCAAAAAAAGTATCAGCACCTGGTTGAAATCCGGATTTGGCGCCATTTGTAAACCGGCCAAAATGGGGATTGCCGTGGTCAGGATGAAGGAAAGCACCATGAGGCGCACCCCAAAGGAAATGATCGATCCGAAAACCTTTTCCGCCAGGAACGCGGTATATTTGAGGGTTCCAAACGGTATCAGGATCAGGCCCAGGACCGAGATCAGATAAAATTCGAGATAGGTGATGAAAACCCCTATCGCCAGACCGAAAAAAGCGAGCATCACCAATATTTCGGCAAGTCCGGCCAGGATGATCTTCGGAACATTCAAGGGGTTATAGCCGGCTATCGCATCGTCTATCGGTTTTGCCAGGCCAAAACCGACACTTATTATCTGCGAGGGGTCTTTGAGCAGATTCATGGAACTGGCCCCCGTGCTGCCTCCTCCCGCCTTCAATCCGACATAGACAAAGCCATTCACCATGCAGTTAATCAGGTAAGGGTACTTGGCAACCACGAAGATGAAAAACCCGATCTTTATGATTCTCTTTAACAGCTCCACCATGACGTTATCATCGCAAAGTAGCCACCAGAGTGCAGCAATGGCCACTTCAAGGGTCGCCAGTTTTCCCAGGAGATCCATAGCGTCTTGATAGAGGTTTGAATACCCTCCGGTAAATGCAGTTTCAAAGGTATTCATCACGGTTGTTAATGTCCCAATTTCCACGGGAATTGACATGGGAAGCCCCCTTTCAGTGCAAAACGCCCAGGCTCGGATTGACTACCGCATTGTTGGTATTGCTCCAGGTGTCGCTCTGCTGCTGGTACCGGTTTGATTCCGCCGCGTCCCTCGAGGACCGCTCGGCCAGATAGGCCGCGTCCGCCTTTGCGGTCGCCGTCATGAGCTGCTCCATCTGCATCAGCTGCTTGGTCTGCAGGATCAGGAGCTGGTTCAGGACCTGCAGGAGGTCCTTGGTGCCCGAGGCCGCGTCCGAGCGGTCGCTCAGATAGCTGAGCGTGGCCTGGTCCTGGTTCATCGATGCCTGGAGCTTCGTTTCCGTGGTCAGGATATCCATGGAATTCTGCTGGTTCAGCTTGTTCCACTGCATTGCCTGCTGGGCGTAGCTGGAGCTTCCCTGCGTCTTGTAGGTGTCGAAATTGGGATACTGCTGCTCGAACTGGGTCTGCATCCTGGTGAAATCGTTTGACAGGCCGGTTGCGGCGTTCATCACCTGTCTCATGTCGTCCAGTCCGGACAGGTTCGCCTTGAAGTTGAGGCTCTGCAGATGCTTGTATTCGTTCTGAAGCTGTTCAATTTGCCGCGCATATTGCTGGACCTGGGTAGAATACTGATTGTATAGGACATAATAATGGACCAGCAATTGTGCAAATGCCGTCGGGTCAAAAACTACATCACCCACCCCAAACAACGCATAAGATGGTGTGACCTGATATAAATAAATCCAAAAAAATAAATGTAATATTCTGTAATATCTGCACATATCATTTCACGCAGTTCACCCGGCGCACCATGTCATCGGCAAAACATTCGAATTTGCCTTTTGGTGTTCCGGCTATCCAAGTTACATTTGTTGCCCCCCTGTCAATATTTGTTATTGCTATCTGATCCGGCGACAGGCCTTTCCCTATGAATAAAGCATACTCCCGTTGTAAATTAGCTTTCGAGCTGGCGCAGCCACAAATAAGACCAATAAAAGTTGTTAAAAGGATATTTTTTTCCATGTTGATTCCCCCTTTGCGTGACGTTTGTTTTATTTATCCGGAATAATTACCCAACATCTCGGAGCTCAGTTCCTTATGTGCCAGCCAGGCCGCGTTGAATCCGTCCCTGCCGTGCATCCCGAGGATCCGCTGAATCTCCTTCTGTTCTTCCTTGCTGCTCACGGCGCAGTAGGCAAGGGCGAGCGGCCCCAGCCCCAGTTCAAAAAGCCGGTTGCCCAGGGAGCTTTGGTAGTAGTACTGCCGTTTGGGCTGCGCCAGGGCGAGGATCCTCACCTGCCGTTCGTTGAGGCCGAAACGGTAGTAAACCTTCGCCGTCTCCTCCTGCAGCGCCTTGTTGTTGGGAAGAAAAATCCTTGTTGGGCATGACTCGATGAGGGTCGAAGCGATGGTCGAGTCAATTACATCGTTCAGTCCCTGGGTGGCGAAGACCACAGAGACGTTCAGTTTGCGGCACACCTTCAGCCACTCGCGTATTTTCGGGGCGAAAACCGGGTTGTCCAGGAAAACCCAGGCCTCGTTCAGAAAAAGCATGGTCGGAGAGCCGTCGAACCTCTGTTCCAGCCGGTGAAAGAGGTAGGAGAGGGCCGGCGCCACCGCTGCCGGCATGTTCATAAGTGTTCCCATTTCGAACGCCTGCCATCTCGAATAATCGAGGGTGTCGTGGGTGGCGTCGAAAATGCGCCCAAGCGGGCCGTCGATGGATACGAAGCCCAGGGCCTGCTTGATGCCGGTATGCTGGCACAGGGCGATGAAACCGGAGATGGTGCGCTCCCCGACCGGTGCCGTGGCAAGGTTTGAGAGCGTAGCCCAGACGCTTGATTTGATGAGCGGGGTTAAGGCGAGGTTCTCCTGCTGCAATGTTTCCAGCATCCAGCCGGTGGCCCAGGTCCGTTCCTGCTCGTTGTCGATTCCAGCCAGCGGCTGGAAGGCGAGGCCGCTGGGATCCGCGCCGAGATCATAGAAGTCGCCGCGCATCCCGGCGGTCAAGGCCCGGGAACTCCCCCCCTTGTCGAAGATATAGACCTGGGCGTTCTTGTAGCGCATGAACTGGGCCTGCATCGAGGCCATCAGTACGTCCTTTCCCGCGCCGGTCGGGCCGATTATCATGGTATGTCCCACGTCATTTATGTGGAGGGAGAGCCGAAACGGGGTGCTCCCCGAGGTGATGGTGTGCATCAGGACCGGGGCGTCGAAGTGCCGGTTTTTTCCCGGCCCGGCCCACACCGTGGAAATGGGCATCAGGTGGGCGAAGTTCAGTGAATTGAGGAGCGGGCGCCGCACGTTGGCCCTGGTGTGGCCCGGCAGGCTGCCCAGCCAGGCCTCCACGGCGTTCAAATCTTCGGTGATGGTGGTGAAACCCAGGGCGTTTATGGTTTTTTCCACAGCCCTGGTTTTCGCTTCCAGCAGTTTCGGGTCCTCGTCGGCAACGATTACCGTGACCGTGAAATATCCGTAGCTGACCAGGTCATCGGCCAGCTCCTGCAGGGCGGTATCGGCGTCCAGGGACTTGTTGGCCGCGTCCGAGTCGGTCAGGGCGCTCTCCGTGCCGGTGACGGTTTCCCGCAGCATGGTCATCATTCCCTTGCGCTTGGAAAACCATTGCCTGCGGTACTTTTTCAGTTCGGAAAGCGCGTTGGTCTTGTCCAGGGGGAGAAAGCGGGTGCTCCAGCGGTATTCAATGGCGAGCCGGTTCAGGTTGTCAAGGATTCCCGGCGTGCAGCTGCCGGGATATCCCATGATGGAGATCACTCCCAGGAGGTGCTTGCCCAGGCGCGGCTCCAGCCCCCCGGTTACCCAGGGCGGCCATCTGCTTCAGGATCCCTTCCGTCACCCCGGGAAACCTCTTCTCCTCCTGCCATTTAGCCACCTGCTCGGCTATTCGTACACTGCGCTTGGAAAAGAACTCCATTTCCTCCGCGCTCACCCCCTTGATTTCGAAGAACAGCTGGTCGCGGTCGGTGATATATACCTGGTAGCCGGCCTGCCGGTACTGGTGGATCGCCTCCTGCCTTGCCAGCATGCCGAGAGAAATCTTGTCGGTATAGATGTTCTTCGGCTCGTTGGCCTTCCAGGCGCCTTCCGGAATACGGGTCAGGTCGAACAAAAAAACGTGGCTGTGCAGGTCGGGATCCAGCGCCCGGGAGGTCACATGATCGATCTTCGCGGCCACTATGTTGCCGGAGAGCAGCGTGCCATCCGGGGTGCGGTAGTTGCTGTAATGCTCCTCGATATGCACCATGGTGTTCACGACCACACGGTCCCAGATATCCTTCACTTCCCGGTCGCCAGCCGCATAGGCCACGGAAACCGACTTGGGCGCCGACCAGGTGAGGTCGTTGCCGGCCCGGTGGGTTTCCACCTGGTTGCCGTCTTTGTCCCTGGTGATCTTGGGCTTTACCAGCAGAGTCCCGTCCGGGGCCTTTCCCTCGGCCAGGTCGCGGAAATCCGCCTCCGCTACCGGTCCCGCAAGGCCCAGCGCCCCGCTTCCCCTGCCGAGCCACCGGCTCGGCTCGCCGCCTCTCAGGTAATAGTCCTCCCGGGCGAAATACTTGCTGGCATTGGCGGCGCTCATGCCGCCAGGCGACAGGGAAAGCATAGCTGTATCCTTTTTTCAGATTTCTTGGTTTATCTGATTCCCTGACGCGGCACCATGGCGGTCGAGGTGTTCTTGAAGAAAAGGGGGGAGTCGGAACTGTTAACCATGATTTTCTTTTTTTTGACAGGATCCGAAACGGTGGCGGCACCTTCCGCCGGCACGAATAAAACCCGGTAATCCGCCCCGGCCGCCGCGAGAATCCTGTTCACGTAACCGGGGCCTTTCCAGGCCTGGCCGGTGTTGTACGCGGAAAGCGCGTTGAAAAGGGTGAGTCCCGGGTCCTTGTTCGGGTACTGGCGGTAGAAACCGGATAGTATGGTGGTGCCGGCCCGCACGTTCCGGCAGGCATCAAACACCTCCTCGAGCGACAAACCAAGGGAAGCGAGATGACAGCTGTTGATCTGCATCAGGCCCAAATCCACGCTATGACCGAGGGCGAGGAAAGAGGCGGCCAGGGTGACGGCCTCGTCCCTGGTCCGGGGTGAAAAGCTCTTTTTGAGGCTGTTGTTCCCTATGGCCAGCACGTTTCCTCCGCTTTCGACCTGGATGATCGCCCGTGTGGTGCTCGGCTCAACATCCGGGCCGCATTGCGCCAGGAAACTGGCGCTGTAGATTAAACCGGCAAGCAGAAGCATTGTCAGAGCCTTTTAAAAAACCCATAGAGGGCGGACCAGGCCCCGGATCTCGGTCAGACTCACCGGACCCATGTAACGCCCGTCGAAGGAGGTCTTTACCCCCGTAGCCACCGGGAGGAACTGGCCCTCCGGAACCTGCCGGCACCCTTCCAGGCGTGGCAGTGGCAGCCCTTCGCTGTCAACCTGGTAGACCGGGCCGATGCGGACTCCGTTGATCAGGAAAAAGGAGCCCTGAAAACAAACGAGGTCCCCGGAAACGGCGCCGACATGTTTCATAAGCGGCCAGCCAGGCGGAAGCCATTTCCTGCCGTAGACATACTTCCGAAAAGTTTCCGGAATGCTCATAATAACCATGTCACCACGCCTGACCTCCCTGTCGAGCTTAGTCATCCGGTACACCCCTACCGGCTCGCTCTCGGTAAGATTCAGCCAGTACTTCTTGCCAAGGAACTCGGTCGCCACCTGAAAAAGCAAAAGGCAAAGAAGCACCAGGACTGTCTTCTTGATCGGTGCGGGGTCAAGCTTCATGCGTCACCCCAAAAAAAGCTGTTGAAGGAGGGCATCCGACCCTTGGACGAGAGGCATTAAGGCCGCCGGCGGCAGCCGGCACTCAGGCCGAAGACCCGTAACAGATTTGATATGTTTAATGCTATCGGAGGGAGGGTACAGAAACTTAAATATTTTCTAAATTTTTAAACGGCGCGTCGGCCGCCGATCGTCGCGTAAGGCTCTTCCCTTTCGCTGGCCCCAATCAAGCGTCGAGGAATCCCCTTGAAGGGCCTATCGTCCCGGGGGGAGGCTTTTGCCTGCCTGGAGGCTGCCGTCGAGGCGCCGGACAAACTGGGGTGGCGTTAGAGTGCGGTAATTAAGGCGGAATACGGAGAGGAAAACAGCCCGAGATGAGGTCTGATCGTGGAAGAGGGAAGGGAAGGGGGAGGTGCCGCTGCAGGTAACGGAGAAGCCTTTTCCGGTGGGAAGATCAAAAGCCGAGGCTGGCGGGGCGCCCAAATCTCCCGACGAGGAGGTACTACCAGATGGGGAATATGCTTCAAGATGGGTTCCAACATGAAAAACCTGTGCATAAAGTTTGTGTGAGTGACTTCCAAATGGGTAAGAGTACGGTGACTCAGAAACAATGGGAAGCGGTGATGGGCAACAACCCATCTTCTTTCCTGATTGGTGTTAAGCTTCAGCCACTAGCCCTGTGGCGACATATTCTGTGTTGCGGCCAGGCAAGGTCGCATAATCTAGCGGGTGTGAACCCCGCCCCGGAAGGTGGCCAACCACCGGGTAGCAAGTCCTTGGAGATCTGGTGGTAACATCAGGTTTTAAGCGTAGGACAGCAAGCAAGCAGGCCGTAAGCGTAGGACAGCAAGCAAGCAGGCCGTAAGCCGAAAGGATGAAGGGATTGAGCCTCGAAACAGTCACGTTGGGAAGGACAACACTGTACAGAAAGTGGAAGCCAACACAGACATCGACGCTAATGGCAAGGAGATGTCTGCTTCCCCGGGGTCGGAGACCATGGCATGTTTGACACTGGGATTATGCGGCAACCTGGGAGACCCTGCGCCTCTTTCAGATATGAGAGTATGCCGGACAACCGAAGAGGGAGGAAGGCAAATCGGGTGTAGGGAGTCGGATAACCTCGTAGTACCTGTGAAGGCGGGTAATGCCGCTGGAGGAAAGGAGGTTACCCACAGACCCTGCTCAGTGATGTCGAAAGATATTTCATCCGCTTTGGCGTCATCTGCATTTTGGATGAGTTCAAGCGCCATGACGTCATAGCCTTGAAGTCCTTCAAGGTGGGAACGTATGGTGCCGAGCAAGCTCGCTACATATGAGCCACTTGTACTGTTATGTGCGGGTGCATTCATGTTTGTTCTCAAGGCTCCTCGGTGTCGTTTGCAAAGGATTCAGATGCTGGAGACTTCGGCCGGAGAATAGATAAAGAAATTTTCACCGCGAGAGTAATGCATGGCCCGGTCAATGTCAAAAAATATTTAATAAAGAAGCGCTTCCGTGTGCTGGTTAAAGGCGGATGATGAGAGGAGAGGGGAATCGGCCAGGTCATCGTAAAGGCACAGACAAGGGCGGTTTTAACGGCAAACCGTTGAGCGCTTCGTAGCTCTTGCGAGTAAGCGAGGAGTTGCGTCAAATTTTAAAAAGAAAAAAGCACTTGCTCTATTCGCGATTCGCGAATAGAATATGCTCTATGATTTTGAAGCCCCAAGACATAGTGATCCTCCTTAAACTCGTCGCCATCGGCGACCGGCCCTGGTCGTTTAGCTCCCTCGCTCTCGAACTCGGCATGAGTTCGTCCGAGGTCCACGGCGGCATCAAGCGTGCGACGACTTCTCGGCTATACGACCCGAACCGGAAAGTCCCTATCCTGAGATCGCTGCTCGAATTCCTGGTCCATGGGGTAAAGTACGTGTTCCCGCCCGAAGCCGGCAGTCCGACTCGCGGCATGCCCACCAGCTATGCCGCGCCTCCCCTAAACACCCTGATCGTCCAAACTAACGAACTTCCCCCTGTATGGCCGTCCTCCGATGGTAATGCACGCGGATACGAGTTTACCCCCCTCTTTGGTTCGGTTCCAAAGGCAGCGGCAAACGATGGTGTCCTCTACGAGCTTTTGGCCTTAGTTGACGCCATTCGCGACGGCAGGGCCAGGGAACGGGAATTGGCCATAAAGGAGCTAACTAAGAGGTTTAGAACACTTGAATAGGGCTGTAGAGGCCAGCCAAGGGGTGCTTAGACGCATCGCCGTACGCCTTGGTAAATTGAACCGCGTGGAGGTATGTCCAGATTGACCAGGAAACTGAAAAATGATGGTCGGTTCACGCCGTGCTCCATCGAAGATGGCGATGAGTTGTATCCGAATGGAATCTTCGTCTTCAACATAACGAAGATGACCGAATACATCACGAGCCACGAAATCCCTTGCGAAGAGGTCCAGGTCAAAGATTTCAGCAGGGGCTCATCCAAGTTCAAGGAAGAGCACCTGGCAGCGGTTGATGTCTCCAGGCCGGTCATCGGCGCCGAAATATCTCCAGGCCGCTACAACGTGATCGACGGCAACCACCGGATGGAGAAAGCCCGGCGACTTGGACTGGAAACGGTAATGGCCTATAAGCTAGGGCCGGAACAACACATTCAGTTCCTGACAACCAGCCAGGGCTACAGCGCGTATGTTCCATACTGGAATGGAAAACTGAAGGACCTAAACGGTTTGGGAAAAAGGGCACTGGCAAGACGGTTGAAGAGCCCAAAAAAGGACCACAAGGCTGACGCATGAATAGAGTAGTAGAGATTAATCTGGCTATGATAAGGCACGTCGCCGCCCGACTCGGCCACCTCCGTGACCGAGTAGTATTTCTGGGAGGTGCCGCGACCGCCCTTCTCATCACCGACAGTGCGGCTCCCGACGTGCGGGCGACCATCGACGTTGACGTAATAGTGGAGATCGCGTCAAGGGGGGATTACTACAAACTGGCCGATTCCCTGCGCCTGGCAGGCTTTTCAGAGGACGTAAGCGAGGGAGCACCGGTCTGCCGGTGGCTTGTCGATGGCCTGGCCTTGGATGTTATGCCTACTGATGAGGAAATCCTCGGCTTCACCAACAGATGGTACAAGCCTGCCTTGCTGCATGCCTCAGTGCTCCTGATCGCAGACGACATGGCAATTCGGTTGGTGACGGCCACCTACTTCCTTGCCACCAAAATCGACGCCTTCCACAGCAGAGGAGCCGACGACTACTACGCGAGCCACGATATGGAGGACATTATTACCCTCATCGACGGCCGTCCTGAAATCGTCGAAGAAGTACACGCCGCACCAACAGACGTCAAAGAGTTCTTGGCTGAGGAGTTCGAGCGCTTCCTAAAGAAACGAGCCTTCCTCGATGCCTTGCCGGGCCATCTCATGCCCGATCTTGCCAGTCAACAGCGAGTTCCGGTGCTTGTGGATAGAATGAAGGCTCTCGCCGCGCTGGGTTAAGTTGCTAACGTCTGTGGCTCAGTTTTGCCCCTCATCGGTAGCTGTGTCCAAAATCATCAAGATCGTCCGTCAACCCCGACTTCCAAAGGGGCTTCAGTCTGCTGAGGCAAGTATCGTTTATCTGCTTGCAGCAATAGCTCACTGCCCTTGCCGTCCTATATGGGCTAAGGTCGATGCACTCCCTTTTGAAGAAGCTCTTGCCATTCGCCTTCTTAACTTTTAATGCAGCTTTTTTGAACATGTCCTGATGCTCTGTATGGTGAACTGGTCATATTTAGGATGCTCTTTTATCAACAAATGGACATGTGTTTCGTCTCTATCGGCATGATCCTCAAAGAACGCAAACCCATCGATAAACTCGTTCCTCTTGTAGTACTCTCTGCTAAACATCATTTTGTTATGCATCTTCAAGTACTCTGATGTCAGCTTGCAACACAATTTAGTACTTGTCCTATAGGGGAAGGTTAGAGTGACAAAGAACGCAAACGGACCACACGTCTTGATGAATTTCCTGTACACCCAGGCCAAGATTTGGTTGTTGAATCGTGGATGATGCTTCTGAGATGGATTTAGGCGTTGGAACCCACTGACTTTAGCTCTCCTCACAGTCACAGTGCTCGATTCCTGTATGTTGGTCTTCATGTCCATACCCTTTGTGTCATGCCCTGTCACGTGACTGTTGTGCCAAAGTTAGTATCCACTTGGCAATACTGTACAATGAAGAAGCTCGTTTCCGTGCTCTTGTTTTTCAGCTTATTCAGTTTTCACCGCGATTCATGGTGGAGGCTGCTGAGCAAGAATCCACAATGCATCACTGATACTTCAAATTACGATTTACAGGGGGCGAGTCCTTGGCTCAAAGGGGGGCGTTATCCCAGGTCTGCCCGGCAACGGCCGACGGTTTCCTCCCGGATCCGCTGGGGGGGACGCCGGGCTAACCCGCGCTGCGCCTGAGCCTCAGTGGGGAGGGGAGGGCGTCGGCCCGCGGATCTGGCGCAGGTCCCCCCGAAGGCCGACCGCCTCTTCACCGTGCCCCCCCCGGTGGAGGCGGCGGCACTTCCCGCCAGGCGCCCTGTTGCCTTGCTGCGGGAGGGGATCCGGAAGCCTTCCCTTTCCAGGTCCTCCGCCAGGTCGCGCAGCGTCAGATATCCGCAGTAGATGACAATCCCCAGCGCCGCAACGACCATCGGTTCCATGGACTTCCCTCCTTGCTGATCCGTAACATTCACCCAGAGCCCGCGGGGAAGAGTCTCCCCGCCCTCACGCCCTGTCAGTGCACCGTCTCCCCGGCCGCCAGCTCGGCGAGCAGCCGGCGCACCAGATCCTCTTCCACGAAGATAAAGAGCGAACTCTTGCCGAAGACGATCTCCACACGGTCCCTCCCACCTTTAAGGGTGACCGCCGTTTCGAAGGTGCCGTTGCCGACTACCCCGAAGTGGCATCCGTTGCCCGACCTGAGAGCCCTCCCATTCCTCTTTTCGAAATATACTGCCTGGTCCAGCGCGTCGTTGGTGAGATAGATCATGGTGCACCTCCCCTGTTTTTCTCCATTGAATCACAGGGGTGCGACAGAATATGTCGCAACAGCTTCGTCCTGTCTAAAAAATCTTCGTGCCAGACCCGGCACCCTCCAGACGGCGCTTTTGCCCTTCCGCCTGCCGGCCTGCCGAGTTCTCCGGCAGGTGGACAGGCGGTGTACCGATGATCCGGTCACCGGACGGATCACGCCCGGGGACGGGATGGACCGGTAAAAACCGCCCGGCTTCCTCTGGCCGGGCGGCTTTGGTCTACAAGGAAGGGTTTTACCTGGGGCGTTGCGGGGGGGCCCCGCAGAGGGGGTAGCGGAAACCGCCCAGGACGTATCTTGGCCTGGGCGGTTGCAGCGAGGGGGAGACCTCCCCCCTGCAGTCCGATACGACCTGGGCTTTGGCCTTCAATACATTCCTTCACAGCTGACAGACTTCAGACTTTTTCTGTTTTTGCCAACTGGCGGGCGGGTTCACCCGCCGGCCAGTTGGCGCTTTTGCCTTTCCGCCTGCCGGCCTGCCGGGTTCTCTGGCAGGCGGACAGACGGTGTACTGATGATCCGGTCCCCGGACGGGTCACGCTCGGGGACGGGATGGACCGGTAAAAGCTGCCCGGCTTCTTCTGGCCGGGCGGCTTTGGTCTACAAGGAAGGGTTTTACGGGGTTTGAAGTCTAACGGAACGGGTCGCGCCCCATGGTTCCTCGGTGGTTCTCTGCGATGCCTCAGACCACAGTAGAAAGGAACCTAATTTTTTAATGAGTGGGCTGCTTGCACATGAAATTGTTCTACCTATTTCCTGACCAAGTATGCGATTACACCTTACGTGGGTCGTGAGAATAGAGCAGTAGTAATCTGCTTGCACTTTCTGTTAACATAGCGTAATTTTATTAAACATTATCCACTATTCGCCAATAAGGCTGAAGGGGGAGGAAACCGGATGGCAACATTACTTGAAATGACAGCGGAAATCGTGAAGGCACATGCTAGCAGATCGGAGATGACCAGCGAGGAGATCCTCAGAGATCTGAAAATGGTTTACGCTGCACTTCAGGGCCTTGGGTCTGCACAGCCAGTGGGATTTGAAGAAAAGGCGCATGCCGCTCTCACCATCAAGCAAGCGTTCAAGAAGGATGAAGTAATCTGCATGGTATGCGGTCAGGCAGGGATGAAGACGTTGACCCGCCACCTAAAATCCTCACACGATTTGGAGCCAAATGTCTACCGACAGCAGTTTGGTATCCCATACAACCAGTCACTTTCATCCAGAGACTTTACGGAGTTCAGAAGGGCGATGGCACTGGAGCGAGGTTTAGCCGACTACCTCGCCAAGGCAAGGCAGGTGAAAGCGGCGAACATGCAAGCCAGAAATGCGTCGTCTGCCACCGCTGGGTAACTGTGGGCTTGATCATTATTCTGGAAAGAAGGCGAGGCGACATCTCAGTTGGGATGCCGCCCGTTTTAAGGGGGAAATCATGTCCTTAGTCATCTATGGAAAGCATGATTGGGAGTTGGACACCAAGGATCCAGGACGTGTCGTGGGCCATCAGGACCAGAGAGCCCGTAGACGCCGCTGCTATCGCGAACGGTTTGGGGTTGCCACACACCCCTCCCACCCGTTACCCACTCATCACCACGTCCATCCAGGACCAGTCATCCAAGGGGAATCGAATAGCACGTGGAACGCTGCTGGCATAAGTGATTCCTCCAAAATCAATTGTTTTATCGGCGTGAATTCCCGTAGCCAGGACGCCCCACTCATACTCATATCTGCTTGAATTCACATGAGTTTTAACGCCTACCCCCTCAAGCCCTCAAATACTTATAAAGCGTCTCTCGGCTGAGCCCAAATTCCCTTGCCAGGCCTGCCCGCTTTTCGCCGGTTGCTGCCCGTCGTTTCAGTTCCTCGACCTGGAGGGGATCCATAAGTCTCGGCCGCCCCAGATAAGCCCCTTTTTTCTTGGCGGCTGCAATACCCTCCCGCTGCCGCTCGCGGATCAGCGCCCTCTCGAATTCAGCAACGGCCCCGAGGAGATTCAAAAGAAGGTTAGACATGGGGGAGTCTTCCCCGGTGAAGATCAGGTTCTCTTTCGCAAACTGGACCTTGACCCCTCGCCCGGTAAGATCTTTAACGATCTTTCTTAGGTCGTCCAGGTTGCGGGCCAGACGGTCCATGCTATGGATAATCACCTGGTCACCTTCCCTGACGAATTCAAGCATTCTTTGCAAGTCGGGCCGGTTTATGTCCTTGCCCGAAAGTTTGTCAGTGAAAGTCTTGTCCAGGGCCACACCCTCAAGCTGCCGATCCGTGTTTTGGTCTTCTGAGGATACCCGGATGTATCCGACGATCTGCCCTTTCATGGTTTTCCCCCATCTCTGTTTAAAGTGTCAGAAAAGTTCTGAGGCATTTCCGGCCATGTGTCAATAAAATAGTGTTTAGACCCTATCCTGACGGTTTTATATTTCGTTTTCGGCGGTGTTAAAAGGTGTACTCTACCTAGGCACACATATTGATGCCCTCCAGTTGTCAATATCTCAGCTAGGCAAACATTAGAAATATTGACATTAGGATTTATCAGATGTATCCCAGTTTGTATACAGTATCCGAGCATTCTTTCGTTAGAGTCTATCAACTATGCGATAGGGGCGGTAAGATGCGGATCTCAACCAATAGACCGTACTGCTAAAGGGACATTTATATGCCCTTTGTGCAGGCCGGTCTTTTTTAGCTTAAAACATAACGGGATGATGCCTTTTCACCTTACAGCGGCGGCAGGCGCGGCGGCAGACCACAGGCGTTTCATGTAATTTTGGTTCTCATTTATTGAAATGTTTCAAGGAAATCGTCTGTCGAGGGCACATGTTCGGTGGTTGCATCAATGTTGGGGATTACACTACGGGCGTGAGTAATGTAGAGTGGCTATCGAAACGGGGAAGGCAACGTATCGCTAACAGATATTGAAGGGAGAGACAGGATGGGTTCAGTAAAAGGCAGTTATAAAGCAGGAATACTAGTAGCTACGTTGATGGTGTTTTTCGCTCTGTGGGTAACTGTTGCTATCGCTGGAGTGGATGAAGATCTATACATAGCTGCTAGGAGCGGTGATCTGCCTGACGTTAAATCCTCCATTGACAAGGGGGCCAACGTCAATGCGAAGGCGAATAACGGTGCATCCGCGTTGATGATTGCTTCTCAGAAAGGCCACAAAGAGGTTGTGGAATTGCTGCTCGCCAAGGGGGCCGATGTCAATGCCCAGGCTGACAACGGTGCGACGCCTTTGCTCCTTGCAGCGGGATCTGGTCATAAGGCCATAGCTGAATTGCTGTTGGTGAGCAAGGCCAATCTCTATATCACGGCAAAAGACGGTACGTCGCCATTGTATATGGCGGCGCAAAACGGGTACAATGACATGGTAGAGTTGCTGTTAGCCAACGGTGATGATGTCAATAAAAAGAGCAACAATGGTTTCACACCATTGCACATTGCGGTTGAAAAAGAACATAATGAGGTAGTTAAGTTGTTGATAGCACACAAAGCGGATGTCCATGCGAAAATAACTGGTGGCCATACATCATTGCATATTGCTGCCGCGCATGGTTACAAGGATGTTGCAGAATTGCTAATGGCCAATAATGCTGATGTTAATGCTAAAGACAACAACGGCTGGACTCCTTTACATATTGCGGTAAAAAATAGCCGACTAGATGTTGTCAAATTGCTGATAATCAACAATGCTGACTTCAATGCAAAGACCAATCAGGGATTAACGCCATTGGCTGTAGCAATGCTATTTACTAAGGATGAAAACTTGATGAAATTTTTGGCTAATTTAGGTGGACTCGCTCGATAACTACTAAATAAGTCTACGGGATTACGTCGTGACGGAAAGGCATATTATTCCAGACACGAAAATCTGATTGAGATTCATTAGCGTAAGACCACGTTCCATGGCGCTTCATACACCTATAATACCTGGAGTGCAGTGATGCTAAACTTAATCAAACCTGTAGGTTTTTTCATTGTCGTCATCATTATTTTCGTCTGTGGCTGTTCAAAATCTAGTGATCCGGGTAAACCTAGTTCATTACAATCAGAAGGAAAAAAGATCGTTGTAATTTCACCAGATGAATATAATTCTACTGATCTACCATTTGAAACTATTGGTCTTAGCATGCGAATGAATAAGGGTGATGTATATTCTGAAACATTTGAAAATGGAAGTGTGAAGGTAAAGTATCCTGATGTGAAATGTTCTGATGTTTCACTCAAAGCACTGCAACTCAATGGACAAGATATTACCCTAATGTCACCCTCTGTTACGTCTGATTGCATGATCAAGACGAAGGATTATGGAAACGTTCGGATAGGGGTTAACCCCTTAAGGTTTTATCTGACGGCGAAACAAGAATCTATATTTCATGACCTATTGGTGCTTTCTAGGATAAATACAAGCTTGGGTCATTGAAACCGCCAAATTTTAATGGCTCCTTTTTGGTTGTTGACGGTATACTATGAAGCTACAAGGAGGGATACAATGGGGCGAATTTTTTCGGTAGTGGGTATTGGGATGTATTTGATGATTGCTGCGAATGTGTTTGCGGGTGAAAATGAAATAAAGCTGGATGCAGGAGCGACGAGGGATGCGTTAAGTATTACTAAAAAACAGAGTCAGGTAAGAGAGACAGATAATTCCCTCTCAAAAGTTGATAAAGACGAGTATACCTGCAGCCAAAGCCACTATCCAGGAGATGCTATAGGATCTGAAATCAAAGGCGAAAATACTGGTGCAAAAATCGCTTTATTTGATGAGATTACGCGAACACAGGTCGGGAACTTTTCATTTACTGGTGGTCTGTGGTTTTTTGATGGCGGGAAGGGTACTGATGTCGAAGAAGGGACCCGCGTATTAGATTTTTCGTTCGGCAACTATCATTCTAATAGTTCAGAAAACCTGAATATTTGCTCATACGGAAAGTATTTTATATTGTCTTCTAGCGATCGACGTTTCAGAATACATTTTCCATCTTTAGCGTTTGCCGCGACAATATTCGAAATAAAGAAATAATATAATGTAGAGTTTTACCCCGTTATCCACGATCAAACCATTAGTACCTTATATATTGTGCGCCGACCAACACTTCAGTCGATTAAACTCGTTATTAAAGGAGGGAGGGTCGATGAAAAATTATAATGTATTATCGGTGCTAGGTGTAGTCCGATGCAAAAAAGTTATTAAAAGAGCATCGCTCTTAGCACTTGTCTTCATTGCGACTCAATCCATAGGCTTCTCACAGGAGTCCAAGACGAACATAATCGCTGCAATCAACTCGACAACCAATTCAGCCAAGGACACAAATTTGTTAATGGATGCTGCTCAGAGTGGTAACCTTGCCATTGTAGAAACGCTTATTAAAAAAGGAGCCAATATTAACGCCAGAGGCGACGGTGGTTCAACTCCTCTAATCAATGCATCTCAGGATGGCCGCTTCAAGGTTGTTGAGATGCTAATAAAGAAAGGTGCCGATATTAATCTTGCGACTAATAGTGGATCAACAGCGCTAGGTTTGTCATCTTTCAATGGGTACAAGAATATTGTGAAAGTTTTGCTAGAGAATGGTGCGAATGTTAGCGCAAAAGATGCTCACAACAAAACGGCTATATTTTACGCATCAGTAGCTGGAAATGATGATATTGTTAATATGCTAGTTGCTTACGGCGCTGACTTCCATGAACAAACTAAAAGAGATATATACAGCATTAAAGGAGTAGTTACAAATGTTGATGTCCCAGGCAACAACTTCACTGTTAAAATTATGGATGGGTCAGTCCTTGGCGCTGGTAACGTAGTAAAATTTAGCATAACAGGAAACTCAAATCTATTTGGTTGTAGGACTGGATTAGCGAGAGAACAGGGGTTAAAATGTATTCTGATGAATGACAAAGTTAATGTATATTATTCCGGTAAAATGGCAATAAATGGTTTTAATTTCACTACGGGTTCCGCATCTGGTGAATTTTCCTACAATGCTCAGGTTATCGCCATCGTCAATGAATGAGCCTTTTGGAAATGGGGTTTGTAGTCTAGCGAAACGGTTTCGTAGGTTAAGGCAAATTGCTCGATGTGAAACTGTCTTTTAAATCTATTAGAAGTTTCGTTAGGCTTTAAACCCCTTTCCCAGCAAAAGGAGAAAATCATGGTGAAACAATTACTGGTGCTCTTGATGGTTGCAGCAACATTGCTTACTTCTAACCTTTCAGCCTTTGGATCAGAGCTAGCTGGGCAGCCAGATCAATCCTCTGATCCACAATTCTCACCCGAAGTGCTGAAGAAGATAAACGCCCGACCATCTCAAGGAAACTCTTATATTTACACAAGCCATCTCGATGGTGGTTCGGCTCATACCGCACTAGTCATTGTTATAAGTACAAATTCAGCTCTAAAAGAAGGCGGCATTCCTACTTTTCATGTATATTGCTCAAACCATTTATATTGTGATGATCAGTTAATTGCCCCAGAAGCGGTAATCGTTGCATTAGACCCGGGCACTCAAATGCCCGAAAAGTGGAAATTCAAATTCACTCAAGAATTTAATAATGATTTGACACGAATCGTATCAGATAGCAATATGGGTGATTCATTGTATTCACGGAAACAATTAGGAGTTGGTGATTTAGCTTTAGTAACAGATATAAAAGGAAATAAGGGTACTTGGCGCATGATATCTGCTGATACACCAACTCGCCTACAGAATCCATGATGGCATTAATATGAAAGTAAATATGACAGCAAAATAACGATTATGATCGAAGATGACATCGATGACGTAGAAAGGGATAAATTAAATGAGCACATTGATAACTGTTTGCGCAGGCAAAAATGCTCCTTTGTCCAGAAGCAATATGTCACAAAGAATCATACGCAAGCTGCCACTTGCCACAGCCTGTCTCGCGTTCATTGCTTTCTCCCTTGGATCTGTCTTGGGAGACACCCTTGCCGCTTACGCGCAGCAGGCGGCCTCAGCCCCCGAAGACATAGCCTGGAGTCTAGCTGAATCAAAGAGCACTCCGCAGGCCTGGCTGGATTTCGCCGCCTCCTACCCCACCTCTTCTCACTTCAAACTGTACTCCGGAACCGCCCGCGGACGATATTACATGACCATGGGCCAGGCCACGGTTTCTACGACCGGTGTCTCAATGGACACCTCCGATGGTGTCCTCTTCACTGTAGCCGGAACCGAGGTTCACCTATTTCTCTCCGTCGAGGATGCCCTCACACTTGGTGTCATGGACTGGAGACCGGCCGATTCCATCCGGTCCGGAACCAAACTCAAGATCCCCGTCATTAGCTTCAATGTCTCTTCCTGGGAGATGCAGGCCCCAAACCTCTTCCGCAAGGAAACCTCCTCCAATCCCAACTTGGCTAGGGGGGTCGTCCTTGTGCCAAAAGACATCCTTAACGCCGTCCTCGTCGTGAGTGCGGATGGTGCCAAACTCCTCGCCCTCGATCTCAGCAAGGCCAAGACCACTGACCACACAGACACCTCCCACGCCACCTTCCCTAACAGCGCACGCAGGCCAAGCACCGGCTACAACCCCGAATCCCAAACCGCCACCTACAGCCAAACCATGCCCTAACTCGCCAAGCGCCCCCCTTGCCGCAACATAATCGCGGCAAGGGGAAGTGAAGGAATCTGGTGTTGACGCCCACAGGGGATGAATTTCCCCGCCGCAAGCAGCGGGGTATCTCCCACCAGTAATGCATCGCTGATGCGATACCCTTCTGTTTTGGTTCAACGTGACTTGGACTTTCGAGCCGTTTGTGATAAACACTCACAAACGGAGGGAAGCACATGCGCAAGAAGCGTCACAACTACATCCCAGAAGAGAAGGTTCGCATCCTCAAACGTCACCTGATCGACCGCGTCCCGATCTCGGATCTGTGCGACGAGTATCAGCTTCAGCCTAAAGTCTTCTACGATTGGCAGAAGCAATTTTTCGAAAATGGGACCGCAGCCTTTACCC
>Ga0316217_10001060_pt1 | contig 37169 bp, 34 predicted proteins | sample 1anoAmetaG_FD_203633 | JGI IMG/M metagenome (GOLD analysis project Ga0316217, IMG submission 203633) | Freshwater microbial communities from Trout Bog Lake, Wisconsin, USA - 1anoA | ecosystem: Environmental > Aquatic > Freshwater > Lake > Hypolimnion/Profundal zone | place: USA: Wisconsin...
TACTCATTTCGCCGTCAGCGGGCGTCCCAGAGCCTGTCCTGAGCCATCCGAAAGCCTGCCTGAGCGAAGCCAAGGGGTTCAAACTTCTGAGACGTAGAAACGAATTACCGGCAACTGATCGCTGACAACTGTTTGTACTACTCCAGCATCTGCAAGTCCAGCGGCTCAATCAGCAGGCAATCCATGGTGCGTATGCTGGCCAGCGCGCGTTGCAGTGCGGAGGACTTGCAGGGCTCGACAGTGACCACAAAGGGCAGCGCGTTCTGAGGATAGCCGGGCTTCTGCACGATTGCGCGAATGTTGATGTGCTCATTGGCCAGAGCTGCTGTAATTGCGGCTACAATCCCCGGCCGGTCAACAACCAGGAAGCGGATGTAATGCGGAACCTCGAACTCGGCGCTCACCCGTGCCGGGGCGGATGGAACTTCAACCCTCCGCGAACCGTGCGCCAGGGCCAGCAGATCGCTGACTACGGCCACTGCGGTGGGATGACCGCCGGCACCGTGACCTGAAAAGACGACGTCGCCGCCATAGTGTCCGGAAAGAATCACCATGTTCTCAGTGCCCCGCGACCACGCAAGCGGGGAATGCGAATCCACCAGCATCGGTCCCACGGTGGCCGCCACGCGCCCTTGATCCTGCTCTGCCCGCGCTATCTGCCGGATGGTGCAGCCCAGGTCCCGCGCATAACTGAAGTCCACAGCAGAAACCTCAGTAATGGGACGGGGCACGATCTCCTCCGGGTCAACCTGCACGCGCAGCGCCAGCCGCATGAGAATGGCCAGTTTGGCGCGCGCATCGAATCCGCACACATCTTCCGTGGGGTCTGCTTCGGCATAGCCCTTAGCCTGCGCCTCTGCCAGCACCGTCGCGTACTCGGCTCCCGCTTCCATCTTGCTCAGGATGAAGTTGCAGGTGCCGTTCAAAATCCCTTCGATGCGTACAATCCGATCGCCGGCCAGCCCTTGTTCGAGCCCTGGAATCACGGGAATTCCGCCAGCCACAGCAGCGCCATACTTCAGGTGCCCGCCTTTGGCCGCAGCCAGTCGCTCCAGTTCCACACCCTGGTAGGCAATCAGCTTCTTGTTGGCCGTGACCACGCTCTTGCCGGCATCGAGTGCCTGACGCACCCAGTTCCCTGCCGGTTCAAGTCCCCCGGCCAGTTCCACTACCACGTCTACATCCGAGGCCAGCACAGCATCGGCGTCCTCGCTCCAAACGACGCTGGAAGGCACCCAGTCCACGCGCTTGCGCTCGACGCCGCGATTGAAAATAGAGACAAGTTCCAGCCCTCTGGGCTTCGACTCCACCAGAATCCGCGCCACGGAACTGCCCACGGTGCCAAAACCAAAAAGTGCGATGCGCAACGTGCGCTTCTTGCGGGACGGATAGGTAGCTTGAGTGGACTGCTGTTGCGGCACGGCTGCGTCATTGACCTTCGACAAAGGAATCTCCCCTTAGGAGTGGTAGAAACTATGCATTGCCCCGATGATACCTGACCGCGGGCTCGGGTTTTCCCATTTTGCCAGAACAACCTGCTTTTCGCTGAGCAGAATTCCAAGTAGTATAGGACCAAGATGAGGCGATTTGCTGGCGTAATCCTGATTTTACTGCTCTGGCTGGGGCCGCTGGCGGCCATAATCCCAGTCAACGGCGATTCAGGTCTGCCGTCATGCTGCCGCCGCCACGGAGCGCATCATTGCGCAATGGCGGCCAAGATGGGACAAGCCCCATCCGGTGCTGCGCCCATCCTTACCACTCCCTCGACCTGCCCCAACTACCCAGGATCGATAACCGCAATCAGCGCGCCCGGATCTGCTCTGGCTGCCAATTCTCACAGTCTGCCGGTTCTGCTCGCGCGGGCACACTTGCCAGCTGCGGATCACACAGCGGCAAGGCTGATCCTGTCACGCACCCGTACCAGCCGGGGACCTCCCACTTTGACCAAAGCCTGAACATTCCGTTGAAAACTTCTGCCCTTCCTTTACAGGTCAGTGGCCACACACCGTTCCCCGGAAGAGCTTACCGTGCGTGATTCCCTGCACATGCGGACTCTTCTTTCCGGTGTCAGGTCAGTTTTCAACATGAATCCATACGATTGCAGGAATCGCTCGGCCCGTGCACAAGGTCCGCAGCAGCCGCCTGCTTTTCAGCCTGATGATCCCCGGAGGTTCGTACCATTATGCGTATTTATTCAGCATTTGCGGCTACGCTAGTTCTGGCCGCTTCCCTTCCTGCATGCGCCACGGTATTTGCGACCGTACATGGAGTGGTGCACGATCCGCAACACAGGCCCATCGCCGGTGCAGAGATTGTGCTGCAAGCTGCCGATTCCGATTTTGCTCTGCACACAACCACAAACTCTGAAGGAGAATTCGGACTGCCTCATGCTCCTATCGGCGTCTACAGCCTGACTGTTACTGCTCAGGGCTTTGCTACTGTTACTGAACCGCTTACCCTGGCTTCAGGTACGAACCCGATACTGCACATTCCCTTGTCCGTCGGCACAACCACGCAATCCGTAATCGTCAATAGTCCGGCCAGCAACAACGACTCGGTTACACCCACCACGTTGATCACCCGCGCCATGATTGACCAGACCCCGGGCGCCGGGCGCACCATGGGAATGGAGATGGTTACCGACTACGTTCCCGGCTCCTATATGACCCACGACATGCTGCACATGCGCGGCGGCCACCAAACCAGTTGGCTGATTGACGGGATTGCGATTCCCAACACCAAAATCGCTTCGAACGTAGGACCGCAGATCGATCCGAAAGATATCGATTCACTGGAGACGCAACGGGGCAGTTATGGCTCGGATGTGGGCGACCGGACCTACGGAGTCTTTAACGTGTTGCCGCGCAACGGGTTTGAACGCAACCGCGACGGCGAACTGCTTGCCTCCGTCGCAAATCTATACGCCGGCGAAATGCAGCTATCGCTCGGCGACCACTCGGAGAAAACCGCCTGGTACACAAGCCTAACCGGTGTCCGTTCCAACTACGGACTGGCCACGCCGGTTACTGGTATCTACCACGACGCTACCAACTCAGAAAGCGGATTCCTGTCTCTGATCCGCAACCAGTCGACTCGCGACCAACTGCGTCTGGACGCGCAATACCGCCAGGATTCCTTCCAGATCCCCTACGATCCCAACCAGAATGACTACGAAACCACTTCCGGCTATTACAGCTCTTACGGCCTGCGCGACGCTCAAAAGGAGCGCGACACCTTTGTCATTGCAAACTGGGTTCACACGCTTTCGCCCAGGGCTCTGTTTTCTTTTGCTCCCTTTTACCACCTGAATCAATCCAACTACGACTCCCTGCCCACGGACGATCCGGTAGCCACCACTTGGCACCAGACGTCAAATTATGCAGGCGGCCAGGCCGATGCGCATCTAGGCGGCGGGCCGAACAGCTTCTCCGCCGGCTTCTATGCGTTCTACCAGAAAGAGAGCGACATGTTTGGCGTGCAGGTCAACGACGGCAGCGCATCGTCAGAGCCAGATACCGGGGCCAGCGCCGGCGCCGCAATGGTTGAGTTCTACATCTCAGACCATCTGCGTCTGGGCCGATACATCACCCTGCTCGGCGGCGAACGCTTCTCTGTTTTTCGCGGCGGATACGATGAGACCGCTTTCTATCCTCGCATCGGCGCGACGGTAGAAATTCCCCGCTTGCGCTGGGTGCTGCGCGGTTTCTACGGCCACTTCTTCCAGCCCGCGCCGCTGCTGACCGTTTCCAGTTCCGTACTGAACTACGCCAGTAGCTTGCCTGGAGGCCAAAACGCGTTCACACCGCTACGCTCCGAGCGCGACGAAGAGCACCAGTTCGGTATTCAGATTCCGTACCGGGGCTGGTCCATAGATGTGGACACCTTCAAGAGCCGCGTCAACAACTTCCTCGATCACTCCAACCTGGGTGAATCGAACATGTACTTCCCCATCGCCGTGGACGGAGCCCTGGTGCGCGCATGGGAGATGACGCTGCGCTCGCCGCAACTGGCTCACATCGGTCAGTTTCATCTGACGTATTCAAACCAGATTGCCGAGCAGCGCGGCGCCATCATCGGCGGCTTCACCTGTTCCATTCCAGGCGATTCTGCATGCTATCCGGCCGACAATTCGTACACGCCGGTCGATCACGACCAGCGCAACACGCTCGACACCGGCTTCACCACAAATCTTCCCTGGCGCACCTGGTTCTCCTCGAACGTCTACTACGGTTCAGGTTTCACCAACGGACTTGCCTGCTCAGATCCATCCTCCTGCTCAAATAACGGCCCATACTACAGCCCTTATTTGCCTGTGCATACGACCTTCGACTCATCTGCCGGCCGCAGCATCGGCGAGCGCTGGAGAATCGCTGTTAATGTCATAAACGTAACGAATCATCGGGTTTTGGAAGATAACTCCGTCACCATCGGCGGCTTCCATTACAACGATCCGCGTATGGTTTCGGCGGAGTTGCGCTACCGTTTCCACTTTTGAGCAACGGCACCTATCCCGTCAAATTGCATTTGCAGATTATTTCTGCAATGCGGATATCATGAGAATCCATGGCTACTCTATTCGAGAAACTCAACCTCAAGGATCACCAGGAGATCCTCGTCCTGCATGCGCCTGAGAGCATCGAGCCGGAGCTCGCGCGCCTGCCTGTTGTCACCATCCACCATCACATCGAGTCGGTAGCGGAGATCCGCTTCTCACTGGCGTTCGTTACGCGCCAGAGCGAAGTAGATGCTCTTGCGCCAACGATCGCCGCGCGGGCCAAAGGCGATGCGACGGTCTGGTTCGCCTATCCCAAAGGCACTTCAAAGAAATACAAGTGCGATTTCAACCGGGACACCGGCTGGGAGAAGCTGAAGGCTGCGGGATTCGATACGGTGCGCGCCATCGCGATTGACGAGGACTGGACCGCGTTGCGCTTCCGGCGCACGGAATACATCAAATCGCGGTGACCCAGCCGGAATCGGACGGAACATGGCTGAGTTAAGGCAGGTTGCTTGACTCCACCTGAAACAGGCCCGGCATCACTTCTCCCGCCTTGCCCTCCACTACATGCGTAAAGGCAGAAGCATTCAACGGCGGCTCCGGCCCCACGTAGACGGTGCGCGCGCCGGCCTGCCGCGCCCAGTGGACGAAGCTGGCCGCCGGATAAACCGATCCCGAGGTGCCAACGACAAGCATCAAAGTCGCTTTGGCAATCTCTACCTCAATACGTTCCATTTCCAGAGGGATTTCGCCAAAGAAGACGATGTGTGGCCGCAAGCGTCCGCCACAGGGGCAGCGGCCTACTTCGGAGAGGTTGTGATAGATGGCTTGATCCTCGACCGGCGGCCGGCCGCACTCCCGCTCGCAGCGCGATTTGGACAACTCGCCGTGCATGTGCACCAACCGCGACGAACCGGCCCGCTCGTGGAGATCGTCCACATTCTGCGTGCAGAGAAAGAAGCGGTCGTGCAGCTGCGCTTCCAACTTTGCCAAGGCAACGTGCGCGGGATTCGGCTCTGCCTTGGCGCCATCTGCGCGCCGGCCCAAGTAGAACTCCCACACCCGCCAGGGATTCCGTTGCCAAGCTTCCGGAGTACACACATCTTCAACGCGGCTTCCGGCCCACAACCCATCAGCAGCGCGAAAGGTAGGCAGGCCGCTCTCCGCGCTGATGCCTGCCCCGGTTAACACAAAGACGCGGTCTTCGGCGCTGATCGAAATTTTCTTCATGGCTCAACTTCCGCTGCGCTGATGAAACTGAACACTGATAACCGATCGCCGACAACCGCACTTTACGGCTCCAGCAGAATCTTCCCTGTGGTCTTGCGGCTTTCCAGATCGATCTGCGCCTGTGCTGCATCGGCCAGCAGATAACGATGCTCGGTGTGCAGCTTGAGTTCACCGCTCGCAGCCCATCCCAGCACATCGCCGGTGCGCCATTCCAGTTCCGCACGCGTGGCGATGTAGTGCCACAACGTTGGCCGCGTCACAAACAACGATCCCTTGCCGCTGAGCTGAATCAGGTCAAAGAGGGGCACCGGCCCGCTGGACGCGCCAAACAAGGCCAGCAGCCCGCGCGGCCTGATGCAGTTCAGGCTTCCCTCAAAAGTTGTTTTGCCCACCGAGTCGTACACCACGTCTACACCCTTGCCGCCGGTGAGCCGCTTGACCTCTGCCACGAAATCCTTTTCGGAATACAGAATCACATCAGAGGCGCCTGCTTCACGCGACAGTTCCTCTTTGGCAGGCGTTGAGACCGTGGTGATGACGCGAACGCCCAGGCGCGACGCAATCTGCGTGAGCAGCAGGCCCACGCCTCCAGCTCCCGCATGTACCAATGCCGTATCTCCGGCCTTGAGAGGATAGGTGGAAGTAGCCAGATAATGTGCCGTCATTCCTTGCAGCATGGCTGCCGCAGCTTGCTCTGGACTCAGCCCTGCCGGTACCTTGACCAGTTGCGCTGCAGGGACCAGCGCATACTCGGCATAGCTGCCCAGTACGCTTGTCGAGGCCACCAAATCGCCGGCGGCAAATCCGGTCACGCCCGGACCCAACTCCTCCACCGTGCCCGCAGCCTCGCTGCCCGGCGTAAGAGGAAGCGCCGCTTTATATACGCCTTTGCGGAAGTATATCTCGATAAAGTTGACGCCGATGGCTTCCACACGGATCAACACCTGCCCAGGTCCCGGCTGGGGGATGGGCAAATCGGCCAGTTGCAATACCTCTGGCCCACCTGTCTCGTGAATCTGGATAGCTTTCATATCAGGGCAAGAATGCACCCTCAGGCCCGGCTGCTGCAAGAGTTTTAGTTTTCTGGAGCACGCAAGTACCATGAAACTGGCCGCTTACAAAAAGAAGAAGTCCCGTCCAGACGATGCCCTGGCAGGGCCTTTCTCTTCCACATCCCTGTCATTGCTTCTCAGCTAGAAATTTCCTTCCAGCCGGTCCGTCAAGATGCTTCGCTCTTCAGAAGATGCCAGGCGCACCATACGTTCGACGGTATACGGTGCGGGCTGCTGGCTGGTGTGATAGTGGCGCACTTGCAACTCGCCCAGCAACCCGATGGCAAGCATCTGAATGCCGGCTACGATCAATACGGAACCAATCACGAACATAGGCCCATGGTGGCGCATCACGTCCAACTGCGGGTTAAGAATTTTCATTACCAGCAGGGTTGCAGCCATGCCGCTGCCCCCTAGAATGCCCAACGCGCCGAAGCTGCCGAAGAAGTGCAGCGGGCGGCTCATGTATTTGAGCAGGAAGCGGATGGTCATCAAGTCGAACAAAACGCGAAAGGTGCGCCCGATGCCGTAATGGCTCTTGCCGCGCTCGCGATTCAGGTTCTTGATGGGTATTTCGCAGATGGACGCGCCATACCAACTGGCCAGCGCGGGGATGAAGCGATGCATCTCCCCGTACAGCGGAATGTTATGAATGACTTCCCGGCGATAGGCCTTGAAGGTAGTGCCAAAGTCGTGAATATCCACACCCGATAGTTTGGCCATAAGCCAATTGGCACAGGCCGAAGGGATGCGCCGCAAGATGAAGTTGTCTATGCGGTCCTTGCGCCAGCCGGAGACTACGTCGTATCCCTCATCCAGCTTTTCAATGAAGGCGGGAATATCGTTTGGGTCGTGCTGCAGGTCGCCGTCCATGGCCAGGATGAACTCGCCTGTCGCATGATCGAAACCGGCGGCCAAAGCCGAGGTCTGGCCAAAGTTACGGCGCAACTTGATCACCAGCACCCGGCTGTCTACGCCGGCAATTTCCTCCAGCAGTTTATATGTGCAGTCGTTGGATCCATCGTCCACCAGCACCAACTCAAAACTATCGCCCACCTGTTCCATGACCTGCTTCAGGCGCGCATATAAAGCTGTGACGTTTTCCTCTTCGTTGTGAAAAGGCACGACTATTGAGTATTTAGCCATTCTGTAAAGTATAGATGCTGTATCGATGAAAATAGGTTACACTGCGTTCCGGATTGTGGGGCATTGGGTACAGGAACCTCGCATATGTCAGCAGTGGCCCGGTCAGAACTGCTACCGGTCCAACTCGTCGAGCATGGCCTGCATTTCACTGAGGGCATGGCGGTTGCCGCTGCGCACGGCGCTGGCAATACCGGCTTTGAGCCGTGCGATGGCCTCAGTTGTACGTCCTGCCGTGGCCAGCGTCTGCGCAGACATAAAAAAACCTGCAGTATAGTCCGGATCGTTAGCCAGCAACGTGTCGAACTCAGTCAGGGCCGCATCCGTTTCTCCGCGCCCGGCCAGTTCCATCGCTACGCCATAGCGGGCAAAGCTGTTTTTGGGGTCCAGCGCCAGAATCTCTCTTAAGGCTTCTATTTTGTCCATCTTGCTCATTTATGGCCGTGCCCGGCCCGAAGGGATTTGCGTAATTTGCGCAGATTGCCGAAACTGGAACAGAACGCGTTGCCAAACAGGCCTGTTCCCGGTGGCCGCTGCCAGTTCTATTGTAGCTGGAGGCCGGTTCTACTCGACCCGCAGACCAAGCGAAGCGTGAACGGAGCGATCTCAGAATGAGTTTCAGCGAATCAAAGCAGATTGTGCGCACGGTGGCAAGCACGCAGTCGGAGATGACAGAGATCATTCTGCCCAACGACACCAACACCCTGGGCAACCTGCTGGGCGGACGGTTGATGCACTTTATCGATCTGACCGGCGCCATGGCCGCTTACCGGCACTCGCGCACACATGTGGTAACGGCCGCCATGGACCACATCGACTTCATCCGTCCGGTTCATCTGGGCGACCTTGTCACCCTGAAGTCTAGCGTCAACCGGGTGTTCAACACTTCCATGGAGGTGGGCGTAAAGGTGTGGGCAGAGAATACCCGGACCGCCGCGATTGTCCATGTGGCCAGCGCCTACCTGGTATTTGTAGCCATCAATCCCGAGGGCCGGCTGCAGGAGATTCCCCGACTTCTGCCGGAGACACCCAACGAGATCCGCCGCTATGAGGATGCATTGCGCCGCCGGGAACACCGTGTGGCAGAAGGCGTTCGCCGCAAAGAGGGGCGGCTTGCCACCGCCGAGCAGGAAGACGCATCCGGCATTTAACCCTTAGCAAACGAAACGAGCTTCAACCTGAACAAGGATTAACCCCAAGGAGCAATCAAACATTATGGCGCATTCTTCTGCCATGCCTTCCCCCGTGGCTTTGCCCGGCATCTCTAAAATCGTCGCAATCGGTTCCGGCAAGGGCGGAGTGGGCAAAACCACCGTCGCAGTCAACCTGGCCATTGCTCTCGCGCGCCTCGGGCAACGGGTCGGCCTTATTGACGCCGATATTTACGGGCCGAATGTTCCCCTGATGATGGGCTCGACCCAGCAGCCTAAAGTTGGACCCGACAATCGCATCGAGCCCAACCTGACGCATGGCATCAAGACCATCTCCATCGGCTACATTTCTCCCGGCGACAAGCCACTGGTGATGCGCGGACCGATGTTGCACCAGATCATCCGCCAGTTTCTGCAGCAGGTGGAATGGGGAGAGCTGGACTACCTGATTGTCGATCTGCCGCCGGGCACCGGCGACGTGGTGATCTCATTGGTACAAACGGTGCCACTTACCGGTGCCGTGGTGGTCTCGACCCCCAGCGACGTGAGCCTGCAGGACGCGCGCAAGGCCCTGGAAATGTTCGCGCAGGTCAACGTCGAGGTGCTGGGCATTGTAGAAAACATGAGCCACTTCACTTGCCCCCACTGTCACCAGGAGATCGACATCTTTTCCAAGGGCGGCGCGGAACGCACTGCACAGCAGTTCAATGTTCCCTTCCTGGGATCGATTGAATTGGTGCCCGCCATTCGCGAGGGCGGCGACCGCGGTCTGCCGGTGGCGCTGGCAGGACCCAAAAGCCCGCAGGCGGCTGAGTTCTATGCCGTGGCGGAAAAGGTGATGGCCAGCGCCGAGGAAGCAGCGGCGGCGGCCACGGATGTAATCGAGATCAGCTGAAGCTGAGATGTACTTAATGGCAAACAGAGAGAGCGGGGTTTGCGCCCCGCTCTCTCTGTTTGATGCTTGTCTAGCGCCAGTGGCCTTCCTTTAGCTCCCAATGATCTCCATGACGAACCCATCTGTGGGCTACCCAGTGAGCGCCTGGATAAGGCGGACGCGCCCAGTAGCCAGGGGTCCAGACGTATCGGTTGCCTTCGTAGCGATGATAGCCGCTGATCCACACTTGTCCCCCCTCCGGAGGAGGACCTTGATGCTCACGAATGGGAACCGGTGGACCTATGCGAACCACAACCTGCGCAAGCGAGGCCGCTGGCAGCAAAGTTAGGGCGAGCAAAACTGCCAATGCAATTTTCTTCATGCGGATTCAATTCCTCCAGGGTTTGAGTTTTTCCGGAATATCGCGTCCATTCCGGCTTGTTGATCATGTTAACGGTTTGCGGCGGAAATAGTTGCGCGTTCTCCGGGAACCGCATTCACGCCGCATCAATTTTTTCTGCAAGCGCCTCTGCTGCGGTAATACAAGCAGCACGATCTACATCGAGGTGAGTCACGAGCCGAATCGTATCCGGACCCATGGCGCTGGCCAACACGCCACGCGCCTTGAGGCGCTCGACCAACTCCGGCGCAGGCAGCCGTCCCGTGAGCCGGAAGATCACAATATTGGTTTCGACGGATTTCAGATCGATCGCCACGCCTTCCATGTTGGACAGCGCCTCGGCCAGCAACCGCGCGTTGGCGTGGTCTTCATGGAGCCGGGCAGGACCCTGCTCCAGTGCAATCAACCCGGCCGCGGCCAGTATGCCCACCTGCCTCATGCCGCCGCCCAGCGCCTTGCGGAAGATCCGCGCCCGCTCCATCAACTCCGCCGATCCGGTCAGTATCGATCCCACCGGCGCGCCCAGCCCCTTCGACAGACAGAACATCACCGTGTCGAATCCGCTGGTCAGCGTCTTGACATCCACGCCGAGAGCCGTGGCTGCATTGAAGATACGCGCTGCATCCAAGTGAACCGCGAGCTTGCGCTCCTTCGCGTTGTCCCAGATCTCCCGCAAAGCCGGAAGCGGCGTCACGCTCCCGCCGGCCAGATTGGCTGTGTTTTCAATCTCAATCAGCCCGGTAGCGGAGCGAAACGCACCGCGCGCAACGATGGCCGGCGCGATATGCTTCCATGTCAGAATGCCACGCTCGGCAGCAACAGCGCGAATCAGGCAGCCGGAGAAGACCGCCGTGGTGGCCATTTCAAAGTTGAGGATATGCGCCCGAGACTCCGCAATTACCTCTTGCCCTGGCTGCGTGTGCAGGCGGATGGCAATCTGGTTGCCCATGGTGCCTGAAGGCACAAACAGCGCTGCTTCGCGGCCAAAAGTCTCTGCCGCGCGCCGCTCCAGTAGGTTGACCGTGGGGTCCTCGCCATAAACGTCGTCGCCCACTTCGGCTGCAGCCATCGCCGCACGCATCGCCGGTGTAGGCCGTGTCACTGTATCCGAACGCAAATCGATAACTCCAGCCAATGTTAGTTCCTTCCTTGATCTTGGATCTTCACCCCTGGTGTCCTGTCTCTCATCTTTCTATCAGAACTGAACTGTCATCTTGAGCGTAGTTTGGCCGGTTATTCGGCCAAACGGCGTCGAAAGATCTGCGTTTGCTCATTGCTGATCATGCCATGAACTTCTGAGACACGACACTGGGACCGACCGCCTGAATCTACCTGTGGTTGATTAAAAACCAGCCGCCGGTAGCTATCCAACACAAACCCGCAAGAACACTCAACCATCCAAAGAACCGCGCGCTCTCTTTCCAATTCGATCCGTCGACAAATCCCCAGGTCATCCAGCGAACGCTGAATTCCGGAAACAGGACCATGAGAATTCCCGATACGAGCGAGATGAGCCCCAAAGTGATGGTGACAAAAGCATCGTCAGATGCCATCGGGTCCGCCATTCCTCAACACCATGAACCAACCTCGGCGAAACAAACCCCGCGGCGCTTGGCTGATCCCTAGTCCCTGCTACTAAGGAATCTGCGCCATCGGCAACTCCATCACCGGCGTCTGCTTTCCATCCTTCACCGCATAGGCCCACAGGCCGTGAAAATTCTGCCTCAGCTCCGGTTGCGCCTTGAGCAGCGCGCTCATCACGGCAATCGCTTCGGTGCGCAGTGCAGCTGGATCGGTTACGCCCGTCGACTCATAGATCACGCCCAAATCAGCCTGGTGCAGAGTTGCGTCCAGTTGGACGGCATCGATCTTCCAGGTGCGCTGGCCGTCGGGAAGCGAATATGGAAATGCGAACTGCGGCGAACCAACAATCTGCGCCTGCTCGGCCCCAAGCTTTTCCAAATTCGGCGAAGAGAGAAAATCTACCGGCACCAGCAGGAAATGTGCCGTCTCGTAGCTGTACCAGGCGCTCCACGGCTGGTTGGCTCTAGCCAGTTCGCGGGCGCGCGTCCAATACCAAACGCCGTCATGGCCGTCAAAGATGCCCTGCCGCACGGACAGTCCCGCCAATCTCCACCCTGTCGCGGAGCTGGTTCTGTCCCAGCCCAGAATCAAGCCCAACTGCCCGCCCAGCGGCGCTCCCGCCGCATCGGCCAGCACCACGGCATACCGGCCCGGCGGCAACGCCCGCATGGTGATGGTCACGGTCAGCGCGCCGCTCGCATTCGAGCAGAAAAACTGCGTATCCGCCGGGGCGGTGAGACTGGACGCGTCCAGCAGGTACACATTCCGCAGTTGAATTTGCCCGTTCTTCATCAACGGCGCGGCCTGTTCCACCGCTCCGCGAATCCCCTCCCAGGCCTGGGCCTCGGCAGGGAGCAATGCGGCATGAAGCGCGTCATAGTCCTGCTGTACCACGGCTTCCGCGAGCCTACCGCCTGCAGCCGCCAGCGCATTGCGATCCTGCGACAGCAGATCCGCCTGGGTTGTGCAAGTCGCCGCATGGCTCGCCAGCGACATGGTCAACAAAGCCGTGACGGCATATACCTTTGAGCAGAGGCGCATTGTATGGAATTTCCTCTCTTCCCCGCCGAGCGCTATGATGAGCGTCTGCGGGCCACTGATAGTCTAGTACAGTGGAGCGGAAACGAAATCCCGCGTCAGCCCCTCTAAGTGGGCCAGGCGCTGTTTTCGTGCCGGAGAGCCGATTCCCATGCGTACAACCATCCCGCTGCGACACCCAGGCTTGCTAAATAAGGCTGTAGAGCATCCTATGCTGCTGAAGCCGTTGCTTCCATGTGTACGCACTTCCCTTGTGGTTCTGGCAGCGGCAGCCCTGTTGGGAGCGTTGCCGTTGGCGGCGCAGTCGCCGGCCCCGCCTCACCCATCCACCACGGGACACAAACCTGTTCACGCACACAAACGCCCCGTTGCCGCCCCCCCGCAGGCCCCAGCGGTTAAAGCAACGCCGGAAACGGTCACCCCGTCTGCGCCCAAGCCTCCTAACTGGCCTGCCAACGACCGCCCGGCAGACGCCTCCGTTGTCTGGGATAGCCATGGCCTCCGCATCGAGGCTGCGAACTCCAGCCTGGAGCAGATTTTGAAAGATGTCTCCACAGTCACCGGCGCAAAGGTCGAGGGCTTCAGTGCCGATGAGCGGGTGTTTGGCGCTTATGGTCCCGGGAAGGCGCGCGATGTACTCTCGCAACTTCTTGAAGGCTCCGGCTACAACCTGCTCATGATGGGAGACCAGGGACAGGGAGCGCCGCGGCAGATCGTGCTCAGCGTAAGGCATGCCGGAGCCGCGCAGCCAGCTGCAGGGAACGACCAAGCCAACAATGAAGAAGACGTCGACGCCGACGATCAGCCGGTACAACCGACTCCGCCGCCCACGCCCATGCGTCAAGGCTTCGGCCCCGGCACGGCCCCCCGCTCACCGCAACAGATCATGCAGGAAATGCAGGAGCGCCAGCAGCAAATGCAGCAGCGCAGCAATCCACAGAACTAACGTGAAAGCTTCTGAAATCTCAGGATTGCCTTATTTTTCGGATATTTCCTGAGGGCAGGAGTCTATCTACAACTAAGACGCAATCTTTGCGCGCTACCAACGGGCTGCAACCCGCCCAGCTATGAAAGCCCCGCCGCTTCCGGCTGCGGCTTAACCACCACCGGCCGCTGGCGCGGACGTATCAGCGCAAAACCGGCGCGAAGAATCCCATAAGCCGCCACCAGACTGAACGCCATGGAGCCAACAGACGCGCATATCAACATCGCCAAATTCATCAAATCCGCCATTGCGCCGCCTTGGTTGATCGCTCAGCAATCTTTCTGCGATTGTCGCAGAAAAGCCGCAGCGTTGACCCTTGTTTCTATTGCCCAATAGAATACCCCCAGGGGGTTGCAGTCCGGAGAACGGCCACAAGCAACGCCCGCTACTTCCCACCGCTCCCTGCCTCATCATGCCTATCACTCACATCTCGGTGCGCGGAGCACGTCAACATAACCTGCGCGACATCAGTGTGCGCATTCCCCGCAACACGCTCACAGTGGTGACCGGACTCTCCGGATCGGGCAAAAGTTCGCTGGCCTTCGACACGATCTATGCCGAGGGCCAGCGCCGCTACGTGGAGACGCTCTCCGCCTATGCCCGCCAATTCCTGGACCAGATTGAGCGGCCCGACGTGGACTCGATCGAGGGCTTGAGCCCGGCCATCTCCATCGAGCAGAAGACCACCAGCCGCAGTCCGCGCTCCACCGTTGGCACCATTACCGAGATCTACGACTACCTGCGCCTTCTCTACGCCTCCATCGGCACACCCCACTGCCCCAACTGCGGCCGGCCCATTGCCCGCCAGACGGCAGAACAGATTGTTCAGCGCATTCTTGAACTCAGTCATGGCGAACGCGTAACCGTGATGGCGCCCATCGTGCGCGGCCGCAAGGGCGAGTTCAAGGATCTGCTGGACCAGCTTGACCAGCAGGGTTTTCGCGCCCGCGTCGACGGCGAGTTGCGTGACCTTACCGAACCCCTACTGCTGGACCGGCGCAAGAACCACACCATCGAAGCCGTGATCGACCGCATCCTGCTCAAGTTCCCTGCAGCCGACGCGCCGCCACCCGCCCCAGGCAAGCCCTCGGTGGAAAAGCGCCTGGACCAGGCAGTAGCCAAGGCGCTGCAACTGGCCAACGGGCTGGTGCTGGTAGCTGTCACGGGGGGCGAGGAGCAGTTATTCTCCGCCTCCATGGCCTGCCCGGACTGCGGCCTCGACGTGCCCAAACTGGAGCCGCGCAGCTTCAGTTTCAACTCAACCTTTGGCGCCTGCCCGGAGTGCCACGGCCTGGGTTCGCTGTACGATCTCGATCCCGCCAAGGTCATCACCGACTGGTCAAAGCCCCTGCTCGATGGCGGACTTGGCCCTGGATCCACCTCGCAATACCTGCTCAAGCTCATCCATCTGGCAACGGACCGCTACAAGATCGACATCAAACTCCCCTTTGAAGACCTGCCCGTCAAACACCAGCACATCCTGGTCTACGGCCCGCCCAAAGGCGAGGCTCCGCGCACCGGGTTTCACGGTATTCTCACCTACTTGCGTGACACCATAGACGAAGCCCGAAGCGATACCTACCGCGAGTACATGATGAATTACATGTCGGCCACGCCCTGCCCGGTCTGCCGCGGCAAGCGCCTGCGGCCGGAGTCGCTGGCAGTCAAAATTGGTGGCCTGTCCATTGCCGACTTCACAGCCCTGCCCCTCAACCGCGCTCTCTCGGCTGCCATCAACCTGAACTTTACAGCGCGCGAAGCGCTGGTAGCCGAGCGCATCCGCCGGGAAATTGTCGAGCGCCTGGAGTTTCTCTGCGCCGTCGGCCTCAACTACCTGGCTCTGGACCGCAACGCCGCCACGCTCTCCGGCGGCGAGGGCCAGCGCATCCGCCTGGCCACGCAGATTGGCTCGCGCCTGCGCGGCGTACTCTACGTCCTCGACGAGCCCTCGATCGGCCTGCACCAGCGCGACAATAACCGCCTGATCCAGGCCCTGGAAAGACTGCGCGACCTGGGCAACACAGTGCTGGTTGTCGAGCACGATGAAGACACCATCCGCCACGCCGACTACGTGCTCGATCTTGGTCCCGGCGCAGGCCGATTGGGCGGCTACGTCGTCGCCGAGGGTACACCGGCACAGATCATGGCCTGCCCCGAGTCGCTCACCGGACGCTATCTCTCCGGAGCCGCCACCATGCTGCATCGCGCAAAGCCGCGCCCGCTTACCGGCAAGTGGCTCACCGTGACCGGCGCGCGCGAGCACAATCTGCAAGACGTCACCATCCGCATTCCATTGGGCGTCATGACGGTGGTTACCGGCGTCAGCGGAAGCGGCAAAAGCACATTGATCAACGACATCCTCTACCGGTCGCTGGCGAAGACAATTTACGGATCGCACGAGGAACCCGGGGCGCACGACACCCTTACCGGCGCCGAGCAAATCGACAAGGTTGTGCGCATCGACCAGTCCCCTATCGGTCGCACGCCGCGCTCCAACCCCGCCACTTACACCCAGGTTTTCTCGCCCATCCGCGACATCTTCGCCATGCTGCCCGAGTCGCGCGAGCGCGGCTACAAGGCAGGCCGCTTCAGCTTTAACGTTTCAGGAGGCCGCTGCGAAACCTGCCAGGGAGACGGCCAGCGCCGCATCGAGATGAATTTCATGCCCGACGTCTATGTGCAGTGCGAAGTCTGCAACGGACGCCGCTACAACCAGGAGACGCTGGCCGTAAAGTTTCACGGCCATTCCATCGCCGACATTCTCGACCTCACCATTGAAGACGCGCTTGCCGTGCTCACCGATGTGCCGCAGGTGCGCCAGAAACTGCAAACCCTGGTGGATGTCGGCCTGGGCTACGTGCACCTGGGCCAAAGCGCCACTACGCTGTCAGGCGGCGAAGCGCAGCGCATGAAGTTGGCCCGTGAATTATCAAAGCGGCAGACGGGCCGGACTCTGTATCTGCTGGACGAACCCACCACTGGCCTGCACTTTGACGACGTGCGCAAGCTGCTTGAAGTTCTGCACCGTCTTGCCGACCTGGGCAACACAGTCATCATCATCGAACACAACCTGGACGTGATCCGCAACGCTGATTGGATTCTGGATCTTGGCCCCGAGGGCGGCGAGGACGGGGGCCGCGTAGTAGGCCAGGGCCGTCCGGCAAAGATCGCTGCGACTCCAGGCTCGTACACCGGGCAATTTCTCATGCGCTACTACACGTCCTCAAACGGCCGCCTTGAGCCTGTCGATCTGGATGCCGACTCTGCTAACGACGAACCAGCCACCGATCCGGATGCCTCATCTTCCGCCATAGGCGTTGCAGAGAAGGATGCTTCACGCCCCAAGGCAAAGCGTCCGGCGGCAAAGAAAGCCTCAGCAAAAGCAACACCCCGAAAAAAGAAAACGGGACTTCCATGAGCCAGAACGACGGCATCGAACAGACCTCAGGGCAGCCTGAAGGCGAATCCGTCTCGTTGAAAAATGCGGGCCCGGCAGATCAGGACTTCAGCACGGACAGAATTCCCCTTGTACATCAGGAAGAACCGGCAGAGACCGGCAAGGATGGAATTCAATCCGGGCCTTTGTCACCGGAGGAAGATGCCGCGGAGAATTTGCTTGTGGATCCCTCTCCCGCAGCATTTTCCGAACCTGAATCGTATCTTTCGAGCGGTTCTGAGGAACTCCCCGGGGATCCGGACCAGCCTGTTCCGGTTGAGCCCGAGTCCAGTTTGCTCTTTCAGTACTGGTCCCAGCCTGAGATGTTCACGCCCACGCGCAGCCCGAACCTGGGCGATCTCGGCCTTCTGGCCGTACTGGCTTTCCTGGGTCTGCTGGTTGCCAGCCTCCTCACCCGGTCCGCCCTCTACTTTCATCTCTTCGGCATCTCCACCGTGCAAAAGGCCGTCACAGATGTTCACTACACACTGGGCAGCGAAGCGGTACTTTATCTGTTCACAATCGGTGCATGTATGCTCATCTTTCCCCTGGTCTGGCATAAGAGTTTCTTCGCCGGACTGCAATGGAACGGGGCCATAGCGTTGCGGATGCGCCAGCGGCTTTTTGGCGCGGCCTCCACCTGCTTTGTGCTTGCTCTGCTGAACGGAATTCTGTTGCCGGGCCCGGTTGATACGCCGATCGACAAGGTCTTCCGCGCCCCCGGAGCGGCATGGCTGCTCTTCGCCTTCGGCGTCACCTTCGCGCCTTTTTTTGAGGAGATTGTGTTCCGCGGCTTTCTGCTGCCGGCCTTCTGCACAGCCTGCGACTGGATGCACGAACGAGCCACCGGCGAGCCCACGCGCCCTCTGGATGTGAACGGCCATCCCCAGTGGTCCATGCCCGCCATGGCCGTCGCATCACTCGCCGTCAGTATTCCTTTTGCCCTGATGCATGCCGAGCAGACCGGCCATGCCCTGGGCCCGTTTCTGCTGCTGGTCTGTGTGAGCCTGGTCCTGTGCTGGGCGCGTCTCAGCATGCGCTCCCTGGCCGCCAGCGTGCTGGTACATGCCTGTTATAACTTCCTGCTCTTCTCGCTAATGCTGCTGGGCACCAGCGGTTTCCAGCATCTCGACAAGATGTAACTGCCGTCCGCGAAGCCTATTGCTGCGTGTTGGCGGAAGTCTTATCGGAATGAAAAAGCCTGTGATTGATGTCGGGCCAGAACTCCTTGGCAACAAAAGCAATTCCATCAACGCCAATATCGATCCCCCACGCTTTGCCCGTGTTACCGACGCTGCGTTCCCGGCTGGGATAGTAGAGACTGGACAGACCTGCCGCTGCTCCTGCGCCGACGACTTCACTCACGTTGAAGACTTCCTTCCCGGAGTCGGACCGGGTGACGACAGCACGGCTCAATGCATAGCCAGTCCGTTTCAGGAATCCGCCCCTGCCCAGTGTGTAATACCGCGTGTCCTGATGCGTGATCGCAGGTACGACAAATTCCACCATGTAGTTCTCACTGGTCTGATCGACGGCAGCATGCCAGAAGTAGCGGCCGTAGCCAACCGCGCCCTGATGAAACTCGGGAGTCGCAACCGTCTCCATCGAATAACCGGCGAGCATTGCCGGGATGAATATGGACGAATAATCGAAGGAGTCCTCCGATGCGGTCACAAATTTCTCCTTGACCGATTGAGCCGGCAGTTTCTCGTCCGTACTAATGGCGCGAAAATTTGGAATAATGCCCAGGATGCGCTTGGTTTGAGGCGCTCGCTGTCTGTCTGTCGAATTTTGCGGGGCTGGCGACGTCGGTACATCCTTCTGCGCTGCCTGCGATCCACCGTCCGTGTGGCTCGCGCCGGGCAGCGAGCCAGAGAAAGCGGCAGGACCCATCGATGCCAGGGCCAAAGTGGCAGGCGATTGGGTCTCGGAACCTGTTCCAGTTGTGTCGGACCTTTGCGCGGTCACAGCGATCGGACTGGGATTGGCAGCGGTCATGGCCTGTTGCGCTGTCAAACTACTACAAGGGATCAGGACGCAGCCAACGGTTGCGGTGTACATGAAAAATCGGGCAACAGATCGAATCATCGACTGCCGAGGCCGAAAACGGCTCATGGCCAGACAATTCAAAGAGGGAATAGCTGAAATTTCCATACTTGATCTGACTCCGCAAGACACCAAAACGATACAGCCAATCGTAAAAATAAACGATTTATCATTTCAAATTTACGCTGCGGGAGTGCAGAGGCTCCATAGGCAGCAGGATTAAAGTGCACGGGCAGCGCCTCAGCTTGCACTTGCTTTGTACACACTGCCTTACAATCTACATTGATGACCACTCCATCCCACGCTCAACAGTTGCTCGCTCTTCTCGCCTGCACCAGTTTCCGCCTCGGCCAGTTCAAGCTGTCCTCAGGCGGCACCAGCGATTACTACATCGACTGCCGCACCACGACGCTTCATGCCGAAGGCGGCCGGCTCACCGGCCACGCGATCCTTGAACTACTGGAAGAAAACGGCATTGAAGCCGAGGCGGTGGGCGGGCTCACGCTAGGTGCCGACCCCATCGTCTCCAATGTGGCCACGGCCAGTGCCTGGCGCGCGCTTTCCCATCCCGGCGCTCCCCTGCTGCATGGCTTCCTGGTCCGCAAGGCTGAGAAAGCTCATGGTACCGGCCGTCGCATTGAAGGCTTCTGCCGTGCGGGCGCACGGGTAGTCATTGTGGACGACGTCTGCACCACTGGCGCTTCCACAGTCAACGCCTTGGAAGCCGCCCGAGAGGCGGGCATGACCGTCGCAGCCGTGGTCTGCATCGTCGAGCGTGAAGAAGCGAATGGCCGCCCAGCTGTGGAAGCCGCCGCGGCCGGCGCTCCTTTTCTCAGCCTCCTTACCGCTTCGCAGGTCCGCGCCGAGCATATTCGCCAGCAGTCCTGATCGCGCGCTGCCTTGACTCAGGCGCTCCCATCGCCTCTTGAACACAGAAATAGAAAGCAGCTTGTAGAAGCGGTTTTTTATCGCTTCTACAAGCTGCTTCTGTTATCCCACAGGCATCTGCATGGGAACCAATTTATTTAGTTTCCAGGAATAGTTCTACTGTCCGTTCGCTGAAGCCGCTTCAATGCCCTGGTTCAAGAGCAACTGCACTTCCACGCGGCGGTTCTGCTTGCGGCCTTCCGCAGTGGTGTTTGGTGCAACTTCCTTATCCTTGCCAATGCCGATCAGATAAAACCGGTGCGCGGCAATTCCATACTTCGACGCCAGGTACTGTACCACCACATCAGCGCGCCGTTGGCTCAACTCGTAGTTGTACTGCGCCGGTCCCGTCGAATCTGTTCCGCCCGTCACCTCCAGAATGAAGCTTTTTGCCGAGCCAAGCTGCGCGGCAAAAGCATCCAATTGCGCACAGTCTTCCTTGGTCAGTACAGCCTTGTTGAAGGCGAACGTCACCGACACAGCGGCTTGCTGCTTGTAGTTGTCCAGCCCCTTCACCACGCTGTCCAGCGAGTCGGCGCGATGCACGGCGCTATCGGCTGCCGTCTGCGCATCGCCGGCAGACTTGCTTGCGTTCTGCGCATTCAGGTTGGCCGCGTCCGCCGCCCCTTGCACATGGCTGATGCCAGCCTGGGCACGGCCGTCCACGTCGCGAATCTCCCGGCTATTCGCCGATGTCTTTGCATCCAATTGGTCAGTGTGCTCCACCAATGGCACCGTTTGTGTGCGCACATAGTTTTTGGTTGCGCACCCTGTCGCGCCTGCCACAGCCAAAACCGCTGTCATCCATACGAATCCGAATCGCTGCATGGTCTTTGTCCTGTCCCTCCCGCCTGCTTGCCGGCAAACAGCCCAACAGCCGGCGGAGATGGCTTCTTTCTTCTCGCACTTGACCTTGCACCTTTATCGCCATTCCGAGTCTTATATTTATCTCTATCATTTTAAGCATGTTCCACGTTATCAGACAGGGGTGTCCCTGCCTGCCTACCGTGTAGTAATTACCCGATCCGGTAAGGATTGCGTACATTTGACAGCCTTCTGTAGTCAGTTTGCTCCACCCGTTAGCCCATTGCAGCCTGGCAGAATCATCGCAACTCATCGCATTTACCGTTTCAATTGCTCCCAGATGCCTGACCTCGGACAACCGATCCCGCTATCCTAAGTACTGGCCTCAGCCTGCCCATGGACCTTTACGAGAAAATCCGCACCCTCCCAACCCAGCCCGGCGTCTACCTCTACAAGAACGCCGAGGGTGAGGTCATCTATGTAGGCAAGGCCAATAACCTGCGCTCCAGGGTCCGGTCTTATCTGCTGGCAGCTTCCCAGGCAAACGCCAAGACCGGTTCGCTGATGCGCGAGGCCGTAGATCTGGACTACATCCTTGTAGCCAACGAGCACGAAGCGCTAGCCCTGGAAAATAACCTCATCAAGCAGCGCAAGCCGCGCTTCAATATCCTGCTGCGCGACGACAAGACCTACCCCTACGTCAAGCTCACCCTGGCCGACCGATTCCCAAAGGTCTTTGTTACCCGCCGCCTGCGCAAGGATGGAGCTGCCTATTACGGCCCCTACTTTCCCGGCAACCTCGCCTACCGCATCGTCGAACTCATCCATCGCAGCTTCCTGGTGCCCAGTTGCAAGGTCGATCTCTCCCGCTACCATCCACGCGCCTGCCTGCAGTACTACATTCATCGCTGCCTCGGGCCCTGTGTGGAGAGCCTCACCACTCTGGAGCTGTACAGCAGCGCCGTACGCGACGCGCAGCTCTTTCTGGAAGGCCGCCATGCAGAACTGGAGCGCACGCTCACCACGCGCATGATGGCCGCGGCCGAAGCCGAGCAGTTTGAAGCCGCAGCCCGCTTGCGCGACCAACTCTCCACCGTCCACCAACTCCAGGAGAAGCAGCGCATTGCCAGCGCGGAGCAGGATGACGACGCCGATGTCTTCGGCTACCACTTCGAAGACGGATCGCTGGCCGTCAATCTCTTCCACGTGCGCGCCGGTAAGATCGTCGACCGGCGCGAATTTTTCTGGGAAGACCTGCCCGCTCTGCTGGAAGCCAATACTGCCGAGGGTACAGAAGCAGGATTTGCCGAGTCGGATCCGCCTCCCGAAGTCCCGTTCCATGCCGGCCAGGTCTTCAGTGCCCTGCTCAAGCAACTTTATATCGACCAGCATTACGTGCCGCGCTCGATCCTCCTGCCGGTGGATTTTGACGACCGTGAGACTCTGTCTGCGTTGCTTACCGGGCGCGCAGGGCATCGCATTGAAATCGCCGTCCCGCAGCGCGGAGAAAAACGGTCACTGGTCGATCTGGCCGGTCAGAACGCCAAGCAGTCTTACACGCAGCGCTTTCGGGTCCTCGAACCCTCGCGCAAGGCCATTCAAGAGGCCCTCGCCGACGCCCTTATGCTGCCGGATCTGCCCCGCCGCATTGAATGCTTTGACATTTCGCACATCCAGGGCACTGAAACAGTGGCTTCGCTGGTGGTGTGGGAAGACGGCAAGATGAACAAGGCCGCCTATCGCAAGTTCAAAGTCATGACCGTTCTCGGGGTAGACGATTTCGCTTCCATGCGTGAGGTGGTAGAGCGCCGCTACCGGCGGCTAAAGGACGAGAATAAGCCCATGCCGTCGCTGGTGCTTGTCGATGGCGGGCTGGGCCAGCTTCACGCCGCCGCGGAGGCGCTTGAATCGCTCGGCTTTACGACGCAACCCCTGGCCTCCATTGCAAAGAAAGAGGAGATCGTCTATATCTACGGCAATGAAGAAGAGCCGATTGTCCTCGACCGCCGCTCGCCCGTGCTGCATCTGGTGCAGCTCATCCGCGACGAGAGCCATCGCTTCGCCATTGGCTATCACCGCCAGCGCCGCGCCATGCGCGACCGCGATTCGGAGCTTCTGAATATTCCCGGCGTCGGCGCGCAAACCCGGCAGCGACTACTGACCCACTTCGGCAGCCTGCGCGATGTGCAACAGGCCACTGCGGAGTCCCTTGCGGCCGTGGTGCCGCGCAAGACGGCAGAAACCATCTGGCGGCATTTCCATAAAACCGAGCATGCCACCTGAGCTACCACAATCTGCAGGGACAGAATGAGGAACAGCGGTGCTCAATCCTGCACTGACACCGTTTGGCGCCATCAATGCTTGAGGGTCTCCGTTACCCTGCCCAGCAATTCCGATTTGGAAGCCTGGCCGGATAACAGAACAACCTTGCAGTCAGGAGCGGCGCTCTTCACGGCATCTGCCAGCTCAACTTCTGACATTCCGGGCAATTCAGCGCCGATAACAAGCACTTCCGGCGGCATGATCTGCGCGGTTTCAATGGCGTCCGGTCCGTCATAGGCAGCTACAGCGGCAAAGCCGTGCTCGGAAAGAATATTAACAAGCGTATCGACAACTGCGGTTTCGTCATTCACCACAAGGACCAATGGACGATGCTCGGTTGCATCGGCCAGGGGGTTGACGGGCGGCACTTGCTCTATTGGTACAGCTGCAAATTTCATGGGTGCACTCACGAAGGTATCGGTTGATAGTTCAGATTGAATTACGTGTTGAATTATTCTTGGGCTCCTGAACAACGGTCCGGCTAATTGGGCATAAATAGCAGATGATCTGCCCGAGCGCTGGCGCGTTTGAATCGATCGAAATCCGATTCTGTTGAAGCACAACATTGTGAACAGCACAGACGGGCCGTGTTGGATCCCTTTTTGCATAGCATTGCTGTGTCATATATCTCTCCGAGTTCGATGAGACTGCCTCTTCCGGGGCAAATCTCAAATTTGAACGGAACCAGTTCCGAATGCTTACTTTGTGTGCAATCAGGCGAAACCGCCGCCTGAAATCGATCTCTATCAACCAACCTAGCAGGCTATTTCTGATACGGGGAAGCTCTTTTCGTGTCGATCTATCTATTTGTAATCTGTTACTTATGGCGCCAATTTAGGGGCTGAGAGTTCTTCAGGAGAATGAAAGAGGTTACTTTAAGTGCTTGCGAAGCCTGAATATGGCGAGTATTCTTTCATCTGAAGGATAGCTTAACGATAATTTAGGCATACGTTAAGCGCTTCTTTGATCCAGGCAGTCGACCACTGAGGCGGTCAACAAGCCATGTCAACCAATCCTGATTCGAACGCGGAACCGATGAAGTTTGAATCGATACTTCAGCTCGATGTTCCCAAAGGCCGGGATGGGAAGCACAAGCGGATTGTCACGCAATTGTTGAGCGACATTGATCAGTTGGAAAAAGGAACGGCACTGAAGATTCCCCTCTCCGCATTACCCGACACAAAAGAGAATATCCGTTCTGCGCTCAATCGCGCGACGCACTTCAGAGGAATGGAAGTTGCCACATCCAGTGACGCGGAATTTCTCTATGTGTGGAAGGTTGAACCCGAATCCTGATCCGGTCTTATCTAACGCTCCATTGCCGAAGTGTCCTCTCTCATACGACAATCGATCATGGCTTCTGTTCGCATCGACAAATGGCTCTGGGCCGCCCGTTTTTTCAAGACGCGGGCGCTGGCCAGCAAGGCCTGCGATCTGGGCCGCATTCACTCGAACAGCGTTACAGCCAAACCCGCGCGCGAGGTACACGTGGGCGACATGCTGCAGATTATCAATGAAGGCGGCGAATTCAAGATTGAGGTTCTGCTGCTGAGCGAGATGCGAGGCCCGGCGGCGGTTGCGCAGACGCTGTACCGCGAAACCGGAGACAGCAAAGCCGCTCGGATCAAGTTGACCGCAGAGCGCAAAGCGATGCAATTGTATGCACCCCTGCCGGAACACCGGCCCTCCAAGCGGGACCGCCGCAGAATCATCCAGTTTCGGGGCGGAAACTAACTCCTGTACTACTCACTACAGATAGAGCCATAAGCTAAGTCAGACAGAGTTTCGGGTGTTTTACTCCCAGTGACCTATCAAAGTAAAGCTGGCGGTTCCCGGCGTTTCTGTGATTGAAGTACTGGCATTTACATAGTAGTTATGCATGATCAGAGTTACCCTGCTTCCTCCTGCAACCGCAAGATGCACTGGCTGAGTCAGCATGTAATGAGGATTGGGAGTAGCCGAACCTACCCTGTTGGCAGCAAAACCGGCCATGGCCTCGTAACCGCCCACAATCGTATCCAGATACCATTCCGCTCCGGAAGCCAGTGCCGCATCGTAGTCGGCCTCGGCAAACAGATGGTCGATCACAAACGTCTTGCCCGCGGGAATGACGATACACAAATAGCCCTTGCTCGCAGGCTGGGGGAAAGTGTCGAACTGTTGATACTGCTCGTATCCGGTTAGACTGCTCTCCGGCGCAAAGCAGGATTGCGCCTGATCGGTGGGAATCAACAACTGCGGGTCGTTGGAAGGCGAGTTGGGATAGCGGGAATGGCGCGGCAGATGAACCTGTCCGAACAGCGGAAATGCGGCAAGGGAGACAGTGGCAAGAAGTATACAGATAGGGCGGCAATTCATTTCTCGATTACCTGAAGGTGGATTTATGGGCGAATGCACCCACTAGACGCAGTGTGCGGCGCTTTCGTTTGACCTGGATCTTCTGGACAGATGAACGCGCTCGCGGACGAACCACGGTGCGCAACTACGCGCAAATGCAAGTCACAACATGCACCCTGAGGCCCCCAACTTTAGTAAACTCAACTTCAGTATGTATTTCCCTCCCTGCGCCAGCACCCGCTTCGCTTCCGGATTAAGTCTTGCGGCAATCCTTGCCGCCACGCTTGCAGTTTCGCCGCAGGCTCTGGCCCAAGGCACGCACTTGTGGACCCAGGCGCAGCTCAAGGAATTTGAGAAAGGCACACCGCAGGGCGTGGCCCTCACCAGCGACGGCAAACTGCGCGAAGGTCCGGCACTGCATGAGATTCTCACCACACCCTCGACCTTCGTCTGGTCGGTGGCCGTGGACAAAAATGGCACGGCTTACCTTGGAACTGCCTCGCCGGCAACCGTGCTGCGCGTGGGCAGCGACGGAAAGCCTTTCACCCTTTTTGAAACCAGGGACCTCAACGTACAAGTCGTTCGGCTCGGGCCGGATGGGGCGCTCTACGCCGCCACGCTACCCAGCGGGAAAGTCTACCAACTCAAGCCTGACGCAACAGTCAAGCAGAATGACAGCAGCGCTACCCTGGTCTTTGATGCCGCACAGTTCGACGATGCGATTGCCGCTAACGGCAAGACAACCGGCAACAAGACCGAATCGAAGCCGCACTACATCTGGGATTTGACCTTCGACCAGGCAGGCAGGCTCTATATCGCCACAGGTGGTCCGGGAGCGGTCTATCGCGTGGACCCTGCCAAGTCTGATGCAAAAGGCGATCCAGTTCCTCATCAAGGCAAGCCCGAAGCATTTTTTAAATCCGACGAAGCGCACATCCGCTCGCTGGCCTGGGACGCAAAGGGCAACCTGATTGCCGGTTCAGACGGATCGGGGCTGGTCTACCGCATCAACCCGCAGGGTAAGGGCTACGTGTTGTTCGAGGCTCCAAGGCGCGAGATCACCGCAGTAACCGTTGCCGCGAACGGAACCATCTACGCAGCCAGCGTGGGCGACAAGAACCGCAATCCGCTGCCGCCACTGCCTGTACAGGGCATCGGTACCGCCACCGTCACCATCGTCCAGCCAGGATCGTTGCAGGCGGTCAATCCCAGCGCATCGCTGCCCGAGGGAACCGAGATTTATGCACTGGCTGAGGGCCAGGCGCCACGTAAACTCTGGTCTGACAAGGATGAGATTGTCTATGCACTTGCCGCGCACCCAGAGGGATTGCTCGCGCTCACCGGCAACCGCGGCCATATCTACAGGATCGCCGACGACGGCAGCTACGCAGACATCGGCCACCTGGAGGCGCAACAGGGCCTGAGTTTGGCTACGGCACACGGTGCAGAAGGCCCAGGAGGAATGCTGATTGGCGCCGGCAATACCGGCAAACTGTACTGCCTGTGTGCCTCTGAAAAGCATGAATACACGAGCGACGTGCTCGATGCCGGAGCACTGGCACGCTTTGGACGCGTCGAAGTTGAGCCTGGTTCAACGGGCTATGAAATCCTCACCCGCACGGGCAATGTCGAGCAGCCAGTCCGGGGCCGAAACGACTGGGGTTGGAGTGACTGGCAGCCGCTGAAGGATGGTGCAGTGGCTTCTCCGGCGGGGCGCTTTCTGCAGTGGAAGGTTGTGTTGCACACGGGGGGAACCGTGGGCAGCGTAGGCGTCAACTATCTGCCCGTGAATACGGCGCCGGTGGTCGATGACATCGTGGTCGTGCCGGGCGCGCGTGTCAATGCGCAGAACCAAACTGGCATCCAGCAGCAGACGGTCAACATAGTGTTTAGCTCGTCGAGTTCGTCCCCCCAGAGCGCCAACTTCGATGCCGGCGCAGGCGCGCCTTTACAGGCCGTCAAAGACCGCACCGCCATTACCGTCCGCTGGACCGCGCGCGACGACAACGGCGACGAGCTGACCAGCTCCCTTTTTCTGCGCGGGGACGGTGAAACCGCATGGCGTCTGCTCAAGAGCGGTCTTACTGACAGTGCCTACAGTTTCGACGCAACGCTCATTCCCGATGGCGGCTACCAGGTCAAGGTCGTGGTCTCCGACGCTCCGTCCCACACGCCAGGAGATGCCCTTACTGGAGAAAAAGTCAGCGACCGCTTCGAGGCAGACACCACTCCGCCGGTCATCAGCAACCTCAAGGCGGCTGTGGAAGTCGGGAATTGCCATGGATCTCACTGCCCCAAGCCGTTTCAGGTGACATTTGACGCGGAAGACGCCCGTTCGCCCATTGCCCGCGCGGAATATTCACTGGATGCCGGTCCATGGCAGTACATCGAACCGGCCGGAAAGCTCTCCGACTCCAGACGTGAGCACTATGAACTGCATCTCTCGCTTGACGATTTTGCAGGAAAGACTAGTGAGCACCTCATCACCGTCCGTGTCTACGACCGGCACGAAAACGCAGGCGTGGCCAAGACGGTGATTGCCGCGCAAGAGAAGTAGGATCCATGCGATTTGAACTTTTTCTGGCAGCGCGTTACCTCAAAGCCAAGCGGCGGCAAGCCGTGGTGGGCGTAGTCACCACCATCTCCATCGCCGGCGTGGCAGCAGGCGTGGCCGCGCTGGTCATTGCCCTGGCCATCACCAACGGCATGAAGCGCGATCTGCAGGACCGGCTTCTGGGATCGAGCGCGCATGTGCAGTTAATGCGTGTGAAAGACGACGGAATTCGCGACTGGCAGCCGCTCATCAACCGGTTGCGGAGCCTGCCTCACGTCACCGCAGCTGCGCCTGGGCTCTACGAGCAGGTGCTGGTTGCCCGCGGTGCCCGCGATGGCGGCGCGCTGCTTGAAGGCATCGTTCCCGCGCAGGAGAAGACCGTCAGCGACCTGCTGACCACGGCCACGCCAGGCTCGGTGCAGGCATTGGAACCGCAGGCTGGACCGGCCGCTGCTCCAGGCACGGACCTGCCGCCCATCGTTCTCGGCAAGGATCTGGCGGATACGGTTGGCGCAGCCATTGGCGATTCCGTCATGGTGATCAGCCCGCAAGGGGAGATGACGCCCATTGGAGTCTTTCCCAAGGTTGTGCGCTTTCGCCTGGCCGGCACTTTTCATTCCGGCTTTTACCAGTACGACGCGCAGGAGGGCTTCCTGCGCCTGGCCGATGCGCAGCGCCTTTTCGACGAACCGGACCTTCTGTCCGTCATCAGCTTCAAGGTGGACAATCTGGATCACGCTCCCGCCATTGCCAGCACTATCGAACAGGCCGCCGGCAAGGGCTACATGACCACCAACTGGATGGAACAGAACCGCGAGCTTTTTCGCGCCCTCAAACTCGAACAGGTCGTCACCTTCATCGTGATTGCCCTCATTGTGATTGTGGCCGCCCTGAACATTCTCATCGCCCTCACCATGATGGTGATGGAAAAGACCCGCGATATCGCCGTCATGATGAGCTTCGGCGTCGAGCCTGGCCAGGTGCGGCGCATCTTCCTCATGCAGGGCCTGCTCATCAGCATCATCGGCACCGCCATCGGCCTGGCGCTGGGATATTTTGCCGCCTGGGCGGGTGGACATTACCACTTTATCCATCTCTCCGCGGAGGTCTACTCCATCGATACCCTGCCCTTTGCGCCCCGCCCGCTGGATGGAGTCATCGTCGCCGCGGTCTCCATCGGTATTTCAATGCTGGCTACGGTTTACCCCTCATTCAGTGCCTCCCGCGTCCTGCCGGCTGAAGCGCTGCGCTATGAATGAGGTTGGCAAGTCGCGCCATGAGAGAAAGCGCGGCAGGTGCGTATCTACTGAGGTGTGATGATCCCGCCCAGAGTATGGCGCCGGGGTAAAACGATGCCGCGGTGATCCACCTCAGCGGCAGGCCCGGCTGACTGTTCCTCCTCAGGCTGGCTTGCCCTTTCCAACAAAGCTCCCCCGCAGGCTGGACACCAGTCCGCGATGGTTTTCTGGGCAAGAACGGCGTAGCAATGGCTGCAAATGCGTTCCATACCTAAAAAGCTTACCGGATCGGGCTTCCCTGCGGAACCGGCATCCACTTCCCTGCCTTTACACTGAACCTATGCACCCTCCCCTTCGCCTTGTGGCAATTGACATGGATGGAACCCTGCTGCCAAACCTAACGCACGGAGTGAGCCTGCGTACCGGGCAGGCGCTCAAGGCCGCTCAGGAGGCGGGAATCACTGTCGTTATCGCCACCGGAAGACGCGTGGCCTATACGACGCCGCTTCTGGAAGGCCTGGGCCTGCGAGCGGATACGCCCCTCATCACGTCCAATGGTGCAGTGGTGCAAACTCTGGGCGGGGAGTTGCTCGACGGCTGCCGGCTTGAGGCGAGGGTGGCGCGGGGGCTCTGCGTGCTGCTCCGGCAGTTTGGATCTCTGGTTTTCACCTTTGACAAGCCGGGGCGTGGCGCTCTGGTTGTCGAAGATCTGGAACAGGCTCACAAGCGCATTGCACTGTGGATTGAAAAGAACCGAGGCGCAATTGAGACTGTCAAGCCGCTGGAACTGGCGCTCAGTGACAGTGAGGAACCCATACAAGGCATGTTGGCCGGAGCGATCCACAGGATGCGGGAGGCTGAAAAGGCGCTTGAGAGCAGCGAGTGGAGCGGTAGTTGCGCATGCGTACGGACCGAGTATCCGGCGCGCGACCTGTCGATTCTGGATCTGCTGCCGGCTGGCGTCTCAAAGGGCTGGGCACTCGGCCGGCTCGCCACGCGGTTGGGGGTGGACCGCATGCAGACCATGGCGATTGGCGATAACTGGAACGATGTGGATATGCTGGAGTGGGCTGGCCAGGGCGTGATAATGGGCAATGCCGCCCAGGAGTTGCGCACCATGGCCAAAATGCGCGGATGGAAGCAGGCGCCGCCCAACGACGAGGACGGCGTGGCCGTGGTGCTGGAAGCGGCCGTGGCAAAACTTTCTTCTGCACAAGCGTGACCTGATCATTAAGATTGGATTGTGACCACGGGAATGCGCGGAAATCTCCTCATCACGGTGGCGAGTGTGGCGTGCATGGCAGCCAGTGCGGCGTCTGCGCGGGCAGGCGAACGCGTGACCCTGCGTAACGGCTTCACCATGGACTGCGACCATCACGCCAGGGCCGAGAACCGTGTCCGCTTCTATATGACAACCGGCGAGGACAATTACGTCGAGTTCACGCCTCAGGAGATCGCCGTCGTGGAATCGATCCCCGATCCACCGAGAGCCGCCCCAGTAACGCCGCCCGCAACTTCGCCACCCCCGGATTCCAACGCCCACCTGAACCCCGCCGACCTTGCCGAGATGTTGGCCAATGCCGGCAGGGAGCACAATTTGGACGTTGACCTTCTCGCCAGCGTTGTCAAAGCCGAGAGCGCTGGCAATGCCCGTGCCGTCAGCCGTGCCGGAGCCCGCGGGCTGATGCAACTGATGCCCGGAACCGCTGCCAATCTAGGGGTCGAAGACAGCTTCAAGCCAGACCAGAATGTGCGCGGCGGCTCGACCTATCTGGATGAGCTGCTCACCCGTTATCACGACAACCTGGCCCAGGCACTTGCCGCCTACAACGCCGGACCGGCGGCTGTGGACAAGTACCACGGCATCCCGCCTTACCACGAGACCAGGGTCTACGTCGCGCGTGTGATTCATGAGTTCAACCGCCGCGTGAAGACGCGCGCGGTGCAGGCCCGTCTCTCCGTGGCGTCTGCCACGGTCCCGCAGAAAAATACAGCCCGCTAGGGCCTTCCCTCCGCAATCGCGGGTGAGAACATAGACTGTGGATATATCCCTGACCGGAACGGAGAGAGCTTGAAGAAGAACCAACTGATTCTGGGCTTGGTAGTGCTGGCGGCGCTTATTGCCCTCGTGTTTTGGGGACGCGACAGAATTCACTTCGACTTTGGCGAATTTCGTGCTCAACTGGCGCTGGCCAACTGGTGGAAGATCGCGATTGGAGCCGGATGCATCTACCTGGGCTATGTCTTCCGCGCGGTGCGCTGGGCTCTGTTGCTAAGGCACAACAAAAAAGTTCCACTCTTGTCACTTCTGGGAACGCAGGTCATCGGCTTTACGGCTGTGGCGCTGATTGGCCGCATTGCGGACCCGGTGCGGCCTTACCTCGTGGCCAAAAAAACTGGCCTGCCGCTCAGCAACCAATTCGCCGTATACATCGTTGAACGTCTCTTCGACGCCGGATCGATGGCGCTGATTTTTTCTTCGGCTATTGTTCTGACCGCCTGGCTAGGACTGCCTGGCGCGCTGCCCCACCCTGAAATTGTGAGCAAGGCCGGCTACTGGGGGATGGCCCTGACCGTCCTGGGTGCGCTCTTCCTGGTTGCAGTGCGCATAGCAGGTGGTGCAGTGGCCGCGTTTCTTGAAGTCGCCTTTGGTATCGTATCCAAACGCCTGGGCAGTGCCGTCGGACAAAAAATCCGCAGTTTCCGCTCCGGCCTCGACGCGATGCGTACATTGGGCGACTTTGGCGTCGTCGCCGCGCTCTCGCTGGGCATGTGGTTGCTGATTGCTCTGGCCTACCTGGAAACGATGCAGGCCTTTACCGCCAGCCCGGAGTTGGACGGGATGACTCCGGCCAAGTGCGTGTTGCTGTTGGCGGTCAGCGGAATCACAAGCATTATCCAGTTGCCGGTGCTGGGCTGGTTTACGCAGATCGGCGTAGTAGCCGCGGCCCTTGCCAGTTTCTATGGCGCGGCTCCCGAGGCGGCCACGGCCTGCGCTGCAACCATCCTGGTGGTATCCTTCCTGGCCATCGTGCCTGTGGGGCTGATCTGGGCACATTTCGAACACGTAAGCCTGCGCAAGATAACCGTGGAAAGCGAACACGCCGGCGAGGAACTGCCTGCAGACGAATCCCCGCAGCAGGTCTGACCGTTCACGCGTTGGCAGTCCGGGAGTGGCTATCGCTCGCCGTCAAGTTCCTATACAAGAGGCATCTGCACGGGTTTCGCAGGTGCCGCCGGCCGCGTAAACCGGATCGTTGCCGGTCCAACGGCCCCGCCCGTCATGATCATGCTCATGGCCTGCTCCATGTTCAGGTCGGTATCGGTGACCCTCTCGATGGGCAGTATTTGCAGAAAGGCCGAGGTCGGGTTGATTGCGTTGGGCAACAGCACCGCAGCCAGCAACTCGCCAGTGGTCGAATCCGTCATGGTTCGCGTCAGGAATCCAATGCTCTTCTGGCCCGCGATGGGAAAGTCCACCAGCACCACGCGTTGACTGGACTCGTTCTTGGCCATCATGCTGTCCAGCAATTGCCTCACCGATTTGTAGACTTTGGCCACAAAGGGCAGACGCTCAAGTACTGCCTCGAAGAGATCGAACGCTTGTCGGCCCACGACCAGGGAAGTCACCCGGCCCACCACGTAGAGCATTACCAGGGTGAGCACGATGGCCAGCGTCGATTGCAACCACGGCTGGCTGAGCCAATCCTGAGGAAAGAAAGCCGCAAAGAATCGCACAACCGGTAGTCCAGCCTTGGCCAGGGAACCCAGGAGGAAGCTGAAGATCAAGTAGGTGACAAAGAGCGGTCCAATGGTGATCACACCGGCCAGGGTGTTGCGTTGCAAGCTGCGCAGCGTACGGGCAAGCACTGGTTTCACAAGCCTCTCCTGCTTATCAGGATAAGGCACGAGGATACTCGAATAAGCCCGGCAAGGTTGTGTATAAATGAACTGGATTCGTCTCTTGCAGACGGTCAAGTTTCAGGCCGATCGCAGCGCCCACGGGCTCATCTGGAACAACGGCAGGCCCTCTCTGTAACTGCGAATTTTCTTTGGTGCACAATAAGCTTACTCATGAGATCGTGAAAACCCTTATATAGTGGAGGATGAAGGAAGCTCATGAACGATTCCGAGGATTTTGGCTTGAACGATCAAGGCCGTTTGGCGCCAATCGTGGGCGAATCTCATCCGCGCGCGGTGGGCTCCCCGCTACCGGTAGGGTCCGGCGGACGGTCCTCGCGGACGTCTGCTCGCGACGGCTTCAATCCTGCCTCGTCTGCCCCCCCTCCGGGGCGCGCTCTGGCCAGTTCCTCGGTAACCGCCTCTCAGGCGGAGCAGCCTTCTAGTATTCAGCGCGCCGTGAGTGCTCTGCGGCTGGCGCTGCCGTTCGTACAACGAATCTTGCCGCTGCTTGACGGCAATATCGCCACTACAGTCTCCAATATCTTAAGCCCGCATCCGCAAACCCAGCCGCCTCCCTCTCCAGTTAACCTTGCACACATCGAAGACGGCCTGACCGATCTCCAGACGCAGCATCGCGATCTGCGCGAGCAAATCGTGGAGCAGAATTCATCGCTCAAGCGGGTCGAAGACCAGTTGGAAATGGTCCGTGAAGCAACAGACCGCAATACCTTGGAGCAACAGGAGCTAATTGAGGATCTGAAGGGCGTCGGCAGCAAAGTCAATCTGCTTGCGTTCACCGCCTTGTGCCTTCTGGCCATCTCCATCATCGTGAATGTGGTTCTGTATCTCCACATCCAGCGCGTCCTTCCTTGAGAATCCTCATCTCTGCTAACAGCTCTGTCCCCTTTCCGATTTTGTGCCTGCGAAAAGGCGCGGCAGGAGCCGTAAGTTGGTGAAACGCCTGCTTGAACGAAATCGCTTTGCAGATTTCAGAGGGGATTGGCTGTTTCAAAATGCACCATATTCCATGTCGTCAATCAGTGTATTGCTTATATAAATACTGATTTGACGGTTTTTGCTACCTTTTACGAACTTCGTGATTGAAGACATTGCCAGTCGTATTTTCAGGGGGCTACTATTCGGCTTAGTTCATCCGTACTTGCAAGCTTGGGCCCGGCATTATGCACTATGCAGTTATCCCTGATTAACAGAGCTTCACCAACGAGCGGCGCTTAGAAGCGCACGCATACGGAGTGTCTCGTCATGGCATGGTATGCCTACTGCATCGGTGAAAAAACAGCATTTCCAGAAATAGCCCGTCATCGCAAACCTGTTCCAATGGAATCCGTCCTTGGCGTAAGCGGTAATCAAGTATTTCTTTATCCCGCCAGTGACCTTGCCATCGTGGTCAGTGAACACAACCCACAGGAAACCCTGAACCAGAAATCCGGCGTGGATCACGCACGGGTCATCGCTGACTGCTTCCAGCATTCCACCGTTCTGCCCTTCCGGTTTGGAACCGTCTTTAATGACGACGAATGTCTGCGCAAGTCGATCCGCTCAAACCAGCGCCAGTTCCAGGAAAACATCGACAAACTCCGCGGCAAGACCGAGATGCACCTGAAGATCTTTGTCGACGACTGCTGCACCCGCGAGATTGAGCGGCGTCTTCCCGCCGAGGGCGTTGGCCGGGAGTATCTGACCAACCTGCGGGAGACTGCGTCTCGTACGCGTGAGCGGCAGACCCGCGCGCGCGCGGTGAGCTTCCAGATGCACCGCTTATTCCAGCCACTCGACGAAGAGGTCAGCTGCCGGCTTACCGAAAGCGGCAAGATGGTGTTGGACATCTCCCACTTGATCGATCGCAAATACGTCGAACGCTACCAAAACAAATTCGCCACTACTAGTGCCATCATGCGTGAGTGCCAAATGCAGATCTCGGGTCCATGGCCGCCTTACCACTTTGTGCACCGGCTTACACGTACCGGGCATGCGCAGCCACAGCCAACAGCTAATGTTCACGCCCAACCTGGTGTTTCAGTTGCAGCGCCGGTAGTCTTCATCCCTGAGCCGATTCCGGTCCTGGCATAACACCGGTCCAGGTCGGCCCTGACCAGTCACCTCATCCAAACAGAACAGCTCCAGCTACGGCCGGGGCTGTTCTGTTTGGATCAGATTGCGGGTAGTTCTACAGTGTGCTCGTGCTCTTGGGGCGGGTGAGCACGAAGGTCTTGCGGCGATCCTTTGAGGCGTGGTCAATCCTCTTCCAGAAACCCACAAAGTAGTCGATCGCGGAAATTGTGGATACCAGTACCGTGAAATAGATTGCTGCAATTGCGATCCACTTTACCGGCACAATCAGCCAGCCAAACTGCCACTGATACCAGCCATGGGCCAGAATGGCGGAAACTACACACACAATCTGGATGACTGTCTTCAGCTTGCCCAGGTCGCTGGCCTGGATCGTGAAACCTTCCGACGATGCGATGGAGCGCAGACCCGAGATGAGGAACTCACGCCCGATGATGACCACGACAATCCAGACCTTGACGACTTGGGGGTTATAGGCCACCAGGGCAATCAGGGCGCCGGTCACCATGATCTTGTCGGCTATGGGGTCCAGCAACATGCCCATCGTCGTGATCTGTTTGCGCTTTCGGGCAAGGTAACCGTCCAGGCCGTCGGTGATCGAGGCCAGTACAAATAGGACTGATGCCAGAATCTCCTGCTCGCCGCTGTGGCCTTGCCAGGGAAAGTGCGGCGACAGAATCCAAAGCAGCAGCGGGATCATGACGATCCTGCTCATCGTGATTGAATTAGGTAAGTTCATTTATAATCAACGGCTTGAGATATCAAAAGCGCGATCTGTTGGAATTTTGCAGAAAGCTGAATGCGAAAGTTTCAGAAAATCGAGGTCGAGGAAGCTCAACGCGCGGCCCTCCAGAAGTCCAAGAATATCACGGTGAGCGATACCGCTGATTAATGGCCACCCTCCCAGCGTTGGCAAAACCGAGAAACTAAGACAATCAGCCGCTGTACTGCCAAGAGGATTGCCATGCCTTGGCTCAGGGAGTCCAGACCCAAGGTGGTGCCAGACACTGTTTGTTGTACTTCATGGCCGGCCGTGCCTGGCCTGAATCTGCGCCAACGGATCTGTGCGAAATTCGAAGCCTTTAACTGATTTCTTCCGGCAATGGAGTGAAACAATTCCTAACTGCAATAACAGGCAAATAAGTAACGTATCCTTTCGCAAATCAGTAACTTCCGCCAGTTTAAATATTTACAATATTCCCCTTGCATTTGCTGTTTTTCGGCTGTATATTCCCCGCCAGCTAATCTTCTCTCTACTGCCGCTCGTTGTAACTTGGATTCCATTTTTCATCGGGAGTCCATAGTTGCCCAACGAGCGCACGCTTGGGCCAAGTCGCACCGGAGACTGGGTTCTTCCGTACTTTCCCTTAACTCCCGTGCAATAACTTGGGCGTGAACAGTGGCCAGGAGCCAACATCCTGTGCGACGAGGTGCTTTTTTGCCTTTTGCGTTACAGGCTTGAAAGTGATGGAGGGTAGTACGATGTTCGACCGTGAAAGCAATCTCATCGGGAAATTCAACCAGGGTGTTTTGTTGTCGCTGACTGGGATAGTCTG
>Ga0316217_10001061_pt1 | contig 37146 bp, 28 predicted proteins | sample 1anoAmetaG_FD_203633 | JGI IMG/M metagenome (GOLD analysis project Ga0316217, IMG submission 203633) | Freshwater microbial communities from Trout Bog Lake, Wisconsin, USA - 1anoA | ecosystem: Environmental > Aquatic > Freshwater > Lake > Hypolimnion/Profundal zone | place: USA: Wisconsin...
CCGAGCAGTTGGAGGTGCCGGTGTTGCCGGACTTGTCGGTGATGGTGACCGTGTAGTTGAAGGTGCCGCTGACGCTAGGCGTGCCGGAGATGGTGCCGCCGATCGACATGCTGATCCCGGCGGGAAGGCCAGTTGCCGAGAAGGTGTAAGGAGCGCCCGCTCCGCCGACGCCGGTCATCGTGACCGGGGTGATCGCCACGCCCTCAACCGCCGTGATGCCGACGCAGGTGGCGCTGACCGGGGGATTGACCGTTACCGAGCAGTTGGAGGTGCCGGTGTTGCCGGATTTATCGGTGACAGTTACCGTGTAACTGAAGGTGCCGCTGACGCTAGGCGTACCGGAGATGGTGCCGCCGATCGACATGCTGATCCCGGCGGGAAGCCCCGTGGCTGAGAAGGTGTAAGGAGCGCCCGCTCCGCCGATGCCGATCATGGTGACCGGGGTGATCGCCACGCCCTCAACCGCCGTGATGCCGACGCAGGTGGCGCTGACCGGGGGATTGACCGTTACCGAGCAGTTGGAGGTGCCGGTGTTGCCGGATTTATCGGTGACAGTTACCGTGTAACTGAAGGTGCCGCTGACGCTAGGCGTACCGGAGATGGTGCCGCCGATCGACATGCTGATCCCGGCGGGAAGCCCCGTGGCTGAGAAGGTGTAAGGAGCGCCCGCTCCGCCGATGCCGATCATGGTGACCGGGGTTATCGCCACGCCCTCAACCGCCGTGATGCCGACGCAGGTTGCGCTTACCGGAGGATTGACCGTTACTGAGCAGTTGGACGTGCCGGTGTTGCCGGATTTATCGGTGACAGTTACCGTGTAACTGAAGGTGCCGCTGACGCTAGGCGTACCGGAGATGGTGCCGCCGATCGACATGCTGATCCCGGCGGGAAGGCCAGTTGCCGAGAAGGTGTAGGGAGCGCCCGTCCCGCCGACGCCGATCATCGTAACCGGAGTGATCGCCACGCCCTGGACCGCCGTGATGCCGACGCAGGTGGCGCTGACCGGAGGATTGACCGTGACCGAGCAGTTGGAGGTACCGGTGTTACCTGACTTATCCGTGACAGTTACCGTGTAGTTGAAGGTGCCGCTTACCGTCGGCGTGCCGGATATGGTGCCGTCGATCGACATGATGATCCCGGCGGGAAGTCCCGTGGCCGAGAAGGTGTAGGGAGCGCCCGTCCCGCCGACGCCGATCATGGTGACCGGAGTGATCGCCACGCCCTGGACCGCCGTGATGCCGACGCAGGTGGCGCTGACCGGAGGATTGACCGTTACCGAACAGTTGGAGGTGCCGGTGTTGCCGGACTTGTCAGTAATGGTGACCGTGTAGCTGAAGGTGCCGCTTACGCTAGGCGTACCGGAGATGGTGCCATCCGTCGACATGGTAATCCCGGCGGGAAGCCCGATGGCCGAGAAGGTGAAAGGACCACCGACCCCGCCGCTTCCGGTCATCGTGACCGGGGTGATCGCCACTCCCTGCACCGCCGTGATGCCAACACAGGTGCTGGAGACTGGAACAATGTAGTAGCCAAAGTCGTAGGTGGTATCGACAGTGTTATCAGCAGGAAGCGTAGCAATCGTCGGACTACCGTTACTATCGTTCGCTGTAGTGCTCAGGGGAGCATTGCTCGGCGAGGGCACGAACCCTGCCGGAGCAGTGACCTCGATCTTATAATCACCCTTGCAAAGGGAGTTGAAAGTATAAGCTCCATTGGCATCGGTAGTGGTCGATGCAATGAAACTGTTGTCGAGAGCGTTTCTCAGGACTATCGAGACCCCTCCGATACCGGGTTCGCCCGAATTCTGAATGCCGTCTTCGTTGAGGTCATTCCAGACAAAGTCACCCAACGAACCGGTGCACGGAGTGTTGTAGCCGAAGTCTATCGTCATGTCTGACGAGAAATCATCGGGCAAAGTAACACTGGCCGGGCTGCCGTTGCTGTCGATAGTCGTGTCAGTTCCCACCAGGCTGGAAGAGGCGACAAAGCCGACCGGCGTAGTCACCTTCACAGTGTAGGTTCCGGCACAGAGTCCGGAGAACTGGTACTTTCCGTGTAACTGCGTAACGCTGTCAAAACCCGTGGTGGTTAATCCGACCTGGTTATTGGCCGCGTCGAAAATCCTGACGGTCGCCCCATCGATGCCAGGCTCATTTGCATCCTGAATGCCGTTTCGGTTCAGGTCGTTCCAGACGAAATCTCCGACGGTTCCCGAGCAGGGTGCATTGAAACCAAAGTCGATGGTGGTGTCGACCGAATTGTCGGTGCTCAGCGTGACGGACGCCGGACTGCCGTTGCTGTCCTTGGTCGTGTCACCGCCCAGGAAACTCGTGGACGGAACAAAGCCGGCAGGAGTAGTTGCCTGGACGGTGTACGATCCTGCGCAAAGTCCGGTGAACTGGTAGTAGCCATGCTGGTTGCCAGGTCCCACGCTGGTGTTTGTGGTCCCGATCAACGTGCTCCCCAAATATATACTGACGGGAACGTTGTCGATGCCAGGTTCATTCGCGTCCTGGACGCCGTTTCGGTTCAGGTCGTTCCAGACGAAATCTCCTACGGTACCCGTGCAGGGGGAGACGTAGCCGAAGTCGATGGTGTTGTCCGATAGCTTAGTTGCATCGAGCGTCACCGTGGCGGGACTGCCGTTGCTGTCCACCGATCGGTCCGTGCCTACAGTGTTGAGTGTCGGAGTATATCCTGGAGGAAGCGTGCTGGCGTCCACGATCACCTGGTAGGTCCCGGTGCACACGTTGGTAAATTGGTAAAAACCGTGCTGGCCTCCCGGGCCGGTTCCCGTTGTGATGGTGTCGAGAAGGTTATTGCTGTTATCGTAAAGATTAACCACAACGCCGTCGATTCCCGGTTCTCCGGCATCCTGAATGCCGTTACGGTTCAAGTCGTGCCAAATGTAATCACCGATGGTACCGCTGCAGGCAACCTGGACCGCGCTGTTAGGGTCAATCTGGAACTGAAAATCGGCCTGACCAGAAGCGGCAGGCAGACCGTTGACTTTGCCGGCCCCCCTGACAGGAGTTTGAACGCCACTACCGTTGAAGAAAGCAGCTGCCGGATCGGCCTGGACAAAGGGAGTCACTTCGTTAGTGCTTGTATCGAAGGTGATGCTGGGATTCGGAATTGAAAAACTGATATAGCTAGGGTTGTAATAATCTATATTGACAACGGAGGAGTAACCACCGATCCCCTTGAGGGTGGTAACCCCCGAGTAGTTGTTAGTCAGGAATCCGTCAAGGTTAGCTGAGGTTAAGTTGGAAAGAGAATAATTACCAAAAGCATTCGAAACGGTGCCGCTCATGATTAGGATGCCATCATTGAACCCGGTCCCCTTCAGAGTGTTTGAATTTTTGGAGGTGTCATAATACATCTTGAAGAAATTTAGAGGGCCGTTCGGGTTCAGTTGATAGGAGGTCGAATAAGGAGAGCCTGCGGCTGAAGCTAGGGAACCCTGATGGGTTGCCCCCATGACAATCGTTATTTCGTAATCTACTCCAAGCCCAGACAGGGGGATCACGTTGCTATTGGCATCGATAAACGATCCCAGGGCGGTTTGCATCAACAGGTTGAAATTTGAGCTCTCAGGACTGACTGCCAAGGGGACCGCTCCGACAGCGAGAGCATTTCCAGGAAGCCAATCCAGTGTTCCTACGGAGATGGTTCCCAGTCTAGTGTCTTTGAACTGGAAAACATCCGCAGCCCATACCTTCCCTGTCGCCAAAAAAACAGACACCAAAAAGATCAGAAAATAAACCATTCTTTTTCCCATAACAATTCCTCCCTTTGGCTACCAACATTTTTGAACCGGATCGATTCCGCATCTCATACTTTAAGGTGCCATTTTCTTTCGGCAGCCTCTAACCCGACGGGCATAAGCTGTCATGAAGGTCGACCACCGGGAGCAGCATATTTGGTGCCAAAGGATAATAAGCTGTTATTTAACGCCTTTTAAAAACCTGCCCCCCATTGTTGTAAAGTTATCCGACAACTCTTCCTTCACATCGATGATTCCCCAAATCCATGTCATGTCAGGCACCCTGCAGATCAAGGATTGGAAGCATAAGGAGAAGACCTTACCCTGCCAACGAGGATCTTCCTGGTCCAGCCCGCCTTGTCCCGCTCGAAACCTACTCCACCGGACACCGGATACACTCACCCCAACAGTACTCTGTAAAGTTTTCGATACACCGCGTAGGGATTATTTACAGTACTGACTGATTGCACGGACTCCATCTTAAGTAACACCCCGGAATATCGACTTTTTCAGTTATGGCACGACTCATGCTAACTGTGAAGACAGGTTAATTCTTCCCACCTCCAGGGAAGGACTCCTGGATAAACAGCGAAAGCTGAAGATGTTAAATTTTCCATAAACACCGTCGAGTTTCTTTACAGATACCGTTCACGAAACACCCGCCAAACTGAAAAGGCTCAAGGTTTACAGATACTTGGGATTTGGCACGAGAATTGCTAACACAAATCCAACAAAAGGGAGGCGAAATAACCACCACCAAACAATCAGCTGCGGTAGATGCAGAAGCGTCACATACATCAATTTAATGCGGGCAAGGAGAGGACAAATGAAAAACATCAAGAAAACAATTGGAGCAGCAGCAGTCTTGGGGATGTTATGCGCGGCCGGAACGGCCCAGGCAACCAGCACGGTGAACATCGCAGGGGTGGCGGGCCCCGTCGCGGTCTTGGACTGGAGTCCCGGTACCGCCTACGCGCAGGGGGGGAACTTGGCAACCGGTTCCACGAATTTCCCTGTAATCATTCAGGCTTCCCTTGGCAACTTCATGGACGCTAGCAACAACGTGATCACGTCAAACTCAGGTCTCAACAGCAGCTACTGGGTAACGTGGGTGGCCGGCATGTCTGAGAACATCACCGTCACCCCCGCGGGGCTCCACGGCACCCAGGCTTTCTTCCAAGGTGTCAACGCCCCTTCCTACATGAGCGTCTACGTCACCAACAAGGCTCCTGATGCAGTTACTGGTCTTGGGTACGCTCCCGCGACGGCACAGAGCGGGCAAACCTTCAAACAGGTGTTCGCCGGGACGATCGACCCCGCATCCGTAGTTGGCAACTTCGTGTCGCTGAATAGCCAGCATGGCCCGGCCAACACTTCGACGGGTGGTTACGGCCTCCTCGACCAAAATGCCGGCGGCAACTACTGGGGCACCCAGAGGACCGTGGCCGGCGCCGGCGGGACCATCCTTAATGGTGTGGCCACTGCAATCAACCAGCAGGAGACCTTCTTCCTGAACGGCATCTCAGCGTTGGATTTCCAGCTACTTAGCACGACCGAGAACGTTATTCCGTTCATCCAGGCACAACCTTCGAAGCTCGTTTACGACGGTTTCAGCAATACTGGCCTGAACACTGTAGGCACCTTGGGCTCCGTGAACGGTTTTTCCGGCACTCCCTACACCCCCACCGGCGGCAGCTTGATCTTCGGTTCGGGTAACATCCTGTTTCAGTCCGACGGGAACTCAGCCTTCGACGTACCCGCCGGGGTTCCCGAGCCTTCCACTTTCGTGCTGAGCGGCCTTGGGCTGTTGCTGGCCGGCGGCTTCCTTCGTCGCCGCAAAGCCTGATCAACAGAAGCACTCTTCTGACTGAATGCCCGCCACAGGGAAAAGGGTTCTCTCACAGGGGGAACCCTTTTCCTTGTACCTATCCGTTGATATTTGCTTCCCCTGTCCTATACTGTAGAGGTGACCTATCCGCAGTCGTGGCCACGGGAAAGTCCTAATCTTAGTGAGAGTGCCGTGCCGGAAAGAGTGAACCTCAGTCCATTTACGCCTCGCGGTTGGCCGCAGCCGCCGTGCTGCCGGGAACGCCTCGGCTACCGCCTCCGCCCCAATGGCGCGATTACCAGGGATGGGCGGCCATGAAGATTCTCGCCCTCCCCTACACGCACACCCTCTCCCATCTAAGCCGACCGCTCGCGGTGGCGCTCGAGTTGCGTGCCATGGGGCACGAGGTGGTGTTCGCCGGCGAAAGCGCCAGGGCATCCTTCATCACCGGACAGGGCTTCGACCTCCTCCCCTGCCACGAACCGGACCCGGCGCTGCTCTTCAACAACATACGGACCGGCAAGATGCGTTTCGTCGATGACGCGGAGATCGAGCGGATGATCGCAGCCGACCTCGCCGTCATCGACAGCTGCCGGCCCGACCTGGTCCTGACCGACGGCAGGTTCTCCGCCGCGCTCTCCACCCACGTGGCCCGGGTGCCCCACGCCGCCATCGTGAACGTCTCCTCCACTCAATACCGCGCCCTCCCCTACGTCCCGTTCTTCACCTGGCTCCCCGAGGCTCTGGTGGGACGCGACTCGTCGCTTTGGAAATCCCTGGACCGGGTGAACCTGGCGCTGGAGATGGCGCTCTTCGACCGGGTGATGAACGTATTCCTCAGGCTGAGCCGGAAGTACGGCGTCAAGAGGACCGTCACCGCCACCAACTGCCTCGAGGGGAAGGACATCACCTTTTTGGCCGACATCGAGGAGTACTTCCCGACCCGCGGTCTTCCTGAGAGCCACCATTACGTGGGGCCGCTCGCGCTCAAGACCAACCTGGCTCCCCCCGCGTGGTGGCCCCTCCCGAAGGAGGGAGGGCCCCTGGTCTACATCACCATGGGGACCACCGGGGTACCTGAGTTCTTTCCCACCCTGGACCGGGTCCTGCGCGGGGCCCCCTTCACCGCGGTCATCACCACCGGCGGCCAGGCCGAAACACCTCCGTCCACCCCGGGCAAGGTGTACTGGGAGAAGTACCTGGACGGCGACCTGATCACCGGCGCCTGCGACCTGGTGGTGTGCCACGGCGGCAACGGCACCATCTACCAGGCGCTCTCCCACGGCAAGCCGATCCTCGGTATCCCCACCATCCCGGACCAGAAGTTCAACATGCGCAGGGTGGAGGCGCTGGGGGTCGGGACCACACTGGACATCGACCAGTTCCTGCGCAGGCCGGAATCGCTCCTCGAGCGGGTGCGGGAAGTCACCGGACATCCGGGGTACCGGGAGAACGCGCGCCGGCTCGAGGGGGTGCTTGCCGGCTACCACGCCGCTCGCACCTGCGCTTCCATCATCGGGCGCGCGGAAAGGGCATGACCCCGCCGCCGGGAAAACATTTCCCGAATAAAGGCCCGGTTCGGTGCGCTTTTCCTCCCGCCCTGCCGTGCTATTGGCAGAGGCCGGCCGGGAATTTCCAACTAATACCGGAGGTATACCATGATTCCGTTCCAATTCTCCCACGTCCAGAAAGGCAGCCCCGGCTACGATGCCATCATGGAGGAGGTCTACCGGCTCCGCTTCAAGGTCTACTGCGAGGAATGGGGCTTCGAGGACCCGGCAAACTATCCGGATGGGATGGAGCGCAACGAGTTCGACCTCTACTCGGAGCACTTCATCATCCGGGAGACGGTGAACAACACCATCATCGGCACGGCGCGGATCATCTGTCCCAGCTCCGACGGCTACGCCATCACGAAATACTGCACCATCGACCAGGAAATGCGGGAAAAAGTGCTGGAGAACCGCCCGGAGGCGAAGATCGGCGAGGTGTCGCGGCTTGCCATCAGCAAGGAGTTCCGCAAGAGGATCGAGGACAACATGCTGTTCGATTACACGGACGGCTTTTTACCGGAGCATGAGAGCACGCACGAGAAGAGAAAGTGCAACTTCGTGCACGAGTTCTACAAGTTCCTGCTGCTGCAGAGCCTGGACATGCAGTTCAACTTCTGGTACGTGGCGATGAAGAAGGGGTTGTACGTGCTGCTTAAGAGGGTGGGGATGGTGTACCATACCATCGGGCCCGAGATCGACTACCACGGGCTGAGGACCCCCTACATGGGGTATCTGGAGGAGATCAAGGCGTCGATGCTCAAGAAGGACCCCGCCAGCTTCGACTTCGTCTCCGGCAAGTGCGACCAGTAGGGCGCAGGCGCCCCCCTCACCCCCTCCCCCCTGGCAGTTTCCCCCCTCCCGCCATGGGAGGGGGAACAGCCGACCACTTTTACAAGATTACTTGAGCAACCGCTCGGAGCTCTGCCGCAGGGAAAGCGTGGTTGGCGGCGCGCTGGTGCCGACCCGGAACAGCAGGGCGCCGCCGGTCGTGCCGTCCTTCAGGACGGGAGTCTTTTCCCGCGCCGCCGCCAGCAGCCGGACCTGATCCGGAGTGATCCCCTCGGTGTCACCCGTTACCACCCGCGCCATCAGGAAGGTGATCCCCGTCATCATCTGGAAGCTGAGCCCCTGGCGGGTAGCCTCCAGCCAGACCCGCTCCAGCGTGCGGCCAATGGTGAGGTAATCCTCGGGGCCGTCGCCGGCCACCCTGATCACCCCGAGCGCGCCCGCCGACATGGCGAGCTTGCGCGCATTGGCCCCGATGATCCGGGAGACGCCGAAGTTGTTGAGAAACCCCACCAGCTGCCAGTTCTTCAAAAGGGGGAACATGACGGTGTCGGGGAAGGCCAGCTCCAGGGTCCTGAGGTCGAGACCATCCGCGGTCTCCTCAGCCTCCCGTGGGGTCCAGCGCATGTGCTCATAGAGGAAGCTGTGCAGGTGCGGGTTCTCGAAGACGAGCCGGTCGTTGAGGGCGACCACGTCGGCCAGGGCGGCCTGGTCGGCGGCGCTCTCGGTGAGCCACAGGGTTGCCGGGAGGTCACTTCCCAGCGACGCCATCAGCGCCTTCCTGGCCTCGGCCGCCAGCGGTTTGCGGTCGTAAGGGCGGCGGTTTGTGGAGCGGGTCTTGATGAAGGGTTGCAACGGCTGCGGCTGCGGCTCGCCGGCGGTCAGGCGAACCGACGCGACCAGGTCGGGGAGGCCGGGATCGGGGAAAAGCCGCGTTTCGCAGCGGTAGCCGCGGCTCGTGGCTGCCAGGGTCAGGTTTTCCAGGAGCGCCCCGTGGGCCACATAGGAGGCCCGCTGCAGGTGGTTGAACAGCGAGGTGTCCCGCTCCGGGACGTTATAGACCCTGATTTCGTCGTCCCGCACCGCGAAGCGCCAGGGCTGGCAGTTGTCTCCCGAAGGAGCGCGCACCGCCTCATCGAGGATTTCACGAAACAGCATGGTTGCCACCTCCCTCCTGTTGCCCCCCGCCGAACATCTCCAAGATGAGCGCCCGCTTGGCCAACTGCTGCGGGTCCCTCCCCCCAAGTTCCAGGACCCCCGTCTCGTACCGGTTCAGGAGCATGTCGAACTGCAGGTAATAGGGAACCGGCCGCACCTCCCCCTTGCCGGTGACGATCTTGACCACCTCGGTGGCGAGCAGAGAGGTCGCCAGGGTGCAGCCGGGTGCGACTGCCGGGCCCGTCCTGCGAGCCAGGCTCACCTTGGAGAAGTCCATATACTGCACGTGGAGCGGCATCGGGGCGAGCCCGGCGGCGAAGGCCGCCACCTTCTCCTCGTAGCTCGCCTGGTCGTCGATGCCGAAGTACTCGTCAAAGCTCATGCCGCTCGGCGAGAAGGTCTGCAGCGTCGCCCCGAACCCCAGGGGGGCGGCGGTGACCGCAAAGATCCCCCTGCTGCGACTGGCATTGAAGATCAGGCGGCGGGTGTCGATCTCGAAAAAATCGATGCCGTCCACGTAGACCTGGACATCTTCCAGAAATTCCCCGACGTTGAGCGGAGAGACCGGTACCGGCATGACGCGCACCTCGGCGCTCGGGTTGATGTCGAGCACCATCTCACCCAGCACCTCTGCCTTGTTGCGCCCGATGGTGGCGTGGGAGGCGCCGAACTGGCGGCTGATGTTGACCACGTCGAAGGTGTCCGGGTCAGCTATCACGAACTTGCCGACCCCGAGCCTGGCCAGGGTGAGCACATGCAGCCCCCCGACACCGCCGGCCCCCGCCACTGCGATCCGGGTTTGCTGCAGTTTTTGCTGCTCACTCACGGAGTTGACTCCGATGTTGCGCAAAAACTCAGGCCCCACTTCAGCATCGATATTCATGGCTATCCTCCTTCTTGGGCGTTATGCGAACAAACTGGCGCCGACCGTCACAGCCGCGCTAACTTCGGTGCACCTTGAGCAGAGTTCGGCTTTGCCGCGCAGCGGCCTGCACCTGGAGACCAGTATAGCAGAGAATGGGGCACTGGATACCGGGCGCGAGGGATATCCCGCGCCTTCGGCTCCCTGGCAGCCAGCCGCGCCCGGCCGTCGGCACAGGCTTCGACGCCTCTCCACGGTCGAGACCGCCGCCAAGACCGCGCAGCACAGCGTGCAGTCGCAAAGGACCGCTGCGACGTGGAGATTCCTCGTGGTATTGGAAGGCGACCGGATAGTGCCGGCGGGGCATCGGAACAAGCAGAGGCGGTCACCCTGCGTCCTTGATGGATGACGACCTGAACGGAGATCCGGTTCACGGGAAGGTGCGTCCCTGGAAGCGTTGAGAATGGGGCCAGCTTGTCAAATAGGATTATTTTTAGGGCCAGATACGACATGGGGGAACAATAGCATACTGCTGCAGTGCTGGCAAACTGATATCTGCACACTCTTTTAAATTATTGCTAATAGCCGGAAGAAGCCGGCGGAGTGCTTGTTCGTTTTTTATTAGACACTTTACCTCTTATTTTCATGTTTGGACCTACCCGCTCCGAGGAGCTTTAATAAATCAGGCCACACAATACACTAGGTATTTACGAATTTTACGCATCGGACCTTTAGGAGGGAAAAGACGCAAGCAGACTTCACGCTCAAACTGTTCGGCGCAGGGGCGCATCTGACTGCGATCTACCAAAAGAGTATCAACGAACCGGGCAAAGTTTTTTTCCTCTCGTTGGTCGCCCCCGAGAGGATGCTACGGGGATCATTCAATTTTGTAAACTTTACCGACAGGCGCAACAGCTATGTGTAAATTTTACCTACATATCCTTACATGACACGGAGACCGACCAGTCACCAGCGTCAGGAGAATTGTTGCAACGACCTCCTCTCCTCTCCGCTAAATTCCCGACTGGGAGCACTGGTACGTATCGGGTCGACACCTATGGTCACCCACCCGGAACTGCGCAGAAATCTAGCCACAACCCCCGCTTCGATAAGGCTATCGAGCATGAAATCCTTCACGTAATCGTACCGATTGTTTGTCCAATTAACCTGAACAAGCATGGCTACCTCCTGGCAAATGACGCTACTTCACTGCGGCTGCACAACCGATCCGAGCAACCATGACGTTGACGATGCAATTTGGGTGCCGATCATTAATGAGAGCTCAGTTTCGCGACGACGGGAGCGAAAAAAGCCGACACCGGCGCCCCCTGGCTGGACGGCGCGAGGAGAACCGGAGCGACCAACCGCGGGAGCCAAAATTCGGCGGGACGGGTGCGGAGACGGGCCACAAAAGGGCGCCGAACCGGCAGGAAGGCGCGCTGCAGCCAAGGGGGGACCGGCTGGTGCCGGGTCCCCTTTCGACAGGGCGCTCGGCAATTCAGAACTGCCTGAGCAGGGCCTGGGTTGCCTTCGAGGAAATGCTCAGTGGAGTGACGCACCTGGATTGACGCATCTGCAGTTCCAGCATGTTGGCACCTTCCTGGACGAGGTCGACCGGCGCCTCGGCATTGAAGCAACGGGACGCTGCGCCCCGCACCGACACGACTTCCAAGGGCCTCGCCTGGTGCGCCGGGGCGGGAGTCTCCACTTCAGCGACCGCTCGCGTTGCAAGCGCGCGTGCCTGCGGGCAGGATTGCTCAGGGTCGGCCGGCTGCAACGGCGCGCTTTCCAACGTGGTCATATGAGTCATCATGACGATCCCTCGCTAAGCAAAAGGAGGGGTGGGGGCGCCCCCACCCCGCCGGCCTGAATTAGAACAGCTTCAAGATGGACTGCGCCGCCTGTGACGACAGGCTGAGGGAGGTGGTGCCCAGAGACTGACGCGTCTGCAGCATCAGCATGTTGGCCCCTTCCTGGTTCATGTCGGCCAGGGTCAGGTTGTCGGCCCCGGTCTGCAGCGTGTTGATCATGTTGTCGGTGAAACTCTGGCGCGTGGTGATGATGTTCAGGTTGGCCGCCAGGGTCTGGGTGTTGGTCCGCAGCGTGGAGATGGCCGTGTCCATCTTGGCCGCATCCGCCGTGATGACGGAAGCCGACTGCCAGTTGCCGCCGGCCGGGGACAGGCTCAGTCCGGTCGAGTTGGCGAGGAAGCCGACCACGTCCAGCTTGGACGAGGCAGCCTCGTTGAAGTTCACGGTCAGGGTGTTGGTCGAGCTGAGCAGGTTCAGCCCCCGGTAGCCCGAGTCCGACGAGATGTTGTCGATCTGGGAGCGGATCGTGTCGTACTGCGCCGCCAGCTTCGACTGCACGTTGGTGTCGCTGGTGGAGAGAGCGGATTGCGCGACGCCTTTGGCCGCATTGATGAGGCCGGTGATCGCCGTGATACCGGCGTTGGTGGCCGAGACCGTCTGGACCGCTTCGGACATGCCGTCCTTGCGGTCGGACAGGTCGCTGGCGCGCTGGCTGGCATTCTGCGCTGCGAAGAAGTTGGTCGGGTTGTCCAGTGCGCTGTTCACCTGCTTGCCTGAGGAGAGCCTCCCCTGGGTCCTGTTCAAAAGCGTGCTGGTGTTTTGCAGGTTAAGAAGGTTGGTCCTCATCCCCGCGGTCAATGAGATATCGCTGACTGACATGGTAGTTCTCCTTTTCTAGGCGGCCCGGCCTTTCTGCCGGTGGTTTTCCAACCGAGACATTTTTCAGTGCCAAAAGGCTGGCCAGCCGAGTGGCCATCCCTGCTAGCCAGGCTTTTTCGCACACACTAAGGGGCGTATCGGCGCACCCCGGAAAAACTTAAATAGTTTTAATTGTTTTTTTCAAATTTTGCAAAAGGTGTGGCGTCGACAGGCGAGCCCGCCTGAGACAAGGGCGAGCCCGCAGAGGGAGGAGGTTCATTTTCGCGATGCCGGGAAATACAGCGAGTTGGCGGGTCCAAGGCTGAGGAAAAATTTCCTCAGGGTCACTCTGGGAGAGGGTTACTGCGAAGCTAGGCGTAAGGTGAATCTAGACGGAGGGTGCATCAAAAACAGGATACAGCTATTCCCTTTTGCGGAAAATCGCGATGATGCTGACCAAAAGCCAGACACAGACGGTGCCAATTACCAGGAACTTCACATCGCCCTCCAGTCGAGCGCCCACCAAAATAAGGGTTTCTTTAGTAATCCTACCCCAGGCGACGCAATTCCATGATACGGGCTATTGAAATATGCCGAGCATTCCGGTTTGACACAGCAAGCACATAGTTACCTATTTCTAATAGCACACCTCCAATCTACTATCAGATACACAATCTGTCAAGGGCGCAGTTGTTTTTGAAACTGCGGTATTCCGGCGCCCGCGAGGCGGTCGTGAGTGACTAGGCAGCCGCTACGCCGCCTGGCAAACGGCGGCGCTAACGGCGGGGGCGCCGGCTTCAGGACCGCTCCCTGCCCCCCTCGGCGTCGCTCGCCCGGTGCCGGTAGATGCGCCAATCCTTGCCCAGGATGAGCCTCGCGCCACGTTTGAAGGTGACGTAGGACCAGGCCCAGTGGAACACCACCAGGAATCGGTTGGCGAAGCCGGTCAGGAAGTAGATGTGGATGAAAAGCCAGGCCAGCCAGGCGGTAAATCCGGTGAAGCGCAACTTGCGGAACTGCCCCACCGCCTTGTTCTTGCCGATGGTTGCCAGCATCCCCTTGTCGACGTAGCGGTACGGCTTGCGCGCCTCCCCCGACAGGTCCCGCAGGATGTTGCGGGCGGCGGCGCGCCCCTGCTGCAGGGCGACGGGAGCCAGGCCCGGCAACGGCTTGCCGTCGAGCCCGAGGCAGTGCGCCAGGTCTCCCAGGACGAACAGCCTCGGATACCCCGGGACGCTCAGGTCCTCCCCGACGAAAACGCGCCCCTGCGGGTCCAGGGGCACTCCCAGTGATGTGGCGAGCGCGCAGGCCTTCACCCCCGCGGCCCAGATCACCGTGGCGGCCGGAATGCGGGTCCCGCCCGCCTCCACTCCCTCCCCGTCCACCTTCGTGACCAGGCAGCCGGTCTCGATCTGCACGCCGAGCTTGGCAAGGCTCGCGGCGGCCGCCGCCGAAAGCTCAGGATAAAAGGCGCCCAGGATGCGGGGAGCCCCTTCGATCAGGATGACCCGGCTCAGCCGCGGATCGATGCTGCGGAAATCCCGGGCCAGGGTGAACCGGCTCATTTCCGCGATGGCGCCCGCCAGCTCGACACCGGTCGGGCCTCCGCCGATCACCACGAAGGTCAGCAAGCGCCGCTGCTTGGCCGGGTCATCGGTCATCTCCGCCTCCTCGAAGGCGGTGAGAATGCGCCGGCGGATTTCGGTCGCCTGTTCCAGGGTCTTGAGCCCGGGAGCGAACTGCTCCCACTGCTCGTGACCGAAATAGGCATGGTTGGCGCCGCTGGCGACGACGAGATAGTCGTAGCCGAGGCTTTCCCCGCCGTCGAGCTCGACGGTTTGCTGCCCCAGGTCGACGGCTCTCGCTCCGGAAAGCAGCACGCGTACGTTGGGGTAACCCGACAGCAGGCTGCGGATCGGGGCGGCGATGTCGGAGGGGTTCAGCCCGGCCAGGGCGACCTGGTAGAGCAGGGGCTGGAAAAGATGGTAATTGCGGCTGTCGAGGAGCGTGACGCTGACTGAGGGGGCCCGTCCCAGCACCTTCGCAGCATTAAGCCCGGCGAACCCTCCACCGATGATGACGACCCTCGTTACTGGTTGATCCATAAGAATAAAGCTCCTTCAGAGGGCCGGGTTACTCATAGCCCCTCATGTTATGACAGACAGAGCCTTAACTATGCCAGTAGAACTGGACATTGCAACCGCTCAAAGTGGTGGTTACGCCGCTCAGGACAATGGCAGGCACTGGCGCCGCCGTATTAATCGATCGGGCCTGCGCGCAAGAGTGCACACCGGTCAGGGCTGGAGGCGAACCGCGGCGGCGCCCTCCCCTGAGGCGACGGTCCCCTTGCCGCGGTTCACGCCGCCGGCGAAAACCAGCTGACCGTACTTGCCGTAGTGGGTGATTTTAGGCACGTACTGCCGGGCGGCCGCCTCCGAGAGCGGCTGGAACAGCGCCGCCACCCGCCCGGAACCGGGGACCTTCAACACCAAAAAGAGCAACCCGTCGGGATCCGGATAGGTTACCCCCTGGACGGAGAACCCGGAACCGGAGAGTTCGACCCCGTCCGGAAGCGGGGGGAGCAGCGAGCGGTCACGCGGAGCGCCGCAAAATATCAGGTCGTGCCCCCCGGCCTGCGATCGGTCCAGTTCGGCCTCGCGCAGCACCCGCGCCCCTCCCTGGGTGAGCGAGGCCAGCAGATCCCGGAAGTTCGCCTCCCCGGCCCGGCACCCCTCAGTCAGGACGCCGACCAGCCGGGTCGACCCCTTGATGCTGTTGACGGTCGCGGGAATCTCGCCGGGGGACAGGATGCGGAACACCTCGGCGTCCGGGTCCAGGAGCAGGCGCCCGGGCGCCCCGGAACTGAAAATGCTGAAACTGGTCCGCTCTCCGGAGACCGACAGCGTGCTGGTCACCGCCCCACCCGCCGCCTCCAGGCGCAGCGGCAGTTCCAGCGAAAAGCCGGGAGCGTCCTGCAGCACGCTTCCCGTGACACTCCACCCGCCGGGCTCGCGGCGGCTCGCCACCTCGGCGAGCCGAAAGCGCGGCCCGCCGGTCCGCTGCAGCCACTGGTCCATGAAAGGGGCCAGATCCTCCCCGGAACTGCGGGAAAAGGCGCGCTCGAAGTCCTCCCAGGAGGCGCTGCCGTACATGTGCCGCCGGCAGATCTCCCGCAGCGCGGCGAAGAAGGCGGGGTCGCCGATCCGGGAGCGCACCATCTGGAACACCATGGCACCCTTGCCGTACCCTATGGCGCGGGAAGCGGGGTCGCTGCGGCTCTCGAATCGGCGCAGGGGGAAGTCGGCCCCCGGGGGTACCAGGGAGGCGAAGTCGACCAGCAGCTGGCGGCGGTACTCCCTCCCCTCCTCCGGGGAGCGCCGCTCCTTGAGCAGGTAGTCCGCGAGATAGGTGACGAGTCCCTCGCACCAGTTCCCGCCGCCGCCGACACCGATGCCGTTGCCCCACCAGGAGTGGGCGATCTCGTGGGGGAAACTGGTGTCGACGATGAAGGGGAGCCGGATGACGGAGCCTCCCAAAAGCGTGAAGGAGGGGAAACCGTAGCCGGTCGGGAAGAAATTCTCCACGATGGCGAACTTCTCGAAGGGATAGGGCCCGAACAGATCGCCATAGAGTTTCAGGTACTTGGCTGCGGCATCGAGGTATCGGGAGGCCAGTGCGGCATTTTCCGGATACAGATAGCTCTGGATCTCGATCGCCCCCAGCCTGCGGTCCTCGACCTGGTAGGGGCCGGCGCACAGCGAGAGCACACTCACCGGGTGCGCCTCCTCCCAGTGGGAGCGCGTGACGCCCCCCGCGGTCTCCCTGGACACCCTCCGGCCGAAGCTCACCCCTTCCATGCCGGCTGGCGCCGCAACCCGCAGGGAGCGCCGCTTGGGGGTCTGCTGCGGGACGGGATACCACCCCGAGCCCCCCCCGAGGAAGGTCCCCCGGCCCGTGATGGCGGCGTTCACCCCGTAGCTGGGATCCTCGCCGGCCGCGGGGCTGCTCGCCACCGGGTCGTTGAAGCTGGCGCGGTAGGAGACCGTCAGGGGGTGGTCCGCCGCTGCGCCGCCGGGCGGAAGCTCCAGGGAGAGGATGCCGCCGGCAAAGCTGAAGGGTACCCCGCGCCCGGCGACCGTCACCTCATCGATGCGTGCCGCGACGCAGAGCCCGAGCTCGACCCTCCCGGTCCCCGCCGCAAAGCTGATGGTGCTGGTGCCGGCCAGGGCGTGGCTCTCGGGGATCAGGGTGACCGAGACCTCCTGTTGCAGCACCACCGGCCCGCCGTCCCCGGCCTGGGCCGCGCCCGCGCCACCGACCGCCACCAAGACCAGGAGCCCCCACAGGGAAAAAGTAGTCACGCCCAACCTCCAGAGTAAAAAATGTCATTTATTATGCCCGCAACTTTGGTATAGTCTCCGCTCCGCCCACCCCACAGCCGGCACCCCGTGCCATCTCCAGGAAGGTACCACATGTCCAAAGCAGCGCGATCGATCTTCATGCTGGCCCTTTGCCTGGCCATGGCTCTGGACGCCAGCGCCGGGGCGATCATCACCCGGATCAGCGACCGGGAGCAGATCTACCTGTCCCATCTGACCGCGGCTGCGGAGCGCACGGACCTCGTCCTGATCGGGGAGGTCCATGACAACAAGACCCATCACGAGATGCAGCTCTCCTTGATTTACACGCTCTGGTCCAAAAAGCTTCCCATCTCGATCGGGCTGGAAATGATCCAGGCCGACAGCCAGCAGGAGCTCGACGACTGGTGCGACGGGAAGCTGAGCGAACAGGAGTTCCGGAAAGTCTACACCAGGAACTGGTCACTCGACTGGACCCTGTACCGGGACATTTTCGTCTTTGCCCGTGACAACCACATCCCGATGATCGCCCTCAACATCCCCAAGGAGCTGGTCACCAAGGTGGCCCGCCAGGGATTCGCCTCGCTCACCGCCGAGGAGAAGAAGGGTCTCCCCGAAGGCACTTCCTGCGACCTGAACAATCCGCACACCGCCTTTCTCAAGAGTTCCTTCCTGGAGGTGTTCAAGCACGAGACCAACGGCAGGGTCTTTACCTATTTCTGCGAAGCCCAGACCCTGCGCAACAGCGGCATGGCGATGAATATCGCCCACTATGCCAAAAAGCACCCCGGCAGAAAGATAGTTGCCCTGGCGGGAATCTGGCACGCGGTCAAGAACGCGATCCCTGAGCAGCTGAAACGCATCGACAGCAAGCTGACGGACCTGGTCATCCTTCCCGAGATACCCGAGCTGAACGCAAAGAACGCCAGCGCGGACGTGGTGGATTACCTGGTCAGCTGGTGACCCGGCGCCCCCCGGTCCAGAGCGCGGCAGGCGAGGGGCGCCCCTGCTGGAAGCGGGCGTCCGCGGCGCCCGAACCGCCGCCGCGGCCTACTTCATGACGAAGAGCCACCCCCTGTCACAATTCTCGTCTGGGCGGCTGTTCTCCTTGAAATGGTAGTGACAAAGCTTCAGCTCCTGCACCCTTTTCTCGATCAGCGCCATGTTGGGAAACTGGCTGATCTGGTTCGTGTCGTGAAAGAACAGGAAGCCTCCCTTGCGCACGATGCGCAGATGCTCGTCGATCCAGGTGCCGCTGTTGACATGGTCCGCATCGGAAATGAGGAAATCGTAGGCATCGCTCGGGCAGCCCGAGACGAAACTGCGCTCCTCGACCGGCGCCACCACGTTGACGCCGAGCTTTTTCAGATCGGCGGCCAGATCCTCCATGACGGCCCCCCTGGCATCGACCCAGTTGTCGACGCAGGTGAGGCGCCCCTTGCCGTTGTAGCGCAACCCGTGAATCAGGCTGATGGTCACATACCCGGAGCCTATGCCGAGTTCCAGGATATCGTCCGGCTTCTTCGCAAGCAGCGCCCCCATCATGAACATGTTGTGGCACCGGTCTATGGCCACCGAGTTGCCCACATGGTCGAAATTCTCCAGCATCTTGAAGTAATCCGTTAAAGCCTGCATGGCACCCTCTTTTACGATGTATTTTGCAAGTACAAATGCACTCACAGCGCCAGGCAAGGCACGCCCTTTGGTCTGCGACGGATAGGCTGCACTACGATTCTACCATAGCGCAGGCTCACCGGCTTCCCTGAGAGCATTTCGTTGGCATGGAACATGGGACTATACCACACGCCGAGCTCAACTTCAGGCTCGAAGCGCAGCAGTGCCACAATTCTTTCGATAAGGAGAACTGCAGACAGAGAAAAGGCCGGAAAATCCCGGCCTTTTCTCTGGTATCTTTTGGTCTCACCTGCCACCCTTTTCCTGCCGCGGCTCAGAACAGTTTGTTCCAGGTAAGCAGCAGGCCGCTCCCCGCCTTGCCGCTGCGGATAACTCCGGAATCCCAGACATACGCCAGGTAAACCTCCGAATTCCACAAAAAGGCGGTATCCAGGCTGACGGTGGAAGAGAGCGCCGAGCTGCTCTTGAACACGACCTGCCCCGTATCCAGGGCGGCGGTGGCCCGGTCCGCCCAAAGGTAGCTGCCGATCAGGCTCAGGTAGAGGAAAAAGGTCAGCTCGCGCCGGTATCCCAGGGATGCCGTGCCATACTGGGTCGCCAGGATATCGTCGAAGATGATGCCGGTGTAGTGCACCCGGGCCAGGTCATCCGCCTCGCTTGGGAAAGGCCCACCGTTGATGCGAAAGGCGTTGTAACGATCGCCCCGATTGTCCGCTGTCGTGCCGCCGTACAGGCTCATGACCACCCGGTCCCGCTCCGAGAGCCCGGGAATGCCGCCGGCCCCGACCAGATAACCGGTGGCCTGCAGGTAGTCACGGTGGCCGGTCTGCGTGTTGCCTGCAGTGCCGAGGTCTCTCCAGCTTTCCCGGGAAAGGTAATCGAGGTCGAAACCGGTGGCGAAACCGCGGTGCGGCAGCTCCAGCAGGTTTCGGCGCAGGTCGTCGTAGCGCACCCGCAGCCTCGCGCCGTAGAGCAGGGTATCGGGCGGCAGCAGCTGGCTCGATCCGGTCTCGTCGGTTCTCGCCGCGTAAAAGTACCCGGCGCGCCCCAGGAGCTGGATCCTCAGGTCGTTGTCCACCTGGTAGGGGGCCGTCGGGAAGCGCAGGCCGGGGCCGAGAGATCCCAGGAGCGTTCCCCAGGCCTGGGAAGTCGCCTTGACCTCCCGATTGTGCACCAATTCGGCCCGTCCGCCGGGGATGGTGTTGTTTTCGAAGTGGCCGACCAGCTCCAGATTGCCGAAACTTTTGTCATACTCCAGTTCGTTGACGAAGACGCTCACCAGGTCGCGGGTGCGGGAACCCTCCCAGATCCGCCGCAGCCAAAGCGCTGCGACGGGGAGCCCGCGCGTGTCCCCCTGTTTGGTGTTGAGCAGGCTGCCACCGACCGTTATGGAGGTCATGTGGCCGCGGTCGACGGCCGGAATGTCCACGGGGTACCCGAGGAGCGTCGCGCGCCCCGCCTCACCTGCCAGGGGCGTGTGATAGGGGGCCGTGGGAGGGGTACCCGTCCCTACCGGCCGCGGGGCCGCGTCCGAGGCGGGCGGGAAGGCGCTGGCGTCGCCGGCCGCGGCCCCATCGAAGATCGGGCAGGCAAGGGACCAGGCCGCCAGCAGGATCAAAGCTGCCAGTCTCCCGGCGCCAGGTTTATGGCTTGGTGCATTCCGTAACAAGGTGCCTCCGCGTATCCGTCCTGAGGTTTCGGCCGACCGGTTCCCGGCATGCTCTGCACCCCAACACTATAATGTACCACGCCTAACATTCAACCGTTCAAGGGAATGAAGGAGGGGAGCACGCCGAAAAAAACCACCTTGACAGGCAATGGTTACCATCTGATATAGTTATCACAAGATAACCAGAGGGGGGGGCACCATGGAGCGGCTCACGGCTCGGCAGGAGCAGGTTTTGCAAATCGTCACCCAGCACATCGACGAACTCGGCTATCCGCCCAGTCTGCGGGAAATCGGCAAGAAACTGGCCGTCTCGGGGACGCTCGGCGTCATGAAGCACCTCGATGCGCTGGAGAGAAAGGGGTACCTGCGCCGCCAGGAAGGGAGTTCCCGTGGCATTACCCTCTGCAGCCAGCTGCAGGGGCAGGTTCAGGCCGCGAGCCTGCCGATCGTCGGCGAGGTGCGAGCCGGGGCGCTGCACCCGGCCATCGAGGACATCGAGGGGCACTTCGCCATCGACCGCTCCCAGCTGCGCAGCGGCGGCACCTTCTTTCTCAGGGTGAAGGGGGACTCCATGATCCATGCCCACATCAAGGAGGGGGACCTGGCCCTGGTGCGGCCCCAGCCCACTGCCGCCAACCGGGACATCGTGGTGGCCATGGTCGGCGGGGAGGCAACCCTGAAGCGCTTCTACCGCGAGGGGGACCGGATCAGGCTCCAGCCGGAAAATCCCAACTACAGCGCGATCATCATACGCGAGGGGGACGACGAGCTCTCCATCGTCGGGAAAGTTGTTGGCATCTACCGGCAAATGGAGTAGTTTGATGCGCAGGGTCGCCGAGAAGGTCAAGGTAGCCGCGATATTCGCGCCCGGCAGCCGCATCAAGCCGGTCTGGTTCGAATGGCGCCGGCAAAAGCACGCCATCACCGAGCTCTCCTATTTCTGGAAGGACCACGAGGGGGACGCGGCGCGGCTGCATTTCGCGGTGAGCGACGGCAGCAACCTTTTCGAGCTGATGTTCAACCTTTCCGACCAGGACTGGACACTGGAAGGGGTCGAGGGAAGCTGAGCCCCTCCGGCCGAAAACGCCCCCAGCGCCGGGTACCGGGATAACGACGTGAAATCCCAGCGAATCATCCTCCACATCGACATGAACGCCTTCTTCGCCTCGGTGGAGCAGCAGTCCAACCCGGAACTGCGCGGCAAGCCCATTGCCGTCATCGGCGCGGCCAAGCGCACCGTCATCACCACCTGTTCCTACGAGGCGCGCGCCTTCGGGGTCAAGACCGGCATGAACAGCTGGGAAGCCCGCCAGAAGTGCCCGCAGCTCATCTTCGTGGTCGGCAACAACCGCAAGTACACCTACACCTCCACCCAGATCATCAACATCATGCGCGACTACACCCCGCTGGTCGAGGTGTTCTCCATCGACGAGGCCTTCCTCGACGTGACCGGATCGCTCGCCATGTTCGGCTCCGCCGAGCGGATCGTCTACCTCATCAAGGCACGCATCAAGCACCAGTTCGGCATCACCTGCTCGGTCGGCATCGCCCCCAACAAGCTGTTGGCCAAGCTCGCCTCGGACATGCAGAAGCCGGACGGGCTCACCATCGTCACGCCGGAGACCGTGGCGCAGGTGCTGGAGAGGGTCCCCATCAAGGACCTCTGCGGCATCGGCGCCAAGACCGCACAGCAGCTCGGCAGCTTCGGCATCAAGACCTGCGGGGAGCTGGGGCGCTTCCCGGTCGACATCCTGAAGCGCAAATTCGGCAGCACCGGCGAGAAGCTGCACCAGATGGGGCTCGGTGCCGACGATTCCCCCGTGATACCCGAAGAGGAAGCCGAGGAGGTGAAGAGCGTCGGGCACTCCACGACCCTCGACAAGGACCTCACCGAACGCTGCGACATCCAGATGTACCTGCTGCAGCTCTCCGAGATGGTCGGCAGACGCGCCAGGCGATACCAGGTGGCCGGCAAGACCGTCACCCTGACGGTGCGCTACCAGGACTTCACCACCTTCTCCCGGCAGCAGAGCCGGGCAAACCACACCAACAACTCGGAGGAGATCTACCAGGCGGCGCTGAAGATCCTGAACGGCATCGACCTGGCCCAGCCCGTTCGGCTCCTCGGGGTGAAGATCTCCGGCCTGCGCCATCACGTCGAGCAGCTGCCGCTCTTCCCCGCCGAGCGCAAGAAGGCCCTGCTGGCGGGCGCCATGGACCAGGTGAACAACAAGTTCGGGGATTTCGCGGTGACCTTCGGAAGTCTTTTGGGCAGGGACACCGGTGCCAAGGTGATCTCTCCGGCCTGGCGGCCGGAAGGGGTGAGAAACGTCGAGGTCGAGTGATACGGCGCAACCGCGGCCGAACCCCGGCACGGAAGGAGCCGGCCACCGCGCGGTTTCGGGACCAAAGCCGCCTAGAACCCCGGCACCCCGGTCGGCACCTGGTCCCAGTAGGTGACGCAGCCGTTGTGCCACTTGACGATCTGCACGTTCTCGTCCTGTGAGATGACGATGGCGATCGCGTCGTGCAGCTTCTGGCAGAGCCGGTAGGCGGCGCGGTGCCGGGTGCCGACCCCCTCGCTCAGCACCTGTTCGGTCTGCGCCCCCTCGATGTCCAGGGCGTGCGAGACCATGCCGACGCTGTCCAGGTCCCCCGAAATAACCCCCCCGAAGCCGAGCAGTTCCTGCCGCTTGCTGATGACCACGGCACCGTCCACAGCCGAAAGTGCCGCGATGAAATGGGCGACATCGAAGATGGCCTCGTCCAGAAGCGCTATCGAATCGTTCTTGCTGGTGACGTATTCCTGCCAGCCGACCCACTTCTCAGGTTGGCGCGGATCGCCATGGATTTCCGCCAGGGTGTTCATGATGCGCAGGGTCAGGGTGCGGAAGCGCTGGCGCGAGTCGTACTCGAGGAACTGGTACTTGATGGTCATATACCGGTTTTCCTCCAGGATCTCCTCCGTCATCTCCGGCGGGAGATAGACCAGCAGGCCGCCGTGGTGCGAGTTGCGGATGACGCTGATGATGCGGCGCACCGCCTGCTGCCCGACGTAGCTGCCGAACTCCGGGTCCAGCGTCGCCCAGGGCCGGCCCGACCGGGCGCGCGCCGCCTGGTGCAGATCCTGGGTCTCGGAATGGACCGCGGCGAGGCTTTCCGCGATCCACTTCGAGTTGAAGACGTCCAGGGAGGGGCAGTTGATCTGGCCGCCGTTCAGCGAGGCGATGATCTCGCTCCCCATGCAGACCGAAATCTGGCCGGCGCCGGTGACGTACACCACGAGGCAGGCGGGAAGCGGCGGCGAGGTCTTTCTGCCGCCATACACCGCGTGCATCCAGCGGGTCCCGGAATGGAGCAGCCCCCAGATCTGGGCACCCTCGCCCGGGAGTAGGGAGATGCCGATCAGGGTCCGGTAAAAGTCGGCCGCCGGCGCCAGGCGGTGCAGTTCGTATTCATTGAAGGGGCGCAACCTGGAGAAGATGAGGCGGTGCATCCCGGTTGGGGGTCCCTCTTCGGCGGGGAAGAGGTGGGAAGCGCGGATGATCAGGCGGAACATGACCGGCCGCTCCTCCTCCCGCATCAGGCTCGCCTGGTAGCAGGTGGAGATCACCTGCTCCAGGACCGCGCGCTCCGGCAGCTGGAAGCCGCTGTTGGCAGCCGACGGACAGAGCCGCTCGACGAAGGAGGCATCCATCCACCTCTCGAAGATGAAGGCCACCAGGTCCTTGGGGTACGAGTGACCGGGCGCGCCGTGACAGGCCGTCATGTTTCTGTTACCGTTTCTCATCCGCGACTCCGAACCTTGTCGAGCAACCTTGTTGCTAATTATCCGCCGAACCTGCCGGAGCTGTAAACCCCTTTTCCGCGACGAGCGGGACGGAGGCTCCAATTCTTATCGGCAAGGCCGGGAGAAACATTAAAGTTCCATAAACCGGCGCCCACAGCTGGGCTCTCCACAATCCCCGGGGAGGCAGGAGCGCTCCTGCCGGCACCCGCGCCCCTGCCGGATGGTGATAGTTTACCAGTAGCCCACCCGGCCTGCATTTCCCGTCCCCCCCGCCCGCTCCACCTCCCCTCCGGGCGAGGGAACTCACCCGTCATCTTTATTGCGTGCCGACCCCGGGGGAGCTTTACATAGACCAACGATTTTGCTAAGATGTGCGCCGCTTCTTCCACCCCCAAAAGGTTCCCCAATGTCCGAACTAACACCTATGATGCGGCAGTACCTGGAGATAAAAGCAGACTACCCCGACACCATCCTCTTCTTCAGGATGGGCGACTTCTACGAGATGTTTCTCGACGACGCGGTGAAGGCCTCCCGCATCCTCGGCATCACCCTCACCTGCCGCAACAAGAGCTCGGATGGCCCGGAAATCCCGCTGTGCGGCATCCCTTACCACTCCTGCGCCCCCTACATCGCCAAGCTGGTCGAGGCAGGCGAGAAGGTCGCCATCTGCGAGCAGGTCGAGGACCCCAAGCTCGCCAAGGGGATCGTGAAGCGCGAGGTGGTGCGTGTGGTCACCCCGGGGCTGGTCGTCGAGGACGCCTCGCTCACCCCGAAGGAAAACAACTACCTGCTCGCCCTGTTCTCGGAAAAGGAGCGCTACGGCCTCGCCTTCCTCGACCTGTCCACCGGGGAGTTCCGCATCACCGAGTTGGCCGACCTGCAGGCTGCCCTGGCGGAAATCACCTGCATCGGGCCGCGGGAGATCATCGTCCCGGCCCCCTTCCGGGAGCCCGCCAGACAGAAGGAGATCGCCGCCGTCTGCGCGGACCGGGCGCTCACCTACTTCGAGGAGTGGGTCTACGACCAGGATTACTGCAAGAGGCTGATCGGGAACCAGTTCAAGGGCGCCACCCCCGCCTCGCTTGGCTGCGACGGTCTGCCGGTCGCGCTCCGGGCGGCGGGCGCCGTGCTGCACTACCTGGTGGAGACCCAGAAGGGAAACGCCCCCCACGTCACCTCCATCACCCCCTATTCCGAGAGCGAGCACCTGCTTTTGGACGAGTCCACCCGGCGCAACCTGGAGCTGACCGCGACCCTCTCCGAGGGGAAGCGCAAGGGATCGCTGCTGGGGCTCATGGACCGCACCGTGACCGCCATGGGAGGGAGGAAGCTCAAGCAGTGGATCAACTACCCGCTCATGGACCTGAAGAAGATCTGCGACCGGCAGGACGCGGTTGAGGAGCTGCTCGGGGACCCGGCGGTCCGCGCGGAGATCCGGTCGCTGCTCTCCGGGGTCTACGACCTGGAGCGCCTGAACGGCCGCATCAGCCTCGCCTCGGCCTCCGCCAAGGACCTGGCTGCGCTCAAGGGTTCGCTCTCACGGATACCCGCGCTGAAGGAGCAGATCGCTCCCTGCGCCGGTCGCCTGCTGCGCGACCTGGACGCGGGTACCGACCCGCTCTACGACATCTGCTCCCTGATCGAGCGCGCCATCGTGGAGAATCCCCCCTTCGTGCTGCGCGACGGCGGCATCATCGCCGACGGCTACCACGCCGAGCTCGACGAGCTGCGCGCCATCAGCCGCGAGGGGAAGGGATTCATCGCCCGGCTGGAGGCCCAGGAAAAGGGGCGCACCGGCATCAGCTCCCTGAAGATCCGCTACAACAAGGTGTTCGGCTACTACATCGAGGTCACCAAGGCGAACGTCTCCGCCATTCCCGAGGACTACATCAGGCGGCAGACCCTCGCCAACGCGGAGCGCTACATCACGCCGGAGCTGAAGGAGTACGAGGAGAAGGTGCTGGGAGCCGAGGACCGCATCAAGGACCTCGAGTTCACCCTGTTCCAGCAGGTGCGCGAGGCGGCCGCAGCCCAGGGGGAGCGCATCGCCCGGACCGCGGACCGGCTCGCCTCCCTGGACGTCCTGGTGAGCCTCGCCGAGCTCTCCCACGACCGCGGCTACTGCCGGCCCGCGCTGCACGAGGGGGGAGAGCTCTCCATCACCGAAGGGCGGCACCCGGTCATCGAGGAGATCCACTCCTCCGAGAGGTTCGTCCCCAACGATACCCTGCTCGACAACGGCGAGAACCAGCTGGTCATCATCACCGGCCCGAACATGGCGGGCAAGTCGACCTTCATGCGCCAGGTGGCGCTCATCACCCTGATGGCCCAGATGGGGAGCTTCGTGCCGGCCGAGAAGGCGCGCATACCGCTGGTGGACCGGATCTTCACCCGCGTGGGCGCCTCCGACAACCTGGCGCGCGGTCACTCCACCTTCATGGTCGAGATGATGGAGAGCGCCGCCATCCTGCGCGGTGCGACCGCCAAGAGCCTGGTCATCCTGGACGAGATCGGGCGCGGCACCTCCACCTTCGACGGGGTCTCCATCGCCTGGGCGGTCGCCGAGTTCCTGCACGACAACAAGATGCACGCGGCGAAGACCCTGTTCGCCACCCACTACCACGAGTTGACCGAGCTCGCCGTGACGAGGCCCGGGATCAAGAACTTCAACATCGCGGTGCGGGAGTGGAACGAGCGCATCATCTTCCTGAGAAAGATCGTGCCGGGCGGCGCCTCGCACTCCTACGGCATCCAGGTGGCGAGGCTGGCCGGCATCCCCCAGGTCGTGATCGACCGGGCCAAGGAGATCCTCGTGAACCTCGAGAAGGGTGAGTACGGCGAGGGGGGCGTTCCGCGCCTGGCGCGCGGCAAGCAGAAGCCCGCCCCCTCCCCGCAGCTCTCCCTGTTCGGCGTCAACGAGGACCTGCTGCGGGACCGGCTCAGGGGCGTGGAGGTGACCACCCTCACCCCGCTGGAGGCCCTCAACCTGGTCGACGAGCTGAAAAGGATGCTTTAGCCTCACCGGGGGGGGCAATTTCGTCGTAAACCCACCAAGTCTACCTCCCCTCGCCCTCCGGGAGAGGGGCGGGGGTGAGGGTTTTGCCACGAAGCAGCGCCATGGCACCAGGCGAGTCCCCTCACCCCGCCCCTCCCCCCCTTGAATGGTAGGGAGAGTTTAACTGGGCTAACTTGAGCCAAGCAGACAACCGGACTGTTGTCATCGGAACAACAAAGGGATTCTTTGCCCATGAATAGAAGGGACTTTTTAAAATATCTCGGCGTGTCGGCCCCTTACCAGCAACTGTTCCTGAGCAGGGCGCTGGCGGCGCAGGCCCCCCTGCTGCTCGCGCCGATGCTCCCCTGGTCCTCGCGGGCCGTGGCAGCCGAGGGCGCGGTCGCGGTCACCGAGCTCAAGCACTGGTCCACCCCGGACTACACCCGGGTCTCCATCGCGCTGGAGCAGGAGGTCCGCTTCGAATCCCACAAGATTCCGGGGCGGCTCTACCTCGACATCAACGGGGCCAAGGTGACACCGGGGATCAAGGACCTCAACATCGGCGACGGGCTTTTGAAAAGCGTGCGGATCGCGCAGTTCCGGGCCTCGACGGTCCGGGTAGTGCTCGACCTCGACAGCATCAAGGACTACAAGATCTTCACCTTTGCCGATCCCTACCGCATCATTGTGGACGTGAAGGGTGAGCGCAGGCAGGAGATCTCCTCTGGCAAAACGGAGGTGATCGAATCGGCCAAGCCCGAGCCGGCGCCGGTTGAAAAGACCAAGCTGCTCGATAAGCCAAAGACCGAGAAAGCCAGGCAGCCCTTCAAGCCGGGGAAGATCAGGAGGATCGTGGTCGACCCGGGACACGGCGGGCACGACCCGGGCGCCATGAGCCCGACGGGGACCCGGGAGAAGGACATCGTGCTCCAGATCGGCCTGAAGCTCTCCCAGAAGATCCGCGAGGAGCTCGGCATCGAGGTCGTCATGACCCGCTCCACCGACGTCTTCATCGAGCTGCAGGAGCGGACCGCCATCGCCAACAAGGTGGGGGCCGACCTGTTCGTCTCCATCCACGCCAACGCCTCGCTGAACCGGGCGGCGAACGGGATCGAGACCTACTACCTGAACCTGGCCAAGACGGAGAAGGCGGCGCAGCTGGCGGCCAAGGAGAACGGCACGACGCTGGAGAAGGTGAGCGTGCTGCAGGCGGTGCTCTTCGACCTGATGGCGAACTACAAGCTGAACGACTCCGCTCACCTGGCCGACGAGGTGCAAAAGGCCTTGCACAAGAAGGCGCAGACCGGGTACCCGGCGGTGAAGAACCTCGGGGTGAAGCAGGGCCCCTTCTACGTCCTGGTGGGCGCCACCATGCCGAGCATCCTGGTGGAGACCGCATTCGTCAGCAACGAGCGCGACGAGGTGAAACTGAAGGATCCCCAGTACCAGGATCTGACCGCCGAGGGGATACTTTCCGGGATCAAGGGGTATATCGCGTCGTTGAAATAATCGGCGCAAGGGCGACCGGCGCCCGCCCTTACCATTATATCCGGCACCGGCGCGAAACGAAAATACCCGCTCCGGCATCCTACTGCCGGGCGGGTTTCCTGTTCCACGCGAAATGCGATCCGCTGCAGGAGGCGCAGGCAAACGCGCCTCCCGCCTCTTCCGTCAGCCCCTCATCGTCGCGATGGCCCGCTCCAGGCGCTTCCTGGTCTCGGCAACCCCCAGAGTCAGGATCATCTCGAAAATGCCGGGGGAGGCAGTCGTGCCGGACAGCGCCAAGCGTACCGCGGGTCCGACCCCGCCCAGTTTGATCCCCTTCTCCTCGCAGATCTCCTTGAACACCCCCTCGATCGACTCGAGGCTCAGTGACCCCAGCGCCTCAAGCTTACCGATCAGGAGCTCCAGGAGCGCCGGCGTCTCGGCGGTGAAGAACTTGGCGGCTCCCTTCTCGTCGTAACTGAAATCGGCTTTGTAGTAGAATACCGCGCCGTCGGCCAGCTCCAACATGGTCTTCGCCCTCTCCTGCAGGGTGCGCACGACGGCCACCAGGTCGGCACCCAGCTCCGGATCGACTCCGCGCTCCTTAAGGAATGGGGTGAGCAGACCGGCCAGGCGCACCGGGTCGCCGGTCTTGATGTAGTGCGCGTTCAGCCAGAGCAGCTTCTCGGTGTTGAAGACACCTGCCGAGCGCCCGACGTTCTCTATGGCGAACTTCTGGATCAGCTCCTCCAGCGAGAAGATCTCCTCGTCGCCATGGCTCCAGCCCAGACGGACCAGGTAGTTCACCATCGCCTCCGGGAGGAACCCCATGTCGCGGTAGGCCATGACGCTGGTGGCGCCGTGGCGCTTGGAGAGCCTGGCCTTGTCGGCACCCAGGATCATCGGGACATGGGCGAAGGTCGGCACCGGCGAGCCCAGGGCCTGGTAGAGCAGGATCTGGCGCGGCGTGTTGTTCACGTGGTCGTCGCCGCGGATCACGGTGGTGACACCCATGGCGACGTCGTCGATGACGACGACGAAGTTGTAGGTCGGCGTGCCGTCCGTGCGCTGGATGATCAGGTCGTCCAGTTCGCTGTTCTCGAAGGATATGGTCCCCTTGATGGCGTCGACCCAGGAGGTGGTCCCCTCCTGCGGCGCCTTGAAACGGATCACGTAGGGCCTGCCGTCGTCCCCGACAGGGGCGAGGTCCCTGCAGGTGCCGTCGTACTTGGGCTTGCCGCCGTCCTTGAGCGCCTGCTCGCGCTTCGCGGTAAGCTCCTCGGCGGAGCAGTAGCACTTGTACGCCTTCCCCTCACTGAGCAGACGCTGCACCTGCTCCTTGTAGAGCGGAAAATTGTCCGACTGGTAGAAGGGACCCTCGTCCCAGTCGAGGCCGAGCCAGGTCATCCCTTGCAAAATGGCGTCAACCGACTCCTGGGTGGAGCGCTGGACGTCGGTATCCTCGATGCGCAGGATGAACTTCCCGTGCGCCTTGCGGGCCAAAAGCCAGTTGAAAAGCGCGGTGCGCGCCCCCCCTACGTGAAGAAAACCGGTCGGGCTCGGTGCGAATCGCAGACGTACTTCAGACATGAATGACTCCTTTGAAGTTGATGCATGGCAATAAAACTCAAAGACACTGATTAATCGAGGCAATTGGAACGCGGATGACGCGGATCGGGAATGTACGAACTCCCATTCTTGCAGCGTGGCCCCTGCGAGCCGATTGAACAAGCTTTTGGAAGCGCTCAAGAGGGGCGCTCCGTGCCATGTTTCAATACTCGTCGGACTCCTCGTCGTCCTGCGGCGCCTTTTCTCCGGGAACCCGGTACCCTTCGCTCGCCCAGGTGCCCAGATCGATCATCTTGCAGCGCTCGGAGCAGAAAGGACGGAACGGGTTGCCGGCCAGGGCCGTCTCCTTGCGGCAGTGCGGGCATTTGACGCTGGTGATGGTGCTCACTTCCTGTTACCCCCTGCAAACAAATTCCTCCAGCAGTAAGGCCTGGAGGATCGTTGGAATCGATGCGGAAAAAACGTATGTTGCACGACCCGGCCCCGTCAGCTGAGCTGGTACTTCCTCTCATAAAACTGCAGCGCCCGCCGCACCCGCGTGATCAGGGTACCTTCCCGGACCGGCTTCGCGATAAAATCGAAAAAGCCCCGGTCGAAGGCTTTCATCTCGTCGTCCGGTTGCAGCGAACTCGAGATCAGGATGACGGGGATGGTGCGCAGCTCGGGGACGGAATGCAGCGCGTCGAAGAGCCCGTAGCCGTCCAGCTTGGGCATGTACAGGTCGGTTATCACCACCTGCGGCCGCTCCGTCAGGACGGCCTTGTACGCCTCGAGCCCGTCAGACGCCATGATCACCCGGTACCCCTGCCTGGTGAGGAAATCACCGAACATGGTGCCGATCAGCTTGTCGTCCTCCACCACGAGGACGGTGTTCTTGGCGGCGCCCGCCACCTCCTTGTGCAGGTAGTTCTTGCAGATCGCCGCGTAGATCTCCTTGCGGGTCGCGATGAACGGGGTGATGGTGAGGCCGTTGTTGGCCGCGATATTCTTGACGATGCGCGATTCGGTCGGGTCGGCCATGGCGAGCGCGAGCCGTTTGTTGTCGATTTTCAAGGGGAAAATGTGGTTCTGCATCGCCACGTCGACCGATATGATGGAGAGCAGATCGGGCGCAAACGAGTAGCCGGCGAAGTTGCTGGCGACCCGGCAGGAGTACTGGGTTGCCAGTGCCTGGGCGAGTTCGTCGCCGTCAATCAGCTCCAACTCCTCGAGGACGGTGCCGAAACGCTTGTTGAGTTTCTTGGCGACGAGCAGCATGCGCTCGACCGTCTTCTCGGTGAGGATGCCGTTTTCCACAAAAATTTCGCCGAGCCTTTTCTTTTTTTCCATTCAAGCACCCCTGTAAGGGATAACTGTAGCATCTTACTGGTGAAAAGTCATCGCAGCGCTCGAAAATTCTACTCGGGCACCACGATGGCTCCCTTGCCGGATTTGCCCGCAAGCTCTCCTGCTTCACCCCTGGAGAGGTGCCGCCCTACCCTGAGGCGGTACCAGACCCCCTTGTCGGCGACCTTGGATTCCACCAGGTAGGCCGCGATCCCCTTGGCAGCCAGCTTCGACTGCACGGTCAGCGCTTCCTGCTTCTCGCGGTAGGAGGCGACCTGGACCACGAAGTGGGCGGAGGCATCCGGCTTCGCCGGCGCGGAGGCGGGCGCGGCGGCCGGCGCGGCAACGGGGGGAGCCGGGTCGGCCGGCACGGAGGCAGGCGCCGCAGGCTCCGGGACCGGTGGAGCAGCAGGCGCGCCGGCCTTGGACTCGCGCGGGACGCTGACGCCGGGCTCCGGCTTTTTCAGGTTCATGCCGGTGCCGATGGCTCCCTTGCCACCGGCCAGCGTCTTGTAGAAGGTAAGCGGCGCGTCCGGCTGGGGCTGGGCCGGAGCCGGAGCCGGCTCGTCCTTCTTGGCGGCCTGGGCGACCGGAACCGGAGCCGCCTTGCGCGGGCCGCGGAAAACAAACCAGCCGGTACCGACACCCGCGCCAAAGGCGATCAGCAGCGCCAGCACCGACAACAGAAAGGAGATGCCGCCGGGCTCCTTGCGCGGCCTGTTCTTCGCTACCGGTTTGCGGTCGACGCTCTCCCGGGCCTCCCGGGCGCCCCTTTTCTCACTATAATCACGCACGTGAATGGCCCCCCGGCCCTACATCCTTTCCGGTGCAGAGATACCGAGGACGGTCAGGGCGTTTTTGATGGTGACGGCGACGCAGTGCAGCAGGTAGAGACGCGCCTGGGTCAGCGCGGGCTCCTCCGTGATGACGCGGCTCTTGTTGTACCAGCTGTGGAACTCCCCCGCGAGCTCCTGCAGGTAGTAGGTGACGCGGTGCGGCTCGAAGTTGACGGCAGCGGTCTCGATGACCTCCGGATAGGCGGAGAGCTTCTTGATCAGGGACAGGTCGTCGGCGCTTTCCAGCAGCTCGAGCCGGACGCCTGCAAACTGGGCCTCGAAGCCGCGCTCGCGCGCGGTGTCGAAGATGCTCCTGATCCTGGCGTGGGCGTACTGCACGTAGTAGACCGGGTTGTCGGAGCTCTGGCGCTTGGCGAGCTCCAGGTCGAAGTCGAGCTGGCTGTCCGAGCGGCGCATCAGGAAGAAGAAGCGCGCCGCGTCGCGGCCGACCTCGTCCACCACCTCCTTCAGCGTCACGAACTCGCCGCTTCGGGTCGACATGGCGACCGGAACGCCGTCGCGCAGCAGGGAGACCAGCTGCACCAGGATGATGCCGAGGTCGTCCGGGTTCCTCCCCAGCCCCTGCACGATCCCCTTGAGCCTCGGGACGTAGCCGTGATGGTCGGCGCCCCAGACGTCGATGACCCAGTCGAAACCGCGCTCGAACTTGTCGCGATGGTAGGCGATGTCGGAGGCGAAGTAGGTGGTGACCCCGTTACTCCTGACCACGACGCGGTCCTTGTCGTCGCCGTAGTCCGTGGTGCGGAACCAGAGCGCCCCTTCCTGCTCGTAGATGAGTCCCTTGTCCTGCATCTCCTTGATGGCCGAGGCGACCTTGCCGTCGTCGAAGAGCGACTGCTCGGAGAACCAGTGGTCCAGAACCACCCCGAAGGACTTGAGGTCCTCGTCGATCCCCTTCAGGATCTGGTCCCCACCCATCTTGGCGAAGAAGGCGACCCCCTCCTCCTGCGGGGCCTTCAGGTACCGGTCGCCCACCTTGGCGATCGCGTCGCGGGCGATCTCCTTGATGTAGGACCCCTGGTAGCAGTTCTCGGGGAACTCGATCGTTTCGCCCAAGAGCTCGCGGTAACGCAGCAGCCCGGAGAGCCCGAGGGTGTTCATCTGGTTCCCGGCGTCGTTTATGTAGTACTCGCGCTGCACGTCGAAGCCTGCGACGCCCAAAAGCGAGGCGACGGCGTCGCCGGTCGCCGCGCCGCGCCCGTGGCCTATGTGCAGCGGGCCGGTCGGATTGGCGCTCACGAACTCGACCTGCACCTTCCTGCCGGCGCCCACGGCGCTCCTCCCCCAAGCCGGACCGGCCGCGTCGATCTCGACGAGGGTCTTTCTCCAGGCCGCGTCCTTGATGAAGAAGTTGATGAACCCCGGCCCGGCGATCTCCAGGCTTTCGATGAGGTCGGAACTCCCGGCGAGCTTCTTGACGATGATCTCGGCAATGGCGCGGGGCGACTTCCTTTCCGGCTTGGCCATCTGCAGGGCGACGTTGCTGGCGAAATCGCCATGCTCGGCGTGGGCCGGCTTTTCGACCCCGATCGGCGGGACCACCCCCGAGGTGAGCGTGCCGTCGGCGAAACACCCCTCGATTCCCTTCAGGATGCATGCGCGCAGCTGCTCCTTCATATCTTGTCTCCCTTTTCCTTGCTGTTTTCGGTATCGGGCACGTCCTTGATGGTGACGTCCCTGGTGAAGTCAGGGCAGTGGGCACCACCGTCGGTGACCCGGAATTTTTTGGCGCAGTTCTCGCGCCAGGCGCAGACCACGCAGTGCTGCTTGCCTGTTTCGGCCATTTCTGCTACCCCTCGTTTTCTCTCTGGTGGGCGTCGAACAGTGCCCCTCCCCGGCGCTCGGGGGGGGATTTCCTGAGGCCACTGCCCTATTTCTTCAGTTCTGCGGCAGGCGGGGCCTCTTTCTTGGCTGCCGGCTGGGGGCCCTTCGGCTCACCCTTGGCACCGGCGCCAGGCGGTTTCTCCTGGGGCGGGAACTGGTAGATCACCTCGTTGCTGCGCACCAGGCCGAAATCGCGCCGGGCGATGCTTTCCAGGTAGCGCCGGTCCGACTGCAGGGCCGCGATCTCGCGCTTCAGCCGTTCGTTTTCGCCTTTCAACTCCTGAAGGTGCTGCTGCATTTCGTCCCGGTCGCGGTGCAGGTGGTTGATGCGCAACAGTCCGCGGTCCCCGAAAACGGTGAAGTAGAGGATGAAGATCACCAGCGCCGCAGGTGTCAGGTAGAACCGTTTCTGCATGGCTACCCCGTGGCGAGGATGCTTCTGAAGTAGTCGATGGTCTGCTTCAGGCCCTCGTCAACCGGCACCTTCGGCTCCCAACCGAGCATCTCTTTAGCCAGGGTGATGTCCGGCTGCCTCTGCTTCGGGTCATCGGCCGGCAACGGCTTGAAGACGACGCGCGAACTGGAGCCGGTGAGAGCGATGATTTTTTCGGCGAACTCGAGGATGGTGGTCTCGGTCGGGTTACCGAGGTTGACCGGTCCGGTGAATCCGGGGCAGTCCATCATCCGGAGCATCCCCTCCACCAGGTCGGAGACGAAACAAAATGAGCGCGTCTGCTCGCCCTTGCCGTAGACCGTGATGTCGTCCCCCTTCAAGGCCTGGAGGATGAAGTTGGAGACCACCCGCCCGTCGTTTTCGGCCATTTTCGGCCCGTAGGTGTTGAAAATCCTTATGATACGGACGTCCACGTTATTTTGCCTGTGGTAGTCCATCATCAGCGTCTCGGCCACCCGCTTCCCCTCGTCGTAACAGCTGCGGATGCCGAGGGTGTTCACATTGCCCCAGTACGACTCGGTCTGGGGATGTACCTGCGGGTCCCCGTACACCTCCGAGGTCGAGGCCTGAAGAATCCTGGCCTTCACGCGCTTGGCGAGGCCGAGCATGTTGATCGCCCCCATGACGCTGGTCTTGGTCGTCTTCACCGGGTTGTACTGGTAGTGGATCGGCGAGGCGGGGCAGGCCAGGTTGAAGATCCGGTCCACCTCCAAAAGGATCGGCTCCGTGACGTCGTGGCGGATCAGTTCAAAGCTGCGGCTATCCTGCAGATGAGAGATGTTGCGCTTGCTTCCGGTAAAGAAGTTGTCCAGGCAGACCACATCGTGACCTTCCCCCAACAACCTTTCGCACAGATGTGAACCGATAAAACCGGCACCGCCGGTGACAAGCATACGCATAGCAACCCCTGGGAACAGTTCTCTGTGTTGTTCTACGTTCTACGTTCTGTGTTGAATCAAGGGTCCCTTATCCCTACCATTGGCAGCGCACCAGCGTATTTCAACCAGGAACCGAGAAGGTGGGACGTGGGACAGCTCTCGGGTTTATTCGCAGCCGGCCAGGCCGTTTCTGCCGATCGGCAGGTATTCGACCCCCGCGAACTTCATCCTGCTCGGCTGATACAGGTTCCGGCCGTCGAAGATGAGCGGATTGACGAGCAGGGTCTTGATCCTGTCGAAGTCCGGGTTGCGGTACTCGTTCCACTCGGTGATGATGACCAGGGCGTCGGCGTCCTTCAGGATGTCATACTGATTGTGGCTGTAGCTGATGCGCTCGCCGAAGACCTTCTTTGCTTCCTTGATCGCCTCGGGGTCGTGGGCGCGCACCTGCGCTCCCCTCTCCAGCAGGGCGTTGATGATGGTGACCGAGGGGGCGTCCCTCATGTCGTCGGTGCGCGGCTTGAAGGAAAGCCCCCAGACAGCGATGGTCTTTCCTGCCAGCGACAGCTCGCCGGGAGCACCCAGCCTGCGCTCGATCTTGTCGGAAAGCACCCGCTTCTGGCGGCAGTTGGCCTCCTCCACCCCCTTGAGCAGGATGAAGTCGTAATCGCATTCCTCCGCGGTCTTCACCAGCGCCTTGACGTCCTTCGGAAAGCAGGAGCCGCCGTAGCCGACACCCGGGAACAGGAAGTCGTAGCCGATGCGGGAGTCGGAGCCGATCCCTTCCCTGACCGCCATCACGTCCGCGCCCATCAGGTCGCAGAGGTTGGCGATCTGGTTCATGAAGGTGATCTTGGTGGCCAGCATGGCGTTGGCCGCATACTTGGTCATCTCCGCACTTCTGATGTCCATGATGATGAGGCGGTTGGATTTGCGCATGAATGCGGAGTACAGCTCTTTCATCAGTTCGGCGGTCCGCACGTTATCGGTCCCGATGACGACCCGGTCCGGCTTCATGAAATCGTCGATGGCCGCACCCTCTTTCAGGAACTCGGGGTTGGAGACCACGTCGAACTCGATCTGGACGCCGCGCTGCGCCAGTTCCTCGGCAACGGCCACCCGCACCTTGTCGGCGGTGCCGACCGGGACGGTGGACTTGTCCACGATGATCTTGAACCCCTCCATGTGGCGGCCGATGGAGCGCGCCACGTTGAGGACGTACTGCAGGTCGGCCGAGCCGTCGGCGCCCGGCGGGGTGCCGACGGCAATGAAGTTGACCAGCGATTCCTTGACCGCGTAGGCGAGGTCCGTGGTGAAGCTAAGCCGCCCCTCCTCGCAGTTGCGCAGCACCAATTCCTTCAGACCAGGCTCGTATATCGGAATGACGCCCCGCTTGAGCCCCTCGATCTTCTCCTCGTCGACATCGACGCAGATGACATCGTTGCCGCTCTCTGCAAAGCAGGTGCCCGCCACCAAACCGACATAACCAGATCCAATAACGCATATTTTCATTCGATGACTTCCTCCAGCCAGACGGTATCGGAGCTGCTCGTTAAGTTGTGTCCGTCCGGAAACTGTATTTTTCTGAACTTCGTAGTAAAAGTTTGGCCCAAAACACGCCAAACTCGTAAGTGCTTGCTAAGACGCCTTCAAGTAGTCCGCTCTTTCTCATTTTCTGGACGCA
>Ga0316217_10001062_pt1 | contig 37137 bp, 30 predicted proteins | sample 1anoAmetaG_FD_203633 | JGI IMG/M metagenome (GOLD analysis project Ga0316217, IMG submission 203633) | Freshwater microbial communities from Trout Bog Lake, Wisconsin, USA - 1anoA | ecosystem: Environmental > Aquatic > Freshwater > Lake > Hypolimnion/Profundal zone | place: USA: Wisconsin...
ACGGGCTGGAAGAAGGAATTGGATATCGTCGGCATCGGCTACCGCGCCGAGCTCAAGGGCAAGGGCACGGTCGTTTTTACCCTCGGCTATTCGCACCAGATTGAGGTTCCGCTGCCCTCCGGCATCGACGTCGCCATCGATCCCAAGCAGCTCCACCTGACCATCACGGGCATCGACCGGCAGAAAGTTGGCCAGGTTGCAGCCGACATGCGTTCGTTGCGCAAGCCCGATCCGTACAAGAACAAGGGCGTGCGCTACTCCGACGAGAAGCTCAAGAAGAAGGCCGGCAAGACCGGCGCGAAATAAGAACAGCTTCTAGCCGCTAGCTTCTAGCTCCTAGCTAGAGGCTAAAAGCTAGAAGCTAGAAGCTGTTTTACCAACCGAACGGGGCCGCAGGGCGGCTCCGCTGATAGGAACGAGAGACTATGATCACGCAGACCAAAAGAAACGCAATTCGCCAGCGCATCCATCAGCGCATTCGCCGCAAGCTCGCGGGCACTGCCGAGCGGCCGAGGCTGAATGTCTACCGCTCGCTCAACCACATCTACGCGCAGGTAATCGACGATCAGAAGGGCGAAACTCTGGTGTCTGCCTCGTCCATCAAGTTGAAGACCGGTGGCAATGTGGCGGCAGCCAAAGAGATCGGCAAGGCAGTCGCCGAGCTGGCCGTCAAGCAGGGAATCAAGAGGGTGGTCTTTGATCGCGGCGGCTACCTTTATCACGGGCGCATCAAGGCGCTGGCCGACGCCGCTCGCGAAGCCGGCCTCGAGTTCTAAAAGCAGCTTTTAGTATGAGCTGAAAGCTAATGGCTGGTAGCTCAAAAGAGACGAGAGAGCAATGACGATGTTGAAGAAGAAACTCGATGCAAACCAGTACAACCTGAAAGATCAGGTCGTCTCCATCAATCGCGTGACCAAGGTGGTCAAGGGCGGCAAGAATATGTCGTTTGCCGCGCTGGTGGTTGTGGGAGATCCCCTGGCGGGTGTGGTCGGCCACGGTTCGGGCAAGGCCAAGGAAGTTCCCCAGGCTATTCGCAAGGGAATTGAAGCGGCCAAGAAAAACCTGGTCCGGGTTCACCTGACTGAAACCTCCATCCCCCACCTGGTTCTGGGCCGTTACGGCGCTGGTCAGGTTTTGCTGAAGCCGGCCCCTGAGGGCACCGGCGTCATTGCCGGCGGCGCGGTGCGCGCGGTGATGACCTCGGTTGGCGTGCAGAACGTGCTCACCAAGAGCCTCGGTTCGCCCAACCCCCACAACGTCGTCAAGGCCACCTTCGACGCTCTGGTGCAGTTGCGCGACAAGGCCGAAGTGGCAAATATGCGCGGCAAGTCCGTGGAGGAGCTCTAAACCATGGCGACTACCAAGAAGACAAAGATGATTCGCATTCAGTACTACCGCTCCAAGAACTCCACGCCGGTCAAGCATAAGCTGGTGGTCAAGGGCCTGGGCTTCACGCGGCTCAACCAGATCGTCGAGCGCGTGGATACGGAATCCACCCGCGGCATGGTCAAGGCCGTACCGCATCTGGTCCGGATTTTAGAGGACTAGCTTTTAGCTTCCAGCCTCTAGCTTCTAGCTAAGGGCTGGTAAGCCGACGATCAAAGCTAGTAGCTAATAGCCAGCGGCGAATAGCTGCTTTTACGCGAGTCGGATTGGCTATTCAAGACTTTCCGGCGCTACAGCGAGGGAATCAATGGCAACGAGAAATTTATCGAATTTACGCGCGCCTCGGAAAGCTAACACCGGGCGCAAGCGTGTCGGCCGCGGTATGGGATCCGGCATGGGCAAGACCTCAGCCCGCGGCCACAAGGGCCAGGGACAGCGCACCGGCACCAGCATGATGCGCGGCTTTGAAGGCGGCCAGATGCCGCTGCATCGCCGCCTGCCCAAGCGCGGTTTCACCAACATCTTTCGCACTGAATACACGGTGGTGAATCTGGACCGGTTGGTCGAGCACCTCGAGGGCCAAAGCCTCACAGAAATCGCTTTGGAAGACTACAAGAAGCTTGGCCTGGCCTCCAGCAAAAAAGCTCTTATCAAGATTCTCGGCTCCGGCGAGCTCGCATCGGCGCTCACCATTCACGCCCACAAGTTTTCCAGGTCAGCGGTTGAAAAAATCGAGAAGGCCGGCGGCAAAGCTGTGGTTCTCGGCGGCGACATTGCTCCGGTTGCCAAGGGGAAATTGGTCGCCAAAGCCAAGAGGTAGTGACCCTTTGGCGGGCATAGGATTAGCTTTGGGCGCCAGCTTTCACTCAGGATAACAAGCTTGAGTTGAAGTCAGGACACACGGCGCCCAGCGCGGGTAAGATGATCAGTGGTACAGATTCGAGGGTCTGAAAGACCCTGAAGCGGGCAACCAATCATGCTTGAAAAGTTTTTAAACATCTTCCGGATTCCCGACTTGCGCAAGCGGGTGCTCTTTATGCTGGCCATTCTGGCCGTTTACCGCCTCGGCGCATGGATCCCCACGCCCGGCGTGAACACCAAGCTGCTGGAGCAGATGTTCGAAGGCCAGGGCGGCTCCGCTCTTGGCTTGATGAACCTCTTTGGCGGCGGCAATCTGCGCCGCATGACGGTCTTTGCCCTGGGCATCATGCCGTATATCACGGCATCCATCATCTTTCAGTTGCTCACCGTCGTTTACGAGCCGCTGGCGCGCATTCAGAAGGAAGGCGAACTGGGCCGGCGCAAGATTACCCAGTGGACCCGTTATATGACGGTGCTGCTCGGCGCTCTGCAGTCCATCGGCATCGCCTTCATGCTCACCCGCGGCGGCATGGTTCTCCATCCCGGCGTCTCCTTCATCCTGATGACCGTGCTCACGCTGACCACCGGCACGGCCTTCATCATGTGGCTCGGCGAGCAAATTACCGATCGCGGCATCGGCAACGGAATGAGCCTGCTGATCTTCACCGGCATCATCGCTGGCTTGCCTCGCGGCGTCTACGATCTTTACCAGAAGGTCCAGACCAATCAGTGGGGCTCGTTCACCATTATCGCCATACTCTTGTTGGTTATCGGTATGGCTGCCGTGGTTGCTTTCATCGTTTTTGTCGAGCGCAGCGAGCGCCGCATTCCCATCCAGAGCGCGCGCCGCATCGTCGGCCGCCGCATGATGGGCGGCCAGTCCAGCCATTTGCCGCTCAAGGTCAACTCCGGCGGCGTTATGCCAGTCATCTTCGCGGCCTCCATCCTCTCGGCTCCGATGATGCTGGCGCAGGCCGATTTTGTCAGGAACAATAACTTCCTCAGGTCCATCACGGATGCTCTCATGCCCGGCTATCCCTGGTATGAGCTGCTCTATATCCTGGCCATCATCTTCTTCGCCTACTTCTATGTCTCCATCATCATGAAGCCGGACGACATTGCCGACAACTTCCGTAAGTCCGGTTCCTTTATCCCTGGAATCCGCCCCGGCAAGCGCACTTCGGACTTTATCAATGACATCCTCACCCGCATCACGCTGGTTGGCGCGCTCTATCTGATTGTGATTTCGCTCGTGCCTACCTTCCTGATCTCCGGTATTCGTTTCGATAAAATATGGCTCATCGGCAGCATCTTTGAGAGAATGCCGGCTTGGATGACGCACGGTTTGGGGGTCAACTTCTACTTTGGCGGCACCTCGCTTCTCATCGTCGTGGGTGTGGCCATGGATACCATCAACCAGATCGAATCGCAGCTGATCATGCGGCATTATGACGGCTTTTCCCCCCGCTCCGGTCGCATTCGCGGAAGGAAAACCTGGTAATGTCTGCTTCAGACAAAAAAGTTGAACCGGGCCGTGAGAAAGGTCGACTGACCTCTCCCGGCCCTATACTTTTATTGGGACCGCCCGGTGTGGGCAAGGGTACCCAAGCCAAGGAACTGGTAAAACTCTGGGCAGTTCCGCAGATCTCGACTGGCGACATCTTGCGCGGCAACGTGGCTCAAGGCACCGAGTTAGGCCGAACAGCCAAAGAGATTATGGGGCGCGGAGAATTGGTTCCCGACACCCTCGTTGAAGAGATGGTTGCTGTACGCCTTGCCCAGCCGGATACCGCTAACGGGTACATGCTGGACGGCTTCCCGCGCACGCTGATTCAGGCCTCATGGCTCGACGGTTATATGGCGAGCCATCCCAACGACCTGCCGGTGGTTGCCGTCAGTATCCACGTGGATTATAATGAACTCTTGCGCCGTATCACCGGGCGCAGGAATTGCCCTGTCTGCCAGAGCATCTATAACGTCTACAGCAAACCTCCTCAAAAAGAAGGGGTTTGCGATGTGGACGGCGCCGCGCTGGTTCAGCGAGCCGACGACACGGAAAAAGTTTTTGAGGAGCGCATGCACGCTTATGCGGTCTCGACTGCTCCGGTTGTTGAGCATTACCGGGAGTCGGGGCGTTTTGCGGAAGTGGATGGAGACCGGCCGATTGCAGAGATTTCAGCCGGAATTGTTGCTGCCGTCGAGCGGTTGCGCCAGTAGCGCTGCCGAACGGCGGGTTTGTGTGTGAAGAGCGATAGCTGAAAGTTGGGTTAGTGGCTGTAGTCCTGAAGTCGGCCAAAGAGATCGAGAAGATGCGCCGAGCGGGCCAGGTTGTTCGCGAGGTGCTCGAGTTGGTGCGGGGCCTGGTTAAGCCGGGCGCCACCACGATGGATCTTGAAAAGGCAGCCGAGGCGCGAACCAAGAAGTTGGGCGCCAAACCGGCTTTCAAGGGGTATCACGGTTACCCCTGCGTGTTGTGCACCTCGGTCAACGGCGAAGTGGTGCATGGCATTCCGTCAACCAAGCGAGTCCTCAAAGAAGGGGAGATCGTTTCGGTTGACTACGGGGCATTCGTTGAAGGTTTTTGCGGCGATGCAGCCATCACCATTCCGGTGGGCAAAATCGACCCGCAGGCAGCAGAGTTGCTGAAGGTGACGGAAGCTTCGCTGTATGCCGCAATTGATGTGGTAAAACCGGGGGCAACCCTGGGCGACGTTGGTTTCGCGGTGCAGAAAGTAGTCGAAGCCGCGGGTTTTTCTGTAGTACGGGATTTTGTGGGCCACGGCATCGGCGTTCACATGCACGAAGATCCGCAAGTACCGAACTTCGGCATTGCGGGCCAGGGCATGAAACTGCGCGCCGGCATGGTCATCGCCATTGAGCCCATGGTGAACGCGGGCAAGCACGGCGTGATGGTTTTGGAAGACGGCTGGACAGCCGTAACCGCGGATGGAAGCATGAGTGCTCATTTTGAGCACACGGTGGCGGTGACCGCCACTGGAGCCAGAATCTTGACTGAGTAAAGTACTCGGTCCAAAACTCAAGGGCGCGGAAGCGCCGGAAGTGGAATGCGGTTTGTCGAAGGAAGATGCGATTGAGGTAATGGCAGTGGTCGTTGAGACCCTGCCCAATGCCATGTTCAAGGTCAAACTCGAGAATAATCACGAGGCGCTGACCCATGTCTCGGGGAGGATGCGCAAGAACTTCATCCGCATTCTGCCCGGCGATCGCGTGGCCGTGGAGCTAAGCCCCTACGACCTGAATCGCGGGCGGATTGTGTACCGCTACAAATGAGCTTTCAGCTATCAGCTAGTTCATTGAAAGTCGAGAGAGTAAGTAACTGCAAGAAAAGGACTGAAAGCTGATAGCTGACAGCTGACAACTTCGGGAAGGGTAGCAACAAATGAAGGTTCGGGCATCAGTCAAAAAGATTTGCGTCAAATGCAAGGTCATCACCCGCCGCGGTGTGGTCCGGGTGATCTGCGAAAACGCAAAGCACAAACAGCGCCAGGGCTAGTTCGGCCTGGCAGATCGCGGAACGCTCCACGGAAGGGATCAGGTTTCAGGGATCAGTAAAAACAAGCCAGGCCAACACATTTAACTGACCCCTGACCCCTGATCTCTGTCCCCTGTAAAGAGGCTAGTTAGCTTGAATCAAGGCTTGCGATGAACCTCAGGGAGCCAACCGTTTAACCCGTGCGAATCGGCTAAGGCCGAAGGCACACAACGAGAAAGGGACTAAGGGACCAAGGGACCAAGGGACTAAGACGGCAGCAGTGCACGTTCTGATCCCTGACCCCTGACCCCTGACCCCTGAATTGCAAAGGAATTTCAATGGCCCGTATTGCTGGCGTCGATCTGCCCCGCAACAAGCAGGCAAGAATCGCGCTCACATACATCTTTGGCATCGGAAATCCTCGCGCGCTCACGATTCTGGAGAAAGCGAATGTTGACGCTTTCAAAAAAGTCCAGGATCTCGGCGAAGACGAGGTCAACCGCATCCGCCAGGTGATCGAGGACGAAGGAAATGTGGAGGGCGACCTGCGCAAGGACGTCCAGATGCACATCAAGCGCCTCATCGACATTCAAAGCTATCGCGGCACGCGTCACCGCAGGGGGCTGCCGGTCAACGGCCAGCGTACCCACCCCAACGCCCGCACGCGCAAAGGCCCACGCAAGGGCACAGTTGCCGGCAAAAAGAAAGCGACGGGTAAAACATAATGGCGAAACCAGAGCAGAAAGCCGGAGCCGGCAAGGCAGGCAAAAACAAGAAGTTCAAAAAGCGCGAGCGCAAGAATGTTCCGTTTGGCATTGCGCACGTGCAGGCCACATTCAACAACACCATCGTCACCATCACCGACCCGGTGGGCAACACCTTGAGCTGGAAGAGTTCCGGCTCGCTGGGTTTCCGTGGTTCGCGCAAAGGCACGCCCTTCGCGGCGCAGCAGGCAGCATCAAACGCTGCCAGCATGGCTCGCGATCACGGCCTGCGCGCGGTCGATGTGAGGGTCTCCGGTCCCGGTTCGGGCCGCGAGTCCGCTATCCGCGCCCTGGCTGCCGCTGGCATCGAGGTGCGCACCATCCGCGACGTGACGCCGGTGCCGCACAATGGCTGCCGTCCGCCCAAGCGCCGCAGAGTGTAAGAAGCAGGGATCAGGGATCAGGAATCAGGGATCAGTTTGTGCATCGTGCTGCAGGCAGATTCAGTTGATTCCAGATTCCGATCCTGACATCGGGAAAGGGAACAGGGTCTAGGGCAGTTTCATACAGCTTCAAGGAGTACGAAGCGGCCCCTGACCCCTGATCCCTGACCCCTAGCAAGGGCCGGGACGAAACGCATTGCGCGTAAACCGGCCGTCATCCGAAGTCAGGAGAAGAAATGGCACGTTATACCGGAGCAGTCTGCCGCCTTTGCCGTCGCGAGGCGACCAAACTTTTTTTGAAGGGTGCAAAATGCACCTCTGACCGTTGCCCGCTGGAGAAGCGCAACTTTCCTCCCGGACAGCATGGCAAGGACCGCAAGGCCAAGATCGTAGGCTACGGCCTGCAACTGCACGAAAAGCAGAAGGCCAAGCGCATGTACTTCACGCTGGAAAGCCAGTTCCGCGAGTACTACGAAAAAGCCAACAAGGCCACCGGCGTCACCGGCGAATTGCTCATTCAGCAGCTCGAACGCCGCCTGGACAACGTCGCCTTCCGGCTCGGCTTTGCCATGTCGCGCCGCCAGGCTCGCCAGGTTGTTCGCCACGGCCACGTCGAAGTCAACGGCCGCAAGGTCAACATTCCTTCCTTCCAGGTGAACGCGGGCGACGAGATCAAGATTCGCGAACACGCCAAGAAGCTTCTCATCATCGAGCAGGGCGCGCAGTTCGCCGCGCAGAACCCCGTGCCCACATGGCTGGAAGCAAACTTTGAAAACCTGTCCGGGCGCGTGCTCCATCTGCCCAAGCGCGCGGACGTCAACCTGCCCATCAATGAGCAGTTGATCGTCGAACTGTACAGCAAGTAACAGGGATCAGGGGTCAGGGATCAGGGGGCAGTTTTATACACCCCTGAAAGTGTTTGAAGTTTTCCCGGACTCCTGGTTCTGGATGAAGTGCAGGGTTTCAGAGGTCATGGTTGAGTCGATACTGCTGGATTCCAGCGAAAAGGCTGATCCCTGACCCCTGATCCCTGAACCCTAAAACGAAGGAGAACTTGCGCGGCCGCCGCAAAATGCATCGCGACGTACATGCCGCGCGGGAAATGAGACGAAGATATGCTTTGGAGAGGATTCCAGAAACCGAAGCGCCTGGCAGTGGATGCCGAGACGCTCACCGACACATACGGCAAGTTCAGCGCTCAGCCCTTTGAGCGCGGCTTCGGCACCACCATCGGCAACGCCCTGCGCCGCACCCTGCTCAGCTCCATCGAAGGCGCCGCGGTCACCGCGATTCGCATCGAGGGCGTGCTCCACGAGTTTCAATCCATCAGCGGCGTCGTCGAAGACGCGACAGACATCATCCTGAACCTCAAGCAGGTTCCCTTCAAGCTCGCCGGCGATGGCCCCAAGGCCCTGTACCTGCGCGCTGACCAGCCCGGTGTAGTCACTTCCGGCATGATCGAGGCCGACGGCGACGTCGAGATCCTCGACAAGGACATCTACATTGCCACTCTCTCCGAAGGCGGCAAGCTGGATATGGAAATGCGCCTCAAGCGCGGCCGTGGATATGTCTCTGCTGACAAGAATTTTGATGCCGACCTGGGCATTGGTTTCATCCCGGTGGACTCGGTCCACTCGCCCGTGCGCCGCGTCAACTATGTGGTGGAAGCCGCCCGTCTCGGTCAGATCACCGACTTCGACAAGCTCGGCCTGGAAGTGTGGACCAACGGAGCAGTTTTGCCCGCCGATGCTGTCGGCCTGGCCGCCAAGCTCCTCAAGGACCACATGAACATCTTCATCAACTTCGAAGAGGAAATCGAAGCCGAGGGTCGCGGCGAAGAAGGCCGCATCTTGTTGCGCAACGACAACCTCAACCGCTCGGTCGAAGAGCTCGAATTGTCTGTCCGGAGCTACAACTGCCTCAAGAACGCCAACATTCAATCCATCGGCGAGCTGGTGCAGAAGACCGAAGCCGAGATGCTCAAGACCAAGAACTTCGGCCGCAAGAGCCTCAACGAGATCAAGGAAATTCTTGCCCAGATGGGTCTCTCGCTGGGCATGAAGATCGACGAGCAAGGCAACGCTGTTCCCGGACCCACCAGCATTGCACCCGCTGTCGCGCTGGCCGCAAACTACAGCCACTTCGACGACGAGGATGAGCCGCTGGATTCCGTTGACCTCCAGTTGCCCACCGAAACTGAGAACTTTTAGAGAGGGATCAGGGGTCAGGGATCAGCCCTGACCCCTGACCCCTGACCCCTGACCCCTGATACGAAAGAGAGTTTCACCATGCGCCATCGCAATGCAGGATTCAAGCTCGGACGCAACACCAGCCACCGCCGCGCTCTGTTGCGCAACCTGGTCACGTCCGTCATCGTCGAAGATCGCGTCGAGACCACCGTGGCCAAGGCCAAGGCTGTCCGCCCGCTGATTGAAAAAATGATCACCCTGGGCAAGAACGGCGATCTCCACTCGCGCCGTCAGGCCCTCAGCTTTCTCATGACCGACAAGTCCGTCGAACGGCTTTTCGAAACCGTGGCGCCGCGTTACGGCGACCGCCAGGGCGGCTATCTGCGCATCGTTCGCACCGGCTTCCAGAAGGGCGATGGCGCCGAAAAGGCCTTCATCGAACTGCTGGGCGCTGAAAAACAGCTCGACGCCAAGCGCCAGAAGCGCGAAGAGACTCGCGCCAAAAAACGCGCCGATCTCGAAAAGCAGATGGAAGAAGCTAAGACTGAAGAACTGAAGGAACTCAAGGATAAGGAAGAAGCCGCGTAGGTTTCGTACAAGCTCTTTCCTGCCGCCTCTAAGGACCAGCGGGCGCATCCCTTCGCGGGAGGCGCCCGTGTCGTTAGTCATCTTCTATGGTCATCAAATCCAGCATTAATGGTTCGACGCCGCCAAAGAACAAACGCGACCGCCTGAAGCAGTCCCTGTAATGCACCCATGCGACTTTCTTTGAAAACATTTTTATTGCGTGTCTTATATTCTGAGACGGATATACAGATTTAAAACAAACGATTTATCAGCGCGTTGCAGTGTCGTAAATTATTTTTTGTTCAAATCGCAAAGTTTCGCATTACACTTGTGTCCGCTTTTATTACAGTTGCGTACTATCCGACAACACCCTGTGATACTATTTAGACCAATCACATCTAATTATGTCTAGCCTCCTCGAAACCGGAAAGTTTCGACGAGGTGATTTAGCTGCTAACGCGGGAATGGAAACTGATGAGAGCGTTGAGAGACGAACACGGACAAACAACTGTCTTTATAGCCCTGTTCTTCGGGCTTGTCATGCTTGGATTCCTGGCATTTGCAATCGATGTGGGATTTTTATTTCGCGCAAAGAGAATGGCGCAGTCTGCTGCCGACGCAGCAGCTATGGCTGCAACGGAAGAAGTCATTGCCGGAAACTCGCTCACGTCCGCGAACGTTGTCAATGCCGCGAATAACGCAGCTTCGCTGAATGGCTTCAACACAACTGCGTATCCTGTCACTTTGACCCAGTCTTCAGCCGGCATCTATTCGAGCACCGATACCTCTGCTCCCTCGACATGGGTGCAGGCGGTTGTCTCACAGCCGTTTCCAACTTTTTTCATGGGCGCTTTCAGTCTTGGAAAGATAAGTTCCGTAAATGTTTCCGCGTCGGCGATTGCCGCCGGCGGCTCATCCGCTCAAACCTGCGTCTGTTTGTTAGGAACAACTGGGGATGACCTCAACATGAGCAACGACGCTCAGTTGAACGCGAACAAATGCGGCGTCGAATCGAACTCCAGCAGCAGCAATGCCATCACCGTTGTCGGAAGCGCCAGCATCTGCGGCACCACTGTCTCTTCTGTCTCGCCCAATTGGAACAACTCAAACAATATCAACAACGCAGGGACCATCTGTGCCGCTGCAACACGGCAGCAGGGAGCCGCCCCGTGCAGCGCTGGAAGCATTGTCACTCCCACGTTGCCGCCCGGAATCACCTGCTACGCCAATCCCATCAATGGCTGGGTTCTGCCTGGTTGGACTGCAAATTACGTATTGCCAATGCAGAATGTCACTGAAACTAACGGCCATGTGGAAAATGAGCTCATCACCAGCAACTCAGTCTGCTACACCAGCCTCAATCTCAGCAACGCCGCCTCCGTCACTTTCACTCCGGGCTATACCTACTTCATTCAGGGTGATTTCACCACAGGCGGCGGCGCTCCTGTCACAGGAAATGGCGTTGTTTTTGTAATCTCTGGAAACATCAACATTGCCAATGGTGTGACTGTCAACCTCTCTGCTCCATCGGCCAATGGCGTCCCTGGGACACTGATTTATGCGAGCGGCGCCACAGCCACCATCCAGGGAGGCTCCAATTCAAACTTCTCTGGAATCATCTATGCCCCCAATGCGAACATGACGCTGAACAACGGTACCGGCACAACCACAAATATGGACATCGTAGCCAAGACGCTCACCATGGCAGGCGGTGCAACACTGAATAGTTTCGCCACTCCGGCTCTGGGCGGAGGCGCGGGAGGACCGGGCGTTGCAAAGTTGGTTCAGTGAAAGAGGGCAAATGATCAGACGATCCGCTTTACTTTGGTTGCAGAGTCGCCGGCAGGATATTCAAATTTACAGCACGCGCCTGCGTGGCGATGCCGGAGGCGCCCTTGTCGAATTGGCTCTTATACTTTCATTTTTTGGAGTACCGCTGTTGTTGGGAACAGCCGATTTCGCAAAATTAACTTACGCGTCTATCGAGATTGCCAATGCTGCCCACGCGGGAGCTATGTATGGAATACAATCCACGACCTTTGCCAGCCAGTCAACCCAAATCACAACCGCGGCGCAAAACGAAGCCTCCGACTTTGGCACCAATTTGATTGTGACTCCAACTGTATTTTATGCCTGCTCCGCATCGCAGGCCAGCCCCACGTATACCGTGTTGACTACCGCTAGAACAAACTGCACTGGCGCAAATGGTTACGTGGTGGAATTCGTTAAGGTGGTTGTCAGCGCGCCGGTTACGCTTCCATTTTCTTGTTGCGGAATAACTTCACCAGTCACTCTCGCCAATACCTCTGTCATGGAAGTTGAGGGCTTGCCATGACCGTCAATCACGTCGATTCGCTGATGCCTGCCAGGATAATACATACTCTCTTTCGGTGCGGCTCGCAGTTCATCTTCCGACGCGCGCGGAAAAATATCTTACAGGACGAGCATGGCGCGGCACTGGTCGAGATGGCAGTAACTCTTCCCATCATGCTTGGCTTTGTCTTCGGCCTGATGCAGATATGCCTTGCGTTTTATACCTATGAATACATCTCTGAACTCGCTCGTGAGGGCAGCCGCTATGCAGCCATGCACGGACCTACTTGTGAAACATCTGCCAGCGCATCCTGCTCGAAGACGGCAGCACAGGTGAACTCATATGTCGCGGGCCTTGCCTGGCCCAATATCGGCGGCGCAACTTTCAACGCCGGAAACGTATCCACAACCTATCCCAATGGAGATGTCGTCGGACAGCCGGTGGTTGTTTCCGTAACCTATATATTTCCGTACTATATTCCGTTTGTCATGTCCAATAATTTATCTCTCACAAGTTCGTCGCAGATGACGATCCTTCAATAGGCCCAGCTTGCCGTCGCTGTGCTTTCCTCGGCTGCACCAGGCGATTACTCCGCCCGCGTCAGCCGCTCCGGCTTCGTCAGGCGCACAAAAAAGTAAACCGCCAACTCCAGCGCCACCGCGCCGCAGCAGTCCAGCAGCACATCCCACGCGGAGCCGGTGCGGTTAGGCAGATAACTCTGATGCCACTCATCGCAACTTGCCACCAGCGCCGTACCCAGCAGAGCGAGAAAAGCGTCCTCTATAAAGTTGAAGCGCGGTAGCGTCATCCACCACGCGCGAAGCCACGCCAATCCAATCGCCCCGTACCCAAAAAAGTGTCCGCTCTTGCGGATCAGGTGATGAAGCGCTTCCCAGCGCGCGTTGCTGACCGGCCCGAAGATCGTCTCCCAAAGCCAGCGCAATGGATGGCTGGTGTGGTTGGCGCCAAACAGTTCCGTTGACTCAAGCGCAATAATGCCGACGCCCACGGCAACCGGAACCCACGCGCTCAGCCAGTGCTTAATGCCATGGCCGGCAGGCGCTTCTCGCCTCTCCCCATCCGCGGGTTCAGTCACTAATCGCTCTTTCCCGAACCGGAATCATCCACCTTTGGCAAATCCAGCGCGACCATGGCAAATCGTGTCTGGTTGCCCTTCGGAGTTTCAAAGCCGACAATGTGCTGGTGTCGCTTGGATCCGGCCTTCAGTTCCAGGTTCCCTTTGCCCAGGTGGTAATCTCCCTGGTCAATCTTCACATTGCCGCTCTCTTTATCGTCCTCGCAGGTCAGCCCCTCAGAGGTAATCGCAGGCTTGCCCACAGGCGCATTGCCCTGGCAGGTAATCACGTCCCCATAGCGGCCCAAAGCCTTTTTGTAGAAAACGGTAACCTTCTCTTCGGAATCAGACGTCTGATAGGAGACGGCCCGCACACGCAACTCCCACTGCCCAAAGCCCAGATGCACATCCGCAGATTTGTGGTTGTCGCCGTCCGTCACTGTCATTGCGCCCGGATACACAGGCAGTCCCAAATCCGCAGCCGTCGTCTGGTCAGTGTTCACATGGACGCCGCCAAAAGGCGTATCTATCTGTACCTTCTTATCCTCGCCGTTCGCGCCCTTGTCCACGCTCACCCGGCATCCCGCCATTCCAGCCATAAACGCCAGGCCCGCCACCAATACCGTAGCAGTTCGCATTCCATTGAGATTCATGCCAATCACCCTCTAGCCCGGTTATACGCCAGCATTCACAAAAAGGTTCCTCAAATCCTGATCAACATAGGATCCGTGCCCCATCCATTCCGCTTTTTTCAGCGAAATGGGTGGGAAACCACGAACTTCATCCTTCCTGATCCCCCTACTCCTCCGGCCCGCCATTCGGATAATCCACCCGAATCGTCAATATCTCGTACGGATGAATCGGCGCCTTCACTACATCGCCCGCCACGGCCAGCGGCGCGCCCTCCGGCGTCTCCATCAAATTCGTCACCGTCGCCCCCGTCGCGCCCGGCGGCACATGGAACTCCGCCGTCGATTCCTTCCCCGCCCACTCATACACGCGGAAGATCAATCCCTTCGCATCTTCCGCCTTCTTGACCGCGGTCAGCACCACATTCTCCGGCCCCACCGATGTAAACGAGTGCGAAGCCGGCAGTGAACCCGCATGAGCCGTCGTCACCACCGCCGTCAGCGGATAGTTGTACTCATAGCCGTGCCGCACCGTCAGAGCATCTTTCCACGTCCCGGCATGAGGATAAAGCGCGTAGTGAAAGTGATGATGACCCATGTCGGCTTCGGCGTCCGGCCACTTGGGCGAGCGCAGCAGCGTAAGCCGCAGCGTGTTGCCCACCGCGTCGTAGCCGTACTTGGTCTGGTTCAGCACGCTCAGACCATGCACCTTGCCGTCGGGTCCAGCGCCGCTCAAATCGGCCCAGCGCATCGCCGCCACTTCAAACTGCGCCTTCTCCCACGAGTTGTTCCGCGTAGTCGGCCGCTCGATGGTTCCGTAAGGAATCTCGTAGGTGGCAAAGTCGCTCGTCACCGTCAGCGGAAACGCCGCCTTCAACAGAACGTGGGATTCATGCCAGTCAATATCGTTGTCGATGTCGATCTGGTCGCCGTCAAGCTCAATGCTCTGGACGAATTTGGAGTTCTGCCACGTCCGCGTTACACGAACTCTCTCACCAGCCTTCAAAACTTCAACCGCATCCGCTTTATCCAACAATGTCGGCGGGACATCTAGGGTTCCCGGATCAATATTCCACGCATCGTAATCTTTCGGCGTGTCCTTGAAAGCCTGAAGCTGGTTACCGCAGGCTCCTGGCGCTAAAGACTCAAAACCGGACCGGTGGTCATACAGGCTGGTAATGCAGCCAGTCTGCTTATCCACTGATACGCGAAGAGCTCCATTGTCTAATACGATAGACTTCCCCGTTTTATCTTCGTCTTTGATCTTTTCGACTCCATGATTCATGAAATGTTCTTTGTTGAGCCAGAACACTCGATACCCAAGCGCTGGAATGTCGGAAACTTGCAAGGTCAAATTGGAGCTGTTGGTCGCTTCGTCAGTCTGCATCGCGTTAACCAAAACGCGTCGTCCGCTCCAATCCTCGGCATTCCCGCTCATTGCTTCTTGTAATTGAACCCTTACTTGACCAGAGCGTTCCCATGCGAGCGGATTGAAGACCACGATCGGCCCAATGGTTCCGCCCATGCCCTGAGTGGTGATTCTTCCAACAAGAGTCTTGAGTGCCCCTGCATCAATCTCATTCGTAGACCACCGCACTACGTCGTAATCTTTCTGCGCGTCCCTGTAAATCTGTCCAATCCCCGATCCCGCGGCTAAATCGTGGAACTGATTGAAGAGCACCTTCTTCCAGTCTTCCGTCAGCTCTTTCCCCGGATACGCGCGGCCATCGAGCCAAGCCAGAGACGCCCACTTCTCCGCGTTGATGACCTCCTCTTCGCTCTCACGCATATTCTGCTTGTGGTTAGCCTGCGTGGTCATCACGCCGCGGTGGTATTCAAAATACAACTCGCTCTTCCATGTCGGAATGCTCACCTTGCCCGCCACCGCCGGCGGCGCTGTGTAACCCTTCGCAATCGATCGGTAATCCCACACCGGGCTCTCCGGCGCAATCTCCTTTTCTAGCGCGGTAAAGTAACTCTGCGCCGTGCCAAACTCAATCTTCGGCGTCACGTTTCCCGGCGCGGCCCAATGGAATCCCTCATCCAGAATCGCTCTCGTCGGCCCACCGCCGTGGTCGCCCACTCCGTAAAGATCCATAATGCTCGGCAGCCCCGTCGCCTGTTTCTGCGCAATCGAGTAGTCGCGCGCCAACCGTACCAAATTCAAATTGTCATTCGCGTAATCGTGCGGAAAATAACTCAGCACCCTGGAGCCATCGGGCGACTCCCACCAGAAAAATTTGAACGGCATCTGATTCGTGTCGTTCCACGCCATCTTCTGCGTCACAAAATAATCAATCCCGCACTTCTTGTAGATCTGCGGCAACTGCCATGTATAACCAAAGCTGTCCGGATTCCATCCAATCCGCGTGTCCACGCCATAGTGCTGCTTGAACCAGCGCTTGCCCACCAGAATCTGCCGCACCAGCGATTCGCCGTCCGGCATATTCAAATCCGGCTCAACCCACATGCCGCCCACAATCTCCCAGCGTCCTTCCTTGATGCGCCGCGCAATCTCGGCGTTCATGTCGGGATACTTGTCCGCAATCCACTCGCTGTATGCCGCGGCCGATTGCGTGTAGGTGTAATCGGGATACTCGTACATCAGTTGCAGCGCCGTGCCGAAGGTACGCTTCACCACGTCCACCGTCTCGGTCCACGGCCATAGCCAGGCCGCGTCAATGTGCGAATTGCCCGTCAAATGATATGTAACCTTTTGCAGCAGCGGCTTTAGCACATCCAGCTTTGCGTGCGCAGCCCGCAGGCTCGCGTCAAACTTCGCCTGGTCCGCCGCCTCCAATGCCGTCAAGTCCACAGTGCGAATCGCATCGCTGAGCGTGCCCACCTTCTCTGCATCGCCCGGCGCCAGCGCAGGAACCAGCAACGCCGCCGACAAAAACTCCTCTCGCAAATCTTCCGGACTCGGCCGGCTCGGAGGGAAATCGATATGCAGTGTCGCGCCCTGAAATTTCTTCGTATCCACCGTGTGCAGCAGCTTCACGGCCACCGTCACCTTGTAGCCGGGCTTTGCGCCGTCAATCAGCACCACCGGCTCCAGGTCGTCGCCCATCGCCGCCCGCCGCCCGTTGAAGTAGAGAATCTCAGGCATTGGCCCGTTCGCATAAGCATGAAACTGAAACCATATCCGCGCCCCGCTCAGGTCATATCCGTGCAGCGTCGCCGGTACTTCGAAAGTCTGCCGAAACCACAGCGCCTCTTTGGGAGCAGAGCCTTTGGCGGCAGTCTGCCAGTCGCTCTCGTTCAGGTCCACGGCCTCGCCATGTGCCAGATCGCCGGAGTGCATCTTCCACACCCCATCCGGCAAATTGCTCAGGCTCGAGAGCCGGTCAATGATGACGTGCGTATCGGCAGGCAGATAAGCAACAATCTTCGCCGAATCAGTTGCGGTCTGCGCCGTGCCCAGGCCAGCAAACAACACCACGCCCGCTAACACTGCCAGGCACGCAAAATGAAAAAAGCGCAACTTCAAAACTGAATTCATCACGGAGAGATCCCCCACGTCATGTTAAGACATGGGAGCCTATTTCCGCCCGGCAACGGAATCCTGCGCAAAACACGTGCATCAAATATGCAGCCCTCTAAGAAAAATCTGTCCGGCAAACCTGCCGATGATGATTCTTTAGGGGGTTGTTGCACTTGCTAAAATCGCATCTTTCGAGTACCGCACTATGGGACGCTGTCCCCCTACTTAGAGTGCATACTAGAAACTGGGTTGCTTTCACTGGCGAACGAAAAAAGCCGTTGTGTAGCCTATCGGAGATCACCCTGCCCGTCGCTCGTCTGTCGATCCGGCCTCCCACCGCGCTTCGCAGATATTGACTTGAAAGAACTGTAAACACAGAGAGGAATTCATGAAGGTTGCTGCTCGTTTTCCCGGAATTCGGGTTACTGCAAATGGAAATCAGCTCGTCTCTTACCACACGGAAACGCGCATCGCCGATGCCGGCGTTTTTTACCCGATTACGCCTTCCACCGAGGGCGGCGAGCTCTTCCAGCAGGCCTATGCTGAAGGCCATTTGAACGTCTTCGGGCAAAACACCATCGCCATCGAAACCGAGGGCGAGCACGCAGCCCAGGGCGGCGCCATCGCCCACTCTGTCTGCGGCAAGCGCGTCGTCAACTTCACCAGCGGCCAGGGCGTTGTTTACGGCCTCGAGCAGTATTTTCACGCCCCCGGCAAGGCCTCGACGATGGTCCTCGAAGTGGGCGCGCGCGCCCTCACCAAGCACGCTCTTAATGTCCATTGCGGCCACGACGACATCTACGGTGCGCTCGACACCGGCTGGATCATGCTCTTCGGCAAAGACGCGCAACAGGCTGCCGACCAGGCCCTCATATTGCGCCGCGTCACCGAGCTCGCGCTCACGCCCGGCATGAACATCATGGACGGCTTTCTGACCACGCACCTCGAGCGGACATTTTATAAACACGAATCCGGCCTCATTCGCGAATACCTCGGCGCGCCCGACGACATCATCGATTGTCCCACCCCGGCGCAGCGCACGCTCTTCGGCGCGACCCGCCGCCGCGTTCCCAAGATGATGGATCTCACCAACCCCGTCCTCCTCGGTCCTGTACAGAACCAGGAGCACTACATGAACGGCATCGTTGCGCGCCGCAACAACTTCGCCGAGCCGATTCTTCAGTTCCTCGAAGAAGCCTACGAGCAATTCGCCGAGTTGACCGGCCGCCGTTACGGCCTCATCAGCCAATACAAGACAGAAGATGCTGAAACCGTTTTCGTCTCTCTCGGCTCAGCCGCTGAAAACATCGAAGCAGCAGTTGATTACCTGCGCCAGACTCGCAATGCCAGCGTCGGTTCCATCCATGTCAACGTGATTCGCCCCTTCCCTGAAGCCGCAATCGTCGCCGCGCTCAAAGGCAAGAAGAACGTCATCATTCTCGAACGCACCGACGAAGCACTCTCCGGCGACAATCCCCTTGGCCGCGACATCCGCACCGCCTTGTCCAAAGCCGTGCAATCCGTCGCTGGACTTCCCGCCATCACGCTCGCCGATGTTCCGAAGATCTACGGCGGCAGCTACGGTCTCGGCTCGCGTGACTTCCGCCCTGAGCACATTCTCGGAGCATACGAATTCGCCACCGCCAATCGCGCACGCAAAGACGGCAAGCGCGCCTCCGACGGCGTCAACTTCTTCGTTCTCGGCATCGACCATCCCTACGCGGTCATCGGCGACGAAACCCCGTCGCTGCTTCCCGAGGGCGCGGTCGCTGTTCGCTTCCACTCCATCGGCGGATGGGGCGCCATCACCACCGGCAAAAATCTCGGCGCCATCCTCGGCGACCTCAACGACCTCATCTACAAGCGCGACGGCCTCAAGGACGAACTCGGCAATCCCAGGGAAGTCATCCACGTCAGCGCCAATCCCAAGTACGGATCAGAGAAAAAGGGCGCACCCACCAGCTACTTCATGGTCGCCGCCAAAGATCGCATCCGCGTCAATTGCGATCTGCGCCACGTCACTGTCGTTCTTTGCTGCGACCCCAAGGCCTTCACCCACACCAATCCTCTCGACGGTATGGCCGAAGGCGGCTCGCTCGTCTGGGAATCCGATCAGCAGGGCGAGCAGGCCTGGGAACAGTTGCCCCTCTGGGCGCGCAAACAAATCATCGACAACAAGATCCGCGTCTTCACGCTGCCCGGTTTCGCCATCGCCAAAAAAGCCACTGACCGCGCCGACCTGCAACTCCGTATGCAGGGCAATGCATTCCTCGGAGCCTTCTTCGCCGTCAGCACGCTACTCAAGGAGTTCGGCATTACGCAGGAGCAGTATCGCGCTGTTGTTCGCGAGCAATACGTCAAAAAATTCGGCAAGCTTGGCGAAGCGGTCGTCGAATCCAACATGGAAGTCATGATGCACGGCTACGAACAGGTCAAGGAAATCAAAATCGGCGCGCTCTCCGCTGCGGATCACTCCACTCTGCGCGGCCATGCGCTGATGCCAATTCTCGAACACGCCACCGCCGGTGTTTCCTGCGGCTCAGGCTGCCGCTCTCATGCATTGCCAGCCGGCCAGGCCGAGCGCGCTCCTCTCGCTCGCATCGCAAATTTTGACGCCGAGTTCCGCTCGCACTACGGCTACAACCAGCCTGCCTCGCCGCTCGCGGCCATGGGCATGATCGCCGCCGCTACAGGCGACACGGCCTCCAAGTACGTCGCCCGCCGCGAGACTCCACTCTATATTCCGGAAAATTGCACGCAGTGCATGGATTGCATCTCCGTCTGCCCAGACACGGCCCTGCCCAACACCGCGCAGGATCTCAGTACACTGTTGCGCACTGCCGTCTCATACTACGTTGCCGACTCCGCTGACCGAGCCAAGCTCACCGCCGCGCTGCCGCAGATCGAAAAGCTCGCTCGCGAACGCATGGTGGCGGAGACAAAAACAGGCACGCCTCTCCCCACCATCCTGCGCGAGGTGACCGAAAGCGTCGATGGATTCTCCGCTCAATCCAAACAGCAGCTTTTCGACATTCTCGACAAAGTTCCCATGGCTTATCAGAAGGTCACCGCCATCTTCTCCTCGCCGGAGCGCAAAGCTCCCGGAACCGGCGGCATTTTTTCGATTTTTGTCTCCGATCTCTGCAAGGGTTGCGCGGCCTGCGTCACCGCATGTGGCGATCACAACGCCCTCAAAATGGTTCCGGAAACCGAAGATGTCAACGCCAAGCACATGACCGGCACCAGCTTCCTCGATCTGCTGCCCGACACGTCGCAGAAATTCCTCGGCCTCTACAACGCCGCCAATCCCGCCGACTCCAAAACCGCCACGCTGCGCAACATGCTGATGGTTCGCTCCACCTACGACGCGCTCGTTGCCGGCGATGGCGCCTGCGCCGGCTGCGGAGAAAAATCCGTCCTGCGTTCCATCGCAGCGGTTACCGAAGCCTATATGCGCCCCGTATTTCACGCCAAGAGCGACCGCTTCCTCGCCAAGGCCGGCGAACTTGAAAAGGCCGGCGTGGCCCGTTTGGCCAAACTCCAGGCAACCAACCCCGCCGAGTACGCTCTGCTCCGCCAGGCCATCGCGCACCTCATCTTCGGCCTCGGCGGCGAAGACGAAAAAGACACCCGTGCCCGCATCGCCGCGTACGAAAAGCAGAACGGCCCCATCACCGACGCTCAGCTCATCGAAGCAATCGCCGCAGTCCTGCTCACCGAAGCCTTCAATCACAAAAATCTGCAAGCCGTCGATGGCCGCCTTGCCAACGGCATGTCCGTCATGGCCATGGCCGCACACACCGGCTGCAACACCGTTTACGGTTCCACCGCGCCCAACAACCCGCATCCCTATCCCTGGATGAATTCGCTCTTCCAGGACGGCGTCACCGTCGGCTGGCTCATGGGCGAAAGCTTCATCGTCGATCACGCCCGCCGCTCCGTCCTTCCCGAGCGACTTACCGACATGCTCCTCACCCGCGACTCCAACGTCATCACCGCCGAGGAGTACTACCACCTCACGCACTTCACCGACGCGTTGATGACCGATCAGGAAATCGTCGAGCTGCCCAAGGTCTGGGCCATCGGCGGCGATGGCGGCATGGGCGACATCGGCTATCAGAACATGTCCAAAGTCATGTTGCAGAATCGTCCCAACGTCAAAGTCCTGATGCTCGACACCCAGGTCTACTCCAACACCGGCGGCCAAAACTCCGACTCGTCCCCAATGCTCGGCGGCGGCGACATGAACACCTACGGCGCGGCTACGCAGGGCAAAAGCACCGAGAAGAAGACGGTCGCGGAAACCTTCCTCGCCGGTCACGGTTCGCCCTTCGTCGCGCAGGTCTCCATGGCCAACGCGCCCAAGCTTTACCGCGCCATCCTCGACGGTCTGGAGTATCGCGGAACTCTTTTCATCCAGGCCTTCACCACCTGCCAGCCCGAGCACGGTGTCGCCGACGACATGGCCCTCTTCCAGGCCCAGCGCGTTCGCGACTCGCGCGGCGTTCCGGAGTTCGTCTTCAACCCCCGCCTTGGCGAAACCTACTCCGAAGCACTCGACCTCAAGGGCAACCCGTCGATTGATTTGGACTGGTACGAAACCAAGGATAAAACTACCGGCGAACTCCGCCGCTACACCGTTGCCCACTGGTGCACCACCGAAGCTCGCTTCCGCAACCATCTCAAGAAGATCAAGCCCGAAGCCGCTTCCGCGCTTATTCCTTTGGACAATATGCTTGTGCGGATTACGCAGCAGGACGTGGTCTACCGCCGCTATCTAACTCCCGGCCACCGCGCCTTCATCCCCGACTTCGGCACTTATATCACCGTTGAAGAAGCCGGCAAAACCACTTACTACGCACTCTCGCGCCAGTTAGTCATGTTCTGCGTAGAGCGCCGCAAGTCCTGGCGCATGTTGCAATCCAAAGCCGGCATCGTCAACAAGGAGTACGCCGCCCAGCGCGACTTACTCGCCGAAGTAGATGCGGGCAAGCTGTCGCTGGACGAGTTGTTCACGCGCGGACACGAACTCCTCGCGGAGCGGATATCTGCAGCAGGCACGATCAAGGCGTAAATCAACTCAATTGACAAACAGAAAACGCGAACCTGAGGGTTCGCGTTTTTTTGCGACGGTGATGCAAATCAGATATATAATGTTGTGGCTCGGAGGAACGATGAAAATGCGCGCTTTATTTACTAGGCTCTGCCAATCTTTGCTACTTTGCCTTGCTGCTGCTCTGCTGCTTGCGCTTGCCGCGCCTTCCGTCTCATCCGCGCAAACTTACAGTGTCGGAGGAAAATCGATCGCCATTCCACCGTTATCTAGTGAATTTGCTGAAGTGGGCTCCGGCAATCGGAAGCTATTGGAGGTAACTGTCCCCGATAGCAACCGCTTGATCGCCGCCTTCTTACTCTCAAGCGACCTGCCCTCTTTTACGAATGGGAGCAATCAACAATTATCGAGGTACGCAATGGTGGAGGTGCCACGAGAGGGCGAGTCTGCGGATTTCACCGCGAGCGATTTCAAGGGGATGACCGACAGCGCCAACCAGGAACTCGGCAATGCCATTACTTCCACCTCGAAGGAAATGGAGGAGGAGTTCAACCGCAAGGCCAAAGCGCTGAATCTGGATGCCAAGGCCAGCCTTGATAAGCCGGTTTCTCTCGGCTGCCTCTTCTCCAAACAGGATGTCTACGGTTTCGGCATGCTCATCTCAGTCACCCAGCACGGGACCACCACCAACATGATCAATGTAAGCGCCTTGGTGCGCGTGAACAATCGGCTGGTCTTTGCCTATGTTTATGCCGTCTATAAAGATCAATCTTCTCTGCAATGGGCGCGTAAGGCAGCTGAGGATTGGGCGGATGCAATCCTGCGCGCGAACGCGCCATAGGCTGAACCGCCATGGTCAGGCAAAGAACGCGGACAGCAAGGTCCGCGTTCTTGTTTCTGCAAACATCGCCAGCCTAATTCTCAATCGCCAGCACATCGTAGTTATAGTTGATCATTGCCCGTTTCACCGGAACTGGATACTTCGGCAACTGCACCGTCTTATCAAACGAGGAATCTCCCGCGATGGGAATCAAGCCTAGCCGTGTCGTCCTCCCATCAACCAGTTCCAGGTAAAGCGGCACCATCATCTTGAAGTTCGCCGGAACTCCCGATTGTGTCAGCTTGATGTGCAGCGTGGTCGCATCGCCGCTCTGCGTCAAATCGCCCTCAAAGTGATATGCCGGCAAATCCGTGCCATACACATACTGGTTAAAGAACCAATCCATCTTCTGGTTCCCGTCCATATCCATCTGCGGGTTTATGTGCTTTTCAACTATCGCCTTAAAATCCTCTGTTGTCGCTGCCTTCAGCCGGTAAGTCGTCACAAAGTCGTGCATCATGTCGATAAAGCGCTGATCCCCGTCCTTAGGCGACCACATCATCATCCGCAGCATGTGCAGAATATAAGCCCCCTTCGGATAAACAAGATTCTGGTAGATATTGAACCCCGTCTTCTCCGTGCTCAGCCGGAATCCCATCGTTACCGGACCCACGTCGATAGGCCGGAACCCCATCGCACTCCTATCTGTGAGGAGCTTCCGTTCCTGCCTCCAGAACTCGCGAAAATCATCAGGCTTCGGTCGCGTCAGTTGCAGAAAAATCGAGGCCGATGCGTTGGCGAATCCTTCGCTCATCCACTGATCGCGATAACTGCGGAAGCCGACCGTCTGCCCCCACCACTGGTGCGACACCTCATGCGGGGTAACGATCTTCCAGTACATATCCTCCTGGTGCAGTCCCAGAAAGTGCTGCTGCGTTTGGTCCAAAAAGCCGCAGATCGGCAGGTAAACCAGCATGGGCCAGCTCTGCCCGTAGTTGCAGGCAAACTGCTGGGTCAGCGCAATGTGATCGAACGGGATCGGTCCAAAATAATTGGTATACAACTTTGCCGCAATTTCTCCCTGGCTCAGTTGCACAGGCAGCATCGCGGTCGTATGAATGTTGTCGCTGATCGATCCGGAATCTCCACGGTTTCCGTCCAGCTTCGGAAGTTTGGAATCGGCGTTCAGCGTGGAAAACATATCCGGAGGACTCGTGTTCGCATAGGCGTCGATAGTCAGCTTGTCGCCTTGTTTGTCGTCCAGCTTAACCTCTTTCATGGTGAACTTGCCCAGGTTAAAGCCCACCACGGCCAGCGGCACATCGGTCTTCCACTCGCTCGTCGTAATCTTCCCATCCGTACTCTCATGCACCTTGGTTCCGGTCGCAATCAGCTCCAGGCCCTTCGGCACATGAAACGCCATGTGATAAGTTGCGTAGTCACCAAACCCAGCTGACCCGTTGGGATACCAGCTGGTGCGTGCAATCGGATAGTAGTTTCCGTCGCCCTCATTCATGACCACATCTTTGCCGCTATAGGTAATCTTCAACGTTGCCGTTTCGCCCTTCTTCAGCGGCTGGGCCAGCACTACGCCAAAATCCGGATCGTCGTCCTTCTTCTCCTGCACAAAGTCCATCGGATCGCCTTTTCCGGTTTCCACCTTCTCGACGCGTAGCGAGGGATAGAGGTCGAGCGGAATTACCGCCACGCCCTCCTGCTCGGCGCTCACCTCCACCGTCGCCGCACCCGACAAAAATCCGTTCTTTTCGATGTTGGCATCCAGATTTTCACTCGCAATCTTGTAGGTCAGGTTATGCTCGTTGCCATTGGCCGTGCCGTTTGCGTACTCGGCGGCGCGATGGAAAGCAAGAAAATAAGTCATGGCCTCATTGTTCCCACTCCAACTCTCCAGCGCCACTTCTTCCGGCTCCAGCCCCGCTACCCCCTGCGGATCGTAAATGAAAAAAAGGTGTTTGTCCTTCTTTCCGCGAACCGCGGCCTCAAAGTAGCCGCCCGGTGCAGAACTCAGCACGTCCATCAACAGGCGTAAATCAAGATTTCCATAAATCCTGCGAAAGTAAAGCGGCCGCCCCTGATACTGAGACGATCCTACGGCGTGATGCCGCAATAAACCGCGCAGCTCCTCGGCCGCCTTGCCATATTCCGAGCTAGGCTCGCCCTTGCCCGCCGAGGCCTTGTGCAATTCCGCCGCTGTCTCGTCAGTAAAGCGAAGCACCACCTGGTCAAAGTCCTCGTCGAACTCTTCGCTCTTGGTGAAAATGGAGAGATTGTGCCGCTCCTGAACAGTGGGCGGAGTGATGTGCAGGTGCCCTTCGCCCTTGAAAACCGCGCCGGTCACTTTGCCGTTTACCTCGCCATAGAAGGCAATGCTGCCGTGGCTGAATGTGAATACCCCGGCATCCCGGCGAAGCTCCAGATTGTTGACCGCAATCACGTCATCGCCCGGTGTCAGGTCGCGTAACTTCTGGTAGTTTGGGTTGGTATTGGCCGGGTGTTGCGCACACAGCACCCCACATAAACCGGCAAAAAGAAGGGGAGTAAGCAAGCAGGATAAACTGCCACGATGCATCACAGCGTTCGCTCCTTGGTGAAATTTGCTATGCGCACCACTATAGACCATCGGAGCGGGGGAGCGTCGCATTATCAATGCCGTATGCCCCACTTCTGCATTCTCACACCAGCAGCAATTCCACTTTCCAGCCCATTAGCGTTGGCGGCTGCCTGCTGGAGCCGCCCTCCTACCGGGTAAAGACCACAAACTGCCGTCCGCAGTAGAGCCTGTAGCCGCCCCCCGGATTGATCGTCACGTCGAGCGGCATCGGCCGCTTCATCTCCGCGTCCATGCCGGCCTTGGGCATCATCACGCTGCGGCCGTTCAGGTCCTCTATCTCCAGAATCTTTGCCGAGAATGCTATGGCGTACTCTCCCCGCGGAAGCAACTTCCCGTCCATTCTGAGAGGAACGTCGGTCTTCAAATATGCCTGGAACTTCGCGCCTTCTTCGGCCGGACTCCATCCGCTGCGATCCGTCAAACCAGCCAGCATGCGGTTTCCATCGGCAAACTGCACGCCCGCAGTATTCCTCATCTGAATCGGCACTGCCTGTTTGTGATAGCGCACCGTCGCCGGCATGAGCTTTTGCGCGCTGGCCGCGGCCAGCACCGTCTCGCTGCCGTGTTGTGCCGCTATCTGTCCTGGAATCGCGAATGTCGCCCACGCCAGAGCGCACACCGCGCCTGCAGCCACAAAATGCACTCTCATCGTTTTCCCCTTTCTTTGCAGCGTCAGAAGTATACTCCCGCCGGTACGCCGTTCGATATGCCGAAATTTAAGGGCAGTAAATCGCACTGCCCTGCGCCCCCATCCTTTCCGCGTATTTTGCGGAAAGGATGACGCGCCACGAAATCAAATTAAAGTTCTGATAACTTCTACCGAGCCCGCACCACGATTGCGATTCCCATTCCGCCCCCGGCGCAGAGACTGGCGACGCCAATCTCTTTTTTCGTCCGCCGCAGGCCATGAATCAGAGTGACAAGAATTCGCGTTCCAGAAGCGCCCACCGGATGGCCCAGCGCAATTGCGCCGCCGCTGATATTCACCTTCTCTGGGTCCAGCTTCATCTCACGCATGACGGCAACAGAGGTTGCGGCAAAGGCCTCGTTCAGTTCGAAGAGATCAACATCCTCCAGCTTGAGCCCAGCCTTTTGCAATGCTGCGGGAACCGCAGTCGCCGGGCCAACGCCCATCACCTCCGGCTCCAGGCCAGTGATCCCGTGGCCCACAATCTCCGCGATGATCGGCAGTCCGTGCGCCTTGGCATATTCCTCAGTCGTAACAGCCACCATTGCCGCGCCGTCGTTGATGCCGCTGGCATTGCCTGCGGTCACGGTTCCGCCATCCGGCTTGAAGGCTGGCCGCAGCTTCTGCAATCCCTCGATTGTCGTATCGGGACGCACATGCTCATCCTGCGCAAATGCAACTGGCCCTTTGCGCGACGGCACTTCAACCGGCGTAATCTCCTCGCGGAAATATCCGGCTGCAATGGCCGCAGCCGCGCGCTTCTGGCTTTCCAGCGCCAGCGCATCCTGGTCGGCGCGCGAGATTCCCCAGCGCGTTGCCACATTCTCCGCCGTCACGCCCATGTGGTATTTGTTGAAGACATCGTGCAGGCCTTCGTTCAGCATGCTGTCGAGCATCTCCATATTGCCCAGCCTGTGTCCCGTTCTGCCTTCCATCATCAGAAACGGCGCGCGCGACATATTCTCGATGCCGCCGGCAAGATACAGTTGCCCCTCGCCCAGCCGGAGTCCATGCGCGGCTGTGACAATGGTTTGCAATCCGCTGCCGCAGACGCGATTGATGGTTTGCGCCGGAACAGCAGGCGACAGTCCTGATTGAATTGCGATCTGGCGAGCGGGGTTCATGCCGACGCCGGCCTGCAACACGTTTCCGACAATCACGTCCGCGATATCTGCTTGCGGCAAATTCGCAATCATAGGCTTGGTAACGGCAACGCCGAGATCAACCGCCGAAAGATCTTTCAGGGTTCCCATGAATGTTCCAATGGCAGTGCGCTTTGCGGCAACAATGACGATTTTCATATGAGTCCGATACTCCTTTGCTGAATTGGTTTGATGAAGTTGTTGTAAGGTTTTAGCTTAACTACAGGCAGGCAAATCAGCAGCAATTCAGACGCCGTTTGCGCCGGTTAGCTTTTTGAGAAGCTCTCTCTTCGCAATTTTACCGGACGAGGTGCGCGGCATTTCGTCCAAAATCTCAATCCGTTTGGGCAACTTGAAGCGGGCCAGCCGCGCGGCAAGAAAATCTGTAACTTCCTCAACAGTCACCGGCGCACGTGCTGCCACGAAGGCTGCGGGAACTTCGCCCCATTGCGGGTCAGGCATTGCGACAACCGCAGCAGCAGAGATTGCCGGATGATCCATCAGCGCAGCTTCCAGCTCTGCCGGATAAATGTTGACGCCGCCGGAGATCAGCATCTCCTTGAGCCGCCCGGCAATCGAGTAAAAACCCTCTTCATCCATGCGTGCCAGATCGCCGGTGTGCATCCAGCCCTCGGCATCAAAAACCGCTGCCGTGGCTTCCGGCTGATTCCAATAGCCCTTGGCCACGTGCGGCCCGCGCAGGCACAACTCGCCCACGCCATCCTCCGTGCCAGCCTGCTCAACGGGTACAAGCTTGGCCTGCGTAAACAACATCGGCCTGCCGATGGATCCAGTCTTGCGCGTGGCTTCCTCGCGGCTCATCGCAAAGCAGTTCACGCCCGCCTCGGTGAGTCCGTACCCCTGCTTCATCACCAGGCCCCGCTCGCGATACAGCGCGGCCAGCGGCGCAGGCAGAGGAGCGCCCCCGCTGATGCACCAGCGCAGGCTGCTCAAATCCGCGGTCTTCCACTCCGGAACGTGCGTCAGCATTTCAAAGATGGTGGGCACGGCAAAGAAAAATGTGCAGCGCTCGCTCTCGATATAACGCCATACTTCGCTGGCATCAAATCCATCGTGCAAAATAATTCGCCCGCCCATCAGGAAAATCGCCGGCATTGAAACACACGCGCCCGCATGATACAGCGGCGTGCAAATGCTGGTAACGTCCGTCGCGCTCAGTTGCCACGAGGCCGCGGTGTTGTATCCGTTCCACGCGATCATGCGGTGGGGCAGCATCACTCCCTTGGGTTTGCCTGTGGTTCCGCTGGTGTAAAGCAGAAGATAAATATCTTCCGGATTGCACGCCACGCGCTCAAACCCCTGCGCCATTCCCGCGTAGCCATCCGCGTCCAATTTCAGACTGCATTCAATCGCGGCCAGCCTGCAAAGCTCCGCAGCGTTCGCAGCATAGCGCTCGCTGTGCAGCAGCGCTTTCATTCCGCAATCGCGCGCCACCTGGGCCAGTTCGGTTGGCGTGCTGCGTGAGTTCAGAGGAACAAGAATGAAACCGCTGCGCCCTGCCGCAAAAAAAGTATCAAGAAATGTGCAGGTATTTTCAGAGAGAATGCCTACGCGGTCGCCTTTGGCCACATCCAGCCGCGTGCGCAGCATTTGTGCTATTCCGCTTGCCCTGCGGTCCAACTCGCCATAAGTAAAGCGGCGTCCATCGGCGGCCGTGAGCAGCGCTTCATCGCGCGGAGAAAGCCGCGCCCGCTCGGAGAGAATGTCACCGGAGATCATGACGCTTTTTCTCCGGGCGCCTGCTGGCCGAGCACTGCATGCAGCGCTTCAATAAATATCTGCGGGCAATCGAAGTGCGGCAGATGGCCGCAACCCTCCAGCTTAGTAACTCGCACGCGAGGCAGTTGCTTCAGCAGAATTTCCGCATTGGCAAAGGTCACGAGTTTGTCGTCCATTCCCCAGATCAAGTCCACGGGGCGTGGAAATGCATGCAATCGGTCGTGAAGGAAGTATGGCTTCCACGCCTCAAGATCAAACGGAAAGCGGCTGATGGGCCCGCCGTTTGCATAAGCAATATATGCATCAAGCATGGTGTCCGGCACGGGAGGGCTGTTTTTGGAGCGCGTGGCCGCGAAGAGCCTGGCTGCCCCGGCGCGATCTTGCGGCTGCAGCGAGAGTCCTTCTGGCCATGGCAGAAGAATCGGGCCGTTCACCAGCACGACACGCGACACAGATTCTGGATGATTAAAGGTCAGCAGGCAACTGAGCCAGCCGCCGAGCGAGTGCCCCACAAGAATCGCAGGCTCTTTGCACTCGGCGCGCAGAATCGCTTCCAGGCCGCCGAGTTCCAATGCAAAATTGATTTCGCCTTTCAGCGGTTCGCTTGCGCCATGCCCTGCCAGGTCTGGAATCACCACGCGATACGAATCGCTGAATGCCGAGGCGACAGCATTCCAACTGGCCGCAATCGCGCCCAGCCCATGCAGCATCACCAGCGGCGTGCCTGTGCCTGCGGCGAGATAATGCTGCGCTCCGGCCGTCGAATCAATCGTGAATGATTTCAGATCTGCCATCGAAATGCTGCCGCCGCCTGATTGTATCCCACGCCCGAGCCGACCATCACAACAAGGTTGCCCGGCTTGATCTTGCCCAGTTTGCGTGCCTCGTCCAGCGCCATCGCCACGCAAGCCGATCCGGTGTATCCCTGTTCTTCCATAATGCAGTGGCTGTGTTCCTTCGGCAACCCCAGCGCCTCTACCACCAGCTCAATCGTCTTTCTGCGCACTTGCGTGAAGAGGATGTGATCGATCTCGCTCACCTTGAAGTTGCCCGCCGCCGCCACGTTGCGCACCAGTTTTTGCCAGCCTTCTTCATTCACCTCGGGCGGGTATCCCTTCACCGAATGCACCACAGTGCGCCCTTCGCGCAGCGACTCTTCACTTGCCGGTTCAACCGTTCCGCCCGCGTAGATGCCCCAGTACTTTGCATACGAGCCGTCGGCCTGGAACGCCGAAGAGATAAATCCCGGTTTGTCCGATGCCTCCAGAATCGCCGCGCCTGCGCCATCACCATAGAAGAAGATGCTCTTGTCTTTGGGATCAGCCAGCTTGTGCATCATGTACGCGCCGACGACAAGAACAGTCTTCAGATTTCCGTTTGTCGCCAGCAGGCCTGAAGCAATCGCCAGCCCGGTGGGGAACGACGCGCACGCGCAACCCACATCGAAGGTTCCCGCCTTGCGCGCGCCCAGCTTGTCCTGCAACACCACCGAGGTCGCAGGCGTAATGTAATCCGGAGAGTCGGTGCCCAAGATGATCAGGTCCAGGTCTGCGGCTGTACGTCCCGCATCGGCCAACGCTTTTTCCGCGGCCTTCAGCGCCAGGTCAGAAGTGGACCAACCCTCGGGCGCATACCAGCGCTTGCGAATTCCGGTGCTGGCCTCCATCTTGTCCACAAAGCCGGGTTCATGCGCCAGTTGCTCGCGCAGCATATCGTTGGTGATTTCAATCTCCGGAAGATAGGCTCCGGTGCCAATGATGTTTCCGTAACGCATCTGTATTTCTCCTGTTAATAAGCAGATTTCTGCACCGAATGCTCTAGTCTCTGGTACCTATTTCCTGGCCCCTGTTTCTACGTTCCCAGCACAATGCCGCCATCCACTGAGAGCACCGCGCCATGCACAAAAGCGGCTTCATCGCTGGCCAGCCACGCATAGGCGTTGGCAATGTCGGCAGGCTCGCCCAGCCGGCCCAACGGCGTGTGGCTGCACATTCCCTCCAGAACTTTTTCCGGCATCGCCCGCACCATCTCGGTTGCAATAAATCCCGGCGCAATCGCATTCACGCGAATCTTGAATTTGCCCAGCTCGCGCGCCCAGGTCTGCGTAAATGAAATCACGCCTGCCTTGGTTGCAGCATAATTTGTCTGGCCAAAGTTTCCGTACAAACCCACCACAGACGACGCATTAAGCACCACGCCGCCGCCGCCGCGGATCATGTGCGGAACCACCGCCCGCGTGCAGTTGAATACGCCGCGCAGGTTCACGGAAATCACAGCATTGAAGGCCTCGTCGGTCATGGTGCCTGTTACCGCGCCCTCTTTTACTTTCACCAACTGCGCGTCGCGGGTTATGCCGGCGTTATTTACCAGCACATCCACGCCGCCCCACGCAGCCACAATCTCGTTGACCGCTTTCTCCACATCAGCGGAGTTGGTCACATCCACCGGCGCAAAGCGCGTCTCCGCGCCTAGGGAGGACAACTCTGCCGCCCAGGCCGCGCCCGCATCAGCCTTTACATCCCAGCCGGCCACGCGAGCTCCCTCGCGGGCGAAGCGCAATGCCGTCGCCTTGCCGATTCCCGCTACTGCTCCCGTTACAAGCACACGTTTTCCGCGCAGGCTTTCCAATGCCATAAGTCTCTCCTTAAAAACTGACTTTCTCAAAGATTTGCGGCCCGGCGTTCCGCCGGGCCGCAAAGGTTAGAATTTGTACTTTAACGCAAATTGAATCACGCGGGGGCCTGATGCTGAAAGCGCCGGAGTTGTGGCCACCGTGCTTGCCACCGCGAGATTGTTATAGGGATTGTTGAAGTTTTCCCAGTTGCCGATGTTGAATATTTCGGCTCTGAACTGCACGCTCCCCATTTCCTGCACCGGGAATATCTTGAACAAGCTCAGGTCGATGTTCTTCTGCCCAGGCCCGCGCAAAAAGTTTCTCGGAGTGTTGCCGTAAGGCGCGATGTAATCGCCAGGATAATCACACGCGTATGCGTTGGGATTGAACACCTGGTTGGAACTTTTTGCCGCAATCGTGCCGGTGTTGTAATCCGCGCGGCTGTTGAGCGCAGAGCCGACTACACAGATCACCGAATAGGGCGTGCCGGTCTGGAAGGTCATGATGCTTGCAGCCTGCCAGTCATTCGCCACGGCCTGCGTCAGCTTCGAGCTTCCTTTGTAGAGCGCGCCTTCAGCCAGCAATCCGCTTATCACCAGCCGCTGTTTGCGGTCGTAATCAGAGAGTCCGCGCTGGCTCGCCGGGTTGTCCTGGTTGCCGGCCTGGGCCGCCAGTTCGTTCTCCGGGGAGCCCGAATAATTGTCCTCCGCCTTGCCGAGGGTATATGAGGCCACCATCTGCAAGTGCTTGTCCATTCGCTTGGTCAGGCTTGCCTGCAGCGAGTTGTATTTGCTCCCGGCGCTGTTGGTTACAAGCTCAAGGCCGTTGAATGCCTTGTTGGTTGAGAATGCAGCGCCGAACGGCGCCACGCCGGGATACTGATCCAGCGTCAGCACGTCCAGCAGCTTGGTGCCCTTGACTCCCACGTAGCCAAGTTCCATCAGCCAGTTGTGCGCCGGTTCCGCCTGCACGCTCAGGCTGTACTGATATGCATACGGCGAGGCGAATTTAGGCGTCACATAGTAGCCGCTGATCGGTGTCGATGCTGCCAGTGGCGAGTTGTAGTAGTAAAGCGGAAGCGCCGCCGGCACAACAGCTGTCATCGGGAATGTTACACCGGCAAGATTCGGGAATGGAAGTTCCAGATCGCCGAAACCAACTCCCACAATGTCATAGGGGTAGTTGAAGATCTGCAGGTTCGCAATGCGGCTGGAGACGCGGTCGTGATAAACGCCCATGCCGCCGCGGATCGTGGCGTTGTGGCCAAGTTGCGGCTGCCACGAAAAGCCCACGCGCGGATCAGGTGCAAACTGATTGTTGTACAGCGGGTTGGGATTCATGACAAAGCCGGCGTTCGCGCCCGTGCACGAAGCCGTTGCCGTGGTGCACCCTGAAGGATTATTCGCGGTAAACACGCTTGGTAAAAAGTTCACCAGGCGATTGCGAATTTCGCTCGGCCCGCCAAAGTGATTCAGGCGGATGCCGGCATTCAGCGTCAAATGCGGAGTCGCCTTGTAATCCTCCTGCGCAAAGAAATCGCTGTCCCACATGCGGATGCCGCGATCTTCCACGCCGTTGCCCAGAAGGCCGATGATGTTGCCCGGATAGCCGCCCAGCGCCGCGTCAGCTTCGTTGCCGCCCACCAGGAAGTCGCCGAAGTTGTCCACCACTTCTTCGCCGCGCGTAAACGCATGGAAATAGAAATCGACGTGGTGGCGCATTCCGTCGGCCCCTATCCGTATGCTGTGGCGTCCATGATTCCACGTAACCATATCGGTCAGCATGAAGCTCTCCGTCACGCTCTTCTCATCGGAAAGCGGCGCCGGGCCGATGCTGAAGTTGCCCGTTTCGCCGATGGTCGCCATTCCCGGATAAGTGGAGGCCAGCGAGTTGTAAATGCCAAAATGCGCGTTGGTAAACGGCTCATCGGGCAGCGAAACACCCTTGATCCGGCTGAAGCCCAAACGAAGATCATTCAACAGCGATGAACTGAAGACATGCGTCTCATCCAGCGAAAGCAGGCGATAACGGAAGTTTACTTCGCCGCCATAGCCGGGAGCCTCGTTCGCGTTCGCGCCCAGGAAGCTGAAGATTCCCTGGTGCGAGGGCGAATTTGACGAGAAAAACTTGCCCGCGAAATGATCCGATTTGCCGATATTCTGGTCGGCGTTGATGTTGAACTGATTCTCGTCAAACGTCGAACGCGTGCTGATCGTCGTGGGAACCGTGCAATAGGTTGCTGGGGCTCCTGAGAACGAATAAATAGCATAAGGCGTGGAAGAGCACGACTGCCCCTTCGCGGCGCTGGGTATTGCATATTGCCCGTTCGGCAGCTTGGCCTGTAATAACGCCAAAGCCGTCGGATCAATAATTGTCGGCCAGCTGTCGATGAGCGGCCAGGGATAGCTTCCTGCCGCGCTGTAGTATGCGCTGGTGCCCAAAGTGGTTGCATATGCGGTCAGTGTCGCCGTCGAACGGTCGCTGGTCAGCCCGCTGGGAATGTTCAGGGTCGACATGCTCGAAATCGGGTCAGTCCCGTTTGCCTCGCGCTGGCCCTGGTAGGAGATGAAGAAGAAGCTCTTGTCCTTCACCATCGGACCGCCCAGCGTGAAGCCGTACTGATTCTTCTTCAGCTCCGGCCGCGGCTGCCCCTGCTGCTTCAGAAAGTAGTCGTTGGCGTTAAACGCGTCGTTGCGGAAAAACTCAAAGATGCTGCCATGCAGCTTGTTCGTGCCCGACTTGGTAATCAGCGCCACGTTGCCGCCGGTGTTGCGTCCCTGCGTCGCATCGTAAAGCGAGGTCTGCACGATAAACTGATCCACCGCGTCAATTGACGGGACAGGAATGTTTGGCGTCGAATTCGTCCCGATGGAGTTCACCTGGATGCCATCGATCAGCACGTTGTTGCTGGTGGCCTGCTGGCCGTTCACGTTGATGTCCACATCGCCGCGGCCCAGCGCGATGTTGTTGGTCAGCGGAATGCTCGTGCCCGGCTGCAGTCCCAGCAACTGCTGATAGTTGCGTGTCGGCAAGGGCAGCTCATGCACCTCCCGCTCTTCTACCACGCGCCCCGTCGTCGCTGTCTCTGTCTGCACCAGCGGAGCTTCCGCCGTCACTTGCACATTGGTCGTCGCGCCGCCCACCTGCAGCTTCGGCGAAACATCCACCGTCTCGGTCACGCCCACATGGATGCCGCTTGCTGTGTAGCTGGCAAATCCCTTCGCGGTCACCTGCAGCGAATACTCGCCCGGCTCGATTCCAGAGAAGCGGAAGTAGCCCTCGTGGCTGGACTGCGCTTCGCGCGTCTGTCCCGTCGCCGCGGTCAGCACAATCTGCGCGCCAACTACCGCCGCGCCTGAAGGATCATGCACTGTGCCCACTATCTGTCCCGATGTCGCCGTCTGTGCCGCTATCTGCGCCGTCAGCGCCAGCAGGCATCCAAACCACATTCCTATCAATCGGATTCTCATTGTGTCACTTCTCCTTAGTTGAATTGCCTGGTTTACGCGATATCTTCTTCTTCGAGCCGGCGTTCCTGGCAGCCGCTCGGCTCGGCTTGTTCTTCTCGCTGATTTTGTTCTGCTTTTTTCTCTTAGGATCGCTCGTTTCCACTACCAGTTGCCCGGCGCCGCCTTTTCTCCATATGCCGTTCAGCGCCAGGTCGATAATCCTCCGGATTACGGTGTCGTCTGAAACCCCCAGGTGCTGATTGCCGCTGAACAGGCGCTCCACAAGAAAATAGGTGAGAATTTGCAGATAAATCGTCGCAAGTACAAAGCCGGGATCAATGCCGCACCACGCGGGATTCGCCGAAACTGCCTCCAGTTCCGCGTCCATCCGCCATTTGAACTGTTCCGGCACGTTATGAAAACTGTGCGCAAAATGCCGGTTATTAAACTCCACCACGTCGATGTACATCAGCTTCCAGTAGTCGGCGTGCTCAAAGACAAACGACCGGATCTCTTTGGCCAGCGTCTCCAAACTGCGTTTGGAGAAAGGCGGCCCCAGGTTTTCTACCTTGTGCGCGCGCCAGGCCCCGATGCGCTTCTCGTAGCTGTGCACCACGCTCTCAAACAACGCGTCCTTGGTGGGGAAATAGGTGTAAATCGCCCCCGTGGAAACTTGCGCCAGTTCGGCGATGTCGCGGATGTTGGTGCCATGAAAACCCTGGCGCGTAAACAGGCTCAAGGCGGCCTGTTCAATCTGGCTCCGGTTCTGCTCGGCGCGTTGCTTGGCTATTTTGGGCATAGGCCTCAGAGAACGAACGTTCGTTCAGAAAACGAACGTTTGTGTTTTTAACAAATGATATGGAACGGTGTCAAGTGAATTCTTTTGGCCCGCATTCAACCGTCCGCCTGACGCGCAAGCCGGGCCGGAAGCCAAATGCCCCGTTGAGATCAATTAAGCTCCTGCTCGCGAGTACTGCGGAATGAAATGGTGGGCCACTGAAGGCTCAATCCAAGCGATAACCGTCCCTATATTGATATCTCGGGAAAAGCGAAGTGGCTCCCTGTAATACCCCCTGAAAGGTTGGCCCGGTCACTATCTTAAGTATTGGCTGCGGCACTCCAGCACAAGTGCTTCCGTGCAATTCGCGTTTGCCGCTGTAACAACCCAAAACGCCAGCTGGTGGATCGCTCTGCCGTGCTGCGTTGAAACAGGAATCAAACTGCGGGAAACCTGCCTGTTCGATGCCAAACCGCTCGGCAAAAAAGAAAATTCCGCGTTCATGGACGAGTGGATGAGCTATTTAGTTCTTGTTACTCCAAATGACCGGGTAACATCATGAATTCTGGCGTGTTATTCAGTCTGATATTTTGAGACTCCTCCTGATTTAGTGAAAAATTTAACAATACAAGTTCTTGACATTCGACTTAGCAAGTGTTCTACTGCTGCCGGCTCCCTTTTCTGCGACTCTTATCTGTCTAGTGCTTGCTGGATGGATTGAGTCGTTTTGTTTTTGGGCGGGGGCTCCATTGGTAACTCCTCGGTGATTACGAATTTTGTTCGTAATTCCCGAATATCAAGATCATGGGCTTTAGGGCGAGTGGGGTAGTGGTTTTCCTGCAGTTAGAGCCAAAGGTTCGGATCTCGCTGCCGAAAACAACCGATTGTGAGTAATAAAATCGGGCGGCTACCCCGCACAACAAATTAGATGAAGAGAGAATCTCGTGCAGCCAGGCTGTTTCTGTCCCCCCCCCACGGCAGCAACGAGCACAAGTGATGGAGGAGAAAAATGTTTGAATTTGGATGGAAACTCATGCGGAAGTTTCACAATGCAGCTTTGTATTCGCTGATCGCGG
>Ga0316217_10001063_pt1 | contig 37119 bp, 40 predicted proteins | sample 1anoAmetaG_FD_203633 | JGI IMG/M metagenome (GOLD analysis project Ga0316217, IMG submission 203633) | Freshwater microbial communities from Trout Bog Lake, Wisconsin, USA - 1anoA | ecosystem: Environmental > Aquatic > Freshwater > Lake > Hypolimnion/Profundal zone | place: USA: Wisconsin...
AGCAGTTCTCTGAGTTCTTCAGCGCAGTGGCCACCAATAGGGGCGGGTATTTCCCCAATCACATGCGAGAGTCGTCTATCCGAGAAATTGATTGGCTTCAGCGGGATCTCTTCTCGATGCGAGCCGGTCTTGATAAGAGTTTCGCGCAGCTAAAAGATGAAATCGAAGTGAGGAAGCGCTCAGAGGCAGATCTTTCCGAAAGCAAGAAGGCCTACGACCGCCTTGCCCGCACTATCCCCGTCGGGATCTATCTTCTATGCGCGGGCAAGGACGGAAGACACCATTACGATTACCTAAGCCCCCGTTTCCGCGAAATCATGGGCTTTGGGCCAGAGGATCCCATAGTCGGGCCCGAATCCTACATGAGCCGCATGCGGGGTACCGATCTGGATTCATATATTTCGGCCCAAACGGAAGCGCTTGCGACGCTGAGCCCTTTCACGTGGGAAGGCAACCTTACAGTTAACGGGAAGCTGCGCCGCCTTCGCGTCGAGTCGATCCCGGAAATTCAGGAAGGCAGCGACACGCTTTGGCATGGCGTTCTTTCGGATGTCACCGAGCAGAAAAAAATGGAGGAGGAGATTAGGGCCAGCGAAACTAGATTCAGGGTCATTTTTGATAATTCAAAGGATGGCATAGGGGTTCATATCAACGGAATTTGGAAATATTGCAATGAAGCCGCAATCAGAATGTTTGGAGCTTCCTCGAGAGAGGATCTCATAGGCACTCCAATCACCCAGGTGATTGCTCAAAGTGAACGCCAGCGCATCATTGACTATGTGCATAGGCGCAGGGAAAAAAACGAAGCTCCAACGGCATATATCACCAAAGGTCTTCGCAAGGATGGGCACGAATTTGAGTTGGAGGTTGAGCTTTCCTCTTTCAGCCTGGACGGGGAGCACCAGGTCCTTGTGATGTTGAGGGATATTTCTGGTCGGAAACGCGCGGAAAGGGCGTTGGTGGAGAGTGAGTCCCGGTTTCGATTGCTATTTGAGAATATGGAGGAGGGCTTTTCTCTCCATGAAATCATTGTCAACGATGTAGGCGAGCCTGTTGATTTCCGCTTTCTGGAGGCAAACGCTTCCTATGAAGGGCATACAGGGCAGAAGCCGATGGAAATCATAGGAAAGACAATTATTGAGGTCATGCCACAGGTTGATCGCCATCAAATTAAGAACTACGGCGCTATAGCGCTGGGGGGTGGGCCCCAGGTTTTTGAGTATTTCTCTAAGTCCTTCAACAAATACATGCGTGTCCACGCCTACAGCCCGACGCATGGGCAGTTTGCCACAATCTTCGAGGACGTTACCGAAAGCAAGCGTGCTCAAGAGCAGATAGAGAGCCTTCTCCGCGAGAAGGAAATGCTGCTCAAGGAGGTGCATCATCGCATAAAGAATAACATGAACACGGCCGCCTCCATTTTGTACTTGCAGGGAGAAAATGAGCACGATGAGCGTATCGTGAATGCATTGGAGACTGCTTCCAGGCGGCTTCGCAGCATGGGGGTTCTTTACGATAAGCTCTATCGCTCTGAGAATGTCACCTCCGTATCAATGAAAGAATACCTGCCCGCCCTTGTAAGTGATATTCACGATAATTTTCCAAACAAGGATAGCGTTGAAGTGGCGATTGAAGTTGGCGATTTTAGGCTGAGCGCCTCAAAGACAATGGCGCTAGGGCTGATAGTCAATGAGCTTGTTACAAATTCGATGAAACATGCATTTGCTGGGATAAGCCGTGGGAAGATCTCAATATCAGCCTCTCTCACAGGAGGAAGTGCAACTATCATAGTCTCGGACAACGGGGTGGGCATGCCCGAGTTTTCAGCTTTGAACCCAAGCAAGGGCTTTGGAATGGAACTCATCGAGGGACTTGTGGCGCAGTTGGATGGCGAATTTAGAAATGAGAGGGGAACTGGAACAAAATCTATAATTTCGTTCACCATCTAGTGGCTATTCCAGACTCGCTAGAAATCGGTAGGAGCAGGTGGATGCCCCTTCCCTCTGGCCGGTCTTTTCATGTCTCGAGCGCCCCGGGGTCCGGGCCGCTTAGTGCCTGGTCGCGTAGAACCGCAGTGTCGTCGAGGGATCTGTTGCGAACTCCGGCTGCTCCTCGGTGCAAAGGCCGCCAGGCCCCGATCCAGAAATCCCCATAACGTCGTATTAGGGGGTACCCAACATTCATGCAACCAGCGGCAAATCAGAACCTATCCGCCCCCTAGTATAACAGCATAGGTGCTTCCCATTCCGCGATAGCTGGATGATTATCTCTCCAATCTTTAACAAGCTGTTGTGCTTGAGAAACTTGCTTTTGTGTTAGCATTTGAAGCAACTGATCTCGAGAATTAGAGGTTTCTAACTGGTTAAATTGGTCTGGTCTTGAAGCTGAGAGTGTATACCAGAATAACGCAATAATCAGATTTTGCTCAACGCCTATTCCAAACTGATAATTTTGAGCGAGTAATTCCTGCGCAGGCGCATATCCTTGGTTGGCAGCCCGTATTAATAGCTGCAATGATTCTTCGGCACTGATATCTTGCGCTTCCGTTGCTAATAGTTCTAGCGCAGGTGCATAATCTTGAGATACAGCATCATTTAATATTTTTTTGCCTAGGGCCAGGTTCTTTTTATGACCACTAACTCCAGTCAAATAATACTCAGCAAGAATATATTGGCTCGGGGCATAACCTTGGTTCGCTGACATAGTATAAAGAGCGTCTGCTTTATCTTGATTTACAGCAAGACTAGTACCACCTAAATCATAGCACAAGCCAAGTCGAAATTGTGCAGCAGGCGAGCCTAAATTCGCGGCTTTTGTGTACGCTTTTACTGCTCCATCATAATCTTTTTTCTTTTCTAATAAGACACCTTGATTATATAGATTGTCTCTATTAGCACTGGGTTGAGGTTCTGTTACCGAAGATGCAATACCTGTTTCTCGCCCGATCCCATTCAGGTAGATTCGATGAGTAAGATTATTATAATCAGCTGGTTGTTGCTTATTGTCGGATGAATCACGAACTTCCTTTTTGACATCTAGCAATAGATCCGCAAATGATTCTTTCTGTTCGATATGAGTAAGCAATGCACTTGTAAAAACACTATTCCTCCCTGTACCTTCATATGCAACATCATTCTCCCCCGCTGCATATACAATAATACTCTCAGGTGGCCGTTGGTTGATAGGCGCCAAGCCTTGATCCATGGCTCGTGTCACCCCCTTGAACGGATTTTTGCGGCATGCGTCAAAGATGATAATATTCGTGGTCGCGTTCGCCTCGTACATCCGCGCGAGAAGTCGTGAGACAGCGACGCATTCCTCAGGGATATCGCCGGGAACACCGACATCGGCGTTTACGGGAATAAGATAATTCTCTCCTTCATATTGCAGGCCGTGGCCAGAATAATAAAAAAAAGCTATGTCGGCATTTGCTATCGCATCACCGAACATGTCGATATTTGCCTTGAGCGTTTTCCTCTCGGTATTGATGCTCGTTGTGACAGCAAAGCCCAGTTTTCGGAGCTTTGCTGCCATATCAGCAGCGTCGTTAGGCGGGTTATTGAGCATCGTACCCCGGACATAGTTGCCATTCCCAATTATCAGGGCGACTCTTTGCCCTTGCCCGTTGAGTGTAAGAAGCGATGCGGCCAATGCAGCAAAAACAAAGAGTTTTTTCATGCGGCCCCCTTTTATCAGGACAATGAAGACCCCTTATAAAGTTTCACTGTTCTCCTGCTTCCCAACCCTCAGTGGTAATCCAGCGCTTACGCGATAGAACATCGACCGCAAGCTTGATCTGAGATTTCGAGAACTGTTTTTTTCTATTATTCCACGCGTATGTTGCTGTTATTACATCGGTCATTGACCTAATTGATTCGTTGTTAACAATCCAGTGAACGGTGGACAACAATTCAAGCCCGAAAGGGGACTCAAACCCCTCTACAAGAGCAGCAACCTTTTCCAGGCGGTTGAGCGTTGCAGCACCATTCTGCAGAAAGTGGGTAGCGTCGTCGAGAGCTCCTGGCACCAGTTGTAGTTGTTTGCCAGGATCATCACCGCCGTCGGCATATCCGGATACGAGATGACCTTCGATCGCTTTTAGGACGTGGCGAAGGTTCTCGGCATAAGGTCCATAGGGTCCTTTTATGTACTTAAGGCGTAAGGGCTCTCCAGAACATTGCATGAAATACATGAGTTTATGAACCTCAAGAAGTGTGATGAACGGATCCAGCAAGCCCCCTAGGTACCGGTATATCAAACTGACGAGGGCCGCTCGTCCTGCTGTCATTTTTGGAACCTCGCTGGAATAATTGCGCCGAGTGTCCTCAGATTCATTGCTTGGCTCAAATACAATGATTTTGATGCTGGTTAGCTCTTCAAACGTCTTTACGATACGCGAACGAACATCGACCCAGTTTAGCCCGCCAAGTCCACTGCCCAAAGGCGGGATGGCGATCGACTGTATATTAAGAGTACGAATGTCTTCCTTCAGAGCGATCAATCCCGCATCTATATCCTCAATCCTGCTTTTCCCCCGCCAATGACGTTTGGTCGGGAAATTGATGATGTAGCGTGGATTCGTCAATTGTCCTGTTTTATAGATGAACATCTTCCCTGGCTGAACCTCATTCCTTTTGCAGGCTCCGACATAGGCAGCGAAATTACCCGGGTAAGCATTCTTAAACTGGAGAGCGATGCCACGTCCCATTATGCCCATGCAATTGACGGTGTTGACAAGGACTTCTGCATCCTCAGCCAGTAGATTGCCTCTCTTGAATTCGATCATGGCATCTTCCGTCCTCATTAATAATACCACTCTGGTATAATTTCAACATCAGGACTGTGAGAAGCCGCTTGGAGAATCGCGGCGACCTTGTCATACACCTGTCGTGACAATACGCCGATGCGAGAGATCAATTGCCATGGGGCGCTAAGCTCTAGCAGGAATTCCGCTTGCTTCCCTTCCTTGCATCCTCGCCAGTCCCTGGCCTGAACCGCATCCCAATCAATCCTGTCCAATTGAGCTAGGTCGCATAGATCCTCAAAATAGCGGGCGCCAGCATTGGATAGCGTGAAGGCCCAGCGGTGATTGTGTTGTTCTGCCCAGCTGATGGTATCTTGCAAATCAAACTCCAGATGCACGATGGGACCTTGGCCGCCTCGATAGGCCAAATCGGGATGGTTCGCTTGGGAGATCAAGTACAGCATAATTGACCGTGGGCAGAAATAGAATGGGACGCAATCGCCCACATGCAAATCTGGAGAGCAGGACAAGGTTAGCTCTTCCAGTCTACGTCGTTTGATAGCATTCATGCCAATTGTCGTTCCAGGTGGCGAACGCCGAGCAACTTCGGCATCGCACCAGATCGCGTCATTCGCCAGAATAGATGGTATGCGGTCAACATGTACGATGTGATAGATTTTCGGCTTCGCTGGCATTGGCATAGCCATACATCATAATGGAGACTGGGGAGCATTGGAACACGGGATAATCTCATGTTTCCAGCGCTCCGAGCTCCTGGTCGCTCAGCGCCTGGTGCGCGTAGAACCGCAGGGTCGTCGAGGGATCCGCGTGCCCCAGGTACTCCGAGACGGCCTGAAGCTTCCCCGTCCGCTCCAAGAGCGCCGTCGCCGCGGCGTGCCTGAGCGCATGCGCGCTGAGCCTCCTCCCCAGGACCCGTATACTCACTCGCTCGATCATGTGCGAGACGTACTCCCGCCTATACGCCGTCCCCGTTCCCGTCTCGAGCAGGAAGTGTTTCCCGTTGTAGATTGCGCGCAGCTCGTCGAACAGCCTTCCCGAGATCCGCGCGACCCTGTGCACGTCCCCCTTGCCGGTAATGGCGATCGCCATGTGCCCGCCGTCGGCAGAGCAGTCGGCGAGCCGCACGCCGGTCATCTCGCTCACCCGGCAGCCCGTCGCGAAGAGGAAGCGCACGAAGCCCTGGCCCCGCGGCGACATCGCCGCGAGGAGCGTCCCCACCTCCCCGGGGGTCAGCATCTTCTCGCTCCGGATTCCGCCCGCCCGCGCCCGCCGCACCGGCTTCGCCAGCCTCAGGGCCGCCTCGACCTGGGCCTGGAGGGCGAAATCCAGCCGGCTGGTGGCCCGTCGGATGCAGCTCTTGACGCCCGAGAGCTTGCGGTTCACCGAGTTCGGCAGCAGCCCCGCCTCGAGGAGGGCGGCGGTCCACGCCTCGAGGCCCTCGGCGAGCGCCAGGCCCTCCATGGCGCAGAACTCCACGTACTGCGCCGCGTCGCGCCCGTAGGCCGCCACGGTGCCCTGGGGGCCGAAATTCCCGGCCGCCGCCCGGACGGCCGCGGCCTCGAGGGAGTATGGGGCGCCGGCGCGCGCCGGCACTCCTGGTCTCCCGTCCTTCCGGTCCGCCATGGGGGAAGTATACACATAAGTAGAGTTATGTGCCTATGGCTAGGAAGATGCCCGGATGGGGTGCCGCGATTCCCCGTGTCCGGAGGTATGCCCTTGACGGAATATGCCCTGCGAGTTATATTGATTGGTGTGCTGATTAAGTGCCCGTATGGGTACTTCACGTCTGGTGACCGCACGAGACCGGAGGGAGCTATGAGGAAAAACGCGACGGAGGTGTAGGAATGGGCTTCGAGATCAGTTCGACGAGCGAGTACAGAACCTGGTTTGGCGAGCAAGAAGAGGAGGTGAAGAAGAGGATTTACGCTTTGGTGACGGTTCTTTCCGAAAAGGGACCCGACCTTAGGCGGCCGTATGTTGGGACGATAAAGGACAGCGCCTTCACGAATATGAAGGAGCTCGTTGTCCAAGCGGCAGGGCGTCCGTATCGAGTGTTTTTCATTTTTGGTTCAAAGCGGAATGGGTTGTTGTTGCTGGGCGGCGTTAAGGATGGGGTTGGGGAAAAGGACTTTTATGCCCGGATGATTCCGCTGGCCGATAAGCTGGTGGAAAAATACGAGTGGAAGTGACCCAGCTAGGGTGTTTTGAAGTGGCAAATAAACCCCCTCCTCCCCAAAGAGGGGAGGGGGATTTGATAGCATGTTTTGCATTATCAGCGAGGGAATCAAGGAGGATCCTCGCAGGGCTTTCATGGCGTCGCGGAAAGGCGCCGGAGTTGGGAGGTTGAGGGAATGGCAATCATCAAGGATGCTCTCCAGGACATGGAAAGCATGATGAGGCCGGATACAGTGGTGCAGGCGAAGAGGGAAGCGGCCGAGGAACTTTTCCGTATTAATCTTGCAGATCTGCGGGAAACGTATGGAGTTCATCAGGTCGATGTCAAAGGATTCTCTCAGCCTGCGGTTTCTAAACTGGAGAAGCGAAAGGACATCAAGCTTTCCACGCTGCTCGATTATCTTGATGCGCTTGGCCTAAGGATTGAAATAAAAGTTTCTCCACGAGTACACAAGAGCGGAACCCCGAAGGACCTCATTATTCTTCGGGACTAATAACCAAGCCAAGTTATGGGGACATGCTTCTTGCGGGCATGTCCCTTTTTTTTACCTGAAAAGAGGATGACTTCGCTCCAAGCGATACTAGAGACGGCGAAAGAGCGGCTGCCTCCTAAGCAGCACATAAGGGCGGAATGCCCTCCGGGCGTTCAGCGCAGACAGTCCTGCCCGGTCACAGTCGCGAGAGAGGGGGTCGAACCCACGACCGAGTGGATATGAGCCGCTTGCTCCCTGGGATGACTCCCCCAGCCTTCATGCTGAGGACTGCCCAGGCAGGATAGGCAGGACGCGGTCTGTCCCTCTACCCGAGCGAAAGCCCCTCTCTTTTCTTTCTATTTTCTATTTCATTTTCCTGGGCAAGTATTCGTTCGTGTTCCTTCAGGGTCCTAAATTTTGCTCCCGTCACAGAACCCTTTGGTGGTGTTGGCTTCGCCCTATTTGCGCCACCCGCTCTATTTGAGTCATCACTGTGCATGGAATTCGCAGCGCCAAACAGCCAGTCTATTTCTACGTTCCATAGTTCTTCATCCGCATCTCTGCCTTTGGGTAAATCTGGATCGCGTTTAGTTGTGAAAATGAAGTACCATTTTTCTTCCTCTGTCTCATAAATCAGATCTTCCAACGTGCAGATTAGTCCACTCATGCAACGGATGGCATTCAAGAGGCGAGCGACGTGGCGCACATGATCTGTCAATCCGGTGCAATTAATCTCCCAGGTGCCGAGGATTTCACCAACCGTGTAATATTTCTTCCTGTCCCCGGGGCTGGCTCCAACAAGCAGGCGCTTCTGCGAGATGAGTTCTTTCCCCGGGGGGAAAATTACATCGAATTCTACAACGAGAGGTTGGTCTCCCATTATGGTCCTCCTTGGGGTTCGCGGGCATTTTTCGGCTGACGGTCGCCGGTGGTCAAATTCCCTTGGTGAAGGTGAAGGTGAAACGGTGCACTCGCGCAGGATTGGGGAACGCTGGTGTCAGGTTACGGCGAACTCGCCATCGGGGGTCGCAGAGAGAATGAAGGCTCGCTGGTCGGGCACAAGCTTATCGAGAAACAAGACTAGATTCCAGTTCATCTTATAACTATCAAGAAACACCATCGAGGGGACAATCAGGCCCTGAGCACCCGTCATCGCGCGCACAAAGGCGCCGACTACCCTGGCCTTATCTACATCTTGGACGAAATCCTCAGGCCCTTCGCCGAAACCAAGTTCGCGACACACTTCGCGATCATGAAGATCGAGTGCTTCAGTGAGAGAAAGCGAGTAACGAATGACGGTACGTGGCCTAATGCCCCCCCGAACACCTGCAGACCTGGTGGTGTCGAGGTGCCGCGCGTACTCACCAAGCGCTACGGCCTTCGAGCTGGCGAGGTAAAGGGTCGGTTCGCCGGCTTTATTCCAGCGGTTCTCGGTGTTTTTTCCGCAATGTCTAAAATCGAACGGGTCGACCGAGGCAGATTTCGGAAGGTGGCGGAAGGCATCTCCCGTCCATGTTTTTACATAATCGCCAAGCGGCATTTAGTACCCAAGGCCTTCATAGTCGGCCTCGATGGCGGCCGCGACTCGCTCGTACTCGCCAAAGGCAAGCATGTCTATCCCAGATTTGTTGCCGAAGACTGGCTGGCCCTCGGCAAGGAGGCTCTGCAACCCGTGCTTTGAATACACCTTAAGGCCGAGAGCCATGAGCTCCTTGAGATGCTTGATCCGATCGATGTCGCCGGGGTTTGTCGGCTGCGTTTCCGCCCTTTCCCACCGCGACACGGTGCGAACCGTTACCCTGAGGACATGCGCCAGGATCTCTTGAGAGATTCCAAGAGTTGTCCTGATCGCCAGCAATTCCTTTGAGAAGGCCGTTGTGACTCCTTTGCGGGGGGGCGCCATACTGAACACCGGATGGGTATTCCCCCTTTAGCCCATCTCTGTGACGCGCCCGGCAAAAGTTCCCTTTCGCGCATCGACCTTATTTGCCGCGATCTTTCCAGGCGCTGTTATATGTTTTGCAACAGAGATCGGCTTTGATTTTTTATGATTGCTCCCCGCGCCCGCCTTCCCTTTGATTGCATCACCTGGCATGAATTGTTCCTCCTGCCAATATAGTATATTGCTTGGCAGGACAACTGTCCAGACAGTGGATGAGCAACAAAATGTAAGCGGCGGGCCAGGGTACGTTCTGACGCATCCCTCCCATAGCTGACGGGCAAAGTATATACACAAAAGGTAGTTTTTGTGCATACTATTCCTTACATGGCCACTGAAACGAGCCCCGTCCCGACGCCCTCGCTGGCTTCCCTCCTGGCCGGCTACGAGAACCTCGAGCTCAGCCCCGCCACGCGCTCAGAATACGCCCGGGATGTGGCGTCCTTCCTCGCCTGGCTCGCCGGGCGGCCCCTGACGCCCGAAACCCTCATGAGCTACCGCGACGCGCTCCAGGGCTCAGGGCGGGGCGCCTCGGGCGTGAATCGGGCGCTCGCGGCCGTGCGCTCGGGCCTGAAGGGCATCGCGCGGGAGACCCTGAACGCCAGGCAGGCCGCGGTCGTGGGGACGGTGCTCGCCGGCGTGCGCGGCGTGAGGAAGGTCTCGGCGCCCGTCACGGAGGCGCGGATGCTCAGCCCCGAGGAGAGGGAGAGGATTCTCGAGGCAGCCTCTCCACGGCTAGGTTGCGTCCTAAAGTTCCTGTACGCGACGGGCTCGCGCGTGAGCGAGGCGGTGGGCGTGCGGCTCTCGGACTGCGCCGAGGCGGGGGAGATCGTCCTGGTGCGGCTCACCGGGAAGGGGAACAAGGAGCGGGAGGTGCGCGTGGGACGCGATCTCATCGAGGAGATCCGCGCCGTGTACGGGGGGGAGGAGTACCTCTTCGAGACGGGCGGCGGGAAGCCCCTGCGTCGGGAGTACGTGACGCACTGCCTGCGCCGCGTGGCGCTGAAGGCGATCGGGAGGCCGAGCTTCGCGCACGCGTTGCGGCACAGCTTCGCGAGCGAGACAATCCGGAGGACGGGCAAGGTCGAGGGGACAAGCCGCTACCTGGGACATGCGGATCCGGCGACGACCCTGCGGTACTATGTCCACGAGAGCCTGACGAACGCGGATCTGGAGCTGGGGTAACCTAGGCTCTATTTAGTCCAATCAAGCGAGGTTGAGATGAAGAATATTTCCACGGAAACGCACCAACGCTGGACTTACTCCATGCGCCCTGGCCAATTCGTTCCGGGATATATGTCGCTCTTTGGCTTGCTTCAAAACAGCGCGAGGAAGCAGCGCGGCCGCCCCAACCCAATACGCTTGGGTCTCTTCTTTTTTGTTGTAACTCCGAAATACTGATTCATTTTCCGTAATAAGTTCACTCCCCTTGTGGTCGAGAAACACATGGGATAGTTCTTCCATCAATGTGGCCCTTTGTCGTGTTGGTGCATGGTTTGGGTTAAATATGATCACAGGGAGATTGTTGGGTAATAGCATACAACCTGCTGACCATGAATCTGAGCCGTTTACTAGAAGCTGTTTTTTTGTACTATCTGGAAGGTTTGGGATTTCCAAAGGAGTCAAAAGTTTTATTCCCATTTTATGAGCAAGCGCAACGGGGTCCAGAATGGCTAGCGGGGATAATTGCAGGTGTTCTCTCAACAGTTGCGCCTTTTGTTCAACCCAAACTAGAGACGGTTTATCAGCCATCACGGGCCCTCGTTTTATGATCCGGGTTTAGTAGGTTTTTTTGTATCAGCTAGCTGATTATAAAGCATTCGAAACATTTCACTCAATGAAGCTGCGGTTTCTGACGTCAAATTCTTATCCGCTCTCAAATACACCTCAACTTTCTCTGGAGTTGCCATGTGAGGGGCCTCTTTTTTCTTATGCCCAGGGGTATCACCAAGGAGAGAACCTATAGGAACATTTAGCCAGGCAGCAAGGTTTGTAAGTGTTTTTGTATCAGGGAAAGATGAAGAGTCCCCTCTTTCTAGGCGGGAAAGCGTTGAAGGGCTAACGCCGGATGCTTTTGCTGCTTCACGTAGCCCTATCCCCATTTCACGGCGTTTAGCCTTTATAAGCCCGACTAGTCTGGCCAATTCTGTGTTTGAAGACATATCGCCTCCTTCTTTCGAGATAGACGGAATATAACCCGGCCCTGTCCCGTGCACAAGACAGTGCCCTTCTTGACACAAGAATATATTTGTGCCATACTTGGTACAGTGCCACAGAAAGAGGCTGGTTGCACTAATGTTGTGGGTGCCTCTATTATTGGTCCGTCTGCCATTAGGCAAAGGAGAGGATTATGGGTGATGAAAAGGGGCATGAATATCGCTTCAAGGTGGACGGGAAGATCTATGAGTCTCCTACGAACCCCATATCCGGATCGAAAATAAAAGCCGACGCGGGCGTTCCGGCAAACTACCAACTCTTTCTCGAGGGGAAGGGGAAGGACTCTGACCGCGCTATATCCGATAGCGAGTCCGTCGACCTCGCCGGCGAGATGAAGAATTTCTACGCGGCCCCCCCCGCCACGTTCGGGTGAACATGGGGCCCATCGACGAGCAGTTCGAGGCTATCCGGGAACTGTACCAAGGCGCGACGATAGGGCCTCTCGCAGGAGGTTCCTGGTTGGTCAGGATTCCCGATGTTCCTCTGCCTGCGGGCTGGAACCGCCCGATGTGTACGGTGCTTTTCGTCGTTCCGGCGGGGTATCCGGTCAGCGGACTCGACTGTTTTTGGGTTGAGAGCGCGGGCTTCAGGCTTGCGAACGGTGGCACGCCGCAAGCCTCAAACGATGCAAACCCGATCCCTGGGGCCGAGACTCCTCTGAATGCCACCTGGTTCTCGTGGCATCTTCAGGTGCCTTGGCGACCTGGAATTGATACGCTCCGCACCTATTTTGCCGTTATTATGGCTCGGCTAGACCCTGCACGATGACCGATTTACTGATTGGTGCTCACGAGTTCGCCAAGCTCCGCGAATCGTTCCTCCCGGGAGACAGGGAAGGCGCGGCGGTTCTTTTTGCCGGCCTGCACAGGCGTCGAGACGGACGTATGCGGCTCCTCGCGCGCGCGGTGCTGGTTCCCGATCACGGGGATTACTCCGACCGCGGCCCAGCGGGGGTGGTCTTATCCCCTTCCTTCGTAGCGCGGGCCGCCGAAATGGCCCGCAAGGGCGACTTCTCTTTGGTCTTTGTGCATACGCACATCGGGCCGGGGGACGTCCATTTTTCACGCGTGGATGACCTGGGGGAGCAGCCGCTGCGTGAGTTCCTGTCTCGACGCCTTCCTGACGCGCTCAACGCGGCGCTGCTCATCAGCGGAACGGATGTCCGATGTCGCAGCCTTGGCGGGGGGGAGCCCATTCGGGTGGCCATCGCTGGCGAACGAGAGGAAATACTCCACGACCCTGACGATCCGAGCATGGACATGGGAGACGAGCGCTATGACCGCCAGGTGAGGGCACTCGGCGCTTCCGTGCAACACAGGCTGGGGCGACTGCGCGCAGCAATCGTCGGGCTTGGTGGGACGGGGTCCATCGTAGCCCAGCAATTGGTGCACCTCGGCGTGCACGACTTAATCCTCGTGGATCCAGACGTAGTCGAAACGACGAACCTGAACCGTCTTGTCGGCGCGACTCGATCCGACGTTGGACGTCCTAAGGTCTTCACTGCCGAACGGTACATCCGATCCGTCGAACCCGCCGCCGCCATAAGGGCCGTGATGGGGGACATCATACATGTCGCGACGGCTCGTGAACTGCTCGACGCCGACGTCATCTTTGGATGCACAGACTCCCACGGAAGCCGGGCGGTCCTCCAGCAAATCGCCTATCAATATTTCATCCCATGCTTCGACATGGGCGCCGTCGTAGCAGTCAGGGAGGGGAGGGCACCAGCCTCATACGGGCGCAACCAGCTTCTGGCTCCCGGCCTTGGATGCCTCAGTTGTTCGGGCGTGGTCGATTCAGAACAGGTCCGCCGAGACATGCTTACGGCCTATGAGCGGAAGGCGGACCCGTACATCATAGGCGGGCACGATCCAGCCCCTGCTGTCATCGCGCTGAACGGGATCGTGGCGTCAATCGCGGTGTCGCAGTTGCTCTCATACCTCGGCGGGCTGCCTTTCGGCGCGCCCTACGCCCTTTACGATGCGTCCGTACCAAGACTCCGTCAGATTTACGCCGCACCGCTGGAGGGGTGCTCAGTCTGCTCGCCCCTCGGCGCATACGGCCGGGGCGATTCATGGGAACTTTGGGGGAGGACTGACTGAATGCTCCGCGAGGGTTACAATCTAAACCACCCAACCAACCTTTTCGTCATCGGCCCGATCTCCGGAGGCCTTAAGAATAACCTCAAAGCAGTGCACATCTCGATCGAAGAGGGAGAATGGGATCAACTGAATAATAAAGACCTCATGGAGCGGGTCGGCTGCGCCCTCTGGACCGCTAACATCGCGACGGCGGGGGAGGAAATGCGGAACAAGCCAATGGACCACCTTTGCGCCGACCTCCTCAACCGTGGTGTACACGTGGTTTTTCGATGGCCGCAACCGGAAGGAGCGGTCCCCAGCATGGCCGAGCTATACGTCGCGAACGGAATAGCCTTCAAAAAAAATCTCGTTGATTCCACTCTTAAAGTTCCCGGCCAATACGAGATTGGAAATGATGGCATGCCCCCATTCCCGCATGTCAAAGTATTACTTGGTTATGCCGCGGAGGACGGCCCTGTGCTCTCTGAGATCATCAGCGCCCTGCTCGTGGACACGACGAGATATTCATCCAACGGCACGATGCTCGTAAATGCGGTTGACAGGGATGGGAAAAATTGCCAGCTTCAAGCAGACCATGAGATACTTGTACGCAGGGCGTTCGCCCAATTCGAGCGGGTCGAACTTAGGGAACTTTCAGGCGGGCGGAGCAACGCAACAAGGGTCTTTGTCGCCTATCCGTGGAAATACCATTGGCAACAGCCGCGCTTCGTGAAGTTGGGTCCACGCGAAGACACAATAGCGGAATTCAAAGCATACGCGGAGGGCGTCGAAGCCTTCATCCCCTACCACCTGCACCCGCGGTTGGTCGCAGAGCAGTGTGCGCTAGGCAACGCCAGCGGGATACTCGTCGGCGATTACGTTGCCCACACTGACAGGCTGACGGACCGAGTCAATCAGACAGATGGGCCTTCTGTGATTGCAGCGCTTTTTTCTTCAACGCTCCAGCAGATGTACGAGGGGGCTCGTCAGATAGATGCTCCCATTCCGCCCTCCAGGGACTTGGTGCGCATCAAGGAACCGGTCACGGCCCCCCGTATCGATGCGGCGAAGCGTATCTGCGGCCGTGACTTGAAAACCTTTAGCGAATTGATAGACCTAGCCGACAAGATTGGCCCGGGTCCGTATTGGGCTGGGTCCATCCATGGAGACCTCAACGCCTTCAATGTCCTGGCCCGCGGCGCCGACGCGATAGTCATTGACTTCGAGAAAAGCAAAATGGGGCCGGTGCTTTACGACATTGCCTGCCTTGAAGCCAGCCTCTCTGTTGAATGTCTCCCGGATATGGAGTTTTCCGATTGGTATAGTCTTATGAAAATGATCTTTACAAGCGACTTCCCTCGCCACCCGACCCCTGATGAGGACCCGCACGGAGAAGTCGGGGGGCTGTTGTCCACCATCCGCAGTCTTCGCGCGCAAGCCGGCTACTGGTCAAGAGGGGAAGGACAATACCCGTTTTTCCAAGCGCTCGTTCTGCTCCAGAACGCCTCGCGAGGTACGTCGGATGTTGCTTCAATCAATTCCCGCTACGCGGCATTCTATGCCTTTGCGGACTCAATCCTCTGCGGCATGGCGACACGAGGAAAGGATGCGGCGCGATGAAGGGCCACAACAAGCGCTCCCTAGGTTGCGCGTTACGAGGGACGGTAAGCCATCGCGACGAGGCAAGCGGTCTTCTGACAGCAGCGGGTGATGCGGTCTTGGTCGAACGCGGATTCCCTCGCCTCCTCGTTCTGTCCTGTCCTTGCGGGTGCGGTGATGAAATCCCCATCAATTTGGATCCAAAAGCTGGGCCCGCATGGCGGTGCTTCATCGATCGTCTGAAAGGGACCACCCTCTATCCCTCTGTCTGGCGGGAATCGGGGTGTGGCAGCCATTTCGTGCTTTGGCATGGGACATACCACCTCTTTGGCCATGATAGCGGATTGGATGATGAGCTCGGATCCAAAAGCTACAAGCGGCATGGCGATCATATTCTCGCCTATCTGAAAGACAGACCGCCAGTCCCATTCGCAGCTATCGCGGAAGCGCTTTCACTGATTCCATGGGATGTCCTGTCCATATGTCGGCGGATGGTGCGCGAAGGGAAGCTCCTTCAACTAACGGACAGTGAGCCGCCAGCGTTTGGACTCCCACCCAATCCACCGTCCCGGCGACGCCTCCACAGGGAGTCATTCTAGGGTCCCGGAGTGGCTGTATCGTCTGCTGACCAAGGCCTAGATTTTCTGGTCACTTTTGCTGAAAGGAGAAACTGCTTAATAATCGATGGATTTTGGCATCATCAACTATCCCATTTTCTAATCGTATATCCTCATAGGTTAGTTCATTCAAATATTTTTTCCTCTTCCGAAGATTCTTGATAATATCTCTATTCCCTTTATGTAGATCAATAACCAGATTTAACGCATCAAAATACTCTGGGTATGGTTCCTTTTTTGACTCATAGACTTCGTTGAGTTCTATCTCAAACCAGGTTGATAGAGCTAATAAAGAAAAAAACTCAGAAACTCCTTCATTAATCACGAGTATTTGGAGATAGTCTACGACTGGATTTTTTGCAGGGCTAATTACGTGTGCAATTTCGTGTGACAGTTGGGAAACAATCTTGTATTCGAGATCTTGTGCTGACGTAGATAACGAAATATATATTTCTCCAGATGAATTGTAAATAAGATGTGGTGGGCCGTCCTGAATAGTCACCTGATGGTCGTAGCTCCAGTCATTCACTCTTTCTCCAAAGAGTTCTTCTGCTTGAGAAAGCAGTAATTTGGACATCTCAATGAAATTCATAATTAGCGTTGGTTCTCTATGTTGTCGCCCCTCTGTATGCACTGCGCGAGACTATCTTCGAAAGAGCTAGACACTCTCGAACGCCTCCCTCAGCACCTCCCGCATCAACTCCTCGGTGTGCCCCTTCTGCGCCGCCACCTCCTTCTCGAGATCATCGACGTGGGCGAGCAGCGCCGCGACCCGCTCGACGATGGCGGCCTGCTCGGCGAGGGGTGGGAGCGGGACTCTAAACGAACCAACCTTTTCACCATTGAGTGCTGGCTGATTGCCTCCGGACGCGAAGGATCGACTGAACTCATATTGTGACAAGAAAAACATCCACAGCCATTTGGGATTGATGAGCTGGTGGTCGATTTGGATGCCGCATACATTCTGATTGATTGCCGCCGAAAGGTCGAGGATTGCTGTTTGGCCTCTTGTTTTCCCTTGACCAATCATCGCAACTAGTACTGTACCCATGGGTAGGGCTTTTGCTGCTGAATTTTTGGACCCTTCTGTAGTTATTGATTCTCGCGTTTCTTGAATTCTGCAGTTTGCAACTTCGCCGCTGCTGACCCATGGGATTGGGCCGTTCCAGAATTTTTTGTTACCACGCTCTGGTGTTCCTCCTACTCTGACTATCCCAATTGAGTCAATGTTCGTTTCTATCCATGACCGTAGAGTTGGAATTGTATTTAAAAACTGTCCATTTTTACTTCCTCGAGTTTTTATTCCGTTCAATTTCCAATGCTTAGCGATCTCTGATAGCAGGGCTTCAGCATCACGCTCAGGATCGCCGGCACGGTAGGGATGCTTCCTGCGCCAATCGGCAGTGAGCTTGCCCTCGATGGCTTCCTGGAGGATGGACTGTCGGAGCGCTTTAAGGTACTCGGACTGCTTTTGTTGCTCCCCATCGAGGGCGGAGAGGTGAGTGTCGTAAATAGCGATTCGGTTTAGGAATGTCTCTTGTTCCGCAATGGGAGGAAAGTGAAATTCGATATTTTCGAAGAGCTCTCTTTGAAGCCGTATTCTCTGGGTCTCGCCCTTGCTCGCCTTTTGACAGGCGTCGAGGAAGAGGGATGTACTAGAGAGCCAATAGAAAAAGTCGCGTTTGACCTTGGCTTCGTCTACATCAAAGCACCAGAAATCGTTCGTAATAATTGCGCCGTCGAGTTCCTCGGGGACGATGCCAAAGGCTCCGTTGCGAGCGTCGATGCCAGATAGGATGAACTGGCCTTTCTTCACGCTATACATATTCGATCCGAGAAGTGCGCCCTTTTTTTTCCCCCGAATCACAACCCCATTGTGGTGAAGCTTGACGGTGACGAGTGAATACTCTGTGTTTGGCTGGATCTTCACCGCTTCCTTGTGCCGATGGAGAAACTCGCCGATCCGCACCGGCTTAAGCATTCCCCAGCTCCTTCTTAAGCTTCGCCAATAGCTCGTCGCTCTTTTTGAAGGACTCATGCAACATGCCCACCAGCTCCGAGCTCGTGTGACGCCGCTCTTCCTCGGCAACATTTGGGTTCTTTATATCAAGGTTCCAGCCCCACGCTTCGATGTCGGCTATGCTCACCTTCCAGGCTTGGTCGCTTTCGCCACGCTTCTTCCACCACGCGGCGAGCGATGCAAACTCTTCCTTGCGGATAGGTTTAGTCTTGGAGTAAGCCTTCACTCCTTCTGGTAGGCGATGTTCCCAATACCAGATGTTCTTTGTCGGTTTGCCTTTGGTGAAAAACAACAGGTTGGTCGCCACGCTGGCGTACGGCTGGAAGACGGAATTGGGCAGGCGCACGACCGTGTGGAGTTCGCACTCCCTAAGGAAGTGCTCGCGGATGCGCTGCTTGACGCCGTCGCCGGTGAGTGATCCGTCGGGGAGGACTATGGCCGCGCGGCCTCCCTCCTTGAGCAACCGCACCATGAGGAGGAGGAAGAGGTCGGCGCTCTCGGTAGTCCGGTAGTTCAAGGGGTAGTTGGTCTCCACACCGTCAGTGACGGATGCGCCGAAGGGCGGATTGGCGAGGATAATGTCGACGCGGTCCCTGGCGCCGATGGAGGTGTACTCTCGGTTCAGGCTGTCACAGTAGTCCACGTTGGGCGTCTCGAGGTCGTGCAAAATGAGGTTGGTGACGCTGAGCATGAAGGGCAGGGGCTTCAGCTCCATGCCGTGGATGTCGCTCTCCAGCCTCTTGAGCTCGTCTATGGTCTTGAGCCGCTTGCGCAGGTGTTCCACGGTGCTGGTGAGGAAGCCGCCCGTGCCGCAGGCCGGATCCAGCATCTTCTCGCCGGGCCTGGGGTCCACCATGTCGGTCATGAACTCGGTGATGGCGCGGGGCGTGTAGAACTCGCCGTAGTTTCCGGCGCTCTGCAGGTCGCGCAGGATTGTCTCGTAGATGTCGCCGAAAAGGTGGCGATCCTCCGAGGCGTTGAAGTCGACTAGCTCGAGCTCGTTCAGCACCTGGCGGATGATGGTGCCGTTCTTCATGTAGTTGTTCGTGCCCTCGAAGATTTCGCGCACAATGAGGGCGCGCCTGTTTCCCGAGGATACGTCAAGGTTCTTGAGCTTGGGAAAGAGCTCCTTGTCGATGAAGTCCTTGAGCTCGTCTCCTGTCCTGCCCTCGGAATCGGCCGCCCAGCTGCGCCAACGCAGATTCCCTGGCATGGCTGATTTGTACTTCGCGCTCATCAGCTCGAGCTCGCGGTCCTTGTCGTCGAGTACCTTGAGGAAGAGGAGCCAGCCGAGCTGTTCGATGCGCTGGGCGTCGCCCGAGACGCCGGGGTCCTTGCGCATGATGTTCTGCAATGTCTTGACGATCGAACCGATGTTCTTGCCCATCACGCTGCCTCATAGAGTTGCTTTTCCAGTTCGCTGACCGCCGCCAGGTAGGCTTCGCGGCCGCCGAAAGCGGCCAGAATCTCCTGCACCGTTCCCATCCCGCAGAGGGGCTCGAGCTTGAGGGCTGAGAGTTCCTCGATCTCTTCCACGCCACCCTCGGCATAGCGCTCCAACAGAGCCTTAAGCACTGCCCGTGCTTTCTCCCCATACTTCTCAAAGTAGTCGCGCTTCTTGACCTGCTCTGCCCTCTCGCGGCGGGTGAGAGCAGGTCTGCCCCAGGCGATGTGGCAGATAAGGTCGAAGAGGTCGAGGTCGCGCTTGGTCTCCTCGAGCAGGTCCTCGCGCACGATGCCCTTGCGTGCGAGCTCCTCGATAATCGCCTGCTTACGGTCGGCTGCGTTCCAGCGCGCGAGGAAGTCGTCGAGGGAACGGTATTCTTTGCGGATGCTTTTACTTGTGTAGTCTCGCAGGCTCTCGGTGATGAGCTTCCCATCGGGACCGAGAGTCTGTATTCGGGTGTTGAGCAGGAGGACTTCCACTCCCGCGACAACTGGCTTCTCGCGGACCTCGCCGCCAACCTCCGCCTCTTCGAGGTAGGCTATTGCCGGTTCTTCGCTCTCGAAAGGCTCGACTGGAGCCGCTTTCGCCTCGTCGGCGAGGGCATCGGACAAGTCCTCTGCCGCGAATGGCTCCTCTGCCTCGACCTTTCTGATCCGCACTGGGTCGCCGTCGAAAGCAGGATCGGCGAAAAGTTCGGTCACGTTGCGGAAGTCCATGATCGTGAAGAAGGCCTTGCCGTACTCGATGTTTATCCGTGTTCCTCGGCCGATGATTTGCTTGAACTCGGTCATCGAGGCGATGTTCGCGTCCAGGACTATGAGCTTGCAAGTCTGCGCGTCCACACCCGTCGTCATCAGCTTGGAGGTCGTGGCAATGACGGGGTAGCGCTCCTCGGGGTTGATGAAGTTGTCGAGCTCCCGCTTGCCCTCGTCGTTGTCGCCGGTGATCCGCATGACGTACTTGTAGTTCTCGAGGACGAGGTCGGCGTTGAGAACGGCCAAAGCATGCCGCATCCGCTCAGCGTGGTCTATGTCGACACAGAACACGATCGTTTTGGCGAAGCGGTCGGTCTTGGTCAGATACTCGGTGATCTTGTGTGCAACCGCTATTGTGCGATCCTCGATCACGATATTCCGGTCGAAGTCCTTGGTATTGTAGATACGGTCGTCGACTGGTACTCCGTCCTTGTCGGTCATCCCCGCTACCGGCCTCCAGCCCTCGAGGTCGACGTTGAAGCCCACGCGCATGACCTTGTAGGGAGCGAGGAAGCCGTCGTCTATGCCTTGCCTGAGGGAGTAGGTGTAAATGGGCTCCCCGAAGTAGTCGATATTCGATATTTCCTTGGTCTCCCGCGGAGTAGCGGTGAGGCCTATCTGCGCGGCGGAAGAAAAGTACTCGAGTATCTCGCGCCAGGCCGAGTCTTCCGCCGCGCTCCCGCGGTGACACTCATCTACCACGATGAGGTCAAAGAAGTCGCGAGAGAACTCCCGGTAGGCGTCGGAATCCTCGTCGTAGCTCGTCATGCCCTGGTAGAGGGCCAGGTAGATCTCATAGGCCTTGTCAATCTTCTTCTTCCTGATGACAGTCATACGGTCGCGGAAGTGCTTGAAGTCGCCGCGCTTGGTCTGGTCGATGAGGGCGTTGCGGTCGGCAAGGAAGAGAATGCGCTTGGCCGTGCCACTTTTCCACAGCCGGTAGATGATCTGGAAGGCCGTGTAGGTCTTGCCCGTACCCGTCGCCATGACGAGGAGGAGCCGCCGCCTGCCTTTCGCGATGGCCTCGACAGCGCGGTTGATCGCGATCGCTTGGTAGTAACGCGGCGAACGCCCAGAGCCGTCGAAGAAGTACTCGCGGTCGGCGACCTTCTCTTCGTTTTTGGTCTCTATTCCCTTGTACTTCTTGTAGCGCTCCCAGAGTTCGGCCGGCACGGGAAAGTCATCGAGCGCGAGTTCCCGCTCTACCACGGGATTAAGGCCGCTGAAGTCGTGGTCCAGGAAGGCATCGCCGTTGGAACTGAGCGCGGTGGGTACGTCGAGGAGCCTCGCGTAGTTCATTGCCTGTTGGAGGCCGGAACCGACCGAGTGGGCTCCGTCCTTGGCCTCGATGACAGCTATAGGGATGTTGGGCTTGCGGTACAGAACTATGTCCGCGCGCTTTCGCTCCCCGCGGACAACCTTTTCTCCCTTGACGAAAATGCGCCCGTCGGTCAGGAACACTTCCTCGCGAACCTGCGTCTCCAGGTTCCATCCTGATTTCAGAATGGCCGGCAGGATACGCTTCGTGCAGATGTCGCGTTCGGAAAGGGAGCCCTTGTTTTTCATGCTGCTTCCTGTGGCTCGATCGATCCTATCTTGCCGTGGCATAATAAACTGGATGTGTTTTACAGTCAAACCACAGTGAAATACTTCACCTTTTCTTTTTCGTAGTCTTCTTCTCCATCTTTGGTGCTTGAACGGGCGTCGCCGCCGCCTTGCCCGACAAATGGACCCGCCCATAACTTCCCGCTTCCGGATGCGGGACGATTCCCAGGATGGTTATGTCTGCCTTGTCTGGCCCATAGGCCCAAAATACGCGCCCTGCCGCCGGCGTGTTATTCTCGAGATAGGACTCGTAAACGCGGAATTTCTCCCGCTTCGACAGGACCACTATTTCATGCGAGTTCAGGCCCGGATGATGCGGATTCGCCCGCAACAGGCGAAGGGCCTTCTTGACCTTCCCGAAAAATGCGATTTCAGTTTTGGAGAGCTTTCCTTTCGCCTGTTTTTCGTTCATCTCCGTCCAGTACTTGGCCATTTCAGGGAGACCCATCCGGATTTTATATTCGGGCGTCACGGGGCGCCCTTAGTCCAGGTCGATGGGTTCAGAGACGAGACCCGCCCGGAAGTTGGCCGAGGAGGCGTCAATCATCGCGAGAACCTCTGGCGGCAGGTCCTCGAGCCGGAATTCTTCCTGGGGCCTCAAGAGAATGACCCCTCCCTCGAGCTCCGCCACGGCGTAGTATTCGGAGCGTGCGTTCCGGACAGCCAGCCGTTTCTTGGAGTCGAGTTTAGCGATGTAGTTCAGAGGTAAAACCATGTCCTTTGTCTTCTTTGTGCGTGGGGCGGCCGCCTTTTTCACGGGCTTGAGGGCTGTTTTGGGGGCCGTGGGTTTCCTTGTGGGCCGCACATCAGGCTTTTTGGCCGTTCCCGTTTTCGCCTTCCCCTTCAGGGAAGCCCCTTTTACCGTCTCCACCATGATGTCACTTCCTTCGGGTGGGATAATCCCACTACCTGAGGATAATTGTACTCCGGGGGGGGCGGGTTGGCAATATGCAGTTTATGCCCCCTGTTCATGGGCAACGTCTTCAATCGGCCGGCGGAAACCTTGCCGGCCTTGTAGTCGTAGGACTTCTCGGCGAGGTAAAGATTCTTGGGAGACAGCATCTCCTCGGACAGGGCGTGGGAATAGCACATCCAACTGCGAAGGTGGCGGCGGTTTGGCTATAGGACTGCTCTTGATTCGCGGCCGTCCGTCAGGAAAGGCCGGCGAATCTTGAGATATAAGTAAGTCTCTCTTAGTAGAGAGACTTAGTATAAGACTACTTAGCAGAATTCAATTGGGACAAAAACTGACACTTCCGGTTGAGTTTGGGACAGGAACTGACACTTCCGGTTGAGTTTGGGACAGGAACTGGCACTTCTAGATGTGTTTGTGGGACAAGAAGTGGCACTTCTTGTCGAGTCTGGGACAAGAATTGGCACTTGCTATTAAGGCGTCCCGCCCCGTTTAATTGGTTCTAGGGCATTCGCCGGCGCAACTCGTAGTAGATATGCGTTTTTAGTTAGCTCGTAGCTCGTCAATTGCCATTCGCATATTCCCCGCTTCCGAAGCTCAGCCGTCAGCTTTATAGCAGTATCGAGGTAACCCCGCAGGCGGGAGGGGTACATAGGGGTCTTGTCAGTGTCTGAGCCGAAGACCCTCATTTTCAGAATAGAAATATCTCCCCGAAGAGCATTACAGCGATCCTTCTCAAGTAAGGCGATCAAGCGATCATAACCAGCATGGTAGCTGGCTCTAATTTCGCGAAGAGATCGGCGAATCTCCATGTTTAAATGGTTATGTAGCGGAGTGTAGCCGAGGGTCCCAATGGGCTTCGGCTCGATCATCGCGCGGTAGAGGGGTTCTGGTAGCTCGAGTTCGATTCCGCGAGCTCCGTTATATTCCCAGAATCCGACCTTCATATACCGTTCCATCTGCACCTTCAACTTGCCTTTTTGATATCGAAATACCGGAAGGATTGGAGGCCGATCTATCATATGGTTCAACTCATTGAAAAGTAGGCGCCTCTCGTTGCGCGCATCAGAATCAATCCCTGCGGCTCGATGGAATCCTGTCATTGTGTCTCGGATGCGAATATATCGCGCCTCTTTTTCCTCATTCCCGGCGGCGTCGGTCCAGGTAGTAATTCCAGTCTCAATTTTAGATTTCCGCTCCGGATCATTATAAAGGAGGCCGTCGAGATAATATGCGATAGCATCCCTGATGAGCGGGAATGATTGCATTTCGGTTATGGCTTGCTCTTTGTCTACAACCTCTTTAATTCCCGCAATTGTAGAAACTGGCAGCGCAGGCTTTATTAGTGCCCCTGTCTTGGGATCATTTTCTTGAAATAGAAGGAGCTGGTCTTTGCCACGTGCGAGCCATTCTTCAGCTGAGAGACGAACGGGGCGAGTGCCAGAGTCGAGGATAATATTCGAGTGCCGAACTGAAGGGCTAACTTCCTTGTGAGCTTTTTCTCGGAAATCACGCTTCCGGAGTGTTTCAGAATTTAAGAAAATAAGCTCGATGGCTGTTTCATCTCCACCACGAATGCCGCTAAACACCCATCGCTTCTCCGTTTTTTTGAAGTCTTTTGGCGGTCGAAATTCTGGATGCGCCGACTTATTCCAATCATAATCTATTGGTGCGGTTACTATTTGCAACACTCCCGATAGAGAGGGGTTGTTTATGTTTTTGGTTACAACTGGGAAAAGTAAATGATTTCTGGGCACTGTTATTGGCAATTCCCCCGTTTTGGGCACTGCGAATACTTGCGGCTCGGCACGTTTTTCCCCAACTCGTGTATAAATAACAGTTATCGTATTCAATATCGGTCCTCCTCTTCATCGGCGGGCTTGCCATAATTTGCAGAGGTCTTTTTTTTTGAAGCTGAGGTTACCTTTTGAGGATTCTTCTCCGACTTGACCGGTACATACCGCTCTCCGGTGTTTGCCAGGTACTGAAAGGCTCCATCCCAATTGAGCTTGAATGCGTCCCCTGTTCCCGCGGCCTCTCGTGCCTTTAAGACTTCGTAGAACCGGCCTTTCTTGTCGGCTGTCCAGCCGATCCCTATTGCATTATGGGCGTCTTGTTCGAGATCCCCTGACTCTCGGAAGGAGGCATCCGAGAAGGTGTCGTCCTGCCCAGGTGCGGCCCCCTGTCGGTTGAACTGAGCCGCGGCGATCAACACCACATTCCTCGATACTGTTGCATTGATGACGGCGTCCGAGACTGCCTTCATGCGCTCGTAGCCTTCCGAGGCGGCCTCGTTCTTGGAAGGGAGTCGCTGGATATAGTCGAGCAAGACCAGGTCTCCCTCATTGGCCTTCGTGCGGATCGCGGAGAGGATCGCCGCGAGGTTGTAGCCTCTGGCGTCCAGAATCGAGAGCCGATCCTCCTGTGCAGCGCTGCGAATCTCATCCATGGCCGGGAGTATGGCGCGGCTGAATATCGTCTCTGTCTGAATAAGCTCCCCATGCTCTCGGTGGGCTTTCATAATCGCGTAGAGCTCCGGGAGCGGTTTTTCTGAGCGGAGGGATTCCCCGGCCGCGGCCCTGGCCGTCGAAAGGATGAACCGATCGAAGAGCTGGGCGGGCGAAAGTTCGAGGGAGATATAGACGGCGCGGCCGCGGCGGAGAAGGGCCTCTCTGGCCAGGTTCACCAGGACTGCGCTCTTCCCCCGGGCCGTCCGGGCCCCGATGTAGGACACAGTCCCTCGAGGGAAGGGAAGCAAATTGAAAAGCGGCGGACGGAAGTCGCGCCGAGGATCCCAATCGACCCGGGCGTTGAAATAGTCGAAAAAGGAGGCTGGGGCGATGCCATGCCCCCCAGTGGCCACATCGTGGAGCCCGAGCTCAATGGAGGTCGAAATATCCGCAATGGACCCCCCGGCTTCTAGGGCCCCTGCGGCGTCCCGAAGGACGGGGGCCAGACGCCGACGGGTCGCGGCCTCGCGCAGTTTCCGGACATGGGCCGCGGCGTCGTAGTCTGTCCAGCTAGGAAGCTTTGCTGGGAGGGACTCAATATTTGGGAGCTCGGGCCTCTTCATATCCCGGAGAGCCTGGGACAGAAGAACCGGGTCAACGCGGAAGCCGTCGGCCATGACCGAAATAATGGCTCGGTAAACGGCGTTATGCTCAGGTGTATGGAAAAGGTCCGCGCGGATCTCGAGCTCGTCTATTATCTTTGGTTCATGGAGGATTGCCCCGAGTAGGGCAAACTCGCTTTCCTTGTTTTTCAGGTCAACGGCCATTGCGCGCTCAAGTTCTTGCTCTGTCAATCCAGGCTCCTTTTTTAGTTTGGGCGCGAATGCCGGGGCGTAGACGAGTCCGAGGGGGTCTCCCCGGCGAATATTCCCACCGAGGGTCAGAAACGCGATAGCGGGCCTGTATGCGCGTCAAAGGGTGGCCCCCTCCTTTGCTTGCTCGTAGAGCCTGCGTGCCAGGGCGAGGGCTTCAGTCAGGCCTTCGACGTGTCCGGTCAGGTAGTCTCTGGATTGCTTCCCTGTGGCCTTTGTGGCGGCGGAGGCCTTTGCGCTTTCCGTGTTGATCTGCTTCTCGAGCTGCATGATCTGTCGCTCGATGGTCGCGCGAAGAGTCTTCATGCCGGCCAGGCTTCGAGTCTCTGGTTTCACGGCCCGAGGCGCGGAGGGCTTGGAGCTTTTTCCTCTGGCATCCTTAGCGGCCTGGTTGATGGACTTCGCTCCGGATCGGACGGCGGCAGCCTCTTCCGGGTCGGCAAGAATGGTCCGGACGGCCTCCACTGTGCGGGTCGAGGTTCCAACGGCCTCCGCGGTTATTTGGGCCGTCTTTATTGGCTTCTCTCCATTCGTCGCGCTCTGCGCTAATGGGCTCGAGCCCTTAAATCCCTTGATGGGCTTGTCGATGTATTCGACCAGGCGGAGGATCTCGGCTCCGGTGAGGTTCCGGCGGTCCTTTTGGGTGTGAATCGCGTAGGCCAGGGCTTCGGCCTCGTCCTTGAAGGTCTTCTCATAGGCCGTGATCGAGAGGAGGCCGAGCTCCTCGGCTGCCCTGACACGGGTATAGCCGTCGATGAGAATTCGCTTCCCTTCGGCCGTCCGCCAGACGTTGACCGGCTTGGATGGGTCGAAGCCCTGGGCTTTCATATCGGCTTTGATCGCCTCGAGGGTCTCGTCTCGGATATCGAAGAGAGAGGCGAAGGGCTCGGCCTTCTCGATGTCTTCGAGACCAAGGGAAACCCCAAGGGACTTTGCCGCTGAATTGTTGACTTCGATCTTTCCCGGCTTTGCTGCCATGGTCAGCTTTCCCATGTTTAGAATCTCCCCGCGGAGCGCTCCGCCCCGCAATATGCGGCCAAGGCCCCAACGGCCGAGTGAAGGGTCGCCTTGGCTGCGCTCCCGGTGATCTTCTCCCTAGTGTCGATTGAACGGCGCACGAGAGTGCTCTCCGGGATTGTAAGGGGCGCGATAGCCTCGCCGAATGTCTCCCTGAAAAGCGCTTCATACTGGTTCCGGAGGGCGTCCGGGTTTTCCGATCTGGCCGGCTTGTAGAAGTTAAAAAGGATCCGCCAGACCGAGAGCTTATCAGTCTCGAGGGTAATCTGGTCCTGATAGAAGCGTGCTCCCTTGAGGTCGAACTGCGAGAAGGCAGCGGGTGTCAAAATCAGGTCCGCAGCGTGAAGCGCATTCAGGACGAGATTATCCCAGGTCGGCGCGGTGTCAATGAACAGGAAGTCATAGGGCAGGGCTTCGGCCGTGAGCATCCGCGCCAGGGTCTTCTCGTTCAAGGCCCGAAGCTTTACGAGGTCAAAGCTCGAGGCCAGGAGGTCTATGCCCATGTAGTTGCTCGGGACGATGTTCTCGGTGAGCGTCCCGGAGTGGAGGGCCAGGGCGAGGTTGTGGTGGTCGATCGCCTCGGCCGTATCGACATAGTAGGACGTGGCGCTGTTCTGGATGTCCATGTCTGCGACGAGGACGCGATAGCCGGCGGCCGCGGTATGGTTGGCGGCTAGGATGCAGAGCGAGCTCTTGCCCGTTCCGCCCTTGATGCTGGAGAAGGTGATGATCTTCATGGGTTTTATTTCCGAGCCTTCGTATTGCTCGACTTCTCGTCGCTGAACACAAGCGGATTTTCGGCGACGAAGCGCTCAATCATCTCGGAAACCTTGTCTTTCATCGTTGTCCCCGACATTGTGCACCAGGCCGCGAATTTCCTTTTCAGGTCATCATCGAAGTTATCGATTACCAAACGGCCCATGTGTGCCTCCGCTGTCAGTAAGTATATAACGTTCATTCACTACATGCAATAGAGGTTGGTTGAGGAAAGGGCGTGTTGTCTCCCCCTCCAGCCCCCGGGCCCACACTCGCCCTCTTCGGATTCCGGCTTTGTAGCCGGAACCCTCAGCGGGCTCGACGGAGGGGCGCCCCCCTCCGTGGCTGCCTCCCCCAGGATCCGTGGTCGCTTTGCTCGGACTCGTGCCCTCGTGACTGGTCGTCACGGGTCTCGAGCCCTCGACGAAGCGATGGAGATCGCGCCTCCTCCCTGGTGCCCGGCCTAGACTATCTCTCCTGTGCTGGCCTCCCTGCTTTCCTGTTCACCTCCAGAAATCGGGCCATCGCCTCTTTATCCTTGTCCGCCCTTCCCTGGTCATAGTTCCCTGTCGGCGTGCACCCCTCGATCGCCGCCTTGCAGATTGCCGCCATCCGCTCAGCCGCCTCCCCGCCTTGCCGCAGCATTTTCCGCGCCTGCCTCACCAGGACCCACGCCGCCGCGGCTTCGTCCCTGTTCGCGGCCGCTCTCGCCTCAGTGCCCTTCCTCTTTGCCCCGCGGGCTCTCTCTACCGCCTCCAAGGCCTCCTGTATCGCGGGCCGCTCCTCTTCCGGATACTCCTCCAGGGACCTCCTTCGTATCGACTTTCGCTCGGGCACTGGATCCCCTGGCTTCCGCGCGGCGTGCTTGCTCTCTGCCATCAGTCACCTCCACCGAAACATTTGCAAACCGCTCACCCTCGCGCTATAGTATATCTCATTGAAGCGTATTTAAGAGCGCACTTAAGTAATCTCCCCAGTAGGGGAGATTACGTGCGAAGACCGGCGGTAGCCGGGAGGGAGGGACCGAATGGCAATGACCGAGCTCCATTTCAGCCTCGCTGCCCTCCAGCGCTCGAAGCGGCGCTCCTCCGTCGACAAGGCCGCCTACGAGGGGGGAAAGCGCCTTACGTCGTTCAAGCGAAGCGGCGTCATGTCGACCGTCGCCAAGGTCGCCTACGATGGGGCGTTCCGCCTCACGGACGACCGCCAGGTGGATACCCACGGACAGCCGCTCATCCGTGACTACTCGCACAAGCAAAACGTGTTCTCCTCGACGCTTTTCGATCCAGCGGGCAACCTGCTTGATCCCCAGATATTCTGGAACGGGGTCGAGTTCCACCATAAGCGGGGCGATGCAGTAGTGGCCCGGACGATCGTCATGGCGCTGCCGGACGAGCTGCCTTTGGCCGAGAGCATCAAGCTCGCGGAAGATTACGCGAAGATCATCGCGAGGCATTACGGTGTCGGCGTCCAGGTGTCGGTCCATCGAAGCAGGACTGGCACGCCGGAGGTGGTCCTCCCCATGGGCACCCCTGTTGCGGAGGTCGTGGCGCAGGATACGGGAGCGAAAGACTCGAACACCCATGCCCACTTTATCCTGTCCAGCTGCGCCGTTCTTGAGGACGGCACCCTCGGCAAGAAAGTGGTCGCGCTCGACACTTTCGCCTGCGCGCGGATGGATCCGCCGGAGCCGTCACCGCTCGTGTTCATGCGCACGCTCGCCGCCGGGATGATAAACCGAGTCCTCGCGGTGCATGGACTGCCGTATCGGGTAGAGCACACGTCCTTCGCCGCCCGAGGCATCGATCAAATCCCCACCATCCATGAGGGCCACTGTGACCTCCGCAAGGCCATCAACGAGAGCATCCGCGACACCAACGCGATCCGCGCCGCCGAGCGTGAGCGCGAAACCACGGTGAAGAGCTCCCCAGAAAAGATGTCGGACGAGGAACTGGTCGCCTACTTTGACGCGACACATGCTCAAGAGGACGGCAAGCTGTTGTCAGAGTGGCTCGCCCGCAAAGGGGCCGAGGCGGAAGCAGCTGTAAAAACGTGCGAGGAGCTGAGATTCCTCAACGGCGCGATTGAACAAAAAGAGTGGTATGTGAACACAAAAAACAAGGTCATCGAGAATGAGGCGCGCAATCTCCAGGAGCGGGGGGAGCCGGAGCCGGAGGGTGGATTCATTGCACGGGCGGCACGGCTTGTCGAGCGCTTTTTCCGCATACTCGGCCTCGAGAAGATCGCTGAGCACATCGAGGAGACGATAAAAAAACTGGAGCGGGAGAAAGAGGAGAAACGCATCCGTGAGGAATACCGGAGGGAGCTCCTCAAAACCCACACGCGGGTCCGAGCCGGAGGGAGTGGTGCGGATGCGGCACTGGAGGAGTTTGCGGACCTCGAATCCAGGCTGCGGGCACTGGTGTGGCCGACGGTGGAGAAGCGGCTGCAGCAGGCTGGATCCCACGATATCCCGGACGATGAAATTGACCGTGAAGTTGCTCTCGAAATGAGGCGCTATTGGGCTAAATGTGGCGTTGAGGCAGAGATAAATGAGCTGTTCCGCATACGGGATGCAGCGGAAACGCCGCCTGGCGCGCAGGGCATCAAGTCAGGGCAAGACTCGTCGGATGAGGTCGCACCGACACCTGCAGAAATCCTTGGCGCAGCCTTCGCGGCGGCTAAAGCCAATCCAACACTTGAAACCGTTGATGCTGCCTACAAAACCATAAACGGGATACGGGCGGGTGTCTGGGCGCAGATGGCCGAGGAGAGTGGGGCTGGTCCCGAGCCTGCAATATTAAATGCTGCGCTTCTCAAGAACGTCCCGAAGTGGGACACCATCCGCGCCGATCTTAGCGATCTAGCCAAGAAGAACGGATTCATCCTCGACAAGGTAACGCGCGAGGTCCGTCCAATGACCCGGGCGGAAATCCGCGCTCGTGACAACCCTGGGCTGGACCGCTAAATAGGCGGATTTGAGCCTAGTGGAATCGTGTCTTCCCAGTGCGGGTATGACTGCCCGGGGATGGCCTTGTTGCAGATCAATTGGATGATGCCCGCGGCCTGCCAGGGATTCTCCCTCTTGACTCTAGCCCGGGGAATCCCCCCGGTGGATGCTTTCTTGAGACCGAACAATGCCGCTCCACGGGGGATAGACCTCCCGTTCAGCCGCCCGAGGTGATTCATTCGCTCGTACTGGGAACCACGTACTGGGCAACTGAGATCTCATAATTCAGTAGACGAAATACGATCGTTCTTCCGCGGGGCTCCCTCGTGCTTGCATGGTTCGCGCGCCGGACAAGCAGGCTGTCGCTGGTTCCACCGCTCGGCACGATGAAGGTTCCGTTTGCCACTAGAGGCAGCAATTCCAGGCGTCCATCAGCAAAGTGGACCTGTCCGCGGCGAATGGGGTACGGGAGCGTCATGCGGATGTCGCCACGCCCGGCGATACGGCGAATCAGCTCGTCAACGTAAGCGTTGGACACTTCGAACGCGGCCTTGCAGGTCGTTTCGAGGTTGACCGAACTAGCCGCGACGAGCTGGGCGAGCGCCCCATCTCGATCCCGCATGCCTTCTTTGATCCCCAATAGGGCGACGCTCCCCTGGAATAGTTTCGAGGCAAAGACAGGGTAGTCGCGGGCAAGCAGCATCTCCAGCCAAGTCCCGGTTTGCGCACGCAGCATCCTGATGATGGAGTCGCGGGCCTTGTTGGGGTCTTCCTTTATGAGCATGAAGAGCTCTTCCTGATTGCGACTCACACGCTGTTGGATCTCCTCTATGGTGGCGCTCCATGACGTTGAAGCCATCGAATGGAAGATGCTGATGCGGGCGACCTTGTCCAGTAGCCGGGGTTGGCGCAAAGCAGGCGGAATTTCGAGTCGCTTCATGGATATGGCGGAGGGCTCGTTTTCCCTTATCCATGCCTTCAGGATGGCAGCCTCTTTTTCCCATTGGGTGACAATCCCTTTGACAGCGGGAATGTCCTCTACAAGCAACACAGAATGTGAAAGCGGCGAGGTGTTCCCCTCGACCGCCTCTTTCGCCGTCGGCTTGTCAAGCGGACTCCATAGCCCTGGCATGGAGAGTTCCCCGCGAAGCCGATTGATAGCCTTTACATGATTTCCCCACTCAGGGTCTTGGAGTCGTCGCGTCCGTCGTGCCCCTTCATGTTCTCGGTTTCGCATTCACCCTACTTCCTGCCCGCAAGGATCGGCGCGCTATTCAAGCGCATCGTCGTCCAGGCATGACTGGGTCAGACATTAATATCGCAATGGGGATGTAGAGCAAGCGGGTGGCTTAAAAAAGGTGCCTATCCCTCTTGACTTTGGGTCAGACACTGAATACCCTATATCTAGTAATGTCGCCCCTCAGTCGAAACCGAGGCGGCCTGACAAAAGGAGCAGACGATGGGACTGCCGCAGTATCTGAAGCGCAAACTCGACGCCATGTGGGAAGGTGAGGCCGGCTCGTATGGCGTCCTTCTGTGGCACCTTTATTACGCCGGGAAATGGGCCCGAGTTCGCGAACATGACCATACGGGCTTGAACGCCATCCTCAGGAAGTATCTCAAGGTGAGATACCGCAGCTTTATGGAGGACAAGCCGAGTTCTTCGTTTGCTGTCGACCCGATACCGCTGGAACTGGACCTCGTCGACACCACCCGCTTCGTTGGCGTCTGGAAGGACAAGGACGGCACCCTCCAGTGGGAGGGGGAGCCGACCAAAGTCCAGCGCAGGTACCTCTCAAAGTATGAGAAGCGCCGGACCGCGCGCATTGAGCGCGAGATGGAGCTTGTCAGGCAGAGGGATAAGCGGCTTGCCTACCGGCACAAGGTGTACCAGAGCCGCACGTTCCCCCCCACCGTCTCAGTGCTGATCTGGGAGCGCGATGACTATACGTGCAAGTGCTGCAACCGAAACCAGGAGGAATTGAGAAGGATCGGACGCTGGCTTACGGTCGACCACATCCAGGAGTGGGAGGATGGCGGCCTCACGACCATGGGCAATGGCCAGACCTTGTGCAATGTCTGCAACACTGCGAAGCACCACGCCAAGTGGTACTTCGCCCCCACCAAAGACATGAGAAGCGCCTGACAACGCGAGAAGCAACGGACGCCTAGTTCTCCTACAGGCAGGTGCTGTCCCCTGAGGGAGGCCGCGCCTCTGGATTGACCGAGATAGCGGTGAAGCATAAGGGGGTAACAATGACACTCCTTCCCATCAGAGCAGGCGACGCACCGCTGCAGGGCATCATCGCCGGCCTCTGGCACTACGGGGACGCGTCGTCCCCGGTGGCGTAGGGCGACATGCTCCTCCGCACCAGGGACATGGGCGTCGGCGACCTCGCCCTCACGGGATGGAAGATCTTCGCCCTCAGCCGCCTTGACGGCGCTGACGGCGTGGAGCGCCACATTTTCGGCTTCTGCCCCGACACGGACTTGTACCAGATCTCCTCGGAGATCCTCGAGGAGGCGCCGGAGTGGATCCGCACGCGGTCTCGCCGCTACTACAAGCTGGGGCCTCCTGGCCGAGGGTGGCGGCTTCAGGAGCTTGAGGAGTTTTTCAGGTTCCTAACGCTCTGGCGCGTCGACCCGGCGGAGATCGAGGCCGTCATTGCCAGCCTCGAGGCGGGCGCATGACCGGCGACGCGCCAAGGGAGACGCACCTGGCCCGCTGGCGCATCGTCGAGGTCCCTTGTGGCCTCGGGCTCCAGCGCCGGATGTTTGGCAGGAAGCGGGGAGGGGGCTGGCGGATCTCATCGCCCATCGTGGAGGAGACCAGTGCGTGGGTCCGCACCCAATCCGGCAGTCTGTACCACAAGGACGGCGTCGAGATGGACCTCGGGGAGCAGGACCTCCAGGCGCTGGCCTACTTCCTGCAGAATGAGGGCTTTGACCGGCGATCGGCCCTCGGCATCCTCGCCCTCGCGCTCGCCGAGAACCCGAATCACCCGGAGGGATCATGACCAATGACCTTGGGAGCTTCCCGTTCCAGCCGTGGCAAGGCCAGGGCGGTCCAAGGAGGCGCCGGTGAGCATCCTTGTCACGGGCGACACGCACGGCGACATGCGCCGCTTCAACAACCAGAACATGAGGCAACAATGCGATGGCGAGTACCCGAGCCACGTCCTCATCGCCGGGGACTTCGGCCTTGTCTATTCGACCAACCCGGACGACAGGCTGGAGCAAGAGCTGGTGGACTGGCTCGACGCCAAGCCCTGGGAGACGATCGCCCTCCTCGGGAACCACGAGAACTACGAGCGCGCCTACGCGCTACCGCTCATGGAGCACCTGGGCGCGCCAATGTACCGGGTGTCCGAGAAGGTCTGGCTTATGCAGCACGGGAACGTCTACACCATCGAGGGGAGGACGTTCTTCGCGTTCGGCGGGGCGGCATCGATCGACAGGGCATCCCGGAAGGACCGCCTCTCCTGGTGGGAGGAGGAGGTCCCGACAAGGGCCGACGTCGACCGCGGCGTGCGCTCCCTCGCGGCCGTCGGCGGGAAGGTGGACTACGTCATCACGCACACCGCGCCGCGCGAGGCGGTCGACACGGTCATCGGAAAGCCGCTCATCCTTGGGGACGCCGGCAGGGAGCGGGAGGAGGCGCAATTCTACGATCCCACCGTGGCCCTCCTCATGGAGCTCAGGGGCCACATCGACCTCGGGACGCTCAAGGAGTGGTTCTTCGGGCACTTCCACACGGAGGCGGTGTTCCGCGGAAGCGTCACGGGGTTCCTCTACCATGGGCTCTACATGGACTTCGCCCGCATCCGCTGACTGGCACTGGTTGCCCTTTTCGGGGCCAACTATTCAATCGCACACGCCTCGCACGCGCGTAACTAAGGCATGACACTATCCCTTGCCCTTCGCCTGCGCTATCTTCCCCCCGTGCCGGACTATGCCGCCTTCCACGCTTCCCTCGTGGCCCGCTATGACCCGCCCCTGGATCCCTCCGCCTGGCACGAAATCCGGCTGCTCCTCGGCGCGAAGCTCTGCGCCTGGCTCAATATCGACCCGTGGAGGGGAGAGGAGCTGGACGGGCGCCTCGTGGCCCGGATCGGCCCGGATTGGTACAGCGAGGAGCGTGTGGCGGACGTCGTGCGGCTCCTCGAGGACCTGTGAGCGTCCCCCAGTCCTCTCCAGGAGCGCGGTCGTGCTCATAGCCCGAGTTCCTTCCTGAGCCCCGCGAGGAAGCGGGCCGCTCGTTTCCCGCGATACACGCCCTCGAGCTCGTCGAAGTCCGCGCTGGTGAGCTCGGCGAGGCTGTCGGCCTCGATGCGGAGGGAGCCCGAGAGGGGATCGGTCCCCGTCCAGTCCTTATCGTACACGTCGACGTAGTCGGCGAGCGCCTTGAGCGGGGTCGCGAGGTAGAAGGCGTCACCCATGGGCACGACGAAGCGCCGGACGCCGGCGAAGAGGGCCGTCTGGCGCGACCGCTCGTAGTCGAGGTAGCCGAGGGGGGTCCTGACGCTCAGGGAAGGGCGTGAGGTGACGCAGGAGGTCGAGAAGACCCCTTCGGGGATCCATCCGTGCATCGCCAGGGCGGTCTCGAGGCTCACGTAGGAGGGCCCGTAGACATCCTGGGCGACGAGATGCGCTTCGACGGGCCGCTTCCTGAGGTGGGGGGCGAGGGCGTAGAGGCCCCTCCTCAGGCGGATGAAGTAGCCTGATTCCAGGGCCCGCCTGGTCGCGCTGTGGACGCTGTCGCGCGACGGCATCCCGAGGAGGCAGAGCTCCCCCGTCGTGAACACCCCCCGCGGGATCTGGTCCATCGCTTTGCGTACGAGTGCCGGCAGCATGGCGCGCCTCCGCCATGCATGATGCGGCAGTTCCCACCGCTGGTCAAACAGGAAGACCACCAGGCCCCTGTCCACACCGATAGTATTTAGTTTTATGCCTTCTGAGGTCCACCGTGTTGATTCCTTTGCCGCAGGGACTGAGGCAGGCATAGACGTGAGTACAGGTCTGAAGGCCCACCCCGACAGTCATTGACGGCTGAACATTGGTGTGTACTATGAGTGCATTCGGGAATAGTTGGGCGGGAAATGGAATGACCTTGGAGTCATCCGGGAATCTCGGCTAAAGAGCAAATCTAATACGCCTTCACAATAACAACCATGCAATATCTAGGTATCTAGGGAGATGCCATTTCTCTAAGGAGAATCATGAACCGTTTTTCGAAGGTCCGACGAAAATGGGGAAGCAAGTCCCTCCTCATTACCCTCATGGTGGCTCCGATGCTCCTCTTGGCGGTGGCCGTAGGTTTCTCCGCGTGGGTCGAGGACAGTGATGCGACGATAGCCGCAACAAAGATTCTCTTCGGTCAGATAAATGAACGGATAGCTGACCATCTATCAAGCCTGTTCGATTCTGCTCTTGCTATTAACTCCATGAATCGCACATCCTTCCAAATCGGTGAGCTTGAACTAGCAAAAACTGCGGATATCGAAAAGCACCTCATCTCCTTGATGCGGTCGCATCCGGATATCTCCAGCACTTACGTTGGTAGCCTAAGCGGTGGCCTCGTAGACGCCGGTCGCGAAGGGGCCGGGGGAGCCGAGTATGTGATCGAGACCCCAGGCTTCACGGCTGGGCCGTTTATCAAGAGCTCCATCAATGCTCAGGGAGGGAAAGGCAAGCTGGTACAACAAGTGGCTTTCTTCGACGCACGGACCCGCCCCTGGTATCGGGCAGCGATCGAAGCTGGACACCCTATATGGATTGAGCCCTTTGCCCTTTTTTCTGGCCAAGAATCCGCGATTTCGAGCGCCTGCCCAATTTTCGACGGCGAGGGCAGGGCAATAGGCGTCGCCTCGGTGGACATCTTCCTTTCGCAGGTCGGCACATTTCTCAGGCAGTTAAATGGCGAACTGGGAGGCACGAGCTTCCTGGTCGATGATAGGGGTCGCCTCGTGGCTTCGACCTCCGATGCGCGTATTTTCGGCAGCTCCAAGGCAGGCAACCAGGCGGAGCGCATCTTCGCCTCGCAAAGCACTAATCCGCTCATCGCCGCCGCTTCTGCGGCTATTGCAAAAGAAAGCATAAGCTCTTCCCGATTCTACTCGTTCACCTCCAAACAAGAGCAATTAGTGGCTCTTGTCACTGTTCTCCCCGATTCGGGAGATCTTCGCTGGAGAATCGTCACGGCTTACCCTGAAAAGACAATCATGGCTCCTGTTGTCACCGCGGCGCGAAACTCAATGTTTTTGATTGCCGGTGCAACGATCCTGCTATGCATATTCGCGGTGCTCATCGCGAATATGCTCGCGGCACGATTTCAGCAGTTCTCTGAGTTCTTCAGCGCAGTGGCCACCAATAGGGGCGGGTATTTCCCCAATCACATGCGAGAGTCGTCTATCCGAGAAATTGATTGGCTTCAGCGGGATCTCTTCTCGATGCGAGCCGATCTTGATA